>JAESFN010000155.1_pt1 | contig 107670 bp, 98 predicted proteins | sample 9269411 | NCBI WGS metagenome assembly JAESFN01 (sample SAMN14505399, study PRJNA617100) | algae metagenome | isolation source: Iphinoe sp. HA4291-MV1 and co-occurring heterotrophs from trail next to... | place: USA: Maunawili Falls, Hawaii | collected 2009-07-25
CGGAAGTTAACCTGTCAAAGGCGGTTCGCTCGAACCTCCTGAGCCTCCAGTCCACCGCCGCCCAGATGGGCAAGACGCAGGAGCGTCTCGCTACTGGCCTGAAGGTGAACACTGCGCTCGACAACCCGACCAACTTCTTCACTGCCGCGTCGCTGAATAGTCGTGCGTCCGACATGGCAAACCTGCTGGACTCGATGTCGAACGGCATCAAGACCATCGAGGCCGCCGACAACGGCGTCACCTCCATCACCAAGACCGTCGAGTCGATGCAGTCGGCCCTGCGTCAGGCGCGCCAGGACAAGTCGTTCAAGACCATGTCCTATTCGCTTGATGCGTCGATCGGCACCACCACCGCCAAGTCGATCTCGTTCCAGGGCGGCGCCATCGGCACCACGCCGATCGCGATCGGCCTCAACACCACCGGCGCCGGCTCGCCCGCCACGGCGGGTACCGTGTCGTCGACGTTCGCCTCGACCGTCACCTTCGACGATCCGGGTGACCAGTTGAACTTCTCAGTGGCCGTTGACGGTGGCACTGCCACTGCCGTGACCATCAATGCCCAGACCCTGACCGACGCCGGCATCGCTGGCGGCGTGATCAGCAGCGGTGCGGATCTCCGCGCTGCTGTGACCCAGGCTCTGACCGACGCCAGCGTTTCCGGCGTGACTGTCGGCGGTTCGGGTACGACTCTGTCGCTGACCTCGAACACGACCGGCGCTTCCTCGTCCGTCGCCATCTCGGCGGTCGGCGTGGTGAACGGCGGCGGCGCCAACACCATCACCAACACCTCGGGCATTGCCGCCGCATCCAACACGGGTGTCGCCGGCGTGGCCGCCGGTGCGGTGAAGACCGTCGACGCCCTGGTGCAGGAGATCAACTCCAACACGTCGCTGAAGGACAAGATCCGCGCCTCCAACGACAACGGCAAGCTCCGCATCGAGAACCTCTCGACCGAAGAGCTGACCGTCAACGGCATCAGCTCGGCCGGCACCGTGGATGGCGGCGTCAGCACCGGCGACATCGCTGGCAACACCGTCCGCAAGAACCTCGTCACCCAGTTCAACGAACTGCGCGACCAGCTCGACAAGTTCGCCGATGACGCCTCGTTCAACGGCATCAACCTGCTCCGCGGCGACAAGCTGAAGCTGACCTTCAACGAGACCGGCACGTCGACCATCGACATCCAGGCCAAGAACGAGAATGGCGACCCGATCGCCATCAACAACACCACCCTGGGCATCGACCACGTCGTCAACTCGGACTTCGACGCTGACTCCAAGCTCGACGCCAAGCTCGAGATCCTGGGCTCGGCACTCGGCAAGCTCCGCTCGCAGGCATCGTCCTTCGGTTCGAACCTGTCCATCGTGCAGAACCGCACCGACTTCACCAAGAACATGATCAACACGCTGGAAACCGGCGCGGCGAACCTGACCTTGGCCGATACCAACGAAGAAGCAGCGAACCTGCTCGCTCTGCAGACGCGCCAGCAGCTGTCGTCGACGGCCCTGTCGATGGCCTCGCAGGCCGACCAGGCAGTGCTCCGCCTGTTCTAAGACGAACACCATCGGACAGCGAAAAGGCGGGCTTCGGCCCGCCTTTTTCGTTGCCTCGGCGGCCATGCGTATCACTTCGAAGCATTGAGCAAACAGCTCATTAACTTTGCCTCGAATGCCAACGACAAACTTCAATTCACCGACCGAACTTAAGACTTCTTTTGCCGGTGGCGACCGATGATCCAGCCGTGTCTCAGGAGAGACGCGTAGTAACTGAGTACGGACCCAGAAAGGGCCTCCAAAATGGCTGATGTAAATCTGTCAAAGGCAGTTCGCTCGAACCTGCTGAGCCTCCAGTCCACCGCTTCGTCCATGGCCAAGACGCAGGAGCGTCTCGCCACCGGTCTCAAGGTGAACTCGGCGCTCGACAACCCGACTAACTTCTTCACCTCCGCTTCGCTGAACTCTCGTGCCTCGGATATGGCGAGCCTGCTCGACTCCATGTCCAACGGTATCAAGACCATCGAAGCTGCGGACAACGGCCTTTCGTCGATCACCAAGACCGTCGAGTCGATGCAGTCCACGCTCCGTCAGGCGCGCCAGGACAAGTCGTTCAAGACCGGTTCGTACGCGATCGATACCGCAGCCGTCGGCACCACTCAGGTCAAGACCCTGTCGTTCGATGGTGGTGCTGTCGGCACCACTCCGGTCAGCGTCAACCTGAACACCACCGGCGCCGGCTCTGCGGCTACCGCCGGTACCGTGTCGTCGACGTTCGCCTCGACCGTCACCTTCGACGATCCGGGTGACCAGCTGAACTTCTCAGTGGCCGTCGACGGTGGCACTGCCACTGCCGTGACCATCAATGCCCAGACCCTGACCGACGCCGGCATCGCCGGTGGCGCCATCACCAGCGGTGCGGATCTCCGCGCTGCTGTGACCCAGGCCCTGACCGACGCCAGCGTTTCCGGCGTGACTGTCGGCGGTTCGGGTACGAGCCTGTCGCTGACCTCGAACACGACCGGCGCTTCCTCGTCCGTCGCCATCTCGGCGGTTGGCGTGGTGAACGGTGGCGGTGCCAACACCATCACCAACACCTCGGGTATCGCCGCTGCGTCCAACACAGGTACGGCCGCTGTGGCTGCCGGTGCGGTGAAGACCGTTGATGCTCTCGTTTCCGAGATCAACAGCAACACTTCGCTCAAGGACAAGGTCCGTGCCTCCAACGACAACGGCAAGCTCCGTATCGAGAACCTCTCGACCGAAGAGCTGACCGTGACCGGTGTGGCGTCGGATGGCGAAGTCGACGGCTCGACCGCCGAAACCGCCATCGGTGGCAACGAAGTCCGCAAGAACCTGGCCAAGCAGTTCAACGAACTGCGCGACCAGCTCGACAAGCTGGCTGATGACGCCTCTTTCAACGGCATCAACCTGCTCCGCGGCGACAAGCTGAAGCTGACGTTTAACGAGACGGGTACTTCGACCATCGACATCCAGGCTAAGGATTCCGATGGCGACGCGACCTCGATCAACAACACCTCGCTCGGCATCACCACCGTCGCCGACAAGGACCTCGACAGCGACGCCTCGATCGACGCCAAGCTGAGCAAGCTGGGCGACGCCCTGGGCACCCTGCGTTCGCAGTCTTCGGCCTTCGGCTCGAACCTGTCGATCGTGCAGAACCGCCAGGACTTCACCAAGAACATGATCAACACCCTCGAGACTGGTGCGGCGAACCTCACGCTCGCTGACACCAACGAGGAAGCGGCGAACCTTCTCGCCCTGCAGACCCGCCAGCAGCTGTCGTCGACAGCCCTGTCGATGGCCTCGCAGGCCGATCAGGCCGTGCTGCGTCTGTTCTAAGACGTCCGTCGCAAGACAAGACGAAGGCGGGCTCCGGCCCGCCTTTTTCTTTTGGCCTAGACTGTTTTCGTCACCGGATTAACCGGCTGTTTCCGATCAAGGCTCGATAGATACAGCATATTGACGAGCCGGGCCCCAGGACGCGGGCACTTAGACAGACCAGAAGGTTTGTGACGTGGCTGATGTAAACCTTTCCAAGGCGGTTCGCTCGAACCTGCTCTCGCTCCAGTCGACGGCCGCTTCGATGGCCAAGACCCAGGAACGCCTCGCCACCGGCCTCAAGGTCAACTCGGCGCTCGACAACCCCACCAATTTCTTCACTGCCGCCTCGCTCAACAGCCGCGCCGGCGACATGTCGAACCTGCTCGACTCGATGTCGAACGGCATCAAGACCATCGAGGCAGCGGATAACGGCCTGAGCTCGATCACCAAAACCGTCGAGTCGATGCAGTCGACCCTGCGCCAGGCGCGGCAGGACAAGTCGTTCAAGACCTCGTCCTACTCGATCGACCTTGGCTCAGGCCTGACTGGCACGGAGACACTGAGCTTCTCCGGTGGCGCCCTAACGGGCACGGAGACCGTCGACGTTGCCGCCATCGACGGCCCGGCGACGCAACAGCCGAGCCAATTGAGCTCAGCCTGGGGCTACGCCCCGGCGACAGTCGTCATCGACTCCTCCGAGGCAGGCACATTTCAGATCCAGTCCAGCAACCTCAACGGCGGCTCGGCAGTAACCGTGACGCTGAACGACGGCGATACGATCAGCGACATAGTCGACAACATCAACACCGCACTGGATGGCGCCTCAGGTGGCGATGGCGGCATCACGGCTTCGACACGTCAAGTCACTTCCACCGTCTTTGCTGTTGGCTTGAGCAATCCATCCGGCGCATCCATGACTATCACCGAAGGCGCTACCGGCACGGCATATGCTGCCGGCTTCGCCCCCATCTGGGGGACAATGTCTTCCGCTCCCGGCCAGCCTGCGGGCACCCCCTTCGCGCTTTCAGTTGACACGGTAGCGGCATCAATCAACTCGAATGCTGCGCTCCAGGGCAAGATCCGCGCCTCGAACGACGCGGGGAAGCTGAAGATTGAGAACCTCTCCACCGAGGAACTAACGGTCCGGGGCGTCGGCTCCGACGGAGACATCGACGGCGGCTCGGGCACCGCCGATATCGGCGGGAACGAGGTCCGCAAGAACCTGGTCAAGCAGTTCAACGAGTTGCGCGACCAGCTCGACAAGCTCGCCGACGACGCGTCGTTCAACGGCATCAATCTGTTGCGGGGCGACAAGCTGAAGCTCACCTTCAACGAGAGCGGCACCTCCACCATCGACATCCAGGCCAAGGACTCTGATGGCGATCCGACCTCGGTGAACAACACCACGCTCGGCATCACCTCGGCCGTGTTCGCCGATTTCGACAGCGACGCCTCGCTCGATGCGCGCCTCGGCAAGCTCGGCGATGCGCTCGGCAAGCTGCGCTCGCAGGCTTCGGCTTTCGGCTCGAACCTTTCGATCGTCGAGAACCGCAACGACTTCACCAAGTCGATGATCAACACGCTGGAAACCGGCGCGGCAAACCTCACTCTCGCCGACACCAACCAGGAAGCCGCAAACCTCCTGGCGTTGCAGACCCGCCAGCAGCTCAGCTCCACCGCCCTGTCGATGGCCTCGCAAGCCGACCAGGCCGTACTCCGCCTGTTCTAGCGGCGGGCAGCGGACAAGAAAGCGCGGGCTCCGGTCCGCCTTTTTCCTTTACGAACAACAGTCTATCGCGCTCGAATAACCACTCGTTCACACCTGTGACTGCATAGTGCGCGCTGAACGCTGTCCCAGGAGGGGGCAGCAGCAGACCAGAAGGTTTGTGTCGTGGCCGAAGTCAATCTCTCCAAGGCGGTTCGCTCGAACCTGCTCTCGCTCCAGTCGACCGCCGCTTCGATGGCCAAGACCCAGGAGCGTCTCGCCACCGGCCTCAAGGTCAATTCGGCGCTCGACAACCCCACCAATTTCTTCACTGCAGCGTCGCTGAACAGCCGCGCCGGTGACATGTCGAACCTCCTCGACTCGATGTCGAACGGCATCAAGACCATCGAAGCCGCCGACAACGGCCTGAGCTCGATCACCAAGACGGTCGAGTCGATGCAGTCGACGCTGCGCCAGGCGCGGCAGGACAAGTCGTTCAAGACCCAGTCCTTCACCATGGACCCTGCCCGCGCCGGCCTTCTCGAGTTCACCGGCGGAGCTGTCGGCGGTACCGCCGTCGGCGTGTCGCTGGGCAGCGCCGGCGCGGTGCAGTCGACCTTTGCCGCAAGCACCGATTTCACCACGCCAGGCGATGGCTCGGTGACGTTCGCGTTCAGTCCCGACAACACGCCGTTTGGCGCGGGCGACACGATCTCCTTCGACCTGACGCAGACCGGCGCCTTCCCAACTACGACCTGGAATGTCGGCTTGTCTGGGGCCAACCTTCCGTTTCTTGGCGGGGGCGACAGCACCATCGACGATATCGATGATTTCACCCAGGTGCTGGATCAGGTGCTGGCAGCCTATGGCTTCGCCACATCGGTTTCCAACGACGGCGCCAACGTCACCATCGCTTCCACCGCCGGCCCCGGCAGCAACCTGACGATCGGCGCCGTCGACGGCGACGTCGACAACGGTGGTTCGATCAACACGGCATTCGGTATCACGCCGAGCACCGGCATCCCGTCCTCGCCGATCACCATCAGCAATGGCACAAGCACGGCGAACATCAACCTGACTAACGTCAACGCTCCGGACGCCGCCACGACCCGCGCCTACATCCAGTCGCAGCTGACCGCCCAGGGCGTGACCGGCATCACCGTCGGCGGCTCGGGTAACCGGATCGATCTGCAGGGCGCCGCCAACGGCTCTAACACCATCACTGTCGGCGGGGCCGGCGCTGCCGCCACCTTCGGCACCTCGGGCACCCAGTTGGCCGGCGCCACCGCCGGCACCTACTCGGTCGACCAACTCGCCCAGTCGATCAACACCAACGCCGGACTCAAGGACAAGGTCCGCGCCTCCAACGACAACGGCAAGCTCCGCATCGAGAACCTCTCGACCGAAGAGCTGACCGTGCATGGCGTCGGCTCCGACGGCGAGATCGACGGCACCTCGGGCACCACCGACATCGGCGGCAACGAAGTCCGCAAGAACCTGGTCAAGCAATTCAACGAGTTGCGCGATCAGCTCGACAAGCTCGCCGACGACGCCTCGTTCAACGGCATCAACCTTTTACGCGGCGACAAGCTGAAGCTCACCTTCAACGAGACCGGCACCTCGACCATCGACATCCAGGCCAAGGACGCCGATGGCGACCCGACCTCGATCAACAACGCCACGCTCGACATCGCCTCGGCGATCTTCGCCGACTTCGACAGCGACGCCTCGCTCGATGCCCGGCTCGGCAAGCTCAGCGACGCGCTCGGAAAACTTCGCTCGCAGGCTTCGGCTTTCGGCTCGAACCTGTCGATCGTCGAGAACCGCAACGACTTCACCAAGTCGATGATCAACACGCTCGAGACCGGCGCTGCCAACCTGACCCTCGCCGACACCAACCAGGAAGCCGCCAACCTCCTCGCCCTGCAGACCCGCCAGCAGCTGAGTTCGACGGCCCTGTCGATGGCCTCGCAGGCCGACCAGGCCGTGCTGCGGCTGTTCTAGCCCCTCAAGTTCTCCCCGATGGCAGACGGGCTGCGGCCCGCTTTTTCGTTACCGGCAACCGAATCGGCAGCCCGCATTCGCGCCTCGGCGGTAGCGTTTTGGTGACGCGGCGCATGCAGTATGCTGCACCATGGAATCACGGGGTTGAACCACCGACATGTCCCTCAAGGTCGAGCTGAAGCCGGGCGAGCGCCTGATCGTCGGCAACTGTGTCATTACGAACTCGGATCAGCGCACCCGGCTGTTCATCGACGGCAAGGCGCCAATCCTCCGCGAGAAGGACATCCTGACCTTCGACACCGCGACTAGCCCTGCCAAGCGCATCTACTTGGCCGTCCAGCTCATGTATATTCATGAGAACGTCGAACGACTGACGCAAGACTACTTTCAACTGGTCAATGACATCATCACCGCGGCGCCATCAACAATCCGCATTGTTGACGAAATCAATAACGAGATATTAACCGGCTCCCTGTACAAAGCGCTCAAGGCTGCGAAAAAGCTGATCCAGTACGAACAGGAACTCCTCGGCAATGCAGAATAGTGCGGCGCTCGCCTATCAGCAGGTAGGCAGGCAGACGGTCAATCCTCGTCTTCTCGAGGCCAACCTCCTCTCTCGAGCTGCCGGCCAGATGCAGCGCGTGCGCGACGACTGGGAGAACGAGCGCCACGAGCTGACCACTGCGCTGATGTTCAACCGCAAGCTCTGGACCGTGTTCCTCGGCTCGGTGACCGGCGAGGAAAGCCAGCTGCCCAAGGCACTGCGCGAGAACATCGCCAATCTCGGCCTGTTCGTGATGAAGCAGACGATGACCATCCAGGCCGAGCCCTCGGCCAACAAGCTCACCGTGTTGATCAACATCAACCGCGAGATCGCCGCAGGCCTCCGCGCCGGCCAGAGCTGAGCTCACTACCAGATCCAGCCCAACGAAAAGCCCGCGGAAACCGCGGGCTTTTGCATTTTCGGGATATCGCGGCCCGCTTACTTCCGCGGCGCCGACTTTGGCTTGGCCTGAGCCCGCGAGGCTGAGGTCGACCTGGACTTCGGCTTGGCGGGCGTTGCCGCCGCAGGTGCGGCGGGCGCATGGCCAACGGCGGCGACCGGCTTTCCGGCAGCAGCCCGGCTGCGGAGCTTCCGTTCCTTGGCGATGATGTTGATCGCCTCGACCAGCACCGAGAAGCCCATGGCCGAGTAGATGTAGCCCTTGGGGATGTGGAAGCCGAGGCCGTCGGCCACCAGCGAGGTGCCGATCAGCAGGAGGAACGCCAGCGCCAGCATCTTGGTGGTCGGGTGCTTGGAGACGAAATCGGCAACCGGGCCCGAGGCCACGAACATCACGCCCACGGCGACGATCACCGCGGCGATCATCACCTCGACATGGTCGGCCATGCCGACGGCGGTGACGATCGAGTCGATCGAGAACACCAGGTCGATGACGATGATCTGGCTGATGATGGCCGCGAACGCCATCGAGGCCTGCTTCTTGAGGTTGTCCTCTTCCTCGTGTGGCTCCTCGATCTCGGCGTGCATCTCGTGCGTCGCCTTGTAGACGAGGAAGGCGCCACCAGTGATCAGGATCAAGTCCTTCCACGACGGCGCTAAGCCCAGGATGTCGAAGGCCGGCTGGGTCAGCCCGATGATCCACGAGATCACCAGCAGCAACAGGATGCGGAAGATCAGCGCCAGCGCCAAGCCGATGCGGCGGGCGCGGTCGGCCTGCTCCTTGGGCAGGCGGGACACCAGCACCGAGATGAAGACGATGTTGTCGATGCCGAGCACGATCTCCATCGCCGTGAGGGTCAGGAAGGCAGCCCACACGTTGGGATCGTAGAGGAGTTCCAGCATCGACAGCTCCGGTCAGCAGAAATGAGGTGGCGACATACTTAGGGCCGGCACGCGTTTGTTGGAAGAGTGCGCGGAGCGCTCCGCACAGGGTGCGGTTTTTCATCGCGGCCCCGGTGCGTGGCACGATCGCATCGCGCCGAAGCTGGTTCGCCGATGCCTCGGCTGCTAGTGTAATGGCTCGGCTCCACTCGAAAGTTCCCCCATGGACGCGTTCTCTCCCATCCCCGCCCTGGTAGGCGGTGTGCTCATCGGGCTCGCCTCGGCACTGCTCTGGCTCGGCAACGGCCGCATCGCCGGCATCTCGGGAATTTTCGGGCAGTTGCTGCCGCCGGCCCGCACCGTGGTGTGGCGGCTGGTGTTCCTCGTGGCGCTCGTGCTCGGCACTCTTGCTGCGTCCTGGCTGATCCCCGGCCTCGGCGTCGGAGGCCCGGGCGGCGCGCCCGCCCAGCTGGCCTCGCCGCCTGCCGGCTGGAACGTCCCTGCCCCCCTCTGGATCGCCATCTCGGGCCTGCTGATCGGCTTCGGCACCAAGATCGGCAACGGCTGCACCTCCGGTCACGGGGTCAGCGGCATCGCCCGGCTGTCGAAGCGCTCGTTCGTCGCGGTCGGCGTGTTCTTTTCGGTCGCCATCCTCACTGTCGCCGTCACCGGGATCGTCTGAGATGGCCGCCAACCTCCGCCTCCCCTACCTCGCCACCGCCGCCGTCAGCGGCCTGCTGTTCGGCGCCGGCCTCTACATCTCGCAGATGGTCGATCCGCTGAAGGTGCTGCGCTTCCTCGATTTCACCGCCATCCCCACCGGCGGCTGGGATCCGAGCCTCGCCTTCGTCATCGTCGCGGCGATCGGTGTGATGTTCATCGCCGTGCGCGTCGGCCGCGGCCGTCAGGCGCCGCTGTTCGATGCGCAGTTCCATCAGCCCGAGTTCCACCACATCGACGCCCCGCTGGTCGGCGGCGCCGCGCTGTTCGGCATCGGCTGGGGCATGTCCGGTATCTGCCCCGGCCCGGCGATCTCGCTGATCGCCTTCTGGCCGGATAACCTCCTGATCTTCCTTGTCGCGCTGTTCGTCGGCTCCTATGCCGGTGCGTTCGTCATCCCGAGCGGCCGCGACAAGCGGCTGGCGCTGGCCCGATGAGCAGCGCTCCCGAAGCCGTCGTTGTGGGCGGTGGCCTCGCCGGCGTCGCGGCGGCCGTTGCCATCGCCCGCGCCGGCCTCCGCACGCTGCACCTCGCGCCGAAGGGCCCGCCCGATCGCCGCACCTCGGCGCTGATGGGACCGAGTGTCGACTACCTGCGCGCCTCCGGCCTGATCGGCGATCCCGCCGCGCTCGGTCATCCCCTCACCCAGATACGCATCATCGACGCCACCGACCGGCTGATCCGCGCCCCAGAAACCCTGTTCGACAGCAAGGACGCTGGGCTCGACGCCTTCGGCTGGAATTTTCCGAACATCAAGCTGCTCGAGGCCTTCGAAGCCGCCCGCGCCAGCCTCGATAACCTCGAAACCCGCGAGCTGGCGCTCTCCTCCATCGAGCGCGGGGTATCCGGCTGGGTCCTGACCCTCGCCGATGGCAGCGTGGTCGAAGCGCCGCTGGTCATCGGCTCCGACGGCAAGAAGTCGCTGGTGCGCGTCGCCACCGACTTCCGTGCCCGCGAGCACGGCTTCACCCAGGCGGCGCTGGTCTGCGACCTCGAACTCGGCCGCCCGCTCGGCGGCGCCTCGGTCGAGTTCCATTACGAGCAGGGCCCGTTCACCCTGGTCCCCGCCGGCGGCTCGCGCGCCAACCTCGTCTGGATCGATGACCGCGAAGTGCTGAAGGCCGCGCAGGCCACCGGCCAGGACGGGCTCCGCGCCACCTTCCTCGAGAAATCGCAGCGCCTGTTCGGGGACATTCGGTTGCTGACCCCGGCGCACATGTTCCTGCTCTCGACCCTCACCGTCGAGCGCGCCGGCATGGACGGCATCGTGCTCGCCGGTGAAGCGGCGCACGCCTTCCCGCCGATCGGCGCGCAGGGCCTGAACCTCGGCCTCCGCGATGTTGCCGATCTTGCCGCGTCCCTCGCCGCCGCGGATCGTACCGCCCCCAACTGGGCCAACGCAGTCAGCACCGACTACGCCCAACGCCGCGCCGACGATCTCGAGCGCACCGGCGGCATGGTCGACGCGCTGTTCCGCTCGCTGCTCAGCGACTTCCTCCCCGCCCAGGCGCTGCGCGCCGGCGGCCTCTGGGCCCTGCGCCTGCTGCCCCCCTTGCGCAAACGGGCCTTCGGCCTCGGCATGGGCCAGGGCTGAAACAGAACACCTTCGGAAAACAAAAAGGGCGCCCGGAGGCGCCCTTTCGATTCTTGCCAGTTCGATCCGCTTATTGCGGGGCGGCCGGAGCCGGGGCAGCGCCATCGGTGCCAAGCTGCTTGCGCAGTTCTTCCGCGCGATCCTGCAGCTGCTTTTCCAGCGCCGACGGAGCGGTCGACTGCTTGTTGAATTCATCGAAGGTCATCGCGGCGGCACCGTCGTAGACCGAGGTGAAGCCGGCGAGCGTGATGTCGATCACCAGGTCCTTGTTCTGGCGATTCTTGGCGGTGAGCTTCAGCACGCCGCCCTTCTTCAGGCTGGCCACGTAGGCCTCGTTGATCACCAGCTGGGTCGCGCAGCTCTGCGGGTCGCACAGCATGAACGGCACGCGGATCGGCTTGCCACCATCGATCTGCCAGGTGAGGCCGAACGGCAGCAGTACCCCAAGCGGCACCGCGGCGACGGCGAGCAGACGGCTCTCCTGGCCCGGATCGTCACGCAGGAGGAACGAGCCGAGGAACTGGCCGTTGGCGACCACGACCTGGCGCATGATACAGGCCTGCTTGCCGCCATCGATGGGGTCGCAGACCTTGAGCCAGTTCTGAGCGGGGTTGGCAGCTGCCGCAGGCGCAGCAGCGGCATCGGCAGCAGGCGCCGCCGGTGCTGCCGCACCCTCGGCGGGGGCTGCCGGCGTGGTGGCGTCCTGCGCGAGCGCCCCGAAGGAGGGCATCATCAGCGCGGCAACCGCGAAACCAGCAACGACGAGCTTTTTGAGGGTCATTGAATTTCCTTGTGGTGTCCTACCATCGGTGACTCTCCCGGCCACCCTTGTTCGTGCGCTCTTCAAGGCACGAAACGCGGCAATAACATGACCGAGAGGACTTCCGAAAGCTTTAACCTGCGAGTGTTGCCTGAGCGCTCGATTCCGTGGCCAGACGAGCCATTCTGGACAGTATCGCGGCGGTTCCCTTCAGTCGCGCCTCGGCAGTCGGCCAGTCACGGCTGAACACGAGTTTCTGATCAGGTTTGATCCGTACCTGCATTTGTGGATCAGAGACCATCCGTACCAGACCTGCTGGGTTCGGGAACGTCTTGTGCCGCAGCGTAACGACTGCGCCCTTGGGCCCGGCATCCACTTTCTCGACATTGGCGGTCCGGCAGAGCGCCTTCACCAGGATCACCTTGAGCAGCGCCTCGACTTCTTCCGGAAGCGGCCCGAAACGGTCGATCAGCTCGGCCCCCGCAGCATCGATCTCGCGTGCGTCGCTGAGGTCGCCGAGGCGACGGTAGAGCTGCATCCTGAGCTGCAGGTCGGGCACGTAGTACTCGGGGATCATCACCGGCATGCCCAACGAGATCGTCGGGCTCCACTCGTTGCGTTCCTCGTACTCGGCATCGCCATCGCGCAACGCCGCAACGGCTTCTTCCAGCATCGCCTGGTAGAGCTCGAAGCCGACCTCGCGGATATGGCCCGACTGCTCGTCGCCGAGCAGGTTGCCGGCGCCGCGGATATCGAGGTCGTGGCTCGCCAGCTGGAACCCTGCCCCCAACGTTTCCAGCGACTGCAGCACGGTCAGCCGGCGCTCGGCGGTGTCGTTGAGCTTGCGGTCCGCCGGGATGGTGAACAGCGCATAGGCCCGCTGCTTTGCCCGGCCGATACGGCCGCGGATCTGGTAGAGCTGCGCGAGGCCGAAATTGTCGGCCCGGTGCACGATCAGCGTGTTGGCGTTCGGGATATCCAGCCCGGACTCGACGATCGTCGTCGCCACCAGCACGTCGAACTTGCCGTCGTAGAAATTGTTCATGATGTCGTCGAGTTCGCTCGGCGGCATCTGGCCGTTGGCGACGACGTAGCTCACCTCGGGCACCTGCTGGCGCAGGAACTCGGCGATATCCGGCTGGTCCTTGATCTTGGGCACCACATAGAACGCCTGCCCCCCGCGATACTTTTCGCGCAGCAGGGCTTCGCGCACGCTCAAGGGGTCGAACGGCGAGACGAACGTGCGGATGGCGAGGCGATCGATCGGCGGCGTCGCGAGGAGCGACAGGTCGCGCACGCCGGTCAGCGCCAGCTGCAGCGTACGCGGGATCGGCGTCGCGGTCAGCGTCAGCACGTGGACGTTGCCCTTCAGCTCCTTCAGCCGCTCCTTGTGGCCGACGCCGAAGTGCTGCTCCTCATCGATGATCAGCAGCCCCAGATCCTTGAACTGGATGGATTTCGACAGCAGCGCGTGCGTGCCGACGACGATATCGACAGTGCCCTTCTCCAGCTCTTCCTTGGTCCCCTTGAGTTCAGTCGACGACACCAGCCGCGAGGCCTGCCGAATGCGCAACGGCAGCCCGGAGAAGCGCTCGCTGAACGTCTTGAAGTGCTGCCGCGACAACAGCGTCGTCGGCACCACCACCGCCACCTGCCGGCCGGACATGGCAACCGCGAACGCAGCGCGCAGCGCCACCTCGGTCTTGCCGAAGCCGACGTCGCCGCACACCAGCCGGTCCATCACGCGGCCTGACGCCAGGTCCTCGAACACCGCGTTGATCGCGACCAGCTGGTCCTCGGTCTCGTCGTAGGGGAACCGCGCCGCGAACTCCTCGTAGAGCCCCACCTGCACGTCCATTGGCGGCACCGTCGAGAGCTGCCGCAGCGCCGCGATCTTGATCAGCTGCTCCGCCATGTCGCGGATGCGCTTCTTGAGCTTGCTCTTCTTGGCCTGCCACGCCACGCCGCCGAGCTTGTCGAGCTCAATGATCGCGTCGGCGCCATAGCGCGACAACAGCTCGATGTTCTCGACCGGCAGGTAGAGCTTCGTATTACCCGCGTACTCGATCTCGACGCAGTCGTGTGGCGCGCCCTGCACCTCGATGGTCTTGAGCCCGAGGAAGCGGCCAATGCCATGGTCGACGTGCACCACCAGGTCGCCCGCCGCGAGCCCGGCCGCCTCGGTCAGCGCGTCCGAAGCCTTGCGCCGCTTCTGCGGCCTGAGCAGGCGCTCGCCGAGGATGTCCTGCTCGCTCAGCACCAGCATGTCGTCGGTCTGGAAGCCGGTCTCGAGCCCGAGCACAACCAGCGCCGTGGTCTCGGGCGAGGTCGTCTCGGCATCGCGCCAGTTCTCGGCGAGGCGCGGATGCGCCAGACCATGGTCGGCCAGCACCTGCGCCATGCGATCGCGCGAGCCTTCCGACCAGCAGGCGATGATGGTCTTGCGTGCCTTCTTCCGCTCTGCGCGGAACAGCTTCACCACCGCCTCGAACAGGTTGACGTCCTGCGCCTGCCGCTCGGCGGCAAAGCTCGGCGCCACGCGTCCGGCTGCGTCGTCGGCCTTCTTCATGTCCGGGGCGGCGAACGGCGACAGCTGCACCACGCCCTTGCCCGGCGCCAGGGCATAGGGCGCCCGCTCCATCTCGTAGAGCTGCGCCGGCGGCACCGGCTTGTACGGCGCCGCGCCCTGCGACGACTGCTTCTCGTGCCGCGCATCCTCGCGCGCCTGATAGTAGTCCGAGATCTGCGTCTGCCGGTCGGCGAAGGCCTCCTTGGCCTGGTCGTCGAACACGAACGGGGCGTCCTCGGTGTAGGCTGCGAGGTGGTCCAGCGCGTCGTAGAAGAACGCCGTCCAGTGCTCGACGCCGGGGTAGCGCTGCCCCGAACTGACCGCCGCGTACAGCGGGTCGTCGACGGTATTGCCGCCGAACATCGTGGTGTAGCGCGCCCGGAAACGGCGGATCGCCTCCTCGCTCAGCAGCACCTCGCTCATCGGTGCCAGTGCGATGCGCTTGAGGTTGCCGGTGGTCCGCTGGCTGTCCGGATCGAAGGTGCGGATGGTTTCGAGCTGCTTACCGAAGAAGTCGAAGCGCAGCGGCGATTCGACACCCGCCGGATAGAGATCGACCAGCCCGCCGCGCACTGCATACTCGCCGGTCTCGCGCACCGTCGGTACCCGCAGGTAGCCGTTGCCGGCCGCCCAGGCGATTAGCTTCTCGCTGTCCACCACCTGTCCCGCCGCCGCGGCAAAGCTCATCCCCGCCACCACCTCGCGCGGTGGCAGCTTCTGCACCAGCGCGTTGACGGTGGTGAGGACGATAGCGCCCTTGGCCGCGCCACTGGCGAGGCTCGAGAGCGTCGTCATGCGCGCCGCGATGGTGACGCCGTTGGGCGACACGCGGTCATAGGGCAGGCAGTCCCACGCCGGCAGCGTCAGCAACTGGTGCCCCGGCATCAGCTGCTCGAGGATTTCCACCATCCGCTGCATGCGCCGCCCGTCGCGCGCCACGAACACCGCGCTCACCGCCGCATCAGGCGCGGCCCTCAGCCGGTCCTCGACCAGGCGCGCCAGCACCACCGGCTGCATGCCGTCGGGGACATTGGAGATGGTGCGATCGGCGCGCTGGTCGGTCATTTGGCGGTCCGGAACTTGAGCAGGTCGGCGAGCAGTTCGTGGTCGGCATCGGCGGGCGTCGGTTCCTGCCCCATCAGCCAGGCTAGGAGGTCGGTATCGAGCTCTTCCAGAAGGACCTCGAAGCGATCGAGTTCTGCCGCATCCATGCCGGCCAGCCGCGCATCGGCGTAGGGCCCGAGCATCAGGTCCATCTCTTTGGTGCCGCGGTGCCAGGCGCGATAGCGCAACCGGCGCAACCGCATAGCAGAATCTTCACCGGCGTCTTTTTGAAGGGCCATGAGCGGGTGGTCTCGGGGAATGTGGATGGCGTGTTTACGCGGATATCGTCTCCGTGTCACGTGGCAGCCGGACGCGCTGTCCGCTAGGTTCGCCCGCAGGAGGCTCCTCGACTCGTGTCCCGTCCGCCGGCCCTCGATCCACTGTTTCGCTCGCTTCACTCCATCAAGGGCGTGGGGCCGCAGCTCAGTACGCTGCTCACCCGGTTCTTCGGTGCACCCGAGGGCCAGGAAGCCATCGCGCTCGACCTGTTGATGCACATGCCGACCGGCATCGTCGACCGCCGCAAGATGGATGGCATCGCCAATGCCGTGCACAACAACGTCGCGACGCTGAAGCTCCACATCGACCGCCACCAGCCGCCGCCGCGCGGCCGCCCACACATCCCGCACCGCGTGTTCGCGCATGACGAGACCGGCGAAATCCAGCTGGTCTACTTCCGGGCCACCGGCGGCTGGGTGGAAAAGCTCCTGCCGGTCGGCGAGGACCGCTACGTCTCCGGCACCATCGGCTTCTTCCAGGGCGAAAAGCAGATCACCCATCCCGACTATGTCGTCGAAGCCGACAAGTTCGAGGACATGCCGCTGGTCGAGCCGGTCTACCCGCTCACCTACGGCCTGAGCTCGCGCGCCCTGATCAAGCTCACCCGGCAGGTGCTGGAGACGCTCCCTGAGCTGCCCGAGTGGATGCCCGCCGAGCGCATCGCCGAGTTCGACTGGCCCACCTTCCGTGCCGCCATGCAGGCCTCGCACGCCCCCGATACCCCCGACGACGCGCAGCTCTGGTCGAAGAACCGCATGCGCCTCGCCTACGACGAGTATCTTGCCGGTCAGTTGGCGCTCCTGATCGTGCGCTCGCAACTCATCGCCCCGCGCGGCATCGCCCGCACCTTCACCGGCGAGATCACCGCCAGGGTGCAGGCCGCCCTGCCCTACACCCTGACCGACGGCCAGCGTCTCGCCGTCGAGGATATCCGCAATGACCTCGCCGCCCCCGAGCGCATGTCGCGCCTGCTTCAGGGCGATGTCGGCGCTGGCAAGACCGTCGTCGCGCTGATGGCCATGGCCGCCATGGCCGAGAGCGGCGCGCAGTCGGCACTGATGACGCCGACCGAAATCCTCGCCAGCCAGCACTACAAGACGCTGAAGCCGCTCTGCGACCAGGTCGGCCTCGGCATCGTGCTGCTCACCGGCAAGATGACCGCCGCCGAGCGTCGCACCGTGTTGTCGGGCATCGCCGATGGCTCGACCACCATCGTCGTCGGCACCCACGCCCTGTTCCAGACCGGCGTCGACTTCCACAATCTCGGCCTGACTGTCGTCGATGAGCAGCACCGCTTCGGCGTCCACCAGCGCCTCGCGCTCAGCGAGAAGGGCTCGCACGCTGACCTCTTGGTGATGACCGCGACGCCGATCCCGCGCACCCTGGTCCTCACGCATTTCGGCGACATGGCCGTCAGCATCCTGCGCGAAAAGCCACGCGGCCGGCAGCCGATCGATACGGCGGTGCTCTCGATCGGCGAGTACGGCCGCGTCATCCAGCGCCTAGAGACCCGTATCGCCGAGGGCGCGCAGGCCTTCTGGGTCTGCCCGCTGGTCGAGGAAAGCGAGCACCTCGAAGTCGTCGCCGCCGAGGACCGCTTCGCCGAACTGCAGAAGGTGTTCGGCGCAGAGGTGGTGCTGATCCATGGGCGGATGAGTGCTGCTGCCAAGGCCGAGGCGATGGACCGCTTCCAGCGCAACGAGGCAAAGATCCTCGTCGCCACCACCGTCATCGAAGTCGGTGTCGACGTGCCCAACGCCACCATCATGATCATCGAGCATGCCGAGCGCTTCGGCCTTGCCCAGCTCCACCAGTTGCGCGGCCGGGTCGGCCGCGGCAGCCAGCGCTCGGCCTGCCTGCTGCTTTACAAGGAGCCGCTCAGCGAAACCGCGAAGGCTCGGCTCGAGACCATCAAGGGCACCGAGGACGGCTTCGTCATCGCCGAAAAGGACCTCGAGCTGCGCGGCCAGGGCGACGTGCTCGGCACCCGCCAGTCCGGCATGCCCGGCTACCACCTCGCCGTCCCCGACGTGCACCGGCACCTGCTCGAATGGGCACACGAGGACGCCAAGGACGCGCTGACCCGCAACCCCGGCCTTACCGGCCACGATGGCGACGCCCTGCGCGCCCTGCTCTACCTGTTCCGCAAAGACCTCGCCATTCCCCTGCTCCGAGCCGGCTGACCCCCCGATGCATATCCGCCCTTTCGAACGCCGCGACACCGACGCGGTCGTCGCCCTCTGGCAAGCTCGCGGCCTCACCCGGCCATGGAACGATCCGTTGAAAGACATCGCGCGCAAGCTTGCCGTGCAGCCCGAGCTGTTCCTCGTCGGCGAACTCGACGGCAAGGTCATCGCCACCGCCATGGGCGGCTACGATGGCCATCGCGGCTCGGTCTATTACCTGGCGTCCGCGAAGGAGCATGCGGGTAGCGGCCACGGTGCCGCGCTCCTCGCGGAACTCGAGCGCCGCCTGACAGCCATGGGCTGCCCGAAGATCAATCTGCTGGTCCGCGGCGAAAACGAAGCCGTGCTGAAGTTCTACGACCGCCTCGGCTACGAGCGGCACGACTCCCTGAGCCTCGGCCGCCGCCTGATCCCCGACTAGTCGATCGCGTACTTCCTCAGCACATCGATCTCGACATAGTTCAGCACCGACTGGTGCGTGGCCTTCAGCACGACGCGCGGCGCCATGCCGGCCTCCAGCGCCTCGACCCAGCGCAGCGCCACGAGGCACCAGCGATCGCCGGCTTTGAGCCCAGGAAACGCATATTCCGGCATCGGGGTGCTCAGATCGTTGCCACGCGATTTCGAGAACGCGAGGAACGCGTCGGTCATCTCGGCGCACACCGTGTGCCGACCCTCGTCGAGCGGACCGGTGATGCAGTTGCCGTTGCGGAAGAACCCGGTCAGCGGGTTCATCGAGCAGAGCGCCAGCGGCTCGCCGAAGACGTTGAGCTCCGGCTCCTGCTCGAAGAACGGCTTATTCAACCGTCACGCTCTTGGCGAGGTTGCGCGGCTGGTCCACGTCCGTGCCCATGAACGAGGCGGTGTGGTAGGCCAGCAGTTGCACCGGGATGGTCGCAAGGATCGGCGCCACGAAGCTCGCGACCTTGGGCAGCACCAGTACCTCGGCCACGCCCTCACCCACGGTTTGCTTCCCCACCTCGTCGGTGATCAGGATGATCTTGCCGCCGCGCGCCGCGACTTCCTGCATGTTGGACAGCGTCTTCGCCATCAGCTCGTCCGACGGCGCCACCACGATCACTGGCATCAGCTCGTCCACCAGCGCGATCGGCCCGTGCTTCAGCTCGCCGGCGGGATAGGCCTCGGCATGGATGTAGCTCAGCTCCTTGAGCTTCAGCGCGCCTTCCATGGCGATCGGGAACATCTGCCCACGACCGAGATAGAGCACGTCCTTGGCCTTGCTCAGCCGCTTGGCGATGTCCTCGACCTGCCCCTCGAGCGCCAGCGCCGCGGAGATCGCGGTCGGCAGCGTGGTGAGCGCGTGCACCAGTTCCGCCTCCTGCTCCGGCGAAACCGTGCCGCGCGCCACGCCGGCAGCAACGGCAAGGCTCGCCAGCGCGGTCAGTTGTGCCGTGAACGCCTTGGTCGAGGCGACGCCGATTTCCGGCCCGCACAGCGTCGGGAACACCACCTGGCTCTCGCGCGCCATCGTCGATTCCGGCGAATTGAGCAGCGACGCGATGTGCTGCCCCTGCCCGGCGCAGTACCGCAGTGCCGCCAGCGTATCGGCGGTTTCGCCCGATTGCGAGATGAAGAGGCTAAGCCCGCCCTGCTCCAGCGGCGGCTCGCGATAGCGGAACTCCGAGGCCACATCGACATCCACCGGCAGCCGCGCATAGCGCTCGAACCAGTACTTGGCGACGATGCCGGCATAGGACGCCGTCCCGCACGCCGAAATGGTCAGCCGCGACAGTTTTGCGAAATCGAACGGCAGCATCTCGCGCAGCGCCACCTTGTCGGCGCCCATGTCCACGTAGTGGCTGAGCGTGTGCGACACCGTCTCGGGCTGCTCGTAGATTTCCTTGGCCATGAAATGGCGATGGTTGCCCTTGTCGACCAGGAGCGCCGAGGCGGCCGAAACCAGCATCTCGCGCTGCACGATCGCGTCGGAGCCATCACGGATGGTGACGCCGTTCTTGGTCAGCACCGCCCAGTCACCGTCGAGCAGGTAGCTCAGTCGCGAGGTGAACGGGGCGAGCGCCATGGCGTCAGAGCCGAGGTACATCTCTGTCGCGCCGTAGCCGATGGCCAGCGGCGCACCCGAGCGGGCGGCGATCAACAGCGCGTCTTCGCCCTTGAACATGAAGGCGAGCGCAAAGGCGCCGTGCAGCTGCTTCAGCGTCCGCGCCACCGCCATCTCGGGGTCGAGCCCGCGGTCGATCTCGCGCGTCACCCACAGCGCCACCGATTCAGTATCGGTCTGCGTCTTCGGCAGGTAGCCGTCCTTGGCCAGGTCGGCCAGCAGCTCGCGGAAATTCTCGATGATGCCGTTATGCACCACCGCCACCTTGTCGGTGGCGTGCGGATGGGCATTGCCCTCGGTCGGCGCGCCATGCGTTGCCCAGCGGGTATGGCCGATGCCGATATTGCCGCTCAGCGGCTCGAAACTCAGCTTCGCTGCGAGGTTGCCGAGCTTGCCCTCGGCGCGACGGCGGCCGATCTGGCCATCCTCCAGCGTCGCGACGCCGGCACTGTCATAGCCGCGATACTCCAGCCGCTTCAGCGCATCGACCAGCCGCGGTGCGACCGGTTCCGTCCCGATGATCCCGACAATGCCGCACATGTGAGGTCCCCTACTTGCCAGTCCTGGCGCGTTTGATGGCTTCGGCACGGGCCTTCAGCTTGGGCGCGTAACCAGCCTTGTTCTCCTGCCGAGCCCGGCCAATGGCCAGCGCATCCGGTTCGACATTGTGGGTGATGACGCTGCCCGACGCCGTGTAGGCGCCGTCGCCCACCGTCACCGGCGCCACCAGCGAGGTGTTCGAGCCGATGAACACGTTCGCCCCGATGGTGGTCTTGGACTTGTTCACGCCATCGTAGTTGCAGGTGATGGTTCCTGCCCCGATGTTCGTCTTGGCGCCCACTTCGCTGTCGCCGAGATAGCTGAGGTGCCCGGCCTTCACGCCCTCGTGGATCACCGAGTTCTTCACCTCTACGAAGTTGCCGATGTGCACGTTCTGCCCGATATCGACATTGCCGCGCATACGAGCGAACGGCCCGATGCTGGCGCCCGCGCCGATGCTGGTGCCCTCGATATCGCAGAACGCCCGGATCTCGACCCCGTCGGCGATCTTCACCCCCGGCCCAAACACGACGTTCGGGAAGATCGTCACGTCGCGCCCGATTTCGGTGTCGTAGGAGAAGTAGACCGTCGAGGGATCCTTCAGCGTCACGCCCGCGCGCATGAAATCGTCGCGCCGCAGCTCCTGGAACTGCGCTTCTGCCTGCGCCAGCTTGCGGCGGTCATCGACCCCGATCACCTCATTGGCATCCGCTTCCACCGCCTCGATGCGGCGGCCATCGGCGTTCGCCAGCTCCACGGCATCAGTCAGGTAGAACTCGCCCTTGGCATTGGCATTGCCGATCCGGTCGATCACCGAGCGCAGCGTCTCGGCGCGAAAACCCATGATGCCGGAATTGCAGAGCCCGATGGCCCGCTCGGCATCCGTCGCATCCTTGTGCTCGCGGATCGCGACGAGCCGACCGCCATCGGTGATCAGACGGCCATATCCAGTGGTGTCGTCAGGTCGGAACCCCACCACTACGATGTCAGCGCCGGCATCGAGCCGCGCCGTAATCCCCGCGAGCGTCTCACCCGAGACCAGCGGTGTGTCGGCGTAGAGCACGATCACATTGCCCTTGGCGTCCCTGTAGGCCGTTTCGGCCTGTCGGACGGCATGCGCCGTCCCCTTGCGGTCGGTCTGCGTCGAGAACGTCGCCGACGGCGCGAGGCCCGCGACCATCTTCTGCACCGCGTCGTGCCCCGGTCCTACCACCACCGAGATCGCCGATGAGCCGGTCGATACCACTGTCCGCACCACGTGCCCGACCAGCGGCAATCCTCCCACCTGATGCAGCACTTTCGGCGTGGCCGAGCGCATGCGGGTGCCTTCGCCCGCAGCCAGGATGATCGACAGCAATTCAGTCATGGAGGGCCCTCGTCAGGGGGTCATCGTTTCCCCCGTGTTTATGGCAGCAAGTTGTTGGGATTCCGATAACGCGGTTACGAAGTGGTAAACTCGCAAATCGGCCCGATTCGTAGGGCTCTCGGGGGATAAGACCTTTGGCCAAGGCAGTAGACCAGTTTCGTCCTGCGGATGTGACGATGTGGGGTATCACCGCGCTCGGCATCTGGGCGGTGGCCATCCTCGGCGCCAACCTCTCCGGCCTGATTCCGCCCAGCGTCTACGGCGCGCTGCACGCCTCGCGCCTCGAAGGCTCCACTATCAACCAGCTGCGCACCCAGGTCGCGACGCTCGAGGAAGAATCGGCCCGCATGCAGCGCGACAACACTCAACTGCTGCAGCGCTTCTCGATGAACGAGGAGGCCGCCGGCGTCGTCACCAGGCGCGTCGGCGCCCTCGAGGTGAGCGTTCCAAAGATTCTCGAGCAGGCGCAGACCACGGCGCGCACTGCCGCCGCCATCGACACCACCACCACCGGTTCGATCACCCCGGGCAAGACCCTGACCTTCGAAACCGAGGGCGGCACTGTCGCCGTGCAGCAGCGCCCGCTGCTCCCCGGCTCCAACGAGGTCAAGCTCAAGGTCGTGCCGCTCACCACGCCGATGCCGCCGGCGATTCCCGATGGCTCCGCCCCCGGCATCGCGCTCGGCTTCCCGGTGCAGGCCGATACCGCCGAGGCCCAGTGGCAGGAGCTGCTGGCTCAGGTCGGCACCATGCTGGTCGGCCTCTCGCCGGTGCTCGCCGACCAGGACGGCACAGACGGCAAGATCATCATCGCCGGCCCGATGATCGACCGCGCTTCGGCCATTGAACTCTGCGCCCGGCTCGACCGCGCGGGCGTCCCGTGCCAGCCGACGAGCTATGCTGGCCAGCCGGTGCCGCTGCTCAACTGAGGGCTTTGCACCGTTAGCGATTGACAGCAGGGGCACAATGCCTATGTTCCGCGCCGATCCGCCTAGGCGGCAGGAGCGCCCGTAGCTCAGTGGTAGAGCATCCGACTTTTAATCGGATGGTCGATGGTTCGAATCCATCCGGGCGTACCACTCTTCTCCCAATACCGATGGAACCCGGCCATGTGCTCCGCGATTGATCGGAGCCACAATGCTGCTGTTCATTTCGCCGCGATGGGCGCAGCATAGGCCCGGGCCATGGCCCTCCCTGAGAGAAGGACGCGCGTGATGAATACCGCCAACCTGCAGCTCGAAGGCCTCTACCTCGCCATCGCCGCCATGCACGAGACGATGATCGCCAAGGGTCTGGTCTCGCGCCAGGATGTCGACGACGCCATGCGGGCCGCCGAGCAGACCGCAATCAACGACAACCGCTCGATCGAAAACCTTCGCCCGGCGGAGCGCGACGCGCTGGCCTTCCCGGCCCGCCTGCTCCGCATCGCCAATGCCACGGTCTCGGACGACGGCGCCCTGTCCTTCTCGGCCCTGGCGCGCCGCGTCGGCACCGTGAAAGAGCCTTACAACGACCAGCGCTGATAGGCGTCAGGAGGCGGTCGGCACCGGGCCCTTCCAGATCAGCCGGTGCGACCCCTGGTCAGTGGGTGCGAACACCTCGGAGCGGCGCCCGTCATCTCCGTAGGTCATGGCGATCCGCCGGGCCTGGCTCTGGGCCTCGTCGCGAGATTCGAACGGCCCGTAGGCCTTGCCCTCGCAATCGACCCACCACGAGCCCATGCTCTCGATGACGATGAACCAGCAGGTTTTCATAAGTGCTCCCCGGCCGCGAGACGGCCACCAATCGGTTGCAGCAGGGCGCCTTCGGGAGAGCTGCTGGCTCGTCCCGTTGGAAGGCGCGTGAAGATCGAATGTCTAGTCGCGCCGCCCGCCGGCCATGCGCTGGGCCACCGACAGAGGGGCGAACAGCCGGGCGATGCGTGCCGCGCTGATCCCCTCGTCGAGCTCGCCGAAAGCTGAGATGAGGCTGCGGTCCGGCCCGTCCTCGCGACGCAGCTCCTTGAGCGGCACGCTCACCTCCACCTGATGCCAGTTGCGCGCCTCGTCGAGCGTGAAGGCCGCCGAGATGGCGAACTTCTCGTCCGCCTCGTCGGGCCCGAAGCGCACCAAGAGGTGGCTGCAGCGCTCCTTGTTGCGCGCCATGAACAGGCTCTTCTCACGCTCGAAAGCGCTCGCGATATCGTCGTCCAGCAAGGATGGACGGATGGTCAAGGCAGTCATCGGAATGCCCCCCGATCTGCTGCGGATACCAGCGAACGCTAGGGGTTCAGTGTGTTCCGGGCGGGACCGCAATGGGGCGGAAACGCGGTCGCTCAAATTGTCGCTATCGCGCAACGCTCGCCCGCCGTCGGCGTTAACTTTGCGGTGGCGCCGCGTGTCAACCGGACGCGATGGGCGCGGGGAACATTGCGGTTTTTCCGGTTTCCCGCCTTGGCCACCGAAACGGCCGACGAGCCTCTGTTCCATCCACGGCGTCACCTCGCGGCACCAATTGTGGCACCGGCCGCCGTAACGCCATGTTTCATTATGGCTGCTAAGCCATGAGATATGGACCAACTCGAATCGAAAAGCCCTGCCGCCGCGCCGCTGCGCGTGCTGATCCTCGGCGCCAATTCGGGTATCGCCGAGGCCACCGCACGACTCTACGCCGCCGAAGGCGCCGCGCTGCTGCTGGTTGGCCGCAACGCCGGGCGGCTGCAGGCTCTCGCCGACGCGCTGCTGCAGCTGGGCGCCGGCCGTTGCGAAATCGCCGTGCTCGATCTGGTCACTGCCGACCCAGCGGCGGAACTGCCCGCCCTCGCCGGCCGCCTCGGCGGCGTCGACCACCTGCACATCGCTTACGCCATCATGCCCGAACAGGCGCTCGCCGCCGCCGACCTCGCCGTCGCCAAGGAGATGATGACGACCAACTACACCTCGACCGCACTCTGGTCGCTGGCCGCCGCCAACCTGCTCGAGGCGCAGGGGCACGGCTCGCTGGTGGTGCTCGGCTCGGTCGCTGGCGATCGCGGGCGGCGCAAGAACTTCATCTATGCCTCCACCAAGGCCGGCATCGAGACACTGATCGAAGGCATCGCCCATCGCTTCGCCGGCAAGGGCGCGCGCGCTGTCGTGGTGAAGCCCGGCCCCACCGCTACCGCCATGACCGCCAACAGCCCACCGGGGCGCCGACTGGTCTCCGCCGATGAGGTTGCCCGGCTGGTGCGCCGCGCCGCCGATCGCGGCGGCCCGGTCCAATACGCCCCGCGCCGCTGGCGGCTGATCATGCGCATCGTGCGCGAAATGCCCTGGTGGCTCTTCCGCCGCATCGACCTCTAACCAAAGCGACAGGGGCCGTTTCCGGCCCCTGTTCAAAACTCAAAACTCAGCTCAGTACGGCGTCGGGTACCAGTCGTCGTCGCCGTAGTCGTCCTCTTCATCGACCGGGTAGAGCTTCTTGATCCGGTCGACCAGGCCCGAGCAGCGGTTGATGCGCATCGAGTAGTACCAGTCGTCGTAACCGGCTTCGACGCGGACACGGTTCTTGCCCAGGTAATCGACTATCTCGACGTCGAAGAAGCCGTAGTTCTTGAGGCCTCTGCGGATCTGCTTGTCGGTCAGGCACCAGTTGAAGAAGTCGTTCGGGCCGAACCCCTTCTTCTTGTACTGCTGCATCTGCTTCTGGTCGCCGCCGCCCTGCGGCTTCACGTCGAGCGAGAAGCCGCCCATGTTCGGGGCCGCCTGAGCCGGGACCGCACTCAGGGCGGTGCCGGCGAGGATGACGGCAAGAACCGCGGCGCGGCCGGTCTGCCGGAGGGTGTTGAGAACGGTCATTTCGGTAGTCCTTGGGTTGGGTCAGTGCTGCGATCTGCAGCGTTGAAATCCACCCTAGCGCACTGATTTTGAACGAGTTTGGAACCGACCCTTCAGAAACCGTTCAGCGCAGCGCCGCACTTACGCCGCGGTCACCACAATTGCGCCACGCCGCGTCGCGACGACTGTGTGTTCGTACTGCACGCAGGGCGCCGGCGGATCGGCCACCAGCGTCCATTCATCGTCCTCGTCGCGCTGCTCCGCCATGCGGCCACCAAGCGACAGGAACGGCTCCACCGTGAACACCAGTCCCTCGCCGATCACCCGGCGATCCGACTTGTCCGGCCATGTGGCGATCTCGCCCGGCTCGTCGTGGAGGCTATCCCCCACCCCGTGGCTCGCGAGGTTCTCGATCAGCGTGTAGCGGTGCTTCTTGGCGAAAGCCCCGATGGCCATGCCGATGCCGTTGAGCGGTGCGCCGGTCTTCACCGCGCGAATCCCCTCCCACATCGCCCGCTTGCCATCGCGGCAGAGCGTCACCAGCCGCGGATCGGCCTCCGGCACGATGAACGACGCGCCAGTATCGGCGAACACCCCGTCGAGCTCCGCCGACACGTCGATATTCACCAGGTCGCCGGCATGGATCACCCGGCTCCCTGGAATGCCGTGCGCAATTTCCTCATTCACCGAGATGCAGGTGGCGCCCGGAAAATCATAGGTAATCTCCGGTGCCGACCGCGCCCCGGCGGCATCGAGGATGCGCCGCCCGATATCGTCCAGCTCCTGTGTGGTGATCCCCGGCGTCAGCGCCGCCGCCATCGCCTCGCGCGCAACTGCACAGATACGGCCGATGGCCTTGAGCTTTTCGAGTTGCGCTTCGGTTGTGATGGTCATGCGGCATATGTCCCGGCTTCTGCCATGCGTGTGAGGTCGGTGATCAGCGGATTGTACTCGCCGTCGCGGATGTAGCCGGTATGCCGCAGCCACATCCACATGGTGACGCGGTGGACCAGCGTGTAGATCCACAGCGCCGCTTCGGGATCCGAATGATCGATCGAGCCGTAGCCGGCACGGATATGCGGGGTCGAGCCCGGCGCGTCGTACTCGCAGCAGAACAGCGCCTTGGCGAGGTCGCATACGGCGTCCGAGGCCCGGGCATTGCCATAGTCGAGCAGTCCGGTCAGTTGCAGCCGCCCCTCTGCATCACGCTCGCCCAGCACGTTGTGCGGCTGGAAATCGTCGTGGGCGAAGACGGCGCCGCGGCTTTCGGCGATGATATCGGCATGGGCTGAAAAGATTGCTTCCAGCCGTTGTGCCAGCGCTTCACCGCCGCCGAAGTGGCGGAACCGGCCGATGCTGTAGGCAAAGCGCCGGTCGAGGTATTCGCTATTGGTCGCCGACGGGTCGACCACGCCCTGCTCACCGAAGGCGCCATAGCCACCCGGCACCGGAACCGAGTGCAGCTTCCGCAGCATCATGCCCATTTGCCGGTAGAGGTCGCTAACGTCCGGCTCGCCCTTGAAGGTCATCACCTGCCTGCCGGGCAGGTAGTTCGCGATGGTGTAGCGGAACGGCATCCGGGTGCGGGTCTCGTCCGAGGCGAGGAAGCGAGTCATCGGCACATCGAGGTCGCGCAGCAGCTGCGAGGCGTAGATTTCCTTGCCGGTCGCGTAGGGGAACGCGTCTTTGAACGCCTTGAGCACCAGCGGCGCGCCGTCGGTACGGTCGATGCGGAACGAGCGCGCCCCGCCGCCGATAAGCTCAGTCACCGCCGTCGGCACCCCGAGGCCAAGCTCGCCGAACAGTGCCGCAAGCCTCACGATGTCGACGTCGACCGGCGGCGCCTTGTAGGACGGCTCCGCTACCGCCTCGCTCATTTGAGTTTCAGGTACGCGTCCACCAGCCCCTTGGTCGAGCTGTCATGGGCCGTCGCCTTCTCCGTCCCCTGTACTTTCGGAAGCAGCGCCTTGGCCAACTGCTTGCCGAGTTCGACGCCCCACTGGTCGTACGAATTCACGCCCCAGATGGTGCCCTGCACGAACACCTTGTGTTCGTAGAGTGCGACGAGGCTGCCGAGCCGCTCCGGCGTCAGCTTCGGATACATCAGCGTGTTCGACGGCCGGTTGCCGGGGAACATCTTGTGCGGCGTCAGTTCCTTGATCCGCGCCTTGTCGAGGCCCTGCGCGGTCAGCTCCGCCACCACCTCGTCCTTGGTCTTGCCCAGCATCAGCGCCTCGGATTGCGCCAACACGTTGGCCACCAGCTTGTCGTGGTGCGGCGGCAGCTGCTCATGCGGCTGCGCGGCGATCAGGAAGTCCACCGGGATCACGTCGGTACCCTGGTGGATCAACTGGTAGAACGCGTGCTGGCCATTGGTGCCCGGCTCGCCCCAGATGATCGGCCCGGTCGGGTAGTCCACCGGCTTGCCCGAGAGCGTCACCGACTTGCCGTTCGATTCCATGTCCTGCTGTTGCAGGTACGCCGCGAAGCGGGAGAGACGCTGGTCGTAGGGCAGCACCGCGTGGGTCGAGAAGCCCCAGGCGTTGCGGTACCAGACGCCCAGCACGCCCATGATCACCGGCAGGTTCTTCTCGAGCTTGGTCTTGAGGAAGTGCTGGTCCATCTCGTAGGCGCCCTTGAGGAACGCCTCGAAATTCTCGTAGCCGACGGCGATCGCCACCGGCAGCCCGATCGCCGACCACACCGAGTAGCGACCGCCGACCCAGTCCCAGAAGCCGAAGATGCGGTCGGACTTGATGCCGAAATCGGCGCAGGCCTTGAGGTTGGTCGAAAGCGCCGCGAAGTGGTCCGGCACCGCCGCCTCCCCCAGCGCCTTGGCGATCCATGCGCGCGCCGTCGCCGCGTTGGTCATCGTTTCGTCGGTGGTGAAGGTCTTGGACGCGACGATGAACATCGTCCGCTTCGGGTCGAGCCCCCTGAGCACATCGTGGATATGCGCGCCGTCGACGTTCGAGACATAGTGCGCGCGGAGGTCCGCCCGGGTGTACGGCGCCAGCGCCAGCGTCACCATGGCAGGGCCGAGGTCCGAGCCGCCGATGCCGATGTTCACCACGTCGGTGAAGGTCTCGCCGCTCGACCCCTTGATCGAGCCGTTGCGCACCGCGTCCGAGAAACCCTTCATCGCCGCGAGGACGCCGCGCACTTCGGGCATCACGTCCTTGCCGTCGACGACCACCTTCTTGTCGCCCATGTAGCGCAGCGCCATGTGCTGCACCGCCCGATCCTCGGTGATGTTGATGTGCTCGCCCTTCCACATCGCGTCGCGCCGCTCCTCGACACCGGCGGCACGCGCCAGGTCGAACAGCGCCGCCATCGCCTTCTCGTCGATGCGGTTCTTCGAATAGTCGAGCAGCAGGTCGCCGGCCTTGGCCGAGAACGTCTTGAAGCGGCTGGGGTCGCCGGCGAACAGCTCGCGCATGTTCGTCTCGTCGAGGCGCTTCCGCGACTTCATCAACGGATTGAGGAGGGACTTGCGGGGGGTGGCCATGACGCTGTTCTCCAGGAAATCTTACAAGGCGGCGATATCGCCTGCCGCCCATGTCGCTCGGGTTTGTGCCGCATAATCGGCAAACGTACCAGCCTCGATCGCCTCGCGGGCACCTATGCAGAGCTGCTGGTAGTACGCGAGGTTGATCTGGCTCAGGATCATCGCCCCGAGCATCTCCTCGGTGCGGATCAGGTGGTGGAGGTAGGCGCGGCTGAAGCGGCGGCAGTTCGGGTTGGGCGACTCCTCGTCGAGCGGCCGCGGATCGTCCTTATGCCGGGCGTTCTTCAGGTTGATGACACCGAAGCGAGAGTACGCGTGCCCGTGTCGCCCGGCGCGGGTCGGATGCACACAGTCGAACATGTCGACGCCGCGCTCGATGCCGCCGAGGATGTCGTCGGGCTTGCCCACGCCCATCAGATAGCGCGGCTTGTCCGCCGGCAGCTCGGGCGTGATCTCGCTCAGCACCCGGAACATCACCTCCTGCGGCTCACCCACCGCGAGGCCGCCGATCGAGTAGCCGTTGAAGCCGATCGACTTCAGCCCGGCAGCCGAACGCCCGCGTAGCTCCGCGTTGTCACCGCCCTGCACGATGCCGTGCAGCGAGCGGTACGGCTGGTTGCCGAACGCCTCCTTGCTCCGCTGCGCCCAGCGAAGCGATAGCTCCATCGCCCGCTCCATCTCCTTGAACTCGGAGGGCAGCGGGATGCACTCGTCGAGCTGCATGATGATGTCGCTGTCGAGCAGCGTCTGGATCTCGATCGAACGCTCCGGCGTCAGCTCATGCGCCGAGCCATCGATATGCGACCGGAAGGTAACGCCGTGCTCGGTGAGCTTCCGAAGCTTCGCCAGCGACATCACCTGAAAGCCGCCGCTGTCGGTGAGGATCGGCCGCTGCCAGTACATGAAGTCGTGCAAGCCACCCAACGCCGCGACGCGTTCGGCGCCCGGACGCAGCATCAGGTGATAGGTATTGCCGAGCAGGATGTCCGCACCGGTGTCGCGCACCTGCTCGGGATACATCGCCTTGACGGTGCCGACCGTGCCCACCGGCATGAAGGCCGGCGTCTGCACGTCGCCGCGCCACGTGTCGATCCGCCCACGGCGGGCCATGCCATCGGTGGCGCTGAGGGTGAAGGAGTAATCGGATTTCATGGCCGGCTACTTAACCGTCCGCTCGCCTCCTGTCACCCCGCGGCGACCGCCTGTGGTCGTCCGCTCACGGCGACGGCCTGCCCTCGTCCGCTCCCGATCAGATACCAGCGATCAGCTTCCGATAGTCCGCCTCGGGGAACGCCTTGAGGGTAACCCCGCGGATATTGCCCGCCATGCTGAGGCGCAAGTTGAAGGTCGCCGCTGCATCGTCGCTCGGCGCATCGAGGATGCCGACGAGGTCATATTGGCCGAACGTCAGGTAAATCGCCTCGAGTGTAGCGCCCACCTTCTTGGCGGCTTCCTTGGCGGCGTCGTAGCGGTTGGCCGACTCCTTGACGGATTTGGCGCCCTGCTCGGTCCAGTTGAGCAGCAGAATGTATTTGGACATCTTCGCTCCTCCTGTTCACGCGAAGCCATAACTTCGCGTCCAGAACCATATCCCCATCGGGAGCGGTGGAATACGGGGCTTATGCCCGGAACAGCAGGCTCGAGTCGCCGTACGAATAGAACCGGTAGCCGTCCTTGATCGCATGCGCATAGGCGGCGTGCATCGTCTCGAACCCGGCAAACGCGCTCACCAGCATGAACAGCGTCGAGCGCGGCAGGTGGAAATTGGTCATCAGGATGTCCACCGCGTTGAAGCGGTAGCCCGGCGTGATGAAGATGTCGGTGTCGCCGACGAAAGGCTGCAGCGTGCCGGTCGCCCGCGCGGCCGTCTCCAGCAGCCTCAGGCTCGTGGTCCCCACCGCGATCACCCGCCCGCCCTTGGCCTTGGCGGCAAGGATGCGCTCCACCACCGCCGCGGGGATATCGCCCCACTCTGCGTGCATCACGTGGTCCTTGGTGTCGTCGACCTTCACCGGCAGGAACGTCCCTGCCCCCACATGCAGCGTCACCCGCTCGACGGTGACGCCGTGGTCGGCCAGCTTCTGCAGCAGGCTCTCGGTGAAATGCAGCCCGGCCGTCGGCGCCGCCACGGCCCCGTCCTTCGCCGCATAGACCGTCTGGTAGTCGGTCTTGTCGCGCTCTTCGATATGGCGCTTCGCCTCGATATAGGGCGGCAGCGGCATGGCGCCATGCGCCTTGATCGCCTCGTCGAGCTCGGCCCCGCCGAGGTCGAACGCTAGCGTGATCTCGCCGGTGTCGCCCTTGCCGGTCACCGTCGCGAGGATCGAGCCGTTGTCGCCCAATTCCAGCCGGTCGAGCAAATGCAGCTTCTTCGCCGGCCGCGCGAACGCCCGCCAGGTATTGGTGTCCACCCGCTTGTGCAGGTTGAAGCTGACATTGGCGCGCAGCTCGCCGCGAACGCGAGTGCCGATCAGCTCGGCCGGCAGTACGCGGGTATCGTTCACCACCAGCACATCGCCAGCGCGCAGCACCCGCAACAGGTCGGTTACCCGCCCGTCCTCCAGCGGCTCGCCCGGCCGCACGATGAGCATGCGCGCCGAGTCCCGCGGCTCGGCGGGATGGAGTGCGATGCACTCGTTGGGAAGTTCGAAATCGAAGTCGTCGACGCGCATCAGGGGCCGGTGCAGCTCACCGCCCAGGCGCCGTAGCCGGGGATGCGGAGCGTGCCGCCATAGACCATCGCGTCGGCTTCCGTCGCCTTGAACAGGCGCAGCTCGGCGACCTTGGCCGCCATGCCCTCATCGACCGCGTCGATGACGATCGTCTCGGGGGTCTCGAACGCCTGCCCGACCACCACCGGATCGCCCGGACCGTAGGCAGCGCTGCTGGCCCAGACCTTCTCGCCGGTGGAAATGTTGAGGCCGGCGATCGACAGGAAATCGACCGAGCCGACGAGGAAGTCGAACGTCGCCGCGCCATCCGGCGCGACGCAGTTCACCCACTCCGTCGCCAGCGACGGGGTGGCGAGGCCGCAAAGGCTCACGGCGATTGCGGCCAGCCGGATCATTCGGCGATGTCTGCCGCGACCTTGACGGTGACCATCGAGTCCGGATCACGCACCGGCTCGCCGCGCTTGATCTGGTCGACGTTTTCCATGCCTTCGATCACCTTGCCCCACACCGTATACTGACGGTCGAGGAAGCGGGCGTCGCCGAAGCAGATGAAGAACTGCGAGTTGGCGCTGTCCGGGTTCTGGGCGCGGGCCATCGACGCGGTGCCACGGACGTGCGGCTCGGCGTTGAACTCCTGCTTCAGGTTCGGGTACTTCGACGAGCCCGTGCCGGTGCCGGTCGGATCGCCCGTCTGCGCCATGAAGCCATCGATCACGCGGTGAAAGACGATGCCGTCGTAGAACCCTTCGCGCGCCAGCTTCTTGATGTGCGCGACGTGGTTCGGGGCGAGGTCCGGGCGCATGGCGATGACCACCTTGCCCTTGGTGGTTTCGATGACGAGGGTGTTCTCGGGATCGGCATATGCCATTGGGTGGCCTTCCTTACTTGTATTCGATCTTGGCGGAGATGATCTTGTCCGGGTCCTGGACTGGCTGGTCGCCGGCGCCCTTCTTGATCAGGTCGACGAATTCCATGCCCGAAACCACCTTGCCCCAGATGGTGTACTGGCCATCGAGGTGCGGTGCGTCGGCGAACATGATGAAAAACTGCGAATTGGCGCTGTTCGGGTCGGACGAACGGGCCGCCGCGACGATGCCGCGGGTGAACTTCTCTTTGGTGGTGAACTCGGCCGGCAGATCCGGCAGGTCCGAACCGCCCATGCCGGTACCGGTCGGGTCACCGCCCTGCGCCATGAACCCGTCGATGACGCGGTGGAACACGATGCCGTTGTAGAAGCCCTTCTCGGTCAGCTCGATGACCCGCTTCACGTGGCCGGGCGCGAGGTCGGGACGCAGCTCGATGTCGACGATGCCGTCCTTGAGCTCGAGGATCCAGTGGGGCTTGCCCTCCTGCGCCTTCGCGGCCTGCGGAGCAGCGATCGAGACGGTGAAGAAGGCGGCGACCGCGGCGAGGAGAATACCGAGGATGATGCCGGCGCGCTTGATTGGATCGGTCATTATTTCTTCAGTGCCTTCAGAACGATGGGCGGGACAAAGGCGCTGATGTCGCCTCCGAGCTCGGCGATCTGACGCACGAGCGTGGCCGAGATGTGGCGGACATGCGGGCTCGATGGCAGGAAGACCGTCTGCAGGTCCGGCGCCATCTGGGCGTTCATGCCCACCATTTGCATCTCGAAATTGTAGTCGGTCGTGTCGCGCAGGCCGCGAATGATCAACTTGGCGCCGGCGGCGCGGGCCGCGTTGACCATCAGGCCGGAGAAATCGACGAACTGGAACTCCGTCTCGGTGCGCTTGCCGATCGGCTCGAGCACGGCGCGCAGCAGCGCCACGCGATCCTCATGGCTGAACAGCGGCTTCTTGGAATGGTGGGTCCCCACCGCGATCACCAGCGTATCGACCAGCTTGCAGGCACGCTCGATCACATCGAGATGGCCGTTGGTCAAGGGATCGAAGGAGCCGGGATAAAAGCCGACTAGTCTGGCCATGGCGGAGCGCCCTCCCCGTTGTTGTTGCGGCGGGTTTTGTCACGGCAATCCAAATATGGCAAGCCGGGCGGCACGTCTCAGCTCTTGGGCAGCGCCGCCGCGCGGATCAGCCCGATGGAGTTGCCGATGCAATCAAGCGCCCGCGCGTGCGCCTCGTCGGTCTCGACGGCGGTCAGCTTGAACTCTTCGAGATAGTCGTTGAGCGGCAGTTCCAGCGTCCGCTCCAGCATCCGCACCACCGCCTGCCGGGCGTTTTCGATGGGAACGTGGATGCCTGAGGCGAAGTACACCGCGAGGTCGGCGGCCAGCGCCTCCATCGCCCGGGCATAGGCAACCTCCGTCGCCAATTGCACCCTGGCGGAGGCTTCTGCGACTACCATGCGAATCCGTCCCGTCACTACCTCCGGTATTCGTGCGTAACCGGAATGTATCCGGTTCCACCACCCCGGAATCCGTATTAGCCGATCACGTTTTCGTCCCCTCAGCTGTGATGCTGCAGCGCCAGCCAGATCGCGGCCCCGATCAGGATCACGCCGGCCACACGGTTGACCAGCAACATCCGGTCATCGCCCAGCGCCCCGCGCGCCCTCGCGGCGAGGTAAATGTAGATGCAGTCGGTGATCAGCCCCGCAGCCATCTCGATCAACCCGAGCACGATCACCTGCGGCCAGGCCGGGTGCACCGGGTTGACGAACTGCGGCAGGAAGGCGCCGAAGAAGATCAGCGCCTTGGGATTGCTCCAGAGCACGAAGAAGCCTGCCGCCGCCTGCTGCAGCGGCGAGCGCGCCGCGATCGGCCGGTCGGTCGCAATGCCGTTGCGGCTGGTGAGATACCCCCAGCCGATCCACACCAGATACGCCGCCCCCACATACTTGATGATGTCGAACGCCGCCCCGACGAACCCGGTGACCGCTTCAAGCGCCAGCGCCACCACCAGCACCATGGTGAAACGCCCGACCTGCACCCCCGCTTCCATCCACAACCCGGCCGCCATGCCGCGGGCCAGCGACGTGCTGACCAGCGCCGAGACGGTAACGCCGGGAACAATTACCACGACGAACGCGGCGACGACGAACGAAATGAGGATGGCTAGATCAGGCATGGCGGCGCTGACCTAGCACCGCCACGCGGCTTGAAACAGCCCCGTCAGCTGCGCTTCTGGAACGCCAGCCAGACACCGCCGAGCATCAGGATGACGCCGGAGACCCGGTTCATCATCCGGACCCGCGCGACGGTCAGCAACTGCCGGGCGCGGCCGGCGATCACCGCGTAGACGCAGTCCGACGCCGTGGCGACGGCCATGACGATCAGCCCCAGCACCATGATCTGCCCGAAGGCCGGCCGGCTCATGTCGACGAACTGCGGCAGGAACGCCCCGAGGAACAGCAGCGTCTTGGGGTTGGACCAGTTGATCAGCGCCCCCTGCCAGATGTAGCGGCCGAGCGGCAGTTTTTCGCCCGGCGTGCCCATCTCGAGCTTGCCCGACGAGGTGAACATCTTGAAGCCGACCCACACCAGGTAGGCGGCGCCGGCGAACTTGATGACGGTGAACGCCTCCGACACCAGCGTCATCACCGCGTCGAGCCCCACCGCGACGATGAACACCATCGTCAGCATCGCAATCTCGGTGCCGAGAATGGTCAGCAGCCCCGCCCTCGTCCCCCGCGCCAGCGAATTGGCGACCACCACGGTGACCGACGGGCCGGGCACGATGGCGAACAGCAGGCAGGCGGCGATGTAAGGAAGCAGGATGGCGGGATCGATCATGGCGGTCTCCTCATGAAGAAGCGAGCCAGCCACAGGTGCGGGTGAGGTGCAAGTGGGGGGCGCTACATTCGCTCGCGGACGCGGGCTTCGAGGCTCCGCCAATATTCACGCTCACGATAGTCGCTCACCGCGATTGGGATTGCGCGAAGTCCGACCAAAACCGCGATTGCCAACGCCAGCCAGCGCTGGAACTCTGCGCCGAACAGCCAGAGCGGTACCAGGACGATCGAGCTGAGGGCGACCGGCAACAGCACCGTCGCAATCAAGAACCATGGACCTTCCGGCAGCATCCGCTTGCGCACGGCCTGCAGAACCCGAGCGGGCTGCTGTCCCATGCGCTGCCGCGTCAGTTCGATCCAATTGGCGACGGACCGCGAGCGTTCGAGCTCCTGGTACGAAAAGCATATGCCGTATTCCATCTGCACATCATCGATGAAGCTACTGAACAGACGATAGCCCTGCTTGCTGTTCCCAACTTTCAGAGGCGAGGGGACAAAGGCGCGATCCAGCGGGTCGTCGAGGATCACAACCCAGTCGGGACGCGCATGGCGACTCAGCATTTCGACGAAGCGGAGCTCTACGGGATCGGTCATGGGTGGGTCGTCCTCCAATGCTCCCGACCTGCCGCAGCCATTTTGCACGGCAAGGCCTAGCGCGCCGTGAATCTCGGCGCAGCAATCAGCGGCACCATACCCCGCGAGCACGACGCCGCCGGCGTCCCAGTGAACGAAACTCCTCAGAACACAAACGGGCGGCAATTGCCGCCCGTTGCTTGATCGAAACTGTGTCGCCGTCAGGCGGCGGTGCCGCCGCCGGGTTCATCGGCCTCCGGCTCGGCGTCCTCGCCTTCCGGCTCGCTGATCCGCTCCACCGACACCACCTTTTCGCCGTCGGCGGTGTTGAACACCGTGACGCCCTGCGAGGAGCGGCCGACGATCCGGATACGGTTGTCCGGACCGGCATCGACCGGCACGCGGATTACCTGGCCGCCATTGGTCACCAGCATGATCTGGTCGCCGTCTTCCACCGGGAACGAGCCAACCAGCGGGCCGTTGCGCTTGTTCACCGCCATGGCGACGATGCCTTTGCCGCCGCGCCCGGTGATCCGGTACTCGTGGCTCGAGGTGCGCTTGCCGTAGCCGTTTTCCGAGATGGTCAGGATGAACTGCTCTGCCGCCGACATGGCCGCGTAGCGCTCCTGGCTCAGCTCGCCCGCCGGCACCGCATCCTCGGCGTCGTCGGAGACCTCCTCGGTTTCACCCTCGCCTCGCACCGCGCGGCTCATCTTCAGGTACGCCGCGCGTTCCGAAGACTCGGCGTCGAAGTGATGGACAATCGCCATCGAGATGATGCGGTCGCCCTCGGCGAGGCTGATGCCGCGCACGCCGGTCGAGTCGCGGCCCTTGAACACGCGGACCTCGTCGACCTGGAAGCGGATCGCCTGCCCCAGCGCCGTGGTCAGCAGCACGTCGTCATTGGCCGTGCAGGTGGCGACATCGACGATGCCGTCCCCTTCATCGAGCTTCATGGCGATCTTGCCGTTCTTGTTGATCTCGACGAAGTCGGCCAGCGAGTTGCGCCGCACCGTGCCGCGGATGGTCGAGAACATTACGTCGAGCTGCTGCCAGCTGCTTTCGTCCTCGGGCAGCGGCATGATCGAGGTGATGCGTTCGCCCGGATCGAGCGGCAGCATGTTGATCAGCGCCTTGCCGCGCGCCTGCGGCTCGCCGATCGGCAGCCGCCAGACCTTCATCTTGTAGACCTGGCCGGCCGACGAGAAGAACAGCACTGGCGTATGCGTGTTGGCGATGAACAGCCGGCTGACGAAATCCTCGTCGCGCGTCGCCATGCCCGAGCGGCCCTTGCCGCCGCGACGCTGCGCCCGGTACGAGGTCAGCGGCACGCGCTTGATGTAGCCGCCATGGGTCACGGTGACGACCATGTCCTCGCGGGCGATCAGGTCCTCGTCCTCGAAGTCGCCGGCCGCCTCGTCGATGACCGTCAGGCGCGGCGTGTTGAACGCGTCCTTGATCTCGGTCAGCTCGTTCCGGACGATCTCCATCACCCGCTCGCGCGAGCGCAGGATGCTCAGGTACTCCGAGATATCAGTGCCGAGCCCGTTCAGCTCGTCGCCGATTTCGTTGACGCCCAGCGCCGTCAGCCGGCTCAGCGTCAGCGCCAGGATGGCGCGCGCCTGCTCGTCGGAAAGCTTGAACGTGCCGTCCTCGTTCATCCGGTGACGCGGATCGTCGATCAGCGCAATCAGCGGCGCCACGTCGCGGGCCGGCCAGTCGCGCGCCATCAGCCGTTCGCGCGCCGTCGTCGGGTCGGGCGAAGTGCGGATCAGCGCGATCACTTCATCGACGTTGGCCACCGCCACGGCGAGGCCGACGAGGATATGGGCGCGGTCACGCGCCTTGTTCAGCAGGAACCGGGTGCGGCGGGTGACCACTTCCTCGCGGAAATCGAGGAACGCCACCAGCATCTGCTTGAGGCTCATCAGCTCCGGCTTGCCGCCGTTCAGCGCCACGAAGTTGCAGCCGAACGAGCCTTGCAGCGGGGTGAAGCGGTAGAGCTGGTTCAGCACCACGTCGGGCACCGCATCGCGCTTCAGCTCGATCACCACCCGCATGCCGTTGCGATCGGATTCGTCGCGGATATCGGAGATGCCCTCGATGCGCTTGTCGCGCACCAGCTCGGCCATCTTCTCGATCATCGTCGCCTTGTTCACCTGATACGGGATCTCGGTGATGATGATCGCCTCGCGCTCCTTGCGCATCTCCTCGATGTGGGCCTTGCCCCGGATGAGGATGGCGCCGCGGCCCGTCTCGTAGGCCTGGCGGATGCCGGAGCGGCCGAGGATGATGGCGCCGGTCGGGAAGTCCGGCCCCGGCAGCACGGTCATGAGTTCCTCGGTGATCGCACCGGGGTTGTCCATCAGCATCAGGACCGCGTCGATCACCTCGCCCAGGTTGTGGGTCGGGATGTTCGTCGCCATGCCGACGGCGATACCGCTGCCGCCATTGACCAGGAGGTTCGGGAACCGCGCCGGCAGCACCGTCGGCTCGCGCTCGGACGCGTCGTAGTTGTCCTTGAAGTCGACCGTGTCCTTGTCGATGTCATCGAGCAGGCTGTCGGTCACCTTCTCCATGCGCACTTCGGTGTAGCGCATGGCAGCCGGCATATCGCCGTCGACCGAGCCGAAATTGCCCTGCCCGTCGATCAGCGTCACGCGGAGCGAGAACTCCTGCGCCATGCGCACCAACGAGAAGTACACCGCGTCGTTCGAATGCGGGTGGTACTTACCGATCACGTCGCCGACCACACGGGCCGACTTACGGTGCGGCCGGTTCCACACGTAACCCTGCTCGTGCATCGAGTAGAGGATACGGCGGTGCACCGGCTTCAGCCCGTCGCGCACGTCGGGCAGAGCCCGGCTCACAATCACGCTCATCGCGTAACTGAGATAGGACTCGCGCATCTCGTCGCTGATCGAAATCGGGGCGATGTCGGAGGGGAGCGGCGCTGCGCCGTTCGGGTCGTCGGTCTTGTCTGCCACGGGGCCGTTTTCGAACTATGAAACCTAGGGGAAGCTTTAGGCGATTCCCGTTCCGAAGACCAACCGGCGCGGGGTCGCCGGCAAGGATGTCCACGGTATTGGCAACAGGCGTCGCGCTTCGCGTCACAGTATAGTGACGTGGGTTTGCGGCAACTTTGGGCCGGAATCGCCCGGTTACGCCGCATTCGTGAGGTGACGTGCCGCTCAAACGGCTGGACGCATCGACCGTGAATCCGTAGTAATCCGCGCCTGACGCGGGGCGCCACCGTCTAGGGGACGAGTCTATTGTCGAAGAATACTCTGCTGGGCCGGCTGTGGAACTGGGCCTTCGGGCATGATCGTTCCATCGGCTTCGGGCTTGAAACGCTCGGCCACATCACCCTGAAGCATCCGCGGATCATCGCCGCCTTCGTCTTGGCGATGACGGTGTTCTGCATCGCGCAAGTGCCGCGCGCCAGCGTCGATGGCGACATGCTGCGCGTCTTCGCGCACTCCGGCCAGGAATACGAAAACTACGAACACCTCGCCAATACCTTCGGCACGTTCGAGAACGACATCTACCTGCTGGTCAACTCGCCCAACCTGACCAACCCCGAGACCATCGAGACGATCCGCGCCATGGCGCTGGACATCTCCAACAGCGAATACATCACCGGCACCATGTCGGCGTTCACGCTGCGCGTTCCCGCCCCCGACGGCACCACCCTCCCCGCCGTCCCCGAGGGCATGCAGACGCCGGAGGAAGTCAGCAAGGCGCTGACCGACCTCTACAACAACGACCCGATGATGAAGAACCTGATCAACCCGGACCTCTCCGGCGTGGTCATCATCGTGTTCCCCAACCCCGAGATGACCAAGGGCGGCGGCACCCGCGCCATGATCAACGACCTGCGCTCGCTGGTCGCCGATTACACGTCCGACGACGTCAAGGTCGAACTCACCGGTCCGCCGATCTGGACCAGCGAGATGCTGAACGCCGCGGTCGATGACCAGATCACCTTCACCGTCTACGGCTTTGCCCTCGGCGCGCTGATCGCGCTGTTCTCGCTCCGCTCGTTCTGGGGCGCCGTGCTGGTCGCCGCCACGCCGTTCATCGCCGTCATCTGGGTGATGGGCTCGATCATCGCGCTGTTCGGCTCGTTCTCGTTCCTCACCATCATCGTCACCACGATCGTCTTGGTGATCGCCTTCGCCGAGAGTCTGTTCTTCATCTTCAACTGGCTCGCCTACTGGCGAGAAGGCATGGATCCCTACAAGGCGGTCGACGAGACGGTTCGCGTGGTCGGCCCGGCCAGTGCGCTCACCATGCTGACGACGCTGGTCTCCTTCGCCTCGCTTTCGCTGACCGCGGGCCAGGGCATCCAGGAATTCTCGATGGCCGGCACGCTGGCCTCGCTGATCAACTTCATCTGCCTGATGACGTTCCTGCCGCTGATCCTGAAGCTCGCCGTCCGGCTGGGCTTCAAGTCGCCCAAGCCGAGCTACGCCATCACCGCCCCGATCCCGCTGGCCTGGTTCGTCGCCAGCAAGCTCGGGCGCCCGTTGTCGGCCATCGCCATCGTCCTCACCGGCCTGCTGCTGATCCCCTATGCGCTGATCCAGCCGCGGTTCTCGTTCGAGGACTTCATGGCCAAGAACTCGACCGCGCTGACCGCAGCCGAGCAGATCGACCAGGGCGTCGGCGGCGTCGCCCCGCTCTACGTCAATGTGCCGCTCGATGAAGGTATCGCCAATGTCGGCGACAAGGACTTCGAGAAGGTCAAGCTGGTCCACCAGATCGTCGAGAAGCATCTCGGGCTGAACAAGGTAATCTCGGCCGCCGCGTTCACCCACTATGCAGAGTCCGGCTTCACCCGCGAGCAGATCTTCAACGCCGTAGGCGACCTGCGGGCGCGCTTCGTCACCCCCGACGGCACCCGCGCCCTTGTCACCGGCTTCATGCCCACGATCATCTCGTCCGAAGAGCTGGTAAAGCTCAAGGAAGGCATCGAGGCCGACATCAAGGCGGCCGGCATCGAAGGCGCCGAGGTTGGCGGCTTCCGGGTGATGACCACCTACGCCACCGACAACATCGTGCGCGGCCTGCAGCTCGACCTGACGCTGTCGGTGATCGTCAACCTGTTCCTGATCGGCTGGGCCTTCCGCTCGCTGCGCGTCGCCGTCGCCGCCGCCATCCCCAACCTCTTCCCGGTGCTCGGCACCGAAGCCTGGCTCTACTTCAGCGGCTCCGGCCTGCAGCTCACCACCGTGCTGGCGCTGACCATCGCGTTCGGTATCGCCGTCGACGACACCACGCACTTCCTGTCGCACTATTTGCACTCACGGCGCGAAGAAGGTCGCTCGCACCTCGATGCTATCCATCACACGATGGAACGTATCGGCGGCGCCATTATTGCCGCGACGCTGATCCTCTGCTCCGGCATGGCAATCGTCATGTTCTCTGCCCTGCCGCAAGTTGCCTTGTTTGGCACCCTGTTTGTGATAACTCTCGGCTTTGCAGTCATCGGGGATGTGTTCATCCTGCCTGCACTGCTGGTCGCCGGGGGGCGATTCTTTCATCCGCTTGGAGGCGTTAAGAAATGAAGCTGTTCGGACCCCTGCCGCGCATTGTCGCGCTCGCTGGTCTGCTGGCCGTCACCCCCATGGCCGCTGCGCCCGTGATGGCAGCACCGGCCGACGTGGCGTTGCTGAAGTCGTATGTCGGTAGCTGGAAGGGCCGCGGCACGCTGATCGGCGCCGACAGCGAGTCCGTCGTGTGCCGCCTGACGCTCAGCGAAGGCAACTCCGACAAGGTCAACTATTCGGGCCGCTGCACGCTGGCCGGCACCAGCCTCGCCGTCAACGGCACGCTCGCCTATAGCGATCAGAACCGCCGCTACGAAGCCGCGATGACCTCAAACGTCACCTTCTCCGGCCTCGCCGTCGGCAAGAAGTCGGGCGACAACATCGTGTTCAACCTCAAGGAACGCAACAAGGACGAGGCCGGCAACGACCTGACCGTCACCGCTGCAATCGTCCTCAAGGGCAAGGGCCAGGCGATCGGCGTCGATTTCCAGGTGGTGTTCAACGCCACCGGCGAGATGCTGAAGGCCTCGGTGCCGTTCAGCAAGTAAGCTTCGGCTGCATCGCTAAGTGTTTTGACGGACGGCCCATGGCCGTCCGTTTGCATTTTGGTGAACGCATGAGGGACGATGCTAAGTTCCCGCTTTTTCCGATGTTAACGAGAGCATGCGACAAAAACCGGGACAAATCCGTTCCGGAAGCCTCGCCTCATGGCCCGTCCGGCCCCCAAATCGCTGACCAGGCGCGCGGCGCTGTTTGTCGTCGCCATCTGCTTGGCGATCGTCGCGCTGGAAGGCTGGCGCGAGTGGGTGGCCTACGATGCCGCCGTGCAGAAGGCCGAGCTGGAGACGCAGAACCTCGCCCGCTCGATGCGCCAGCACGCCGAGGACACCTACGAGATCGCCGACCAGGCTGTCTCCCTCGTCAGCTTTCAGGTCGAGACCGCCGGCATCGAGCCCGAGGCGCTGAAACAGACCGAAGCCTTCATGCTGCGCACCATGGAGAGCGCCCAGCGGCTGCGTGGCATCTACGTCTACGACGCCGACGGCAACTGGATGGTCACCACCAACGAGAACATGCCGCCCGGCGACAACCAGGCCGCCTACAGCTACTTCCGTGACCACATGAACTCGCCGAGCGACGCGCCGTCCTTCGGCGCGCCGATCCGTGCTGCCGGCGACGACGCCATGATCACCACCGTCAGCCGCCGGTTCGACCAGCCGGATGGCAGCTTTGGCGGCGTGGTGGTCGCGGCCATCGACACCCGCTACTTCGCCGACGTCTACGACAGCATCGACGTCGGCAACCTCGGCACCATCAGCCTCTACGACAGCCACGGCCTGCTGCTCAGCCGCAAGCCCTACCACCCCGACCTCCTCAACGAAGACCTCGGCGAAGGCGACCTCTTCGCTCACGCCGAAACCGCGTCCGCCTCGGGCGCCTACCACTACGACTCCGCCGTCGACGGTCACCGCCGTATCGGCGGCTACGATCGCGGCTCCCGCTATCCGGTCGTCTCGGTCGTCGCCGTATCGCATGCCGAGGCGCTCGCCAGTTGGGGCCGCGGTGCCCTGCAACGCGGTGCCATCACCCTCGGCCTGACACTCGGCGCCGCCCTGCTCGGGCTGCGGCTGGTCGACCAGATCCGCCGGCGGCAGCGCAGCGAAACCGTGCTCGAGCAGAAGGAGGCCGAGTTCCGGCTCCTGGCCGAAAGCGCCAGCGACTTGGTCGAGCGCTTCGATACCGACGGCACCCGCACCTACATCTCCCCTGCCCTCGAGCGCCTGACCGGCTACCGGCGCGAGGAGATGCTGGGCAAGAGCGCCTTCGAGGTGGTCAACCCGATGGACCGCCCTGCCGTCGAGGCGGCCGCTGATCGGCTGCGCCGCGGCGTCTCCGAGCAGGAAACCGTGTCGTTCCGCGTCCAGCACAGGGACGGCCGCGAAGTCTGGCTTGAAACCTCGCTGCGCATCGCCGCCGAGCGCTCCGACCGGCTGTCCGTGGTCGGCGTCACCCGCGACATCACCGAGCGCAAACGCCTCGAGCTGAAGCTCGAGAGCCTCGCCATGCGCGACGGCCTCACCGGCATCGCCAACCGTCGTGCCTTCGATACCGCACTGGCCCGCGAAGTTGCCCGCTCCCGCCGCCTCGCCACCCCGCTGTCGCTACTGATGATCGACGCCGACCGCTTCAAGCGCTTCAACGACGATCACGGGCACCTCGCCGGCGACGCCTGCCTCAAGTCGATCGCCGCCGTCGTCGCCATGGCCGCCCGCCGCCCCACCGACCTCGCGGCCCGCTACGGCGGCGAGGAACTGGCCCTGCTGCTGCCCGATACCGACATCGACGCCGCCCGCGCCATCGCCACCGACCTCTGCCGCCAGGTGCAGGCCCTCGCCATCCCGCACGCCCGGAACCTGCCCTGGCGCGTCGCCACCATCAGCATCGGCGCCGCCGCCATCGACCCGCGCGACGAAAACGCCGTCCACGACGGCTCCTGGCTGATCAGCACCGCCGACCTCGCCCTCTACGACGCCAAATCTCAAGGCCGAAACCAGAGCATCGCCGCTCCGGGTAGGCACCGTGCGCCGCGGCTGGTGGGGTAGGCGAGGCCAGCAACAGCTAAGGCCTCCTCTGCGCTCCCCCATCCCGCAGCGGGCGCTCAACTCCACGGCGAGACCGTGCTACGCATGGAAGTCGGCCCCGGCTACTCCAAAGGTTCGCATGCGTGTTCGGTTCGCCCTCGTTGTGCTGTTGCTTGCTGTGCCGCCTGCGCACGCGTGCGACCTGATTTATCCCGAAGGGTACGTTGCGCCGACCAGCGAGGAGTTGATCTCGCAGTCAGAAGCGGCCTTCGTCGGACATGTCGTGGGATACCGCATCGACGATGGCACCATCATCGAGCACGACATTAATTGTTCCGGCTTCGAAGGCCCCGATAACTGCTGGGAGCTGCGGCAGACCATCGTGACGGCCATCTTAGCCGTGGACGTCGACATAAGGGGGATGAACGGCCAAGCGCTGTTCGAGGATGACCGCAGCGCGGACTCAGGCGCCGACTGCGGCAACGACTACGCCCAGGACACGGTCTATCTCGTCACCGGCTTCGGCCCCACGTTGCTGGCCGCGCTACCGGACCAGACGACAGTCGCGGCATGGAGGGCCCTACCATTGGTCGGGATCGCGCGATGAGCCTCCGCGCCTCTTGGCTGGTTCTCGTTGCGACGATGCTCACGACCGTCGCAATCGGCTGTGATAGTCCCGCACCGCATTCGTTCGTCCAGAGGCTCGAAGGCGCCGATAGGGCCTTCGTCGGACGCGTCGTTGGGTTCAGGTTGGACGATACGACCCTGATCACTGCTACGCCTGTCTGTCCTCTTGGACGCGATGGATCGCCCGACTGCGAGCGATTCTGGCGGCGTGTGGTCACCATCCAGTACGAAGTAGAGATCGCAATCAAGAACATCGAGGCACCCAGGCGCTACGAGACCATTACTCGCAACGACGATGGTTGCGCGCCTATGGTAGGAGATCGCTGGCTGACCAGCGGCTGGTACCGTGACGGTTTCTCGACGCGTCTGAACGATCCCCCAAACGAACAGCTCATCGAGCAGTGGCGTGTGATAGCAAATCGCGACAGCGACTGATCCCGACCGACTGCGCGAGAGACGACCAATGAACGATCGCCCCGCCGGGTGTCATCGGGCGGCAAAGCAAGCTGTGCAGCGCAATGGTGGCACTCTCAAGGTCCGGCCCACAAACGCAAAACGGGCCGCCTGAGCGACCCGTTTCAACCATTCGTCCGAAGGGTCGTCCGCTCAGAACGGGATATCGTCGTCCATCGAGCCGGACTCGAACGCCGGGGCCGAGCTCGGGCGACGTTCCTGGCGAGCCGGCGGGCCACCAAAGCCGCCGCCGCTGGACTCGCGCGGGCTGGAGAAACCGCCGCCGCCCTGCGCACCTTCGCCATCGCCGCGGCCATCGAGCATGGTCAGGGTCGAGTTGAAGCCCTGCAGCACGATCTCGGTCGAGTACTTGTCCTGGCCGGACTGGTCCTGCCACTTGCGGGTCTGCAGCTGGCCCTCGATGTAGACCTTCGAGCCCTTGCGCAGATACTGCTCGGCGACGCGCACCAGGCCTTCCGAGAAGATCACCACACGGTGCCACTCGGTACGCTCCTTGCGCTCGCCCGAATTCTTGTCGCGCCACTGTTCGGACGTCGCGACGCTCAGGTTCACCACCTTGCCGCCCGACGGCAGGTTGCGCACCTCGGGGTCATTGCCGAGATTGCCCACCAGGATGACCTTGTTCACGCTGCCAGCCATGGCACTTTCCTTTCCAACTTTCCCGGATACGCGCCCGGGAGAAACTCCAGCGCGTATCCTACCGCTATCGTTCCGGCGGCGCGCGCGCCAAAGGGCCGTAGCCCACAGCTTCGTCCGCGCCCGTCGTTCCTCTTATGTTCCCATCGTGCCGCCGTTTGTCAAGCGGCCGCTGCAATCCACAGCCTGCGCAGAGGACTTGACCGACTCTATCATGTTCCTCTTATGTTCACGCGAAGTTTGACGAGAGTTCTGAACCGCCGTGGTGACAGGAACCGCTGCGGCGTGGTTAAGTTGCAAGTCGGGCGCCGGATCCCCAGATGTGCGGCCTAGCCCCTCTTTTTTGAAACCCTGACACGATTTGGCACAAAGCGGCTCTATGGTCGCGCGCCCTAGTCAAGTGGAAGTCTTTGATGGCCGATAGACCCAATCCGAACCGCGATCTCGTCATCAGGGGCGCCAAGGAACACAACCTCAAGAACATCGACCTGAGGTTGCCGCGCGACAGCCTCATCGTGATGACCGGGCTGAGCGGCTCGGGCAAGTCGTCGCTGGCGTTCGACACCATCTATGCCGAGGGCCAGCGCCGCTATGTGGAGTCGCTGAGCGCCTATGCGCGCCAGTTCCTCGAGATGATGCAGAAGCCCGACGTCGAGCAGATCGACGGCTTGAGCCCCGCCATCTCGATCGAGCAGAAGACCACTTCGCGCAACCCGCGTTCGACCGTCGGCACGGTCACCGAGATCTATGACTACCTGCGCCTGCTGTTTGCGCGCGTCGGCATCCCCTATTCGCCGGTCACCGGCCTCCCCATCCAGAGCCAGACCGTCAGCCAGATGGTCGACATCGTCATGGCGCAGCCGCCGGAAACCCGGCTCTACCTGCTGGCGCCGATCGCCCGCGGCCGCAAGGGCGAATACAAGCGTGAACTCAACGACCTGATGCGCAAGGGCTTCCAGCGCGTCAAGATCGACGGCGAGTTCCACGACATCGAGGACGCGCCCAATCTCGACAAGAAGATCAAGCACGACGTCGAAGTGGTGGTCGATCGCCTGGTCGTCGGCCCCGACATTGCGAGCCGCCTGGCGGAAAGTTTCGAGACGGCGCTGAAGCTGGCCGACGGCATCGCCTTCGCCGAGTTCGCCGATGAGCTCGATGAGAACGGCGCACCCAAGCGGCTGATCTTCTCCGAGAAGTTCGCCGATCCGATCTCCGGCTTCACCATTCCCGAGATCGAGCCGCGGCTGTTTTCGTTCAACAACCCCTTCGGCGCCTGCCCGGTCTGCGATGGCCTGGGCACCGAACAGAAGATCGATCCGAACCTGATCGTCCCCGATGTCAGCCTTTCGCTGCGCGACGGGGCAATCCTGCCATGGTCGAAGACCAGCGCTCCCTATTACCAGCAGACGCTGCAGGCGGTGGTGAAGCACTATGGCGCCTCCACCGGCACCGCCTGGGAGGAGTTGTCTTTCGAGGTGCAGCACGCCGTGCTGTTCGGCACCGGCAACACTGCGATCAACTTCGTCTACGACGATGGCCTCAGGACCTACAAAAGCACAAAACCCTTCGAGGGCGTGATCGGCAACCTCGAGCGGCGCTACAAGGAGACCGAGAGCGCCGGCATGCGCGAGGAGATCGAGAAGTACATGTCGCAGGCGCCCTGCGTCGCCTGCAACGGCTACCGCTTGAAGCCTGAAGCGCTGGCGGTCAAGATCGACGGCCTCAACATCGCGCAGGTCAGCGAGAAGTCGATCAAGGCCGCGGCCGAGTGGTTCACCACCCTGCCCCCCAAGCTCACCGAGCAGCAGAACCAGATCGGCGAGCGCATCTTCAAGGAAATCCGCGAGCGCCTGGGGTTCCTGAACGATGTCGGTCTCGACTACCTGACGCTGGCCCGCAACTCCGGCTCGCTGTCGGGCGGCGAAAGCCAGCGCATCCGGCTGGCCAGCCAGATCGGCTCGGGTCTCACCGGCGTGCTCTATGTGCTCGACGAGCCCTCGATCGGGCTGCACCAGCGCGACAATGCGCGGCTGCTCGAAACCCTGCAGCGGCTGCGCGACATCGGCAACACGGTGATCGTCGTCGAGCATGACGAGGACGCGATCCTGCTCGCCGACTACGTGGTCGATATCGGCCCGGGGGCCGGCGTCAATGGCGGCCATATCGTCGCCGAAGGCACCCCGCAGCAGGTGATCAGCAACCCCAAGAGCATTACCGGCCAGTACCTGTCCGGCGCGCTCAGCATCCCGATGCCGATCGAGCGGCGGAAGCAGAGCAAGACCAAGAAGCTCCACATCGATGGTGCCACAGGCAACAACCTGAAGAACGTCTCGGTCGACGTGCCGCTCGGCAACTTCGTCGCCATTACCGGCGTCTCCGGCGGTGGCAAGTCGACGCTGATGATCGACACCATGTACCAGGCGATCGCCCGCCGGCTGAACGGGGCGCGCGTCAATCCGGCGCCACACAACCACCTCACCGGCCTCGAGCACCTCGACAAGGTGATCGACATCGACCAGTCGCCGATCGGCCGCACCCCTCGCTCCAACCCCGCGACCTATACCGGCGCCTTCGGCCCGATGCGCGAGTGGTTCGCCGGCCTGCCGGAGGCCAAGGCGCGCGGCTACGGCCCGGGCCGCTTCTCGTTCAACGTCAAGGGCGGCCGCTGCGAGAAATGCGAAGGCGACGGCGTCATCAAGATCGAGATGCACTTCCTGCCCGACGTCTACGTCACCTGCGAGGTGTGCAAGGGCCATCGCTACAACCGCGAGACGCTCGAAGTGCAGTTCAAGGGCAAGTCGATCGCCGACGTGCTCGACATGACCATCGACGAGGCCGTGGATTTCTTCGCCGCGGTGCCCTCGATCCGCGAGAAGTTCCTCACCCTGCAGCGGGTCGGTCTCGGCTACGTCAAGGTCGGCCAGCCGGCAACGACCCTGTCGGGCGGCGAGGCGCAGCGCGTCAAGCTCTCGAAGGAGCTCAGCCGCCGCGCCACCGGCCGCACGCTCTACATGCTCGACGAACCGACGACCGGGTTGCATTTCCACGACATCGCCAAGCTGCTTGAAGTGCTGCACGAGCTGGTCGACACCGGCAACACCGTGGTGGTGATCGAGCACAACCTCGAAGTCATCAAGACCGCCGACTGGGTCATCGACATGGGCCCGGAAGGCGGCGACGGCGGCGGCGAAGTCGTCGGCATCGGTACCCCTGAGGACATTGCCGCCAACCCTCGCTCGCACACTGGCCGCTTCCTCAAGGAAGTGATGGAGCGCCGGCCGCAACGAACGGCGGCGGAGTAACACACTGAAGCCAGCAGTCGGCGTCCCCTCTCCCGCTTGCGGGGGAGGGTGCCGTCCGGAGGACGGTGGGAGGGGGGAGCCACAAACACCGGCCCTAGCCCAGTCCGTCCACGATTCGTGCGTGGGGCTCCCCCCTCCCACCACGCTTTCGCGTGGTCCCCCCTCCCCCGCAAGCGGGAGAGGGCGCGCCGACTGCGGGCATCGCTGGCGATCCCATCACTTCGATCGGGGCTGCTAGGTTGCTTCCTCGCATGATGGGACGTTACCTACCGGCCGCCATGAAGAAGTACGGACGCACCTACCACCTGCCAATCTCGCCCGGCGCGAGCAGCGACGACAAGATCATGCTCGGGCTCGACGGGTTGATGACCGACGATCTCGTGGTCACGGAGAAGATGGATGGCGAGAATACCACCATCCATCGCGGCGGCTCGCATGCCCGCAGTCCGGACAGCCGCTACCACCCTTCGCGCGACTGGCTGAAAGGTTTTGCCGCCGGGATCAGCCCGCAGCTGGACGAGGACGAGCGGATCGTCGGCGAGAACCTCTATGCGCGCCACTCCGTGGGCTACGACGAACTGCCATCATACTTTCTCGGCTTTGGCTGGATTGTCGGCGACGAAATCCAGTCCTGGGATGCCACGGTGGCGCGGTTCGGGGAATTGGGCATCGCAGCGGTGCCGACGCTGTTTCGAGGGCCGTATCGTCCAGGCCTGTTCGAAAGCCTGGCGAGTTCACTGGATCGAACCAGGCAGGAGGGGTTCGTCGCCCGGGTTGGGGCGGCGTTCCCGGAGTCGGACATGCCGGTCCGGATGGGTAAGTATGTGCGGGCCGGCCACGTTCAGGACGAGACGCACTGGATGAAGGCAGAGCTGGTCCCCAACCGCCTGGCGAAGAGAAGCTGACGCCGACACGTCGGCCGCTCTTGTCCCAATCCCTCGCCCCTGCTCTTCTTCCACCCCAGACTCTCCTCGCGCACGGATCCGCCCCTTGACCACCCCCCTCCCCATCTTCGACGGCCATAACGACGCGCTGCTGCGCCTGTTCAATTCCACCGCGGCTGATCCGGTCGCCGGTTTCCTGGCAGGCGGCGAGGAGGGGCATATCGATCTGCCCAAGGCGCGGGCCGGCCATCTCGTCGGCGGTTTGTTCGCGGTGTTCTGTCCTTCCCCCGAAAAGATCGACTTCACGGCATTGCGCGCCGCCGGTGGCGAGGTGCCGATGCCGCCGCCGCTGCCCATGGACGAGGCGCGCGCCAGCGCCGTCAGGATGATCTCGCTGCTGCTCCAGCTCGAGCGCTCGTCCGCCGGCCAGTTCGCCGTATGCCGCAGCGCTGCCGAGATCCGCGCCGCGATGGGACGGGGAGCGATGGCGGCGGTCCTCCACATCGAGGGCGTCGAATGTATCGACCCCGAGCTCGATTTCCTCGAAGTGCTGTACGCCGCCGGGCTCCGCTCGCTCGGCCCGGTGTGGAGCCGCAACAATATCTTCGGCTACGGCGTGCCGTTCCGCTTCCCCGGCTCGCCCGACATCGGACCCGGGCTCACCGACGCCGGCAAGCGCCTGGTCGCAGCCTGCAACCGGCTGGGTGTGCTGATCGACCTGTCGCACCTCAACGAGCGAGGCTTCTGGAATGTGGCGGAGCTGTCGAGCGCCCCGTTGGTCGCCACCCACTCCAACGCCCACGCCCTGTGCCCGACCCCGCGCAACCTCACCGACGATCAGTTGCGCGCCATTCGCGACAGCAACGGCATGGTCGGCCTCAACTTCGCCACCGGGTTCCTGCGGCCGGACGGCCAGATGAACCCCGATACCGATATCGAGCTGATGGTCCGTCATCTCGACCACCTGATCGAAATCGCCGGCGATACCCATGTCGGCTTCGGCTCGGATTTCGATGGGGCGATGATCCCGGCAACCATCAGTTCCGCCGCCGCCCTGCCGGTGCTGGTCGAGGCGCTGGAGCGCCACGGCTATGATCGCCCGCTGCTGGAGCGCCTCGGCACCGGCAACTGGCTGTCGCTGCTCGAACGCACCATCGGCTGAAACCAGCCAGCATCGAGGCCACTGTGGCGCCGGCCAGGCGGTCGGCGCTTTTGCGCGAAATCTGTGACACTCGCATGAAATTGCCATGCGCTCGACGCATGTCGGCACTGATAACTCCTCGCATGCACGTTCGTGCAAATCGGCTCATGCTGAACTCGTGGTGATCCGCAAAAGGAGAACGCCATGTTTGTTCGTGCCGTCTGGCGCCACAAGCGCCTGGTCGACATCAGGCAGACGTTGCGGGAGCTGGACGTCCCCACAACCCGTGATGCTCTGGGGATTACGGGACCCGACTTCCAGAAGATGACCCGCGGCCTGTTCGACCGCTAGCCCTTCATCGATCGCTAACCATGCGAGAATGGCCGCCGTGTGCCCGGCGGCCATTTTCTTGCCCGCCGCTTGCCGCCAGTCTGAATCGCAAATGAACGCGAGCGGTTAATGCCATGCATCAGACGCATAACGGTTCTGATACATCTCCATCTGCTCGTCCGGGGCGAACCGCACTATCTCTTGTTTCGTAAACGAAAGGAGACTTCCAAATGGGTATTCGCACTACGCTGAAGAAGTGGGCCGCCTACCAGCAGACCGTCCGTGAGCTCAACGCTCTCGACACCCGTCAGCTGAGCGATCTCGGCATCACTCGCACCGACATCCAGCGCATCGCCCGCGACCATGCGCGCACCATCTAACGGTTCGCTCTCTGGTTCGTGCCTGACGCCGGTATCGTAGAACGCTCGCTTCCTGATAGGAGCGGGCGTTCAGCCTTTTTGGGGCCTGGTTCCGAGTTTCCGCTCAGAACGCCAGCCGCCCCACCAGTTCGTCGTATGAGACGTTGATCGCCTTGCGGAACGCCGCGCGCTCGTTGAGCCGCGAATGCCAGGCCTCGACATGCGGCAGCGACGGTCGCTCGATCGGCATGGTCGACCAGCGGAACATCGCCGCGCCAGCGACGATATCGGCATAGCTCAGCTCGTTCCCGCCCAGATATGGCGCCTCCGTCAGCCGCGCTTCCAGCAAGCGGAAACACCTGATCGAGGCTGCCAACGCCTTGTCGATCGCCGCCGCATCCTGTTGCGCTGCGGGTGTCCGCACTTTCAGCCAGAACAGCCCGATCCAGGCCGGTTGGAACGTCGTCGCCGTCCAGTCGGTCCATTGGTCGACCACGGCCCGGTCGCGGGCTTCCATCGGAAACAGCAGCCCGCTGCCATACTCGGCGCTGAGATAGCGGACGATGGCATGGCTTTCCCAGACGGTGAGCCCACGGTCGCGCAGCGTCGGCACCAGCCCGTTGGGGTTCATCGCCAGGTATTCGGGCGTGTCGTTGCCCTTGAACGCGCCGCCCAGCGGGACGTGCTCATAAGGCAGTTCCAGCTCTTCGAGCGCCCACACCACCTTCTGGACATTGCCCGAGCTCAAGCGCCCCCAAAGCGTAATGGTCATGCCGGCCTCCTTGTTCGGGCGTCATTGCTACCCATCGCTCCCGTCACACGCAACCGCCGACCGGGGCAGTTGCATGCCATTGGCGCGATGCTAGCGTGCCGCCCGACCGCACCGGGAGTTCGCCATGCCAGAACAGCCATCGCCCTTCCTCACCCGCCCACCGATGCCTGGGGCCGAGGCTCTGGCGGCGTTCGAGGCGCTGTTCGAGCGCAGCCTGGCCGCCGGCGCCAACGCACTGATCGATTACGACCTGCCCTGGCCGCGCTGGCAGTTCATCAGCCACATCGTCGAAACACGAAACCTCATCGCGCATGGCTCGCAGGATGGCGATATCCGCGAGTTCGAGCCGCGTCAGTCCCATGACGCGCATACGTTCGGCAATCGCCAGGCCGTGTACGGCGCCTCGGACGGGCTGTGGTCGATGTACTACGCCATTCTCGACCGGGCGACGCATCCCATGCTGCTGGTCAACTCGGCGGCGCGGGTGGAACTCGAGGACGGCTCGCTCGGCGATCCCTATTACTTCTTCTCGATCAGCCAACCGGCGCTTGACGCCCAGGCCTTCCGCCCCGGGATGCTCTACCTGCTGCCGCGCGACAGCTTCGAACCGATGCCGCCGCTCGATATCGGCGGCCAACGCGCCCATGTGCCGCAATGGGCGAGCCTGGTGGCCGTCACCCCGCTGGCCCGCATCGCCGTCGCGCCGGAGGATTTTCCGTTCCTCACCGACATTCGAGGGCACGACGACGCCTTCATTCTCGAACGCGCCAAGGCCGACCCGGGCGGCTTCCCCTGGGTCGACTAGCTGCCCGGCGCCATTGCCGGAGCGGGCTGGTCTTGCTATCTGGCGCCCATGTCAAAACACCTCGAACCCATTCATGTGATCGGCGGCGGACTCGCCGGCTCGGAAGCCGCCTGGCAGGCCGCCGAGGCCGGCGCCAAGGTGGTGCTGCACGAGATGCGCCCCACCCAGAAGACCGACGCGCACCAGACCGAAGGCCTTGCCGAGCTGGTCTGCTCCAACAGCTTCCGCTCCGACGATCACCAGCACAATGCCGTCGGCCTCCTGCATGAAGAGATGCGCCGCTGCAACTCGCTGATCATGCGCGCCGCCGATGCGCACAAGCTGCCGGCTGGTGGCGCGCTGGCGGTCGATCGCGACGCGTTTTCCGATGCGGTGACCGCGGCCATCCACAGCCACCCCAACATCTCGATCGAACGCGGCGAGGTTGCCGGGCTGCCGCCCGAGGAGTGGCAGAACGTCGTCGTCGCCACCGGGCCGCTGACCTCCCCTGCCCTGGCAGAGGCGATCCAGCAGCTGACCGGCGAGGATTCGCTCGCCTTCTTCGACGCCATCGCGCCGATCGTCCACTACGAGTCGATCAATCACGACATCGTCTGGGCCCAGTCGCGCTACGACAAGGTCGGGCCGATGGGCAACGGGCAGGATTACCTCAACTGTCCGATGGACGAAGCGCAGTACAACGCCTTCGTCGATGCCCTGGTCAGCGCCCCGCTGCACCAGTTCAAGGATTGGGAGAAGGTGCCGTACTTCGACGGGTGCCTGCCCATCGAGGTGATGGCCGAGCGCGGCCGCGATACGCTGCGCTGGGGGCCGATGAAGCCGGTCGGCCTCACCAACCCGCGCAACCCGACGGTCAAGGCGCACGCCATCGTGCAGCTGCGCCAGGACAACGCGCTGGGAACGCTGTGGAACATGGTCGGCTTCCAGACCAAGATGCGCTACGGCATCCAGGCCGAGATCTTCCGCATGATCCCCGGCCTCGAGAACGCCCAGTTCGCCCGGCTCGGCGGGCTGCATCGCAACACCTTCCTCAACTCGCCCAAGGTGCTGGGGCCGGATCTCAAGCTCAAGGCGATGCCGCGGCTGCGCTTTGCCGGCCAGGTCACCGGCGTCGAGGGCTATGTCGAGAGCGCCGCCGTCGGCCTGATGGCCGGCCGCATGGCCGCCGCCGACGCGCGCGGCGAGCAACTGGCGATCCCGCCGGCGACCACCGCCATGGGCGCCCTGATCAACCACATCACCGGCGGCCACATCGAGGCCGAAGCCTATTCCGGTGCCCGCAGCTTCCAACCGATGAACGTCAATTTCGGCCTGTTCCCACCAGTCTCGATCAAGAAGCCCGAAGGCCATGTCGGACGGTGGAAATCGACCGAGAAGACCATCGCCAAGAAGGAGGCGATCACCTCCCGGGCGCTCGACGACATCATGGCGTGGGCCTGACTACCGCTCAGCGGGTCGAAAACAGCTGGCCCTCAAGGCTGTTCAGCACAGTTGGGCCGGCATTGTCCTCGCCGCGATCGAGGCTTATCGACTGCAGCACCAGCCGGTAGCTCCGACCCGCCACGGCGAAGTCGATCCACGGCGTGACGAGGGAGCCGGTATTCTGCTGAGCCAGCCAGGTGGTGAGGTCCAGCGGCTGCAGGTCTGCATCGGCGCTGCCCGCGAGCCCGACCCGGATCGTCCCACCAGTCATGGTGAAGCGCAGCGGCGGCAAGTCCACTGCCGTGTCGCCATAGAGCCCGATTGGTCGGATCAGGTACGGCGTCGCCGTGACATGGACCGGTTCGCCATCGAAATTGCGGAACAGCGTGGCAAAACGCGGCTCGCCGTTCGTGGTGGGCTGGCTGATCCCCAACGCCTCCAGCACGACGTACGATCCGTCCTGAGCTGGGTCCCACGTCACCCCATACTTGCCCATCACCTCGCGCACGGCGCGCTGGCCTTCGCGCGAGCCGGCGAGGTAGTCGATGATCCCGCGTGCCTCGGCAACCTCTTCGGCGCTCCAGTCGCCACGCGGCGGGCTGGCCGATTTGTCGGCGCCGGCATTCATCACCAACGCGTCGAGCCGCATCGCCTGGGTGCTCTGCGACAGATAGCTGTAGTTCCACGGCCCCACCGAGAGCAGCAGCAGGATGAAACCGGCCAGTGCCGGGATCAGCCGGATATCGCCCCGCCCGACGATGAACACCGGGGCCAGCACCGCAGCCCAGACGCCGCCGGCCAGCAGCAGGATGCGCTCCGCGGTCAAACCATAGGCATCGACCCGCACCCATACCGCGATGAAGAACAGCGCCAGCGGCGCCAGCGTCAGCCAGAACCACCAGCCGCGGAACAGCCGCACCAGGGGGCGTGAGCGCATGAAGGCCGGATGGACGATCAGCCAGGTGGCGGCCCCGGTGACCACGAACCCCAGCACCATCCAGCCGATCATCCCCTGCGGCAGTTTCTGGGTAATGGCGATCTGCACCGCGTAGGCGAGGAGGATCAGCGCATAGATCACCAGCAACGGCACCAGGATGAACTGTCCGATGAAGCCGATCGACAGCGGCAGGAATTCGGCCCGATCGAGCTCCCCGGCCCGAAAATCGGCAAGCTTGGGCAGCGTCGCCAGCCAGTAGACCGGAGCAAGGAACAGCCCGACGAAGGGCAGCACCGTCTTGTAGAAGATCTCGCCGGTCTCGAACCCGAACAGGATCGACAGCGAGCGCTCGATCGCCGCGATGCCGAGCCCGATGATCAGTGCCGCCGCCGCGGCGATCACCGCTGTGGCGATGGCCTGGTGGTTGATCCACCAGAACCGGTCCTGCTGCTCGGCCCGCGGCGCACCGCGCTCGATGCGGGTGAAGGGCGAAACCGACAGCCAGAGCAGCGAAATCGCCGGCAGCGCCCAGGGCACCAGCCAGGCCGTGTCGGTTACCTGAGACGCGCCAACAGCTGCGAGCGGCAGCACATAGGCCAGCACGAGCCCGGCGACCCGCGCCGTCGGCCGGCTCTCGCGGAAATAGACGCCAGCCACTGCTGCCACCGCGCCGGTGGCCAACCCGAGCGCGGCCCGCATCCACTGCTCATCCTGCAACCAGCTGACGCCGTTGAGCGCCCCGATGACGACGAGCGTATTGGCAAGTGCCAGGACGATGGCGAACCAGAACCGCTGCCAGGTGAGCAGGAAATCCGGAGCCTGCTTCTCCAACCACGCAACAAAGCCCATCGCGCCCCTCATTCCCCGAGGCAATGACTGAGGTGCCATGATGGCGATTCTCGGACGGCTCACCAGTCCGGCGTATTCGTCTCAGGCGCGGCGCGCCGACCACCACCACATGCCGAGGATCTTCCGCCAATCGGCAGTCGTCGCCGTCGCGGCGAACGGCGTGCGGCTGCGGGCGGCGGCACGCAGCTCGGGTTCGATGAGCGCCACCGGTGCAAAGGCCGGCCGTAGCGGCTTGGGCAGTGCCGCAACGGCCTGCTGCGCTTTGCCCAGATGCTCCATCGCCAGATCGTTCACCTGCCCCAGCGCCGCGAACAGCCCCTCGCTCTCCTGCCCAGCGAGAATCTCTCCGTCGGTCACGCCGTTTGCGGCAAAAATGTTCATCGGCAGGAAGATGCGCCCCTGCGAGGCGTTGAAGCCGAAGGCGCGCAGATGCCCGGCCAACGCATGCGCCACACCGAGGTGCCCGGCTGCGTCACCCGTCTCGACCTCGGTGCCGCCGTTCAGCACCATGGCGACGAGCTGGTAAAGCACCGACACCGTCTCGCCGGCATAGCCCTCGAAGCTCTCCACGTCAGGCATCGGGTCCTGGTAGAGGTCGAAGCGCCGGGCCGCCACCAGCCGGAGCAACGGGCCGCTCGGCAACCCGTAGCGCGAAATCGAATCGAGCAGCGCCGCCGCCAGCGGGTTCTGGCGCACATTGCCGTGCCCAACCCCCTTCAGCGCATCGGCCCACCATTGCAACCGGATCTCGCCCGCCGTCGGCTCGCGCGCCCGGTCGCGGATCGACGCCGCATCGGCGCTGAAGGCGTAGAGCGACTGGATCGCACTCCGTTCCGGCTCCTTCAGCAGCAGCGTCGCAAAGTAACGGTCGCGATCGGCGTCACGGAGAAAGCTCGCAACGTACCCGGCGTCGTCGCTCATCGGGCGTTCTCGACCGCCAGCAAGGCGGCGCCCACCGCGCGATCCTCGGCCAGCAGCACGTTGTAGGTGCGGACGGCGCCACCAGTAGCGATCGCCTCGACGATCACCCGGCGCTCCTTCAGCGCAGCGCGAATGACCGGATCGAGCCCGGCGATATCGCCACCCAGCCCGATCAGCAGCACATCGAGCTGATCAGCCGCCTCAAACACCGGCGCGAGGCTGGCGAGCGTCACATCGCCAGGAAGCTTGGCCTCCCAGGCGAACATGCCGCCGGGGAGACACAGGAGCGAGCCGCGATGCGACAGGCCGGCGAAGCGGAAACCGCCATTGCCGTAGGCGTCGATGGGGACCTGCCGGGGATAGTACCCCTCCCCCTGTTCCGCCATCTAGAGCTGCTCGCGTTCTGACTGCGTCAGAACGGCGGCTCTAGATGCTTTCCTGCGCATGATCTTATCCGAAAACCGGATACCACTTTTCGGGATCATGCGTGACTAGACCGCGGCGCCGTCGGCGCGCTTGTTCGCCTTGGCCTTCTTTTCCTTCTCTTCTTCCATCTCGCTGCGTGGCTTCAGCCCGAAATGGATCAGGATCGGGCCGCCGATGAAGATCGAGGAGTACATGCCGAAGATCGAGCCGAAGGTCATGGCGATGGTAAAGCCGCGGATCGACTCGCCACCGAAGAACACCAGCGGGAACAGCGCCAGGAGCACGGTGAACTGCGTCAGCGAGGTGCGCACGATGGTCTGGTTGATCGAGAGATTGATGATCTCGGCCACCGACATCTTCTTGTATTTTCGTAAGTTCTCTCGGACGCGGTCGGATATCACCACCGTTTCGTTGAGTGATAGGCCGACCAGTGTCAGCACCGCCGCGATCGAACTGAGATTGAACTCCAGTCCGGTGATCGAGAATAACCCGACCGTCATGATCACGTCGTGCAGCGTCGTCGTCACTGCCGCGAGGCCGAACTGCCACTCGAAGCGGAACCACACGTAGATCAGGATGGCCACCAGCGTCACCAGCACCGCGATGGTGCCGTGCACGGCAAGTTCGCCCGAAACCGTGCCGCTCACCGCCTCGGTGCGCCGCACCTCGTAGTTGTCGGTGGCCAGCGCCTTGGTCACTTCCTGCACCGCCACCTGCTGCTCGGCGTCACCGCCGGGCTGCAGCTGGATACGGATCAGCAGATCCTGCGGGTTACCGAAGCTCTGCACCTGCACTTCACCCAGGTTCAGCGGGTCGAGCAGTTCGCGCACCTTGGCAGGATCGGCATCGCCTTCCGCCGTGTGCTGCACTTCGATGGCGGAGCCGCCGACGAAGTCGATGCCGAGGTTGAAGCCCTTGAAGTAGGCCGTGCCGATGGCGAGCACTGTCAGGACGATCGACAGGATGATCGCGGCCCGCGACATCTTCATGAAGTCGATCTTGGTGCCATCCGGGATGAAGCGGAAGTGCTGGATCCTGAGCGTCTTGGGACGCTTCCAGTGATACCAGATGCCGATGAAGAAGCGGGTCACCGTATAGGCGGTGAACAGCGAGGTCAGGATGCCCAGCGCCAGCGTCACGGCAAAGCCCTGGATCGGGCCAGAGCCGAGGAAATACAGCACGATCGCCGCGATCAGCTGGGTCAGGTGCGAGTCGATAATGGTACCCCAGGCGCGGTGGAAGCCCGCGTCGAGCGATTGCAGGATCGACTTGCCCGATCGCTGCTCCTCTCGCATGCGCTCGTAGATCAGCACGTTGGCGTCCACCGCCACGCCGATGGTGAGCACGATACCGGCGATGCCGGGGAGCGTCAGCGTCGCGCCGATGGCCGACAGCGATCCGAGGATCAGGAAGATGTTGAGTACCAGTGCCACGTTGGCGAAGACGCCGAACAGGCCATAGGCAATGACCATGAAGGCCAGCACCAGCACCGAGGCCACCGCACCGGCCGTGATACCGGCGCGGATCGAGTCGGCGCCCAGGCTGGGTCCGACCGACCGCTCCTCGATGACCTTGAGGCTGGCCGGCAGCGCGCCGGCGCGCAGCAGCACGGCGAGATCGTTGGCGCTCTGCGGCGTGAAATTGCCGCTGATCTGACCCGAGCCACCGGTGATCGGCTGCTGGATGACCGGGGCGGTGATGACCTGGTTGTCGAGCACGATGGCAAAGCGCTTGCCGACGTTCTTCGAGGTGATTTCGCCAAAGGTGATGGCGCCGCGGGTGTCGAACTGGAAGCTCACGACCGAACGCGAAGTCTGCTGGTCGAAGCCCGGCTGCGCATTGGTCAGCGATTCACCGCCGAGCTCGATATTCTCGTTCAGCAGTTCGTTACCGCCATCGGCGCTCGGCAGGATCATGTAGCCGGACGGAATGCCCTGCGCCTCGGCCTGCGCTGCGGTCATCGACGGGTGCACCAGATGGAAGGTGAGACGCGCCGTCTGCTGGACGATGTTCTTCAGCCGCTCGGAATCCTCGAAGCCCGGCACCTGCAGCAGCACACGATCCTGCCCCTGGCGCTGGATCGTCGGCTCGGTAGTGCCCACTTCGTCGACGCGGTTGCGGATCACTTCCATCGACTGGGCGACCAGCGTCGACATGCGCGCCGTAACGCCGTCGGGGGTCAGCGACACCACGATCTTGCCATCCGGCGTTTCCGAGAATGCCAGCTCCGGCACGCCGCCGACGCCGAAATTGCTCGAGACGTTATTCTGCAGCTTCTGCACCGCCGTCATGGCGGCTGCCTTCTGCGACGGGTCGGTCAACTCGATGGTGATCGAGTCCGGCCCCGTGGTGATCAGGTTGCCGATGCCGTTGTCATTGGCCAGCGCCGAGCGCACGTCGCGACGCAGGCTCTTGATCCGCTCGGTGACGATGGAGTCGCGGTCGACCTGCAGCAAGAGGTGCGAGCCGCCCTGTAGGTCGAGCCCGAGGACCACGGTCTGCTTGGGCAGGAAACCCGGCCAATTGGCGAGGATATCCTTGGGCAGGAAGCTTGGGATGGTGAACAGGATGCCAAGTATCGCAACGATGACGATGATGGCTGACCGGATGGGCGATGACTGCATGGTCGGAACTTGGGTCCTGTATGGTGCCCCTCGGACAGCAAGCTGCCACGGGCCAAGCGGAGCCCAGTGGCTCCGCGTCTATGTCAGAAATGCGTCAGCCGGCGCTATGGGTGGCGCCGGCTGGAATGTGGAGGCTCAAGAAGCCTTGTTGTCGTTGACCGGCGCCGACTTGGAGCGCACGTCCGAGATACCGCCGCGGGTCACCTTGACACGGGTGCCCTGGGCGATCTCGACTTCGAGGTCCTCGCCGTCGACCGCCTTGGTAACCTTGCCCACGAGGCCGCCCGAGGTGACCACGGTGTCGCCGCGGCTGATCGCCGACAGCATCGCCTGGTGCGCCTTCATGCGCTTCTGCTGCGGGCGGAAGATCAGCAGCCAGAAGATCACGACCAGCAGCAGGATCGGGGCGAACTGGATCAGCAGATCACCGGCGCCCATCGAGGGGGCTGCACCTGCGGCTTGCGCGAAGGCGGGGGTCACGAACATTAAGGGGCTCCTTGCATAGTAGCTGTCGGCACGACGGATGGCCGTTGTTGACCCATATAGGGCCGGTCTCCGGCGCTGGACAGTCCAACCCGGCAAAAATCGGCCGGAATATAGAGGCCGTGCACAAGGATTGCAAAGCCAATCGGGCTGCGTCAAAACGGGGGCGTACCCGGGAGTTCGCCCTTATGACCACCGACTATTCCGCCGACATCGCGGCGGCCCTCGCCCGCATCGCCGATACGCTCGAGGCCATGAAGCCCGGCGCCGGCGCTCCGGCCCCTGCCCTCACCGACGCCAACGCCTATCACTGGGACGCTGCGGCAGATGCACTCATCCCGGTGCCCAAGGTGTCGCGCGTACCGCTCGCCATGCTGAAGGGTATCGACGACGTGCGCGAAATCCTGCTGCAGAACAGCCTGCAGTTCGCGCGCGGCTTTGCCGCCAACAACGCCCTGCTCTGGGGCGCCCGCGGCATGGGCAAGAGCTCGCTGGTCAAGGCCGTGCACGCCCATATCAATGCGCTGGGCGAAAGCGCGGTCAAACGCCTGATCCTGATCGAGATCGCCCGCGAGGACATCGAGGCCCTGCCCCGGCTGATGCGGTTGATCTCGAAGGAAGAGCAGGCACGCTTCATCGTATTCTGCGACGACCTGAGCTTCGACAAGGACGAGACCAGCTACAAATCGCTGAAGACCATTCTCGACGGCGGCCTCGAAGGCCGGCCGGAGAACGTGCTGTTCTACGCTACCTCCAATCGCCGCCACCTGATGCCGCGCGACATGGTAGAGAACGAGCGCTCGACCGCCATCACCCCGGGCGAGGCGGTCGACGAGAAGGTATCGCTGTCCGATCGCTTCGGCCTGTGGCTCGGCTTCCACAATTGCGACCAGCCGACCTATCTCGCCATGATCCGCGGTTACTGCGACGAATACGGGCTGGTGATCGATGACGAAACGCTGCGCGCTCGCGCGGTCGAGTGGTCGATGACCCGCGGCGCCCGCTCCGGCCGCGTCGCGATCCAGTTTGTCCGCGCCCTGGCCGGCGAACAGGGCAAGGCGATCTAGTCGCGAGTAGCGAGTGCGAGTAGGCGGCACCCAGGCCCGGTGCCGCGCAACCGCTATTCGCTGCTCGCTATTCGCTTTCCTGTCATAAGCATCACCACGTACTTTGCTAAGCGACTCCGCGCCGCCCTACGCGCAGATGTTGCCAGTGCGCCGTTTCCGCATTGCTCACAGGAAATCCACTTATCTTGGCTATACTTATCTCTATTTGACTAATCTCGTATTCCGTCATTTCAGGCGCAAATCTTCGGACACCTGATCTGACCGGCCGAGCGTCCCATCCAGGAGGGTGGCGGCCATTTGTGGGGTACTCGAATGCCAGTGCATCGGGGCAGCCAGCTGCGCAGGGTGTCGCCACTTGATGGCCTGAGGCGCCTTGCCGCCAACCACGACGGAGCGTCGGCGGTCGAATTCGCCATCATCGCGCCGGTGTTCATCCTGATGATCGTCGGCGTTCTCGCCTATGGCATCTATTTCGGTGCCGCCAACTCGGTGCAGCAGATCGCCGCCGATGCCGCCCGCACGTCGATCGCCGGGCTCAGCGCCTCCGAACGCAACACGCTGGTGACTGCATTCATCGAGAACAATGCCGGCGCCTATGTCTTCATCGATCCCGATGAGGTGGACTTCAGCATCGGCGACGATGCCAGCGACCCCAACCAGTACAAGGTCACCGTCACCTACGACGCCTCGCAACTGCCGATCTGGGTGCTGCCGGTCCCCATGCCGGGCAAGATCATCAGCTACACCTCCACCATCCGGCTCGGCGGCTCATGAAGTCGCTCCGTCGCTGGCAGTCCAACGAGCGGGGCAACGTCGCGGTGATGTTCGCGCTGCTCCTGCCCGTCATCATGCTCGCCGGCGCCTTTGCCGTCGATGAGGGCTCGCTTTATCTCGAGCGGCGGCAGGCCCAATCGGTCGCGGACCTCGCCGCCATCGCCGCGGCGACCGACCCGAGCAAAGCCCTCGATACCGCCTTCAAGACCTTCCAGGCCAACGGACTGATCGGCGCCACCCTCAGCATCGACGACCCATCGATCCAGATCCGCTCATCGCGGCCGGTTCAGGTGGTAACCGGGCACTACAAGGCAGCCCCGGAACTGTCGGTGGCCGCGCGCTTTTCGCCTGGCGGATCACCGCCCAATGCCGTCCAGGTGACGTACCGCAAGAAGGGCACATTGTGGCTCGCCCGGCCCTGGCAGGCGCCGCCCGAAATCTCGGTCGCGGCGCTGGCCACCGCCAATCCGCAAGCGGCGTTCTCGGTGGGCTCCCGCCTCGCCTCGCTCAATGGCGGTGTCGCCAACGCCTTGCTCAAGAGCCTGCTCGGCACCTCCGCCACGCTCGACGTGATGAGCTACAACGCACTGCTCGACGCCAAGGTCGACCTGCTCGATTTCCTCGATGCCCTCAACCAGCAGCTCCATCTGTCCGCCGCCACCTATGGCGACGTGCTGAAGGCCTCGGCCAGTCGTGGCGCCATCGCCGGCGCACTGGCCTCCGTGCTCAGCGGCACCGCCAAGACCGCCGCCACCACCCTCTCCACCACTATTGCCGACACTGGCACGATCCCGCTGCTCAAGCTGCTCGATATCGGTTCGCTGTCGACGCTGCCGGTGGGCAATGAGGCGGGCTACTTCGCCGGGCTCTCGGCGCTCGAGCTGCTCAACGCCGCAGCGGTGATCGCCGGTAACGGCAAGCAGATCGACCTGGCGGTCGGCGCCAGCGTACCCGGCCTCACCAGCATCGCCCTCAGCGTCGCCATCGGCGAGCCGCCGCAGCACGCCTGGTATCGGGTAGGCGAAAAGGGCGCCGTGGCGCGCACCGCCCAGACCCGGCTCAAGCTGACGGTCAAACTGCTCGGCGGTCCGGTGTTGCTCGGCGCCGGCGTCACCTTGCCGATCTATGTCGAGGTCGCCTACGCCGAGGCGCGGATCCGCTCGCTCTCCTGTCCCGCCTTCGGAAAACAGGCGGGCACTGCCGTAGTGGATGTGCTGCCGGGTGCTGCGCGCCTCGCCATCGGCAATCTCTCCGGCGCCAGCTTCACCGATTTCAGCGCCTTTCCGGTGGTCGACCAGGCGACGATCCTCAACGCCCTGCTGCTGAAGATCAAGGCGCGTGCCGCCGTCGTCGTCGGGCAGACCTCGCCGATCCTGCTCAATTTCTCGGCCGAGGACGTAAAGCAGGCCACGATCAAGACCGCCACCAACCACACCATTGTCGGCAGCCTGTCGAAATCGCTGCTCGACGGCCTCGATATCGATGTCGACGTGCTCGGCATCGGCCTCTCCACCGACGCGGTAATCGAAGCGGCGGTGCGCGCGCTGGTGGCGCCGCTGGCGCCGGTGCTCGACAGCACCATTTTCGGCGTGCTCGAAGTGCTCGGGGTGGGCATCGGGGAGGCCGACGTGCGGGTCTACAGCGTCACCTGCAGCCGCCCGGTGCTGGTCGGCTGATACCTTTTTCCGTCTCCTCGCCGCTTGCGGCGCAGCGTCGTTGCTGCAACGAATGCGCTCCCGTTTCGACGACGATGACTGAGGGGAATAATGAGCCTGTCGCATAAGTTGAGGTGGTCGCACGGCGAGGCGACCATCCTGAGTACGGCCGCCATGCTGGCCGACGCCACGTTCCTGGTGGACGGCAAGCCGTTCAAGCCCTTCGCCCGGGCGCCGTGGCTCGGCAAGGTCGATGACCCCTCCATCGTCGGGCACCTGCGGGTGCTGGCCGGTGACTTCGTCGGCCTCCCGTTCGGCACCGGTGGCCGCACCGCCGGCCCGAACCTTCCCGAATGGGCGAGTCTGCTCGGCCAGCCCGCCACCGGCACCATCCACGGCCCCACTGCGCATCGCGAATGGACCATTACCGGTGGCGACCACGAGAGCGTCACCCTGTCGCTCGACTACGACCCGGATTCCGTGGTGCGCAAGGTCGAGCGGGTGATCACCGCTCGTCGCGATGCGCCGGCGCTCGACTTCGTCATGCGCATCTTCGCTCGCCACAAGGCGCCGATCTCGGCTGGCCTCCACCCCAACTTCCGCATGCCCGACAATCCGGGCAGGCTCGAGCTGAAGCTCGATTTCGACTTCGGCCTCACCCATCCCGGCCAGACCGCTGAGGGCGATCCGCAGGAGTTCCAGAGCCTGAGCTCGGTCCCCAAGGACGGCGCCCGCGTGGACATGTCCCATATCCCGCTATCGCCCCGCACCGACAAGAACGTGCAGTTGTGCGGCGCGCGCAGCCCGCTCACCGGCACCTATCTCGACGAGGGGATGGGCTTTGAACTCGACTGGGATCGCGAGCTGTTGCCCACGCTGATGATCTGGCACACCGACGGCGGCATCAAGGGCGAGCCCTGGAACGGCCAGTTCCGCGCCGTCGGCCTCGAACCCCTCGCCTCCGCCTTCGACCTCCACACCGACGTCGCCACGGGTTCCAACCCGATCAACAAACGCGGCATCAAGACCTGGGTCGATCTCGACCCGGCCAAGCCGCTGGAGATCCGGCACTCGATCCGGGCTTTTGCGGTGTGACTGGAGCGTCGGCTCAAGCACCGGCCCCTGGGCTTTCGCCCCAAACAAAAAGGCCCCGGATCGCTCCGGGGCCTTCTTCAATTCTGTCGCCGATACTCAGCTCGCGAGCAGCGGCAGCGGATCCACCGGCGTCGCGCCCTTGCGCAGCTCGAAGTGGAGCTGGGGCTTGGACACCGAGCCGGTCTTGCCGGCGGTACCGATGTTGTCGCCGCGGTTCACCACCGTGCCCTTGGCGACATTCATGTCCTTGAGGTGGGCATAAGCCGACACATAGCCGTTCGGGTGGCGGATCAGCACCAGGTTGCCATAGCCTTCGACGCCCGAACCGGCATAGATCACCTGGCCATTCTCGGCCGAGCGGACCGCCGCGCCTTCCGGCGCTTCGATGTTGATGCCGGTACCCTTGGAGTTGGCAAAGTCGGTAATCACCCGGCCCGAAATCGGCCAGCGGAACTTGTCGGCACCCGAGAGCACCGGCTCGGTCTTGGGCTGCTGCAACGGCTGCGCTTCAGCCGCGGTCGCCGGGGCCGCGTTGGTCGGTGCCAGCGGCTTGACGCTCGCGGCGGGGATCTTGGCCTCGGGTTCGATCGAGGCGACGGCAACCGGCTTGGGTGCACTCAGGTTCGCCGGCGGCGCGCCGAGCGTGGTCTCGGGCTTGGCGCCGGCCTTGGGGCCCAGCGCCATCAGCGTCGAAGCCTTGCCGGGAATGACGATCTTCTGGCCGACATAGATCTTGTCGGGCGAGGAGAAGCCATTGGCCTGGATGATCGCCTGCGCCGTGACATTGTAGCGGCGCGCCACGGTGTAGAGGCTCTCGCCGCTTTCGATCACGTGAACATAGGCGTCGGAGGGGACGGAAACGAGGGTGTTCGAAGCCGGGGCGGACGCCAGAGTGGTAGTGGCCGGAACCGGGCTCAGGGGCTGGGCAGCGGGCATCATCTGATTGCTTCCGTTGGCTGATGAGGTGAGCACAGGCAAGTCTTCGGTCGAAACTGAGCCAAGCGGCTGGCTGGGCATGGGCTGATTGCTGCTCATGCTGTTGGAGCCGACCAGCATAGGACCGGACCCACCGCCAATGTTTTCTGGAGGAACGAGCGTCTTGGGCATCGCCTGGGCAGTAGACATCGGCGCCGCGGCGTTGACCGAGCCGGTCGTCGTCCTGTCGAAGCCAAGGCCACCCAGCGAGCTACACCCCGAGAGCGCAGTGGCGCCTGCGAACAGGCCCACAATCGCGGCGGTTCTAAACGTCTTACCGGTCACGCGGTTACTCATCAGTCCACTCTACGCAGGTACTCAATGGACTGGAGATTAGGGCGTTAAGGTAAAGAGTGATTTAAATGCGAAGCAATTTGCTCAAATCGTTGGGCGGGGGATTCAGGAGTCGGTAGGGTTAAGAGGATGAGGAGCTTTCGTCGCTCGTCGCTTCGCTCCAAGCGCGCATCGCCAGCGATGCGATACCCCTCATCCGGCCTTCGGCCACCTCGCGGCGAGGGCCTTGCCCTCGTCCGCTGACCACAAGGGGAGAAGGCCCGACTGATAGGTCCGCACACGAGTCTTAACGCTACGATGTTGGCGGGGTGGTCTTCTCCCTTGATGGGAGAAGGTGGCCGAAGGCCGGATGAGGGTGGGCAACATGCTCGATCCGAGCGAGCGAGAAAGCGACGGGCTAAAGCCCCAGCTTCCCATCCAACTGGCCGGCCATCTCGTAGTGCGTGTGCTGCAGTTTCAGCGGCGTCACGGTGATGGCGTTGCCGTGCATGGCGAGGCGGAAGTCGTGCTCTTCGTCGAGCGGCCTCGGCGTCTCGGGGATGGCGATGAAGAATTTCCCCGCATTGTCGCTCGGGTAGTAGGCCATCGGCGAGCGGGCGAAGCGCTGGAACGGCACCACCCGGATGCCCGTGACATCCTCGGGGGCGCAGAACGGGATGTTGACGTTGAAATAGACCTCGCCCCTGCCCTTCACTTTGGCCAGCAGTTGGCTCACCACCCGCGCCGCATAGGTGCGCGAGTTGGTCCAGTCGATCTCCGTGCCGCGCTCATAGTCGACGCCCTGGCTGATGCCGATGCCGAGTGCCCCGTGCAGGGCCCCCTCGCGCGCCCCGGCCACCGTGCCGGAGCAGTTGAGAATGTCGCCCAGGTTCTGGCCGTTGTTGATGCCTGACAGTACCAGGTCGGGCCTGACGTCCTTGCAGATATGGGTCATGCCGGCGACCACGCAGTCGGCCGGCGAGCCGCCGACGATGGCAAACACCCGCTCCTCGCGCTGGTCGACACCCAGCTCCCGCCCGAAGGTGAAGCGATGCGCCGCGCCCGACTGGTTGCCGTCCGGCGCCACCACCCACACATCGTCGCTGAGCGTCAGCGCAATCTCGCGCATCACAGAGATGCCTGGAGCGTCGACGCCGTCATCGTTGGTGATGAGGATCCTCACGAGCGCCCACCGATCGAGGTCAGCCCCTTCATATAGGGCTGCAGCACCGCTGGAATGGCGATCGAGCCATCCTCCTGCTGGTAGTTTTCCATCACCGCGATCAGTGCCCGCCCCACGGCGACGCCAGAGCCGTTCAGCGTATGGACGTGACGGATCTTGCCGTCCTTGCCCTTCACGCGAGCATCCATGCGGCGCGCCTGGAAATCCCCGCACACCGACACCGACGAAATCTCGCGATAGGTGTCCTGGCCCGGCAGCCAGGCCTCGAGGTCGTAAGTCTTCTGTGCCCCAAAGCCCATGTCTCCGGTGGACAGCATCATCACCCGATAGTGGATGCCGAGCTGCGTCAGCACATCCTCGGCATCCGACAGCATCTTCTCGTGCTCATCGCCCGAGGCTTCTGGCGTAGTGATCGCCACCATCTCGACCTTGTTGAACTGGTGCTGGCGCAGCATGCCGCGAGTATCGCGCCCGGCCGAGCCGGCCTCGGAGCGAAAGCATGGGGTCAGTGCCGTCAATCGCAGCGGCAGTTCGTCCTCGCTGAGGATGCTCTCCCGCACGAAGTTGGTCAGCGGCACTTCCGCCGTCGGGATCAGCGCCAGGCGGCCTTCGCCGTGCGGGGTGAAGAACAGATCGTCGGCAAACTTGGGCAGCTGGTTGGTGCCGTAAAGCGCGTCGTCCTTCACCAGCAGCGGCGGCTGCACCTCGGTGTAGCCGTGCTGGTCGACATGCAGATCGAGCATGAACTGGCCGATCGAGCGCTCGAGCCGCGCCAGGTGGCTCTTCAGCACCACGAAGCGAGCGCCGCTAAGCTTGGCGGCGACCTCGAAATCCATCTGCCCGAGCGCCTCCCCGGTCTCGAAATGCTCCTTCGGCTTGTAGCTGAAGCTGGGCTTTGCCGGCCGAGCCTTGGCTGCCGTGTCGGGCGAGCCGTTGCGGCCGAAATACTCGACATTGTCGGCTTCGTCGGCCCCGCGCGGTACTTCATCGAGCGGCAGGTTGGGGATCACCAGCAGCGCGTTGCGCAGCCCCTCTTCCGCTTCCCTGCGCGTCGCTTCGCCGGCCTGGATCGCGTCCTTCAGGCTCGCGACTTCGGCCATCAGCTCGTTTGCCCTGGCCTCATCCTTCTGCGCCTTGGCCTGGCCGATCAGCTTCGACATGGCGTTGCGCCTGGCCTGCGCGTCCTCGACCGCAGCGATGGCGCTGCGGCGGGATTCGTCCATGGCGATCAGCTCGGAGGCCTTGAACGGCACGTTCTTGCGCTCCGCGAGCGCAGCGTCGAACGCGGCGGGATTGGCTTTGATCCAGTTGATATCGAGCATGGAGAGACCTGCGGCGGGAGAAGGGCTCTGCTTTACCGGATTGGGGTGCGAGCGCAAGTCCCGACGGATGCGCTCGCCCCTATCAGGCCCTACTCGGTCTTCTCGGCCTCAGCCCCTTCGGCAGCCAGCGTCGCGGCCCGCCGCTTCTCGATCCAGCGGACCGACAGGATGGAAATTTCGTAGAGCAGGTACATCGGCAGCGCGAGGCCGATCTGCGAGATCGGATCGGGCGGCGTGATGAATGCCGCAAACACCAGGATGCCGACAATGGCGTAGCGGCGGCCCTTCTTCAGCGTCGCCGAGGAGACGAGGTCGATCTGCGCCAGGAGCGTCAGCACCACCGGCAGCTGGAAGCAGATACCGAAGGCGAGGATCAGCGTCATCGCCAGGCCAAGATACTCCGAGACCTTCACCATCATGGTGATTTCGCTGGTCTCCATGGCATGGAAGAAGCGCATTGCGAGCGGCAGCACCGCGAAATACACCATCGCCGCGCCAAGCACGAAGAACACCGGCGTCGCCACCAGGTACGGGATGAAAGCCCTGCGCTCTTTCTTGTAGAGCCCGGGCGCCACGAAGCCGTAGACCTCGGTGGCAAGGTACGGGAAACCGAGGAACAGCGCGCCGAAGAAGGCAAGGCTGAGCTGGGTGAAGAAGAATTCCTGCGGCGCGGTATAGATCAGCTCGACCGGCGCCGGCGCTACCGCCTCGCGATAGGGCTGCACCAGCACATCGAAGATGGTGCCGGCAAAAAAGAAGCAGGCGATCAGCAGCCCGAAAATCACCAGCAACGAGCGGATCAGGCGCTTGCGCAGTTCGATCAGATGGTCGAGCAGCGGCGCTTCGCTTCCGGCGAGCTCATCCTGCTCCGCCTCGGGGGCGTTCTTGGGGGCTTCGAGCTTGGTCTGTTCGGCCATGGTCACGGCTTCTTGGCGGCAGCAGCCGGCTTCTTGGTCGCCGGCTTGGCCGCGGGTTCAGCGACAGCGGTCTTCACGGCCTTGGCCGGCGCCGCTTTCGCGGCCGGCTTGGCGGCAACGCTCTCAGCCTTGGCGACCGGCTTCGCCGCCTTGACCGTGGCCTGCTTAGCAGGCGTGGCCCTGGTCGGCGCGATCGCTTCGACTTTGGCCTGCTTGGCAGGCGTAGCCTTGGCCGGCGCGATCGCTTCGACCGGAGCCGGCGAGTCGATCGGCTTTTTCGCTTTCGGCGCCGCCTTGACGGGCGCCATGTCTGTGGTCGCGACCTTGCTCTCTGCCGGCGCCTTGATCCTCGCCGGCCGCGCTGCCTTCACCGGCGCCTTGGGCGCTTCGGCAGGCTGGGCAATCGGGGTCATCACCGGGGCGGCGGCAGCCGGAGCGATCCCAGCCGCAGCCTTTATCTCATCCACGACGCTCTCGACCTTGGGGTCGGCCGGCTTGAGTACACCCGAAGGCTGCACCTGCCCCGTCGATGTCGTCGTGTTGAATTCCTTGCGGATCGCGTCCGCAGTCGCCTTCAGCGGCTGCGTCACCGACTGGCGGAGATTGGTGATCTCGTTGAGGCCAGTGGTCTTGTTCAGCTCGCGCTGAAAATCCGAGCCCATACGCCGGATGGTGCCGGCAAACTTGCCGACCCGATGCATGAGAGCGGGAAGCTCTTTGGGTCCGATGACGATCAGGGCGACGACCCCGATCACCAGCATTTCGGTCCAGCCGACGCCGAGCATAGTTTTGGCTCCTGGGAGCGGCCGTCAGACGATCAGGCGTCCTTGGCCTTTTCGGTCTCACGGGTCGGTTCGGCCGTGGTCGAGGCATCGATCTGCGCGGCAGGCTTCTGCTCTTCGTCGCGCATGCCCTTCTGGAAGGACTTAATGCCCGAGGCAACCTCGCCCATCATGCCGGCAATCTTGCCGCGTCCGAACAACAGGATCACCACGATGGCGACGACGATGATGCCCCAAATCCCTGGCGCGTGCATATGGATGGTCTCCGAAAGAATGCTCTACGCTTACACTAGCGCAGAGAAATAGGTTCAATCCTTGGCGAACACAAGGACGTGTTCCGGGTTGAGGGTGAGGAATACGTCCGATCCGACAACAAGGTTACGATCGGCGCGGCGACGGATCTGAATCGGGCGGTCGAGCCCGGCAACGCTCACCTCGCACAGGTCGATGCCGATGGCGTCGCGCTTGGCCAGTACACGGCCCGGAATGCCGGGCCCTTCGGTCGCCACGTCGAGCGAGCCGATCGGCCGGATGGCGACCGTCACCGCAGTTCCATCGGCATGCTTCGGGGCCGGCACCGGCCCGAGCGGCGTCTCCACCCTGCCCGCCTGCACCCGCGCTTCGATCTCGCTCAGCGGCGAAAAGAAGCGGGCGGCGTTGAGGTCGATCGGCCGGTTGTAGATCTCGGACGCCGTATCGATCTGCGCCAGCCGGCCGTGGCGGAGCAGCGCGATGCGGTCGCCCAGCAGCATCGCCTCCTCGGGATCGTGCGTTACGATGATAGTCGTCGCATGGGTTTCCCGTAGCACCGCCAGCGTCTCGTTGCGCACCGTCTCGCGCAACCGCGCATCGAGACTCGAAAACGGCTCGTCGAGCATCAGGATGCCGGGTCGCGGCGCAATCGAGCGCGCCAGCGCCAGCCGTTGTTGCTGCCCACCGGAGAGGCGGTGCGGATAGTCTGCTTCGCGGTCGTCGAGACCGACGCGCTTCAGCGCCTGCCGCGCCTGTGCCAGCGCCGCGGTTCGGCCGAGTTTGCGTAACCCGAAGGTGACGTTCTGCAACAGCGTAAGGTGCGGAAACAGCGCGAAATCCTGGAACATCAGGCCGATGCCGCGCCGATCCGGTTTGGCATGGACACCCGGACCGGAGACGATCTGGTCGTTGATCTGCACCGTGCCGCCATCGATGCGCTGGATGCCGGCGGCAACCCTCAGAATGGTGGATTTGCCCGAGCCGCTCTCGCCCAGCAGGCAGACGATCTCGCCCGGCACCAGGGCCAGCGAGAAGTTCCTGAGCACCGGCCGCCCCCCGAGCGTCACGTCCACCGCGTCGAACCGCAACGCTGCGGCGAAGGCAACGCCGGCAGTGCCGCGCGGGCCCCAGTCCTCGAGTTCGGTTGTGTCGGTCATTGGATCGGGTCGCTCTCGCCCTGGTCGTCCGGCTCGAGCGGATCTTCGTCGTCGCGCAAAGGCCCATCGAACGGCAGCGGTACCTGGAAGGCCGGCGGCAGGCGGCTCGACAACAGGCCCGAGCCCTTCAGTTCCTCCAGCCCCGGCAGATCGGCGAGACTTTCGAGCCCGAAATGATCGAGGAAGGCCTCGGTAGTGCCATAGGTCACAGGGCGGCCCGGCGTGCGCCGACGCCCGCGCATCCGCACCCAGCCGGTCTGCATCAGCACGTCGAAGGTGCCGCCGCCGCTGGCGACGCCGCGTACCTCCTCCACCTCGGCCCGCGTCGCCGGCTGGTGATAGGCGATGATGGCAAGGGTTTCGAGCGCGGCGCGGGAGAGCTGGCGGCTCTCGGTTTCCTCGCGGCGCAACAGGAACGACAGGTCGTCAGCAGTGCGGAACGCCCATCTATCGCCCCGCCGCACCAGTTGCACGCCGTGGCCGGCAAAGCGCTGCGCCAGCCGCTCGAGCAGCACCGGCACATCGGCCCCCTCCCCCAGATAGGGTGCGATATCGGCCGGCGACAGCGGTTCGGCCGAGGCAAACAGGATCGCCTCGAGCACCCGGAGGTTCCGCTCGGCGATCTCGCCATGCTCGTCGAACTGGTCGTCTTGGGTCATTCAGCCTTCTTTCCGTCGGCCGGCTTCTTGGGGGTCTGCCGCCGGCGCATGAACAATGGGCCGAAGGTCAGGGTCTGGCGCAGTTCTATTTGCCCCTGGCGGGCCAGTTCAAGACTCGAGGCAAAGCTCGACGCCGTCGCGGTTTTCCGTTGCTCTGGGTTGCTCAGGTACTGGTCGAGATAAGCGTCGAGCGGCACCCAGTCCATGCTTTCCCCGATCAGCCGCGTCAATATCTCGCGGGCCTCCTGCAGCGACCAGACGGTGCGCTCGAACAGTTGATAGTCCTGCGGCACGGTGCGCTCGCGGCCGGTCGCATAGGCCTTGAGCAGGTCGTAGAGCGAGGCTTCCCAGAGGTTGCGCCGCTCCACCAGCACCGGTTCGGGCTGTCCGCGGGCGTGCACCTGCCGGCCGAGGCGCGGCCGATTGATCAGTTGCATGGCGGCTTTGCGCATCGCTTCGAGCCGCTTCAGCCGGAACTGCAAGAGCGCCGCCATCATCTCGCCCGAGGGCTCGTCGTCGCTGGGCGCCTGCGGCACCATCAGGCGGCTCTTGAGATAGGCCAGCCATGCCGCCATCACCAGGTAGTCGGCGGCGATCTCGATGCGCTTCTCTCGCACCGTCTCGATGAAGCCGAGATACTGCTCGGCCAGCGCAAGCACCGAGATCCGGGAGAGATCGACCTTCTGGCGACGCGCCAGATCGAGCAGCAGGTCGAGCGGGCCTTCATAGCCGGCGACATCGACATACATCACTTCGTCGTCACGCGGCGCATCCGGCGCCGCGAACCAGTCGGTGGAAGTGTCGCTCATAGAAATCGCCCGCTCAGCTTGCGCGAGCTTGGTCCTTAACCGAGACCGAGGTCAAGGAACAGCGCGTGTCGATCAACCGCCGATCGGCACGCAATCGACACCGTTGGCCTTGAGGCTGGCGCAGGTCTGCGTCGCTTCCTGGAAGGAATCGACCGGCAGCACGACGCGGTACCAGGTGCCCTTGGCGCCGAGATTGACCTGCCGGACGGCAAGGCTGCGACCATTCAGCAGGCCCGAGAGCCGGTTCTGCGTCGAACGCAGCGACGACGCCGCATCGCCTTCGGTCGGCTGCGAGCTGAGCTGCACATAGGGACCACTGCCGCCGGAAGCAGGCGCCTGGGCCGCCGGGGCCTCGACCAAGTCTACCGGCTGAGACGGCTGTGTCACTGCAACCTGCTGGTTCGAACCGCCGCCCAGGACCGAACGATCGGTCGGACGGGCGACTGGAACTGGCGCCACGATATTCGGGTCAATGGTCGGTGCCGGGCCGGTTGGCGCCAGCGCCGAGACCTGTGTCGGATCAACCGCGGCGTCGGTGCCGGTATCGATCGCCGAAGCAATCGGATCGGCCGCCCCGTCGGGAACCGCCGCCAGCAGTTCGGACGGCTGCACATCGGCTCCGGGCAGATCCGGAACCGCCGGCCGGTCGACCGGCAGCTCTTCATTGCCGGCAACGGCCTCGTCGCCCGAAACGATGGTGCCATCCGGGCGCACCGTCACGGTGCGGACCTTGCGGTTGGCGAGTTCGCTTTCGCTGGCCGCATCGTCGCCTTCACCGACCGTGCGCGCCACGTCGGCGACGCTGGTTTCGGCGGTATCGTCACGCGATACCAGCTGCTCATTGGCAGCTGCGGCGGCCGAATTGCCGTCGAGCTCGTTGAACACCACCGAGCCCTGTTGGTTGGTGGTGCTGGTGGTCGGCGGCGGCGTCTGCTTCACCGGGGTGGCATCGGCCTGCAGCACCGGCGCATCGGCGTCGCTGCCGCGGCCCATGCCCAGCACCCAATAGAGGCCGAAACCGGCAGCCAGCAACAGCGTGCCGGCAACGGCCATGCCAACATACTGGCGCATACCGCCGGAGCGGCGCTCGGGCTTCGCCTTGGGGCGCTTGTATGGGCTCTGCCGCTGTTCGGCGGCCATGCCGCCGTCGATGCGGCCAACTTCGGCACCGCTGGCAGCAGCGGCCGCAAGGATCGCGGCCTCGGCCGACGGCACCTGCGGTTCGCTATCCTTGATCGCGGCGCGCCGCGGCGCGAACCCGGTGGTCAGCGGCGGCACGACAGGAGCTGGCTGCGGCGCAGCCGACTGCGGCGCAGGCGCGACCGGCTTGTCGCTCGTGAGTTCGACCCGCACGGCTTCGCCGATCAGGCTTTCGATCTCGTCCATCGGGTCGCGCTCGGCGGCCGGCTGCGGCTGCGGCCGCGGCGCCTGCACCTTGCTGGTCGGCCCGAACACCGGGGCGACGCCGAAACGATCTTCCGGGCGCGAAGTCGGCTGCGGATTCGCAGGCGCGGCGGCGATCGGCGTCGACTGCGGACGGAACTGCGACGGACCTGACGGCGGTCGTGGCGCCGGCATGCTGCCGGGCAGCGGGAAACTGCGGGCCGCCGGCTGCGCCGGCACCGGGCGCTGTTCGACCTTGGCTTCCTCGACGATCTCGGCCTCGACCGAATCGAGTTCGGCAGCAATCAGGTCGGCGATCGGATCGCCGGTTGAAGCGGCAGGCTCCGCAGGAGCTGGAGCGGGCGCCTGAGGCGCCGCAACCCGAGCCTGCGGACGCGGCTCGACAGCCGGAACCGGACGCGACTCGGCGGCCGGAATCGGCGTCGGCGGCTCCGACGTGAAGCCGAAGTCGAAATCGAAGCTGTCATCGGCAGGAGACGCCTTGGCAGCCTCAACCATGGGTGACGCGGGCGGCGGCGCGGCGACCGGTGGCGGGGCAGCGGGGCGTGGCGCCGAGAAGCTCGGCTCGACACGCGGCGCGGGGGCCTTCACTTCCGGCTCCACCGGAGCCTCCGCCTTCACGCTGGGCGCCAGCTCGGCCTCGAGTTCGGCCATGGGATCTGCCGGCACAGGAGCCGGCCGGAAGGGTTCGTTCACGGCCGGCCGAACCGGGGCCGGCATGTCCGCCACGGGTCGCGCCACGGGCGCAGACGTCTCCACGGCAGCCGGGCGCATCGGCACCGGCTTGGGGATCTCGCGATCCTGCCAATTGGCCATGGGCTCGGGCTTGAAGCTGGTCGATGCCGCCGGCAACGTACCGAAATCGAAAGAAGCGGCCGGCCGCGGCGCGGGCGCCGATACAGATGGTGCCGGCGACGGCGCCACGGGCGAGGTCACGGCAGGCGCCGGCGTCGTGGCGACCGGCTGATCCATGCCCGGGATGCGCAGCACGCCGGGCGTGATCGGCGCAGGCCGATCAGCTGGCGGCACCGGTGCGCTCACGGCAGGAGCTGGCGCGGGCGTCGCGGCAACCGGTGCATCCATGCCGGGAATGCGGACCATTGCCGGCCCCTGCCCTTCAGGCCTGGAAGCCTCGGGAAGCGTGACGAGCTTGGGCGCAGGCTTGGCCTCCGGCTCGGCGCCCTGCGCGTTGTTCGCCATGAGTTTGGCGAGTTCGGCGATCAGGTCGTCGGATTTGTCCTGGCCATCAGGCATCTGCTGCGGTCTCGCTGTCATTGAAAGCAGCGCCCCCTAAACTCGTGGTCCCGGTGCTCGCCCTGACCCCCGCCGAGCAAGCCGGCAACTCTAGCAACCAATGCGCCGGAATTATGAAAGCTCCTCCGGCGCACTAACACCAAGCAGGGTCAAGCCGTTAACGAGCACCTGACGCACAGCACCGACAAGGGCGAGTCGGGCCGAAGTCAGCATTGAATCATCGGCGTTAACAAAGCGTAAGGCAACATCCTGGTTACCCCTCGCCCAGAAGCCATGGAAGGCCGCCGCAAGTTCATAGAGGTAGAACGCCACGCGGTGCGGCTCATGTGCACTTGCCGCCGAAGCAACGATACGCGGCCACTGCGCCAGGGCCCTGATCAACTCGAGATCAGCCTCCGAAGAGAGCCGCGAGATATCTGCCTGGCGCAGCGCTTCGACCGAGGTGTCGAGCTCAGGCATCTCGTCGGCGACCTTGCGGAACACCGAATAGGTGCGGGCGTGCGCGTACTGCACGTAGAACACCGGGTTGTCGCGGGTCTGTTCCTTGACCACGGCGAAATCGAAGTCCATCGCCGCATCGTTCCGCCGGTAGAGCAGCATGAAGCGGGTGGCGTCCGAGCCAACCTCGTCGACCACGTCCGACAGCAGCACCAGGTTGCCGTCGCGCTTCGACATCTTGAACGGCTCGCCGTTCTTCATCAGCCGCACCAGCTGGCAGATCCGCACATCGATATCGGCCTCGCCGTGCGACACCGCCTTCACCGCTGCCTTCAGCCGCGACACATAGCCCGAGTGATCGGCGCCCAGCACGTTGACCATGTGCTTGAAGCCGCGCAGGTACTTGTTGCGGTGGTACGCAATGTCGGCGGCGAAATAGGTATAGGCGCCGTTCGACTTGACCAGCGGCCGATCGACGTCGTCGCCATAGTTGGTGGCGCGGAACAGCGTCTGCTCGCGATCCTCCCAATCCTCTGGCGTCTTGCCCTTGGGCGGCTCGAGCCGGCCCTGGTAGATCATGTCTTCCGCGCGCAGCCAGTCGAGCGTGGTGTCGATGTCGCCACCCTGCCCGTGCAGTTGCCGCTCGGAAAAGAACACGTCGTGATGGATGTTGAGCTGGGCGAGGTCGGCGCGGATCAGATCCATCATCGCTGCCAGCACCCGATCCTTGACGATCGCCAGCGCCTCGGGCTCAGGCTTGTGCAGCAGCGTGTCTCCGAATTCGGCCTTCAGCGCCTCTCCCACCGGGATCAGGTAATCGCCGGGATAGAAGCCCGGGGGGATCTCGATCGCCTCGCCCAGCGCCTCGCGGTAGCGCAGCATGGTGGACTTCGCCAGCGTATCGATCTGGCTGCCGGCGTCGTTGATGTAATATTCGCGCGTCACCTCATAGCCCGAATAGGCCATCAGCGAAGCCAGCGCGTCACCGAACACGGCGCCGCGGGTATGGCCGACATGCATCGGCCCGGTCGGGTTGGCCGAGACATACTCGACGTTGACCCGCTCACCCTTGCCGATATCCGACTTACCGAACGCGGCGCCCTGCGCCGCAATCGACTTCAACACCTCGTGCCACACTGGGGTGGCGAGCCGGAAGTTGATGAAACCAGGCCCCGCGACCTCCACCGAGGTCACATCCTTGTCGGCCTTGAAATGCTCGGCCAGCGCCGTCGCCACCTCGCGTGGGTTCTTGCCCAGCGGCTTGGCCACCACCATCGCGGCGTTGGTCGACAGGTCGCCATGCGCGGCATCTCGCGGCGGCTCGACCACGATGCGCGACAGAGCTTCCTCGCTGATCGAGGGATAGAGCCCGGTTAGGGCGTCGGCGACACGGGCGGCAAACAACGCAAAGACGTTCATGACAGTACCTTTGGGAAGGGACTGAGCCCCTACCGCAACTGGCCCGCACCGTCAAACAGCCGGGCATGCTGCTCGAGCGCGTAGGGGTCGGTCATCCCGGCGATGAAATCGGCAACGACACGGGCGCGCGTGGCTCGATCCGCGGCATGGCGCGCTGCCTCGCCCCATCGCCCCGGCATGGCGCCGGTGACCAGGTAGTGGTCGAACAGCATGCCCACCACGGTCTGGCTATGCCGCACCGGCCCCATCACCTGCTCGCTGCGATACACCCGCTCGAACAGGAAGCGCTTCAGCCCGTGCTCGGCATCGTGCACCGGTCGTGAAAACCGGATCAGCGTGCGCCCGGCATTGCGCACGTCGTCCGCCGATTGCGGGTTCACCTCGGCAATGGCGCGGCTGCTTTCGGCGATCACGTCCTCGATCTGCAGGGTGATCAGCCGGCGCTGCACCTCGTGCGCCTGCCGGCTGCGCTCGATATCGGGCCAGCGCTGCAGCACTTCGCGCACCAGCGGGCCGACCAGCGGCACATCCGTGAGATCCGGCAGCCGGATCAGCCCGGCCCGCAACGCATCGTCGATGTCGTGCGAGTTGTAGGCGATGTCGTCGGCAATGGCAGCCGATTGCGCCTCGAGGCTGGCATAGCTCCAGGCCAGCAGGTCGGCGTTGGCCGGAATGTCGTTGAGCCCCGGCGGCAGCGGCTTGTCGGCGCGCAGCGGCCGGCCCTGCCGGTCGGTCAGCGGCCCGTTATGCTTGAGGATGCCCTCGAGCGCCTCCCAGCTGAGGTTGAGCCCGTCGTGCTCGGCGTAGCGGTTCTCCAATCGGGTGACCACGCGGATCGCCTGCATGTTGTGGTCGAACCCGCCCCACTCCGCCATCTTGTCGTGCAGCACGCGCTCACCGGCATGGCCGAACGGTGTGTGGCCGAGATCGTGGGCTAATGCCACCGCCTCGGCCAGGTCCTCATCCAGCGCCAGCGCCCGGGCGATCGAGCGGGCCATCTGGCTCACTTCCAGCGTATGGGTCAGCCGGGTGCGAAAGTGCTGGCCCTCGTGGTGCAGGAACACCTGGGTCTTGTGCTGCAGCCGGCGGAACGCCGCCGAGTGGACGATCCGGTCGCGATCCCTCTGGAACTCCGAGCGGGTCGGGCTCGAACCCGGCGCAAACAGCCGGCCGCGGCTCAGCGCGGGATCGGAGGCATAGGCGGCGCGTTCACCCATTATGCGGCCAAGACCCTTTTCATCGTCGTCTAACGATATTAGATTTGGTTTTCAGCGCTGCCCTGCATGCGGGCGGCCGAAAGGTACCTTATGACTGAAGCTGCTCTAGCACCGAACAATGTCATTTTGACAGACCGCGCCGCGAGGAAGATCGGCCGCATCCTCGCTAAACAGGGTGAAGGCACGGTGCTGCGCATCGTGGTGGCCGGCGGCGGCTGTTCGGGCTTCCAGTACGAGTACAAGCTGGTCAAGGAGACCCCGGCCAACGACGACCTGGTGCTGGCCAAGGACAACGCCACGGTGCTGATCGATTCCCTCAGCCTCGAGTTCATGGGCGGGGCCGAGATCGACTATGTCGACGACCTGATCGGCCAGAGCTTCCAGATCAAGAACCCCAATGCGGTCGCCGGCTGCGGCTGCGGCACCAGCTTCGCGGTCGCCTGAACTGGTCGCTTAAGCCTTTCGACGGCTTGCCTGCCTCCCGGCCCAACCGTTAGCGTCCTTCCTAATCTAGGGAGGATCCATGAGTTTGCAGTCTAAAGTCGACGCGGCAATCGACGCCGCGCTGGTGAGCCGTATTGTCGGCTGCGTCGTCCTGGTCAACCAGGACGGCAAGGAGATTTATGCCCGCACCGCCGGGCTGGCGGATCGCGAAGCCAACCGGAAGCTCGAGCGCAATGCCATCTGGCGGCTGGCTTCGGTGACCAAGCCGATCGTCGCCACCGCGGCGCTCAAGATGATGGAAGCGGGCCTGCTTCAGCTCGACGATCCGGTGAGCAAGTACCTGCCCTATTTCACCCCGGCGAGCCCCGATGGGGTGGTTCGGCCGATTGCCTTGCGCCACCTGTTCGCCCACAGCTCCGGCCTTACTTATGAAACCACTCCGGCGGATGTCGCTCCGGGCATGTCCGGCCCCTACATCTCGCTCGAAGAGAACCTGCGCCGACTGGCCAGGGCGCCACTGGCCTTCGCGCCGGGCACCGCCTGGGGCTATGGCACAAGCATCGACGTGTTGGGCGGCGTGATCGCCGCGATCAACCGCTCCACCCTCGAGGCCGCGGTGGTGAAATACGCTGCTGGCCCGCTCGGTATGGTCGACTGGCGCTTCACCCCGACCGACGCCACCCGCGTCGCCGCCAACTACGCCAACGGCAATCCGCCGCAAGCCCCGGTCGTCCCTCCGGCCAGAATCACCGAAGCCGACTCGCAAGGCACCGGCTGGGAGGTAGGACGGATCTTCCGTGCCGACGCCCCGCAGTCGGGTGGCGGCGGCTCCTGCGGCACCGCCGACGATGTGATGAAGATGCTCGAGGTCTATAATGGCGGCACCCACCTGAAGCCCGCCACTGTCGACGAAGCCTTCCGCAATCAGATCGGCAGCCTGCCGCGGCGCGATACCGATGCCGGCAAGCGCTTCACTTTGCTCGGCGCCGTGATCGACGATCCCAAGGCGGCAGGGAGCCCTTGCCCGGTCGGCACGCTCGACTGGGGCGGCGCCTGGGGCCACAACTGGATCATCGACCGCACCAACCGGCTGACGATTCTGGTCTGCACCAACGTCGCCCCTGAAGGCTGCAACGGTCCGTTCCGCGAGGACATCCGCGACGCGGTTTACGCAGCGCTCTGAGCTGGCGGAGCGCTTCCAGGAAAAGTTGCATGCTTTTCCGGTTCGGAAGCACGACCAAAAAGGACCGGAGCAATTCGGCGTTTCAACGAAACGACGAATTGCTCTAGGCTCCCGTCTCGAACGGGAGCCCCCTCATGCGCATCGCGACCTGGAACATCAACGGCGTCAAGGCTCGGCAGGGCGCTCTTCTCAAATGGCTTGAAGAAGAATCGCCCGACATCGTCTGCCTGCAGGAGATCAAATCGGTCGACGAGGCCTTCCCTCGCATGGAGATCGAGGCGCTGGGCTACAATGTCGAGACGTTTGGCCAAAAGAGCTGGAACGGCGTCGCCATCCTTTCCAAGCATCGCTTCGACGAAGTGACGCGCGGTCTGCCCGGCGACGACGGCGACGAGCAGTCGCGGCTGATCGAGGGGGTGTTCTCGGTCGAAGGCGGGGTGGTGCGGGTGTGCTGCATCTACCTGCCGAACGGCAACCCTGTCGGCACCGACAAGTTCACCTACAAGCTGAGCTGGATGGACCGGCTGCACACCTTCGTCGAATCCCGCCTGGCGCTCGAAGAGCCGTTCATCCTGCTTGGCGACTTCAACATCATCCCGGCCAACATCGACGCAACGGTGCCCGAGAAATGGGTGGGCGACGCGGCGTTCCGCCCCGAGAGCGCCGAGAGGTGGCGGGCGTTGCTCAATCTAGGGCTCACCGATGCGGTCCGCGCCATCACCGATGAGCCATCTCTGACGTTCTGGGATTTCCGGACCTTCGGATGGGAGCGCAAGGACGGCATTCGCATCGACCACCTGCTGCTCTCGCCGCAGGCCGCCGATCGGCTGGAAGACGTGGTGGTGCATTCGGCCGAGCGCGGCAAGGACAAGCCGAGCGACCATGTGCCGGTGGTGGGCGAGTTCGCGTTCTGAGAATTGGCGAGCAACAGCTAGCGCCGGCGCGGGCTGCCCCCCGCCCTTGATCCCTCCCCGCAAGGGGGAGGGAGACGCAGGCTGAGATGCCGGTGTGAGGTTCTCCCTCCCCCTTGCGGGGAGGGGACAGGGGTGGGGGTCCGCGACCACCAGCTTCAGCAGCGAGCCCTCAGCGGATATTCCCAACCAAGTTCTTGGCGGTGTCGTGCTTGGTTTTCAGCACGTTGGTGACGCTTGCCTCGGCCACCTTGACGGTGCCGTCATCCTTGTTGCGATCGAGGAAATGGCTGATCGACGCCGTCGCCACGCGGGCCTGGGCGGAGACATCATCGACGAAGCCGCGAACATCCTTGGGCAGCGTGATGACAACGATGAGGGCGAGAATGATCGGCAAACGCATGATGGACACCAACGGGCTAACTGCCCCGATGGTTGCCATCCCGCGGCTGAACTGCCGCTGAACGCTGCTGTTAGTTAAAGACCGCCGAAACGGGTGCCCAGCGAGTCGGCGAGTTCCACCGCTTTCTTGCGCTGGTCCGGCGTCGCGATCGACATCGCGTTGGTGAGCAGGTCGTGGATCCAGCCGTCATCGGCGGTGCCCGCGGCGCGGCGGGACGCGACGGTCAGCCACATCAGGCCCTCCACCGGATCGGCGTCGATCCCCTCGCCGTTGAACAGCATGCTGCCCAACTTCGCCTGTGCCCCGGCATGGCCCTTGCGGGCCGCGAGATTCAGCCAGCGCGCGCTCTGCAGCGGGTTGTCGCCGAGTTCGGCGTCGTCGAGATAGAGTTCGCCGACCTTGTACTGGGCGTCGGCGTCGCCGAAATAGGACGCCGCGTGCATGATCAGCTTGTTGGAGTAGGCTTCGTTCTTCTGGATGCCGGCTTCCGGCAGACCCTGGCGATAGTACTCGCCGATCTTGAGGAACGACTGCGCCACGATGTCGGCCTCGACGCCCTTGGGAGCGGTATCGGCATGCTCATCGGCGATCTGGCTGAAATAGCCGAAGGCCTTGACCGGGTCCTTGTCGACGCCTTCGCCGCTTTCGTACATCAAACCGAGCTGAAACAAAGCCATCGGCTGGCCGGCCAGCGCCGCATCCTCGAGCGCGGCGATCAGGTCGGCGCTGGAAATGCCGCCCCCTGCCCCGTCGAGCTGGTTGGCCATGGCGAGCGCCGCATCGGCTGCCGTTTCGGGCGCGGCCGGCAACGACGGCAGCACGCCGCTCACCTGAGCGGCGGCCGGGGTGGCTACGCCCGCAATCGCGAGCGCAGCCCAAAACGCAACGGAAACAAGGGCTCCTGCCCTAAATGTCCGCATACTGCTCCTTTTCGCCCTTGGCGCCGGGGTTGGTCAGCGCGCCGTAACGCGCCGGCCCCACCAGTTGGGCATACTTCCAGATCGCGCCCGAGCCATACTCGGTCTCGCGCGGAGCCCAGCTCGTCTTGCGCCGGGCAAACTCTTCCTCCGACACGTTGACCGAGATTTCGCCGGTCGTGGCGTCGAGGGTGATGATGTCACCGTCCTGAATGTGGGCGATGGGACCGCCGATCGCCGCTTCCGGGCCGACATGGCCGATGCAGAAGCCGCGGGTGGCGCCGGAGAAGCGGCCGTCGGTGATGAGCGCAACCTTGTCGCCCATGCCCTGGCCGTAGAGCGCCGCCGTGGTCGACAGCATCTCGCGCATGCCGGGGCCGCCCTTGGGGCCTTCGTAGCGGATGACGAGCACGTCGCCTTCCTTGTAGGTCCGCTTCTCGACCGCCTCGAAGCACTTCTCTTCGGTATCGAAGACGCGCGCCGGGCCGACGAAACGCAGGTTCTTCAAACCCGCGACCTTCACGATGGCGCCGTCGGGCGCGAGGTTGCCGCGCAGCGACACCACGCCGCCGGTGGGCGAGATCGGGTTCGAGGTCGAACGGATCACGTCCTGCTCGGTGTTGAACTTCACCTTCTCGAGGTTCTCGGCCACCGTCTTGCCGGTCACCGTCATGCAGTCGCCGTGCAGATAGCCGCCTTCGAGCAGCGCCTTCATCACCAGCGGGATGCCGCCGGCTTCGAACAGGTCCTTGGCGACGTATTTGCCGCCCGGCTTCAGGTCGCCGATATAGGGGGTCTTCTTGAAGATCTCGCCGACGTCGAACAGGTCGAAGTCAATGCCCGCCTCGTGCGCCATTGCCGGCAGGTGCAGCGCGGCATTGGTCGAACCACCCGTCGCGGCGACGGTCATGGCGGCGTTCTCGAAGGCCTTGCGGGTGACGATGTCGCGCGGACGCAGCTGCACCTTGAGCAGTTCCATCACCTGCTCGCCGGCGGCGGCGCAGAGCGCGTCACGAATTTCGTACGGAGCCGGAGCGCCGCAACTATACGGCAATGCAAGCCCGATAGCTTCCGCCACCATGGCCATGGTGTTGGCCGTGTACTGACCGCCGCAGGAACCAGCCGACGGACAGGCGACGCGCTCGAGCTCGTCGAGGGTCTCGTCGTCCATCTTGCCGACCGAGTGGAGGCCTACGGCCTCGAACAGGTCCTGCACCACCACGTCGCGGCCGCGGAAGCGGCCCGGGAGGATCGAGCCGCCATAGATGAAGATCGACGGCACGTTGAGCCGGATCATCGCCATCATCATGCCGGGCAGCGACTTGTCGCAGCCGGCCATGGCGACCAGCGCGTCATAGGAGTGGCCACGCATCGTCAATTCGACCGAGTCGGCGATGACGTCGCGCGAGGCGAGCGACGACTTCATGCCGGCATGGCCCATGGCGATGCCGTCGGTGACGGTGATGGTGGTGAATTCGCGCGGCGTGCCGTGGTTGGCGGCGACGCCCTTCTTGACGGCCTGCGCCTGGCGGCCGAGCGAAATATTGCAGGGCGCGGCCTCGTTCCAGGCCGTCGCCACGCCGACGAGCGGCTGGTGAATCTGTTCGCTGGTCAAGCCCATGGCGTAGAGGTACGAGCGATGCGGAGCGCGCTCCGGACCCTCTGTCACATGCCTGCTGGGAAGACGCGATTTGTCGACGTAGTTCGATGCCATTTCTTCGTCCTGCTTGTCCGGCCGGTGTTCTCCGGCGCCCTCAGAAGGCGCCGTTTATGGGGTTCGGCCTGACAAGGCACAAGGGCGGGGAGCACGCGAATGGTTCGGTGCGGAAGCAAATGGCTTCCACATTCGTCGCAGCCCGTCCGAGATTTGTCCTCTGCTTCTTTTAGGGTCAGATTGTGGCGACGATCCTCAGCAAAACGTTGACCGCCAGAGGGCAAAATCTGGATTCAATGTTGCTGTTGCAAAAACGTCACGTGCGATTCATCCGGCGTTCAGGATAGCGGCAGTGCGTCGCCGCCAGGCGCGGCGAGATCGACGCCTAAACCACCGGCGTCATTCCCGCGAAGGCGGGAACCCAGTGGGATGCTTCAGCGCCAACGGCTGCCGATAGCTCGCACTAGGTTCCCGCCTTCGCGGGAATGACGCCGGTGTGTTGGCCCGCGTACAAGGTTACGCGCGCTCCCCAAAACGAAGCGGGGCCGGTCCTTGCGGACCGCCCCTGCCAGGCAAACAGGAAACCGTTCGGTTACTGGATCGTGCCGACCGACCAGAAGAAGGTCTCGCCCGAGCTATCGGCGACGCCGTCATTGTCGGTGATCACGTAGCCGGTGCCGTCGGCGCCGATGGCGAAGCTCTCGACCTTGTCGACGACATAGCCGTTGTTGGCGGCGAGGTCCGGAATGAAGTCGCGAACCTCCTCCTTGGTCACCACCGGCAGCTCGCCGCCGATTTCGGCGCCGACCAGCGCTGCGACCGGCACCCGGTAGAGCTTCTTCAGCGCCGCCTTCAGCGCGATCTGGTTGTCGCGTTCGACGATGTAGACATAGTCGCCATGCGCGGTGATCTCGGAGAGACCGTTCCAGGCGCCGTCGGCCGCGGCTTCCAGCGGGTAACGCACCGCCGACCAGGTCTTTTCCTTGGTATTGTAGCCCAGGAGCTTCACCTGGCCCTTCGGATCGTCCTTCCACTCGCGCTGGATCGCCACCCACAGGGTGTCTCCGACCTTGGTGACGCCTTCGGCGCCGTAGCGGATCTCGTTGGGCAGCAGCGCTTCGGGGAACGCCACCTCCTCGGTGATCTTGCCGTCGGCATCGACGCGGTACAGCGCATGCGGGGTCAGCTTGTCGCTGCGGCCTTCCGAGGCCAGCCAGAAGCCGCCTTCGCCATCGAGCGTGATCCCCTCGAGGTCGAGCTTCTGCGCGGCGTCGCCGCCACGGGTGATGATGGTCTTGTTGACGATCTTCGCCGGCTTGGCCGTGGCGTCGATCTGGTAGATCGCCGGCTGGGCGCTGAGCACGCTGTCGCTGACCGCGTAGAGGATACCGGGTTTCTCGGCATCGCCCACGGCGCCCGAGATGGCCGCCCAGCCGATCGGCTTGCCGTCGGCATCGAGGTCGGAGATCAGCTGCGGGTAAGCCGCTTCGCCTTCGCCCAGTTCGTAGAGCATGACATGCGAGCCGGCGAGGCCATCAGCCCGCAGGTCCGTCTCGTTGGCGGTAACGAACAGGTTACGCGAAGGAATGGCGACCGAGCCCTCCGGCCCGATGCCCGAAGGCAGCGACTGCAGGTATTCGGGCTCGGCTCCGGTATCCTTGTACACCGCAACCAGCGAGGCGCGTTCCTGTGCGACGAACAGGTACGGGGTATCGCCATAGGTGGCGGCTTCCAGCCCCTCGGGCTCGACGCCTTTCTTGTTGCGCGCATCCGGATAGTGGCCGAGGCGAGCGGCCTCGTATTCCATCGACGGGCCGCTCTCGTAGGCGACCGTGCCATCCTTGTTGAAGATGGTGAAGCTGCGCGAGCCGCCCTTCCAGTCGCCTTCATTGGCGACCACCAGGCGGTTGTCGTCGAGCCACTTCACCGCGTCGGGCTCACGCGCCACATCTTCCAGCTTACCAGTGAACTTGAGCGCACCGTCCTTCTTGGTGTCGACACCCTCGAGGCTGACGGTGCCGGCCGAGAAATGCGATTTCACCGCGCCGGTCTTGCCGTCGACGATGACGATCTCGTTGTTCTCCTGCAGCGTCACCGCCACTTCGTCGAGACCGTTGAAGGAGACGTACTCGACTTCCGGATCTTCCGGCGCGATGGCGGCAAGGCCGGTCAGCTCGACTTTCGCGAGGCTCTCGGGGTCGAGCGCACCGCCATTGATCGACAGCAGCACCAGGTAGCCGCCCGGCGCCTGCGGGATGTCGCCATCGTTCAGGTCCTCGTCACGCTCGTTCTCGATGGCGATGGCGAGGATGGTGCCGGCGGCATTGTGGGCGATCGAGTCGGGCTGGCCGCCCAGTTCGACCGTGCTCTCGATCGCCTTGCTGGCGAGGTCGACCACCACCAGCTTGCCCGACGGATTGGCCTTGCTTTCGGACGTGTTGACCGCCGCATAGACCTTGCTGCCGACGATGGTCACCGAGGTCGGCTCGCCGTCGAGGGCGAGGAAGCCGGCGGCCTTCGGGGCCCTGGCATCGGTGATGTCGATGAAACCGATGCCGCCGGCCGGGCTGTCGGAATAGACCAGCGTCAGGCCGTCTTCCGAGGCAGTGATGATTTCCGACGAGGTCGCTTCGGCCTTGGGGTTGTTCAGTTCCACCGGAAAGCCGGCGATGCGGTTGAACACCGGCGCGGCATAGGCCGAGGTGGCGAGAAGGCCGGCGGTGAGGCCGAGGAGGATGGATCTGAACTGCATTTGCTGGCGCCCCTGAAAATCGAGGGCTTCGGCTTAGGCACGCCGCACAACGGCCACATGACGCTGTGGTGACAGATCTGTGACAGGCCCCCGCTGCATATACATCAGGGCTTGCACTCCCTATATTCGCCAATGAGAACGAAACAGGATTCGTCGTTTCCCTGATGGCAGCAGAACCGCAGCGCCTCGACCGCCCGCAGGCGGGCTCGATCACCAGCCAGTTTGGCCGGGGAGCGGCTGCGCCTGACTACCTCAAAGGCCTCAACGAAGAACAGCGCGACGCGGTGCTGACCACGGAGGGCCCGCTGCTGGTGCTCGCCGGCGCCGGCACCGGCAAGACCCGGGTGCTGACCACCCGCATCGCCCATATCCTCAACTCGAAGAAGGCCTGGCCGTCCGAGATCCTGTCGGTGACCTTCACCAACAAGGCCGCCCGCGAGATGAAGGAGCGCATCGGCGCGCTGGTCGGCGCGGGCGTCGAAGGCATGCCCTGGCTCGGCACCTTCCACTCGATCGGCGCGCGCCTGTTGCGCCGGCATGCCGAACTGGTGGGGCTGCGCTCGGATTTCACTATCCTCGACACCGACGACCAGATCCGGCTGATCAAGCAGTTGCTCGAAGCCGCCAATATCGACGAGAAGCGCTGGCCGGCCCGGCAGTTCGCCGGGATGATGGATAACTGGAAGAACCGCGGCCAGCTGCCCGCCGACGTGTCGATGGCCGATCGCTCGGCCTTCGCCAATGGCCGGATCCCCGACCTCTACCAGCAGTACCAGGATCGGCTGAAGACGCTGAACGCCACCGATTTCGGCGACCTGCTGCTGCTGTGCATCAAACTGTTCCGCGAGAACCCGGATGTGCTGGCCGACTATCACCGGCGCTTCAAATACATCCTCGTCGACGAGTACCAGGATTCGAACGTCGCCCAGTACCTCTGGCTGCGCCTGCTCGCCCAGGGTAAGCCGGCATCCGAGGCGAACCTCTGCGTGGTCGGCGACGACGACCAGTCGATCTATGGCTGGCGCGGCGCCGAGGTCGACAACATCCTGCGCTTCGAGAAGGATTTTCCCGGCGCCAAGGTGATCCGGCTCGAGCGCAATTACCGCTCGACCAGCAATATCCTGAAGGCCGCCTCGCACCTCATCGCCAACAACGAGAGCCGACTGGGAAAGACGCTGCAGACCGATGTCGGCGAGCCCGGCGAACTGGTGATGGTCACCTCCGTCTGGGATTCCGACGAGGAGGCCCGGCAGGTCGGCGAGGAGATCGAGCGGTTCCAGCGCCAGGGCGAGGCGCTGAACTCGATGGCCATCCTGGTGCGCGCCTCGCACCAGATGCGCGCCTTCGAAGAGCGTTTCATCACCCTGGGGCTCAACTACCGCGTCATCGGCGGCCCGCGCTTTTACGAGCGCAAGGAAGTGCGCGATGCGCTGGCCTATCTCAGGCTGGTGTTCAACCCCAATGACGACCTCGCTTTCGAGCGCATCGTCAATACGCCCAAGCGCGGGCTGGGCGATTCCACCCTGCAGATCCTCTACGATGCGGCGCGCCGGCAGGGCACTTCGCTCACCACGGCGGTGCGCACGCTGATCCAGACCGAAGAGCTGAAGCCCAAGCAGCGCACCACCTTGCGCCAGCTGATGGAGCAGTTCGACGACTGGGGGCGGCGAGCCCAGGCCCTGCCCCCGGAAGATGCCGTCGAGGAAGAGGAACTGGCGCCCGGCATTATCCGCCGCCACACCTCGCATGCCGACCTCGCCCGCCAGGTGCTGGACGAGTCCGGTTACACCGAGATGTGGCAGAACGACAAATCCGCCGAAGCGGAAGGCCGGCTCGAGAACTTGAAGGAACTGGTCAACTCCATGGAGGAGTTCGACTCGCTGGGCGGGTTCCTCGAGCACGTCTCGCTGGTGATGGACCGCGATACCGGCGAGGCCGAGGACGCGGTGTCGATCATGACGCTCCACTCTGCCAAGGGCCTGGAGTTCGAAACGGTATTCCTCCCCGGCTGGGAGGAAGGTCTGTTCCCCAGCCAACGCACCCTCGACGAGCTCGGCCGGGCCGGGCTCGAGGAAGAGCGGCGGCTCGCCTATGTCGGCCTGACCCGCGCCAGGAAGCGACTGCGCGTCTCGGTGGCACAGAACCGGCTGACGCACGGGCTCTGGCAATCAGCGATCCCGTCCCGTTTCCTCGATGAGCTGCCGGCGGCCGCGGTCGAGGTGAAGGACACCGGCTCGGCCTATGGCGGCTATGGCTATGGCGGCCGCACGTCGGGACGCTTCGATACCCGCGACCCGTTCGACTCGCTTTACGAGACGCCCGGCTGGCAGCGCGCCCGCGCCCAGGCCTCATCGCGTAAATCGGCCGGCCCGGTCACCATTGACGGCGACCTCGTCGCCCGCTCGGTCGACGATGGCCGCGGCTCGAAATACGCGGTCGGCGAGCGCGTCTTCCACCTGAAGTTCGGCTACGGCAGCATCGAGCAGATCGAAGGCAACAAGCTGACCATCGAGTTCGAGAAGGCCGGCCGCAAGAAGGTGCTCGAGAGCTTCGTGCAGAAGCCGTGAGCACCGGGCACGCCGCCTACAGCTACCGGCACGACAAAGGCGTCGCCACGTTCGCAGACGATCATCCGGTGATGATCTACGATGGCTATTGCGGGCTTTGTTCCAGCGCCGTGCAGTTCGTGCTGCGCCACGATCGTCGGCGTGTGTTTCGCTTTGTCGCCGCGCAAAGCGAACTGGGGACCTCGATCTACCGGCACTATGGCCTTGATCCGCGGAACTATGAGACCTTCATCGTCCTCGCCGACGGCCTGCCGTTCTTTGCATCCGATGCGGTAATCGAGATCGGACGACGACTTGGCTTGCCGTGGTCGGTGGGCACGACGGCCGGCGCCCTGCCCCGCTCCGTTCGCGATGGCCTGTATTTCTGGGTGGCCCGCCACCGCATGAGGTTTTTCGGCCGGCGCGACAGCTGCCACCTGCCCGCGCCGGACGAACGGGACCGCTTCCTCGCCTAGCCGTGCAGGCAGAAGGCGGATAAGCATGAGACGAGCTTCGCCAAGGGGATAGACGATGCCGTGGGCCGGTCCGATGAAAACCAGCACATCGAGCCGCCTCAGTACGGTCATCCTCGTCGTCGCCGGGCTCGCAATCGCCGGCCTGGTCTGGGCAGCAATCAGCCTGTTCTCCTCGATGGATCAGCACATCGCCCAGTCCCGTGCCGCAGCCGACAAAGTTGTGGCAGCGGTATCGGCGGATTGGGGCCGGACAACCTTCGACCCGCTGGCGACAGCCGAGTTCGTCGCCGCCCACGCCAAGGGGCAATATGACAGCGCCCGCTATCTGCAACTGCTGGGCGCGATGCAATCCAGCCGGGCCTGCGTGGTCGAGGGCCTGCAGATCGAGAATTGGAGCGGCTGGAGCCGGTGGAAGTGCCCAGCCGTGTTCCAGAGCGGCGAGGCCAGCCTGGTCATCACCTTGACGCTCGGCAGCGGCCAGTGGCGGCTTTCAGACTTCGCGGTTCAGCTCTGAACGGGGTCGGCGCCAGGGCGGTTCAGCGCGAACGCGATTTTTGGAGGGCGAGCTTTTGAGTGCAGAAGGACCACCGCCCGCTGACGGCAATAACTGGGCCCGGGCGGCATCGAAGCCGCCGTCAAGGGGGCTCGTCATAAAGGTGCTTGCTGTCGGGGCGGCGATCGCGGTCGGGCTCCTCGGTTGGAGCGGTTGGTACGTGTTTGACCACTTGAATCGCACAGTCCACGAGATGGATGCGCTAACCGCTGCCTCCAGTATCGACACACGTTGCGACGCCGGCGAGACTCCAACCAAGCCAGGCGAACCCATGTCGGAAGGCAAATGCATTCCCGACGAGTTCCGCATTGTCGTTACCTATGGCGCCGCCGAGGGAAAATGAAACGGCCTGAACCTCATCGCGGCGCGCATCGCCTACCCCTCAATCATCGGGGCATGCGCCTCCTCGACCCCCGCGCGCGCCAATCGATCGAGTGTCGCTATGAGCAGCGTGGTGTCCGGGCAGATGATCAGGCGGGTCATCTTGCCCCAGCGGATATGCACCGCGTGGATTCCCTGATTGGTGGTCACCACCCCATCGGTGCCCGAATTGCGCTCGCGCCATTCGACCACCGCCAGGGTGTTCCATGGCGTGCCGCTGACGGTGACGCGATCGATGTCGAAATGGATGTCGGGCAACAGCCGGTAGAGCCGCGCATACCAGTCGCGGGTCCTCTGGAGCGAGGTGCGGCGCCCGCCGAGCGCACTGGTGCCGAGGAAGATATGCTCGAAATCGGGAGCGAAGCCATCGAGCACAGGTTGCGCGTCGCCGCGGTTTACGGCGTCGAACAAGCCGGTGACGACCCGTCGGACGATTGCGTGGTACATCGGCACTCTCCTGTTTGCCGATGATATGGTGCTGCCGCCGGCGCTTTGCTGTGGCGCTAGGGCTTCACCAGTCCACCGAAATAATCGAGCGCATAGGCCTCGATGCCGCCGACTTCGATGGCCTCCCGGCCATGGAAATGCGTGGCGTCGCCGCTTGAGCTGTCGCGATAGACCCCATGCGGGCCGCTCCACTGGAAGCCGCCCAGAAAGCGCCCCTCGGCATACATGGCCGACAGCGCCGCCTTGATCGTCGCGCCGGCCCGGCTGGCATCGATCAGCTCCGGCCGCGTGATGTAGCCATAGTAGTTCATCGCCCAGACCGGCTCATCGCGTAACCACACGGTTTCCTGTCCAAGAAAATCGGTGCCGCCGAAATAGCTGTCGCGATACGACCAGTCGCCGTCCGCAAAGGTGAGGTCATGCGCGCCAGTGCGGCTCGCCGCGACCTTCACGCCATCGCCGACATAGGTCTGCCGCTTGGCCAGCACGATGAAGCGATCGAGAGCGGCGATGTCCATTTCCGGCTCCTTACTGCGGCGGGCTGACTTCGCTGGCCCGCTTCCGCTCGAGCCCCAGCTTGTGCTCGCGGTAGATGATGAAGAGGCCCGAACCGACGACGATCGCTCCGCCGATCAGCATCTCTATGGTCGGGACATCGTGGAAGATCACGTAGCCGATGGCGACCGACAGGATCAGCGAGGCATATTCGAATGGCGCGACTACCGACATGTCGGCATGGCGGTAGGATTCGGTGAGCAGGATCTGCCCGATGCCGCCAAAGATGCCGGCGCCGATCAACAGGGCGAACTGCTCCGTCGTGGGCATCACCCAGCCGAATGGCAGAGTGGCCAGGCCGAACACCGACGAGGTCAGCGAGAAATAGAGCACGATGGTGGCGGAGCGCTCGGTTTCCACCAGCTTGCGCACCAGTACCATGGCCGTGGCGGCAAAGCCGGCCGCCACCAGCGCGGAGACGGCGCCCAGCGTCGCGCCGCTCATATCGGTGATGCCGCCCGAGAACACCGTGAGGCGCGGCCAGATGATGATGACGACCCCGACCAGGCCGACGAGCACGGCGCTCCAGCGGTAGAGCCGCACTTGCTCGTGATAGAACACGGCGCTGAACACCACGATCAGCAGCGGTGTCGCGTAGCTGATGGTGATCGCCTCGGCGAGCGGCAACTGGGTGAGCGCGAAGAACCCGGTCATCATGCCGCCGGTGCCGACGAGGCCGCGTAGCAGATGGCTCACCGGGTGCCTGGTCTTGAGCCCGACGCCGAGTTCGCCCTTCCAAATCAGGTAGGCGATGATCGGCAGGATGGCGAAGAAGGAGCGGAAGAACACCAGTTGCCCCGACGGCACGCCCTCGGAGGCCTTGAGCAGGCTCGACATCCCCAGGAACACGCAAACCGAACTCAGCTTGAACGCAATTCCCGTCATGGCGTTCTGACGGAGCATTGGCGGTTGCGGCGACACTGGCGGGACTTTCAAACACGGGAAGGCGGACCGGACGGGTCCAACTGCTAGTTTTGCGGAGGTTCGCCGCGGCGCGCAACCATCTTGCATAGCGAACTCGGCTCTGGCCGTTCGCCGTGCATCGGATATTAGTCTTAGGCGGACCAGCGGAGCGGCAATGAACGGCGTCGTCGACATGACTGAAGCGGTCGAGACCGTCGTCGAGAGCATTCCGATCATCGCGCTGGTGCTCGCCGGCTTCTACGCCCTGGCGCTGATCTGTGCGGTCCGCGAGATCAGCGCCTCGCGCACCTCGCAGGGGTCCATCGCTTGGTTGGTATCGCTGGCCTTCCTCCCCTTCCCCACCGCCATCATCTACCTGGTGTTCGGCTGGAAGCATTTCGACAGCTATGCCCAGACCCGCATGCAGGTGCGCGCCTCGCGCCTGATCCGCAGCGAAGACCTGGCGGTGATCGACCGTGAAGCAGGGGCCGAGTGGCCGGTGCAGCGCCGCGCCGCCGGCATGCCGTTCCTCGCCGGCAACACCGCCGAGCTGCTGGTCGATGGCGAGGCGACGTTCGAGTCGATCTTCGAGGGCATCGCCGCAGCCAGGAGCTACATCCTGGTGCAGTTCTACATCCTCAAGGCCGACGCGCTGGGCCACCGGCTGGCGGCGGCGCTGATGGAGCGGGCCCGCGCCGGGGTGGCCGTCTACATGCTCTACGACGATGTCGGCAGCAGCGGCCTGTCGCGCGAGTACAAGGATCGGATGTGGGCCGAAGGCATCAAGATCTTCGGCTTCAACCACCGGCACAAGTTCCTCAGGCTGTTCGGGCCGATGCGCATCAACTACCGCAACCACCGCAAATCCGTGGTGGTGGATGGCAAGGTTGCCTGGACCGGCGGCGCCAATATCGGGGTCGAGTATCTCGGCCAGGATGAACGCTTCGGCGCCTGGCGCGATACCCAGCTGAAGCTCGAGGGTCCGGCCGCCTCGTCGGTGGCCCTGATCTTTGAGGAGGATTGGCTCTGGGCCACCGGCGAGGTCCTGTCGCTGCCCCCGCCAGATCCAGTGGATGAGCCCGGTCATGTCTCCGCCCTGGTGATGGCCACCGGTCCGGCCGACAAGCTCGAGGCCTGCGCCATCGCCTTCGCCGACGTGATCGGCCAGGCCCAGAAGCGGCTGTGGATCGTCAGCCCCTATTTCGTCCCCGACACCGACATGCGGACGGCGCTCTACGCGGCGATCCTGCGCGGCGTCGATGTGCGGGTCATGCTGCCGGCCAAGCCCGACCACCTGCTGGTCTGGCTCGCCAGCAATGCCCATGCCGACGCCATGGTGGAACACGATATCGCCATCTACCGTTACCAGAAGGGGTTTCTGCACCAGAAGGTGCTGCTGATGGACGATCGGATCGCCAGCGTCGGCACAGTGAACTTCGACAACCGTTCGTTCGCCATCAATTTCGAGATGACCGTGTGGATGCCCGATCCCAACCTGATCGCGTCGGTGGAAAAGATGCTGGAGGCCGACTTCGCCAATTGCCGCAAAGTGACCAAGGATGAAGTGCTAAAGCGCCACCCGATCCCCCGTTTCATCTCGCAGGCGGCCCGCCTGTTCTCGCCCATTCTCTAGCCCGATGCCAAAGGTCCGATGATCAAAGTCGCCTCGTACAATATCAGGAAGAGCATCGGCACCGACCGGCGCCGCCAGCCCGAGCGGATCATGAAGATCCTCGCCGAGATCGATGCCGATATCGTGGCGCTGCAGGAAGTGGACCGGCGCTTCGGCGAGCGCGCCACCACGCTGTCGCCCGACCTGATCGTCGACTTCACCAACTACATGCCGGTGCGCTTCGGCATCCGCGAGCAGAGCCTCGGCTGGCACGGCAACGTGCTGCTGGTGAAGAAGGGCATCGAGGTGCGCAACCCGCAGCGCATCGAGCTGCCGGCGTTCGAGCCGCGCGGCGCGGTGATGGCCGATGTGGTGATATCAGGCATCACCATGCGCGTCGTCGGCATGCACCTGGGGCTGTTGGGCAACTCACGCATGAAGCAGGCCGATGCCATCGTCAGTCACCTCGAAAAGCTCGAGCAGCACATGCCGACGGTAATCATGGGCGATCTCAATCAATGGGCCGAGGACGGCAAGTGCCTCATCGCCTTCTCGAGGCGCCACGACGTCATCCCGCTGGGGCCGAGCTTTCACTCGCGCCGACCGATGCTGCAGCTCGACCGCATCATCACCAGCCGCGATTTCAAACTGGAATCCGCAGGGGTCCATCGCACTGCCCTGGCGCGCACCGGCTCCGACCATCTGCCGGTCTGGGCCAGCCTGTCGCTGGAGCGCGAGGAAGCCGCCGCTTAACGTTGCCCGCGCCTGCCCATTGACTTAGCGCGCCGCTGCCCCGAAACAGCGGCGAACAGGACATTTCGCATGACGCTCTCGCAACTTTCGACCCCGCTGACCAAGGACCAGGCCTATGCGCTGGTCGATGCCGTGATGGCGCGCGAGGACATTGCCATCACCGCCTCTGCGCACGAGAACGAGGAGACCGGCGAGTGGGTGTTCGAGGCGACCTGCGACAGCGAACCGGATGTCGAAGCGTTCAACCAGATCGCGCGCGAGACGCTGGGCGGCGATGTGAGCTTCGCCGTCGAAGCGATCGATCCGACGGTCAACTGGGTGGCGAAATCGCTCGAGGGGCTGCAGCCGGTGATCGCCGGCGGCTTCTTCGTGCATGGCAGCCACGAGGAGAATCCGCCCCCGGCTGGCCTCACCGCCATCCGCATCGATGCGGCGCAGGCCTTCGGCACCGGGCATCATGAGACCACCACGGGCTGTCTCGAAGCCATCGACCGGGCCCTGAAGCGCAAGCGCTTCCGCGCCATGCTCGATGTCGGCACCGGTACCGGCGTCCTCGCCATCGCGCTCGCCAAGCGCACCCACCTGCCGGTGCTGGCCAGCGACATCGACCCGATCGCCGTGACCACTACGGTGGAGAACGCCCGCGACAACGGCGTCGGCCGCTACATCATCGCCTTCGAGGCCACCGGCCTCGATCACCGCCAGATCGCCAACGGCGCGCCTTACGACCTGGTGGTCGCCAATATCCTTGCCGGCCCGCTGGTGTCGCTGGCGCCGGGCATGCGCAAGGTCACAGCCATCGGTGCCACGGTGATCCTTTCGGGTATCCTCAACACCCAGGCCAACCGGGTGATCTCGGCCTACTCGCAGCAGGGCATCGTCTTGCGTCAGCGCATCGTCAAGAAGGAATGGACGACGCTGGTGCTGGAGCGGGTCTGAGCTGTAGCTGACTGATAGAGACGGCCCCCTCCCGGCCTCCCCCATAAAGGGGGAGGTGAAGAGTCGAGCCTGTGTCTTCGATCGTGCCAAATACACCGGCAGGCACCTCCCCCTTTATGGGGGAGGATGGGAGGGGGCCGTCTGCCAGCGGTATCGCACCCAAAGCAAAGTCCCCGGACCTCGCGATCCGGGGACTCATCAAAACGGCTAGCCAAACCCCGCGCTGACGCGCGTCGGTTTTAGTTCGGGCGCTTGGTCAGCGCGCCGAGCAGCAGGTGTTCACGGCTGCGACCGACGCTGCGGGTGGCCTCGCGGCCCCGCGCTTCGATGACGCTGCCGAGCGCCTTGCGGAAATCGTTCTTGCTCTCGGGCATCTTGTTCTCCCGGTTCCTTCACTTCAGTCGAGCTTCTCTCGACGGTCGGTATGTAGTGCGGACAGCGTCCGCGGGTAAGTCGTTGTTGCGAAAGGCAGCCATGCCAATTGTGCAAGGCGGCTTAACAACGGGTGAATCGGCTCAGCGCCGCCACTCGTCCCGCACCGGGTAGGCCCGGAGATATTCGGTGATGTGACGCTGCGCCTGCTTGGTGCGGCCTTCGATCATCGAATCGAACACCCGGCGGAAGAGGGTCTTTCGTTCGGTCATTTGATACTCCCTGAAGGAGCCCCGGCGTGCCAATGCCACCAGGCCGCTGAACCGGGAATGAATGGCAGGGCCGGCCTTGGGAACCGGCGACGATGCTGTTAGGGTCCGCGCCATTCCATTTTCCGGCAAATCATCATGACCGACAGCGACTTCGCCCCGACCGTCTACCAGAGCTTCGATATCCGCACCGATCCCAAGACGGTGGCGCCGCGCCTCAAGGCGTTGCGCGCCGCGATGCGGGATGCCGGAGTCGATGCCTTCCTGGTGCCGCGCACCGATGCGCATCGCGGCGAGATGGTGCCCGAGAGCGAGGCGCGCCTCGCCTATGTCACCAGCTTCACCGGTTCGGCCGGCCTTGCCATCGTCGGCGCGAAGAAGGCAGCGCTGTTCGTCGATGGCCGCTACACCCTGCAGGCGCCGGCCGAGACCGACACCAAACTGATCACCGTGCTGGAAGCCAGCCAGGGCGGCCTGTCGCCAAAACTCGCCGATTTCGTGCCCAAGGGTGGCAAGCTCGGGTTCGACCCGTGGCTGCATACCCCGAGCGAGGTTGCCGACCTCGAAAAGAAGCTCAGCGGCAAGGCAACGCTGGTGCCGGTGGCGAACCTTGTCGACCAGACCTGGGCGGATCGCCCTGCCCCACCCAACGCCGCCATCGAGTTCCTCGGCCATAACCGCGCCGGCAAGACTGCGCCCGACAAGCTGGCCGAGATTCGCGCCACCATGGGCGAGGACGATGCCGATGCCCTGGTGCTGACGGTGCCGGAATCGATCAACTGGCTGTTCAACCTGCGCGGCCGCGATGTGCCGCACGTGCCGGTGGTGCTGTGTTTTGCGCTGGTGCCGAAATCCGGCATGCCGACGCTGTTCTTCAACAAGGAAAAGATCACCCCCGAACTGCGCCACGGCCTCGAGGGGCTGGCCAAGGTCGCCGACGTCGCCACGATGGTCGCAGCGCTGCGAAAACTGGGCGCCGGCGACAAGCGGGTGATGCTCGACCCGGCAACCGTGCCGGTGGCGGTCGCCAACGCCATCAGCGGCGTCAGCGAAGCCAAGCTGATCGAGCGGCGCGACCCGGTGCTATTGCCCAAGGCGAGGAAGAACGAGGCCGAACTCGCCGGCATGCGCGAGGCGCACAAGATCGATGGCGTGGCAATGGCCCGGTTCCTCCACTGGTTCGACCAGGAGGCACCCAAGGGCAAGCTCGACGAGATCGGCATCGCCACCGCGCTCGAGAGCTTCCGGCGCGAGGAATCGGGGCTGGTCGATGTCAGCTTCGACACCATCTCGGGCGCCGGCCCGAACGGCGCGGTGATCCACTACCGCGTCGACGAGAAGACCAACCGCCAGTTGAAGCCCGGCGAGCTGATGCTCGTCGACTCGGGCGCGCAATACCTGTCGGGCACCACCGACATCACCCGCACCATGTTCACCGGCAAGGCCACCGCCGAGCAGAAGGACCGCTTCACCCGTGTGCTGCGCGGCATGATGGCGATCTCGATGACCCGCTTCCCCAAGGGCACCACGGGGGCGCAGCTCGACGTGCTGGCGCGGCAGTTCCTGTGGGAGGATGGGGTCAACTACAACCACGGCACCGGCCACGGCGTCGGCGCCTTCCTCTCGGTGCATGAAGGCCCGATCGGCATTTCGAGCCGCTATTCGGTGCCGTTCGAAGCCGGGATGATCACCTCGAACGAGCCCGGCTACTACAAGGCGGGCGCCTACGGCATCCGTATCGAGAACCTGCTGGTGGTGCAGGAGAGCGCTGTCGGCGGCGAAGGCAAGTTCCTCGAGTTCGAGACCCTGACCCTCGCCCCGATCGACCTCAGGCTGATCGACGACAAGCAACTGACCGGGCCGGAAAAGGCCTGGCTCAATGCCTACCACAAGCGGGTATTCAAGGAGATCGGCCCACAGCTCAAGGGCGAAGCCAAGGCCTGGCTGAAGGAAGCGACGCGGGAGATTTAGGGCTCGCAGCTTAGGCACGGCCGCCGGTGGCTGTGGACCCCCACCCCTGTCCCCTCCCCCTAAACATGGGGAGGGAGACCAAAACACCGATATCGAGGTTAGCGTCTCCCTCCCCATTCTTAGGGGGAGGGATCAAGGGTGGGGGTCAGCCCGCACCGGCGTGCGAGTTACCGCCGCCCCTCAGTTCACACTGAACGGATCATATTGCAGCAGCCAGGACAGCAGCCAGTTCTGGCTGCCGGCGAGTGAGGCGACGTCGTCGACCTTCCAGCCGTCGGCCTCGCGCACCATGGCGACGCTGATCAGGCTCAGGTGATCGAAATTGTGGAAGCTCACCGTGACGACGGCGCGGTCGCCGTTCAGTACCGGCTCGCTGATCACCACGTCGAGCAGCAGCGAATTCTGCCCCTCGATGAACGGATCGAACGCCAGCATGTCCGGCGCGTCCGGATCGACCGCGGCCCCCTTCTGGTCGACGCCCTGTCGCTCGATATTGGCGGCGTAGAGGTCCTTGAGGCGAGACGAGTAGAACTTCTCGAGCCCATCCGCGTGCTTCTCGCCGGCGCTGTAGGGCTGGTAGATCGCCTCGACCAGCGCCTTGGGATTGTCATAGGCGCTGGCCGCAGCGGTAAAGCCGATGATCAGCAGAAGACTTGCAATGATGCGCCGCATGACCGCCCCGTTATGCCCAGTTTCGATTGCACTCGGCTAGCAACGGGTTTGGGCGCATTGAGGGCTGCGCCGTGCCGCAATCAAGGCAGCGGCGACTGCAGGATATCGAGCAGGTCGTAACTGTAGTCGGCACTGCCGCCCCACACGTCGTCGATCTTCCAGCCATCCTCGTTGACCAGCAGGAAACCGAGTTCCTGCGGCGTGTCGAAGTTGCGGAAGGTGACTTTCACCACGGCCTTGCCACCCGCGATGTAGGGTTCGCCGATCACCAGATCGCTGACCTGGTAGTCCTGCCCGTTGATGTAGGGCCCGAAATCGATCCGGCCGATCTCGCCATTGGCTTCCTGCTGATCCTTCTCGAACAGCCCGTTGAGCCGTTCGCTCTGCAGCGCCGTCTCGTCCGGCGGGAAGTCGTTGGGCGGCATGTAGCCGGCATAGAGCGCCTCGAGCAGCGCCTTGGGGTCGGAATACGATTGCGCGAAAGCGGGCTGCCCCAGCAGCAGCACCGCGGCGGCAGCGATCAGCAGGCGCATGAGCAAGTCCCCCCTCAGTTGAACCAGAACGCATAACCGATCAGTGCGTCGCCGAACACCGCATTGGCCTCAGCGAACGACTCGGCGCTGGCGATCGGGCCGTCCTTGAGGAAGGGCAGCGCGTCGTAGCCGGTGATCAGCATGACCAGGTCGGTCTTCTTGGCGGTCTCGAAATAAGCCTTGAGGTCGAAGCCTTTCTGGAAGCGCCAATGCGGCAGCAGCAGCTTGCCGTCGAGGATCAGGTCGGCAGTGTCGAGCGTCGCCATCCAGGCCTGCACCTGCGCGTCGGTGATCTTGGCGTCAGGCGTGAGGCCGGTCTGCTTCGGGCTCGGCAGCAGTTCGCGGTTGTCGTCGGTTTCGGCGAGGATCGCCTCCCAGTTGCGGCGGGAGAGCCCGGTGATCGCCTTGAACCGGGCCAGCACGCGCTTCAGCCGGTCCGCATCGGTCACCGGCCAGTTGAGGTGGTGGATCGCCGCCAGCGCATCGGCAATGGCGTTGTCCGATTCCGGATCGAGCATCAGCGTACCGGTGGAGCGGGTATATTCCTGCATCGGCAGGCCGGCGCACGGGAACAGCCGGTGGAAGGTGGTGTCGAACAGCGCGCGGAAATCGTGCGCCAGGAGGAAATCGGCCTGCGCCGCCAGTACCTGCGAATAGCCGGCGAGCCAGATCGCGTCGGCGCGGTCGAAGCCGACGGTGGAATCGGGCGGTGTGGGCGGGGTCGGGGCCGGCGCACCAGGGTCGGTCGGCCCGGGCACCGTCGCGGCGCCGAACATGGCGCTGAGCACATTGCCTATGCTCTCGGTTTCGCTGCCCTTGCCGTCGCCGTCGAGGTCGATCCGTACCTTCAGCACTTCCACCGGCACCACATAGTCGCCGGTTTCGCCGGCGGTCAGCAGCGCATCGCGCGCCGCATCCATGTCGTCGACCAGCAGCTGCAGGATGGCGCGGAACTTGTCGTAATCGAGCGGCTCGGGATTGGGGTTGACCGGCACCGGCATCGCCAATGGCGCGCCCATGATCGGGCCCGCATCGGGCGAGGCGAAGCCATGGCGGTAGAGCCCCTGCGCGAAATGCTCGACACCCTGGATGAAACTCAGGAGCCCGACGCCGAAGCGCCCCTCGAGATCCTGCCGCTCGTAGAAGGGCTTCAGCTCGGTGAGCCCCTGCCCGATCGTTCCCTCATAAAGGTGCTTGCGCGCGACATCGCCTGCCTCGTCGGCCAGCACCGGGAATGACAGCGCCGCGCACAATACGACAGTCGCCAGTTTCAGCATCCCGGATACTCCCCTGTGAGCGCCATCAGGAAGGCTGCAGCCTTCCCGGTTCGAAAGCGCGACAAACAACAGCTATTTCGCGGCCAACTCAAGCCATTGATCTTCGTCGAGAATAAGGATGCCGAGGGCCTGTGCATCCTTGAGCTTGGAGCCAGCGCCGGGCCCGGCGACGAGAATGTCGGTATTCTTGGACACCGAACCCGCCACCTTGGCGCCAAGCCGCTCCGCCATCGCCTTGGCTTCGCCGCGTGTCAGCTTTTCGAGGCTACCGGTGAACACCACGGTTTTGCCGGCGACCTCACTGGTCGCCGAAACGGTTACCACGTAAGGCACCGGCTTCACCTCGGCGAGCAGGCTGTCCAGCACTGCGACGTTGCGCTCGTTCCCAAAGAAATCGCGCAGCGTCTCCCACACCGTGTCGCCGATGCCGTTCACCGAGGGGAACACCTCATGCAGGCTGCCGCCCGCTGCAGCGGCTTCGAGCCCCTTCTCGCGCAGCGCTTCGATGGTCGAGAACGTCTTGGCCAGCACGGCCGCCGTAGTCTCGCCGATATGGCGGATGCCGAGTGCGAAGATGAAGCGGTCGAGCTCGGGCGCCCGCCGGGCGTCGATGGCGGCGAACAGCTTGTCGAGCCCCTCGAAGCTGCGCTCCTCGACCGAGCGGGAACTCTTGCGCACCTTGCCGGCCGCTTCGTCGCGCAGGCGGGATTGCTCTTCGCGACGCGCGGCAAACGCTGCCTGTACCTCGGTGCGGCGATCGCGCAGGGTGAAGATGTCGGCGGCCGTCTTCACGAGGCCCGAGTTGAACAGCAGGTCGATATTCTCGGCCCCCAACCCTTCGACATCGAGCGCCCCACGCGACACGAAATGCTTGAGCTGCTCGACCGCCTGGGCGGCGCAGATCAGCTCGCCGGTGCAGCGGCGACGCGAATCTTCCTTGCCGGTCTTCTCATTGAGCTCGCGCGTCGCGGGCGAACCGCAGACCGGACAGACATGCGGGAACACATAGGGCACCGCGTCTGCCGGGCGCTTCTCCAGCACCACCCGAACGATCTGCGGGATCACGTCGCCGGCCCGCTGGATCACCACGGTGTCGCCGATGCGCACATCGATCGGCTCATCACCGCGAATGGGCAGCCCATTGCTGTCGATGCCGGCGATATAGTCCTCGTTGTGGAGCGTCACGTTTTCCACGACGACGCCCCCGACGCCCACCGGTGCCAACCGCGCCACCGGCGCCAGCGTGCCGGTGCGGCCGACCTGGATGTCGATGGCGCGAATAGTGGTCGTGGCCTGCTCGGCCGCGAACTTGTGGGCCACGGCCCAGCGCGGCTCGCCGCTCGAAAAGCCCCAACGCCGCTGCAGTTCCAGGTTGTCGACCTTGTAGACCACGCCGTCGATGTCGTAGCCGAGCGAGGAGCGTAGTTCCTCGATCTTCTTGTACTGGGCGATCAGCTCGTCCACCGAGCTGGCCCGCACCATCAGCGGACTGATGGCAAAACCCCACTCGCCGAACTTCTGCACTGCATCATATTGCGTGGCCGCCGGCTCCTCCGACGTCGCGCCCCAGGCATAGGCAAAGAACTTCAGGTTGCGACTGGCGGTGATCGAGGGGTCTTTCTGGCGCAGCGAGCCGGCGGCAGTGTTGCGCGGGTTGACATATTCCTGCCCGCCGACCGCTGCCGAGCGCGCCTTCAGCGCCTCGAACTCCGCCATGGTCATGTAGACCTCGCCGCGGATCTCGATGCTCTGCGGCCAACCGGAGCCCTTCAGCTTGTGCGGGATGTCCTTGATCGTGCGGAGGTTCGCCGTGATGTCCTCGCCTACCGCACCGTCGCCGCGCGTCGCGCCCTGGACGAACACCCCGTTCTCGTAGCGCAACGAGGCCGACAGCCCATCGATCTTGGGCTCGGCGGTGAACACCAGCTTCAGATCCTTGTCGCGCTCGAAGAAGCGGCGGCCGCGCTCGATGAAATCGACCACGTCTTCGTCGGTATAGGCCTTGGCAAGGCTGAGCATCGGCACCGCGTGCCGGACCTTGGAGAAGCCCTCGACCGGGGCGCCGGCAACCTTGTCGCTGAGGCTGTCGCCGCGCTTGAGCTCAGGGAAGGCAATCTCGAACGCCTGGTAGCGACGCTTCAGCGCGTCATATTCGGCGTCGGTGATATCGGGGGCGTCGTTCTCGAAATAGGCGCGGTCGGCCTCGCTCAGAAGCTCGTGCAGCCGGTCGAGCTCCGCCTTGGCCTCAGCCTCGGAGAAACTCTCGATCTCACGTTCCGCCTCGCTCACGATACCTCCGAAATCAACTTCCCGGCCGCGGCGCGCGCCTCGTCGGTGACCTTGGCGCCCGCCAGCATGCGGGCCACCTCTTCCTGCCGCGCCTTGCCGTCGAGGCGGCGCACATGGGTGCGCACGAACGCCCCCTCTTCGATCGCCTGCTTCTCGATCAGCAGGTGGCTCTGTGCCCGCGCCGCCACCTGCGGCGCGTGAGTGACGGTCAGCACCTGCACCTTGCCGGCCAAGCGCGCCAGCCGCCGCCCGATGGCGTCGGCGACGGCGCCGCCCACCCCGGTGTCGATTTCGTCGAAGATCAGCACCGGCGCCGAGGCGCGATCGGCCAGCACCACCTTGAGGGCGAGCAGGAACCGGCTGAGTTCGCCGCCCGACGCCACCTTGAGGATCGGCCCCGGCTGCGTTCCCGGATTGGTCTGCACGTGGAAGGCGATCTGGTCATGGCCGGAGGCGGCCACCCGGCTCGCATCGACCTGCCGGTCGACGATGAACCTGGCGGCGCCGAGCTTCAGGTCGGGCAGCTCGGCTTCCACGGCTTTGGTAAGCGCCGTGGCAGCCTTCTCGCGCGCCGCGCTCAGGGCAGAGGCGGCCGCCGAATAGGCGCTGCGGGCAGCCTCGGCCGCGCTCTCCAGCGCCTTCAGCGATTGCTCGCCGCTCTGCAGCATGTCGAGATCGTTCTGATATTTGGCCAGCACCTCGGCCAGCCCATCGCAGCTGGTATGGTGCTTGCGCGCCGCGGCACGCAGCGCGAACAACCGCTCCTCGACCTTTTCGAGATCGGCCGGATCGAACGCCATGTCGCGCTTCAGCACTTCCAGCGCGTCCGAGGTGGCATCGAGCGAGACGAGCGCCGTATCGAGCGCATCGACAATCGGCTGGAATACCGCGGCGCCGGCATCGGCCTTGCGCATCAGTCGCCGCATCAACCCGGCCAGCACCGGACCGGGCGCCGTCGGGCCGTTGAGGATCTCGTCGGCGTCGCGGACTTCCTCGGCGGCCTTCTCCAGCGTCATCAGCCGCTGACGCCGCTCGGCGAGGATTTCCTCCTCGCCCACTTCGAGATGCAGCTCGCCCAGCTCGGTGACAACGTGGCGGGCATATTCCTCGCGCGCCAGCGCCTCGGCAATCACCGCGCGCTGGCCGGCCACGGCGGCATCGGCCTCGACCAGCGCCTCGTGCGTGCTCCACACCGCGCTGACCATCGACTCATGGCCGCCGAATGCGTCGAGTGCCGCACGGTGCGTGGCGACATCGATCAGCGCCCGATCGTCGTGCTGGCCGTGGATTTCGACGATCAGCCGTCCCACGGCCTGCAGCAGCCCGGCAGAAACCGGTTGGTCGTTGATGAAGGCGCGGGTCCGCCCGTCGGCCAGTTGCACGCGGCGCAGGATGATATCCTCGTCGTCGGCAATGGCATTCTCGCGCAACGCCTCGCGCGCCGGGTGATGGCGCGGCAGCTGCAGCACCGCCACGACCTGCCCGCTCTCGGCCCCTGCCCTGACCAGCGAGGCATCGCCACGGCCGCCCAGGGCCAGCGTCAAGGCATCGAGCAGGATGGATTTGCCCGCCCCGGTCTCACCGGTCAGCGCGGTGAGTCCCTCTTCGAGCGTGAGATCGAGCTGGTCGATCAGGACGATGTTTCGAACCGAAAGCGCATTGAGCATTCGGGGTGGCCCCTCGGTGGTCGACCGGCCAACGGGGCCGAACTAACTCGCGCCGTGCAGCCTAGCTCAAAGGGGAACAAACAGGCAACAGAATTGTGCCGGCCTGAAGCGCTTTCGGGAAAAGTTCAGAGACTTTTCCATCTCGAAAGCGCGCCAGTTCCTTAGCCCTTCTTGAGCTGCGCCAGGCTGCTGCCGGCGTTCACCTGCGGTGAGATGCCCTGCTTGGCGAGCAGGTCGAAGGCCTGCTTGTACCAGCTGCTCTGCGGATAGTTATGCCCGAGCACCGCCGCGGCAGTCTGTGCCTCGGAGATGAGGCCGAGCGCCAGGTTGGCTTCGGTCAGACGGAACAGCGCCTCCTCGATATGCGTCGAGGTCTGGAACTGTTCGGCGACCACGCGGAAGCGGTTGATCGCGGCCGGATAGTTGCCGTTGCCCAGATAGTAGCGGCCGACCGACATCTCCTTGCCGGCGAGCTGGTCGACGCTGACCACCATCTTGTCCTGAGCATCCTTGGCATACTTGCTGTCAGGATAGTTGGCGACGATCATTGAATAGGTCTCGATGGCATTCTTCGAGATCTGCTGGTCGCGGGTGATGTCCTTGATCTGCCCGAAATACGAGTTGCCCTTGAGATAGAGCACGTAGGGCAGTTCCTTCGAGCCGGGGTACAGCGCGATGTAGCGGTCGGCCGCGAGAATCGCTTCTTCGAACTTGCCGATGCGGTAATTGCCGTAGACCTGCATCAGCTTGGCCTTCTCGTTGAACTCCGAGAACGGATGCTGACGCTCGAGCTTCTCCAGCGTCTTGACCGCCGTGACGTAGCGCTGCTTGTCCATTTCGTCGAGCGCCTGCTGGTAGAGGGTCTCGGGCGGAACGATCGCCTCTTCCTTGATCTTGGGCTGGCCGAACAGGTTACAGCCGGCGAGCATCACCACGACAGCGCCCATCAGCACGAAACGCGCGAACCGGCTCGAAATACCTGCATGCTGAGAGATCGTCACGACCTGCCCCATCCCTTAACGCACCACCCGAAAACGGCAGGCGAACTACTGACAAAAGAAATCAAAACTGTGGCGCTGGCT
>JAESFN010000156.1_pt1 | contig 107621 bp, 96 predicted proteins | sample 9269411 | NCBI WGS metagenome assembly JAESFN01 (sample SAMN14505399, study PRJNA617100) | algae metagenome | isolation source: Iphinoe sp. HA4291-MV1 and co-occurring heterotrophs from trail next to... | place: USA: Maunawili Falls, Hawaii | collected 2009-07-25
AACGATCGCTTGGGAGCAACGCAGAAACACTCAATCGCGAACAATCGATTGGCGCTTTACAACTGAAGATGCACGTATTAAGCTTAAACGACTCTATCCCTCATTTCAACCCTGACAGACTACTAGAAGCAGTCGTCAAAAGTCCCGAACTCATGATTAATAATGAACAGCTAAGAAGCTGCTTCTCTAGCTGCACTGGAGCCGAGCTTTTTTGGAGACATTGAAGTCTCGCGACGTGTTGTCCGTAGTTTAGGCTTGGGAGTGCCACGTCTTTCTCCTTCTGTAGTGCTACCATCAGATGGTACCCACGCAGAGCGAGTACGCTCGCCAGAAAAGTCACCGCGACCGTTTGACCTCAGTCTGGGTTTGGGAGTTGGCGGTACAAGGTCTTCTTCTGTAATGTCAGTTTCTGATTGCAGCCAAGCAGGACGGGTTTGGTCGTAAGCAATTTGCAACGCCGCAGCAGCGATCGCCTGAGCATCGTATTGTTCAGTCAACTCGCTCACCATTGGTAAAAATGAAGCTAAACGCTCACCTGCCAAGGCTTCTCGCACCTGAGTTTGCAATTTTTCTATATGTCGCGCCTCAATTTGTGTCCGTGTAGGAATCGACAGCACTTGCCAATTCTGTCGAACATGGCGTTCAAACACTTGCTGCTTGCGTCGCTCAAAGGACTGCACGAGAGTAATTGCTGTACCTTCCTTACCAGCTCGACCAGTACGACCAATACGGTGGACGTATGTTTCTACGCTATCAGGTAAGTCAAAGTTAATGACGTGAGACAACTGGTCAACGTCTAGACCTCGCGCTGCAATATCCGTCGCTACTACCCAGCGTACTTGACGACTGCGGAACCGTGTCAATAACCGTTCCCGTGCTTGTTGTGACAAGTCACCGTGGTATTCATCAACACTATGACCAGCTCCTTGCAGTTGACTGGTCAGTTCTGCTGCTGTACGTCTGGTGCGAACAAAGATTAAAGCCGATTCTGGGTCTTCCATTTCTAGAATAGGCTGTAATGCTTTAGCTTTTGTCCAGTGGCGTGGTACAAGATAAGCTACCTGATTAATTTTGTTAGGAGCGGCTTTTGGCTGCTCAACGGTTACTGTTACTGGTGAATTTAAGAACCTGTTCACCAGTTGGCGAATTGAAGGTGGCATTGTTGCCGAGAACAGAGCCGTTTGGCGTTCTTTTGGTGCTTGAGAGAGAATTTTCTCTACATCGTCGATAAAGCCCATGCTCAACATTTCATCGGCTTCATCTAACACCAACCATTTCACCCGATCCAGCTTTAAATGACCTCTTTCCAGTAAGTCTATAACTCGCCCTGGCGTACCTACGACCATGTGAACGCCGCGTTTGAGTTGTAATATTTGACGGTCTATCGATTGACCACCATAGATTGCTAAAACCCGCAATCCTTGGTTTCCAATGAAGTCACTGATAGCATCGTGAACTTGAATAGCTAACTCACGAGTCGGCGTCAAAACTATAGCTTGGACAACTTTTTGAGTCACATCCAGCCGATCTATAATTGGCAGGGAAAATGCCGCCGTTTTTCCTGTTCCAGTTTGGGATTGACCTACGACATCACGCCCCTGCAGTAGGTGCGGGATTGCTTGGGTTTGGATGTTAGTTGGTGCGGTAAAGCCTAGTTTTTCTAACTGCTGAACACACTCTTGTGAAATTCCTAAATCTAGAAAAAGATTCATCAACTCTCCTATATTTTTATTTGGTTTTTCGATCAGTCATTTGTGAGACCAGTCGGTGAAGGCGGGTTTCCCGCGCTTCGGGAACTGGCAACTGAAGCAGCCTCTGTTGGAGGAGATACCCGTAAGTCCTGCGGAGGCTTGTGCCAACGCGAGTGCGTCTGGTGACAGGAGAAGGGTCTTTAGCCATTTGTTATTTGACAAATGACAACTTAGTTGGTGACAACTTGACCATAAAGGTCGTAAGCATCAGCCTCTTGGATAGCTACTGGTACGATTGTTCCTAAGCGGGCTTCCCCATGAACAAAAACCTGTCCGTCTACTTCTAAAGAAAATCTGCCAGAACGACCGATGAATTCTCCTGTTACAGGGTTTTCTTGTTCAATCAGAACAGGTACCACTTTGCCAATTTCCTGTTGATTCTTCTTCAAAGAAATCGGCTGTTGGAGTTCCATCACCGCGTTTCGCCGCTCATCCATGACGAATTGAGGCAGCTGATTTGGTAGGTTGTAGGCAGGCGTTCCTTCTTCTGGTGAAAAGGTGAAGACACCTACATGGTCGAATTCGTGATGCTGGACGAACTGCAACAGATGCTCAAAATGCTCTTGTGTTTCTCCTGGAAAACCGACAATAAACGTCGTTCGCAGCACAGCTGAGCTTAACGCTTCTTTAATGCGTTCAATAATCCCATCGTTCACCCGTCCTTGCCAGGGACGATTCATAGCGCGGAGAATGTCTGGATGGGAATGTTGTAAGGGTAAATCCAGGTAAGGTAAGACATTAGGTGACTCCTGAATTGCCGCTATCACATCTGGGGTCAGTCCGGTTGGATAGGCATAATGCATACGAATCCAAGGCACATCCACTTTCCCCAAAGCAAGGAGTAATTCGGCTAACTTCGGCTTGCCATAAATATCAATACCGTAATTAGTGGTAATTTGGGAAATTAAAATAATTTCCTGTACACCTTGACTTGCTAACTGCTCTGCTTCGGTAACGATTGATTCAATGGTACGCGATCGCTGGTTTCCCCGCACCTTGGGAATAATGCAAAAAGCACATCGGTAATCACAACCTTCGGCAACTCGCAGGTAAGCCACCCCTTCTGTTGTGGTGCGATAACGAGGTGTGGTTTCATCAGCAATGTAGGTTGGTTGTGAACTGACTAGCTCAAGGCGCTGACCTTGTTCTACCTGCTGAATGACATCTACTATTTTGTGATAATCCCCCGTTCCTACCACGGCAACTGCTTCTGGCAACTCTTCCAATAACTGCTTTTGAAAGTGCTGCGCCATACAGCCCGCGATAACGATTTTTTTGTCTGCTTCTGCCAGTTCCACTAGGGTTCTGACAGATTCTTCTCTTGCTGCTTCAATAAAACTACATGTATTGACTATAACATAGTCTGCTAATTCTTCATTAGAATCTACGCCGTAGCCTGCTTCTACTAGCAGTCCTAGCATGTGTTCTGTATCAACTCGATTTTTCTCGCAGCCTAGGTGAGAAATTGCAATTGTTGGTTTGTCACCCATATTAAGGAAAAGTCTTTAGTTATTTTCATGAACTTCAACGGTTTGAGCGTTAATTTCTCGCTTGGGATACCTCTATTGAGGTCTAAACCTCTTGAGCTAGCTATGACCTCCTAGTCATAGACATCCTGAGGGAGCTACGACTTAAATGGAGATGGAGTTCATGCTATGATAGCTTCACTAGTTTGTTGGTCAAGAGAAAATAAGTAAACTTTCTATAAGTTTGACACCAGTCGTTAATCTTTTTTTTTATCGCCTGTTGGTATTTTACATTACCGCAACTTGTGTGTTGTTAATCAACCACTGGGAAGCCACTCTCGAAATAACATTGGTCAGGTTTATGAGCGGAATCATCCATCTCACTCTCAGCCAAGGTGTGTGGCGATTTTGAGAAGTCGCTACCCTGAGGGAAATAGCACGTGATTACGCTTACAAGAGCGGTAATGCTACCCTTTTACTCAGGCAATGCTTGTACAGGTGGTAGGCGGAATGCCTTCTCCACGGGAAGCTGCCTCGCGTCTGGTGAGTGGCAAACTCCTCTTCTCTTCTATCCAAATACCATCTTAACATATCTTATGGAAAATGTGACGCCAAATTCCATCCTAAGGAGGAGGTACGCAATTCAAGACTTAAGATAGAAGAAACCAGTGCTGTAAGTTGTTATGAGTGCTAGCCGGGTGCAAATAAAATGTGTGACAGCTAGTACTCGACCAACCCAAAATTGCCAGGTTGAGGTAAGCTCTTGAGGCTCAAGAAGTTCTTGAAGCAGGGGAAGAGCGTCACTTAATTAATAGTTAGTCATGAGTAAAGAGTAAATAGTCAATAGTCGAGAGTGATAATAACTAATGACGAAGGACCCTTTGGGTTCGCCAGTTGCACCTCTGTCGGGAAACCCTCGGTGTAGCGCTGGTCTCACTAAAGACTGATGACTCCGCAAAGCGGGTTAAAGACGTGGACTTATATCAGCTATTTAAAATCCGAACACCTATTATTGGCGTAGTTCATCTACTACCGTTACCGACCTCGCCCCGTTGGGGAGGTAGCCTCAGAGCAGTTGTTGATCGCGCCGAGCAAGAAGCAACAGCTCTGGCAAGTGGAGGGGTTGACGGCATTATTGTAGAGAATTTTTTCGACGCGCCGTTTACTAAAAACCAGGTCGATCCGGCGGTCGTAAGTGCTATGACCGTAGTAGTACAGCGGATACAGAATTTGGTAACACTGCCTGTGGGCATCAATGTTTTGCGGAACGATGCCAGAAGCGCAATGGCGATCGCTACCTGTGTCAAAGCGCAATTCATCCGCGTTAATGTTCTCACGGGTGTGATGGCAACTGACCAGGGAATCATCGAGGGAGAGGCTCATCAACTCCTACGCTATCGACGGGAGTTAGGCAGCGATGTGAAAATTTTTGCCGATGTATTGGTCAAGCACGCTCGTCCGTTGAGTGCTGTGAATCTCACAACAGCAGTGCAAGATACCATTGAGCGCGGTTTGGCAGATGCGGTGATTATGTCTGGCTGGGCTACTGGTCATCCTCCAAACCCAGAAGATTTGGAATTGGCATCTTCTGCTGCTAACGGCACTCCAGTGTTTATTGGCAGTGGAGCAAGTTGGGAAAATATCACGACACTGATAAAGGCAGCAGATGGTGTGATTATTTCCAGTGCTTTGAAACGCCATGGTCGTCGCGAGCAACCTATAGATCCAAATCGAGTTAGTCAGTTTGTGGAAGCTGCACGTCAAGGTTGGAACTCTAAAGGTGAAACAAAATCAATTTCCTCTATAAAGCTACACTCGTAACTAAGGAATGGGCAATGGGCAATGGGCAATGGGCAATGGGTAGTGTCTCCTTGTCCTCCCTGTCCCTTGTTTTTTTGACTTTTGACTTTTGAATTGCTTTGTCCCCTGCGACCAATGGAGTTCAGATAAGCGTTGAGTTTGGGGAAGCGCTTGGCTTACAGTTCTTGAGCACCGCAAGGGAAGAAGAATAATTTTTGACTAATGCCCGATGCCCTATACCCTATACTCTATGCCCAATGCCCCATGCCCAATGCCCAATGCCCAATTCCCCATTCCCCATTCCTAGTTCCCAATTTTTTATATAGAAGTTTATGAGTCGCCGTCGTTCTACTCCCTGGATTTATAGATGGTCGCGAATATTGATTGCCGCGATCGCATCTTTTGGTGCATTGACAACACTTTACCTGACCATAGTTAAGTTCACACAAGGATCTGCCGCTTGCCCCACCAATAGCTGTGATTTAGTACTTTCTAGCCCTTATGCTACAGTTTTGGGGCTGCCTCTAGCTTTGTTTGGCTTTCTCGCTTACGCTAGCATGGCTGTTTTTGCCTTGGCTCCTTTGGCAGTTGATCCAGTAAAAAATAAAGATAATCGAACAAAGTTAGAAAATTGGACGTGGTTGTTACTTTTGGCTGGTGCGATCGCCATGTCCGTTTTCAGTGGGTACTTAATGTACCTGCTATTTTTCACAATCAAAGCAGTTTGTCTCTACTGTCTTGCTTCAGCTATCTTCTCCCTCAGCCTCTTGGTACTGACTCTTATCGGTCGCACATGGGATGATATTGGGCAAATCTTCTTTACTGCCATTGTTGTTGGTATGGTGACGCTGATTGGTACTTTAGGCGTTTATGCCAATGTGAATAACCCAGGTGCTAAAGCTGGCTCAAATGGTGTTAGCTTAGAACCAAGCGGACAGCCAACAATTGGAGTTGGTTGGCCTATCACCACGACTTCTGGTGCAGCAGAAATTGAGTTGGCACGTCACTTAACCAAAATAGGTACTAAGGAATACGTGGCTTGGTGGTGTCCTCATTGTCACGAACAAAAGCAACTGTTCGGTAAAGAGGCGTATCCAGAAATTAAGAAAATTGAATGTGACCCGAAGGGCAAAGACGCCCGTCCAGATTTGTGCAAAGCAGCTAATATTCAAGGCTATCCTACTTGGGAAATTAACGGTAAACAATATCCCAACGTTCAGTCGTTAGATAAATTAGCTCAAGTTTCTGGTTATCAAGGTCCTCGCAATTTCAAGAACTCTCCTGACACTTTTAAGTAGTTCTCACTTGTAATCGTAGGGTGCGTTACGGCGTTTGCAATAGCGCACCACTCTACAAGTTGGATATTTTTCTAATTAGAAGTTCCTAATTTTTTTCTCGCGCATTCGGCGAAGCGAGCAAAGCACTAGCAAAGGGAAGTCCTTCTTTAAGTTTTTTGAGAACTTCCTGTTGAGGATAGTCGTTTAAAATTGTAAACCAATCGATTAACTCACTGGTGCTAATTTTTTTTGCTGTTTCTTCTTTCTCGTCCTCCATTGCTGAGCGCAATTCCAAAAAGCGGTTAATAGTGGCTTTTACAACTTCATCTGGTGATAATTCAAACCTTGCTTTAATAATTTTGATAAGTTGTTCACGCTTAGGAAACTCAATGTAATGATACAGACAGCGACGCAAAAATGCACTGGGAAGGTCTTTTTCTTGATTAGAGGTAATGAAAACAATTGGTGGTGCATCGGGATTCGCTTTTAACCAGCGCCGAGGACGCACATCTTTGATTTCAAAACATTGGTCTTCTAAAGCGAGTAACAAGTCGTTAGGAAAGTCTGTATCCGCTTTGTCAATTTCGTCAATCAAAACTATAGTTCGACAGTCTTTTTCCTCAAAAGCATAGCCGAGTGGTCCGTATTCGAGATATTTTTCAGGATTCGCAGGGTCAGTTTCATCGTCCTCAATTCCCACTTTTGCCAGTTGTGCAGCTTGTAGTCTTCCGATGTAGTCATAAGTGTAAAATCCATCTTGAGCTTTGCTAGTTGACTGCACATTCCAAAGGCGGTAACGCCATTCCAAATCAGATTTTTCCTGACTACTGAATTCGTAGAAAACAGCGCGAGCAAGCTCACTTTTTCCGCTACCTGGTTCTCCTTCCAGCAGCAATGGACGATTTAGGCGGATTGCTAAATTCACTGCTTCTTTAAGAGAATTATCGGGATAGTAAGGATACAGTTTGCGTAGCACCTGCTCATTCCACTCTCCGACGCTAGGTTGAACTTCTCCGGTATATTCTAAGGATATCTTTGCCATAGGGAAAATTCTGTTGTCCTACACTCAAAGTAGCGATACATTTCTAGAAGTAACTTTTCTGAACTACCGTGACTTTTGTTGATTAGGCTATTCGCAATTGTTGCTTCCTGTCCTAACAATGGCTGTCCGAGTTTTATCGCAATTTTTGGTAGTACTTGAGCCACATCTCTTACTCCAAAAGAATGTTCTGGGGGCAGTTCAGTAATTTGTTCAGACAAGGTAGAACTTTTTTGCCATTTTTCTTGCCAATCATTGTTGCAATGACTAGCTAATAAGAACATCAATAACATACCAGTATTTTTGGGAACTTGGCTAACTAAAGGCTGCCAAAACTCTTCTATCAATTGTTCTAAGCGTTCTAAATCATAAGTGTCAATATCAAGAAGAAGAAGCAGATTTTCTTGCTTCAAAAGCTTGACAAGTTTTGTTTGACAATATTCTGTGTGAAAGCGATTTTTTAATTCTCCAATTCTCAATGAGGAGTACTGCGAACCCGTTAGAGAAATCGGTTGGCATTTCAGACGCATAGTGACATAAATCTCTGCCTCTAGTCGCCTCAACATCCAAGTTCGACTGTAATGACATGGATTAGCAATTAAAAAAGCTCTTTTTTGGTTCGCTAAGTTACTCAGGAGTAAATCAATTTGTTGTTGATGATTGAATAAGCTTAAGCCTTCGAGTAAACGAGTTTGTTTAGTACTATCTTTGGTATAGATGAGAGGAAGAACAGCAACACTAGACCAATCTTCTATTCCTAATGCTTCGCAAAAAGCAAGAAAAACATCCTTATCAATTTCTTTGCCTTGCAGAAATATTTGCCAATTTCTATATGTAATTCCTTTAAGATGAATATCTTTTGATTCAATGAATTGCAAAAACCGCCCAATAGTGATGTGTAGAGTATTCCTAGTTTTTAATCTATTAAGATACTCCCAAACTTTATTGGTTGAGTCAGAAGTAAAAATATTCTTTTGTAATAAAATTTGAAGCTGTTCAATGCAGAGGCGGGTGTCATCTTCACTTGTTACTGGAAGATTTTCTTTTACTGCTCGCCTGAATTGCTGCTGACTGGTGATAACCAGAGCTTCGCTGTTTTGGTCTTTAGTCCATCTCTTGTCTTCTCTACACTTATTAATCTTTTCTATCCCTTCTTTTGAAGCTCTGATTTTTACCATTACCTATTAGCGATCGCTTGCTTCAACTAGCTCCTGATCAGATCCTGATCAGATTTTTACACATACAGATAACGCTGGCTTAATCAGAACAGAAAACATTAAGCGCGTCAATCAAATGAAAGTAATTAAGTCCAGCCAACCTAGTTCCAGCAACTCTAAACAGAACTATCTCCAACAACGGATTCGTCGAGCTAAGTTAGCCGTTAAGGCATTTTTAGGAGCGACAGTATTCAGTGGGATTGTCACCTTGTTTAGTGTATACGTTGCTATCTCTGGTGACATTCCAGAGGGAGTGGAAATCAGCAAAGTAGGAATGATGTCCACTCTATAATTGACAAAACGGACTAAGGATGCTACCGACTGTCTTGAGCAGGTTATCAAAGATGCAATGGAGAAAGACGAAGCGGAAAAGAACTCGTGAATGAGTGTTTGATACTCATGAGTGAGTGTTTGCTCCTCATGGGTGAGTGTTTGCTCCTCATGGGTGAGTGTTTGCTCCTCATGGGTGAGTGTTTGCTCCTCATGGGTAAGTGTTTGCTCCTCATGCTGGAGTGTTTGATACTCATGAGTGAGTGTTTGCTCCTCATGCTTGAGTGTTTGATACTCGCGGCTAAGTGCTTGATATTCGCGCTTGAGTGTTTGATACTCATCCATGAGCAATACGTTCAGATACCCGACTTCTTGGAGAAGTCGGGTATCTTGTTGTTCACGAATCATTTAGGCTGGCTATAGCAGCTTTCAGTTATAAGTCGATAGGGTGGTAGTTCACCACTGGAGATTTCCACCAGTTGTTTTGTTGTACAAGTGTATGAACTTGCCAATTAGGGTCTAATTGAGGGTAATCTAGACGGTAATGTCCTCCTCGGCTTTCGGTTCTAAAAGCAGCACTTTTGAGAATTAAAAAAGCGATATCTAGTAAATTGCGGGTTTCTGCCCACAATCGCAATTGTCGTTCAACATCAGGTATATCTAAACGAGCTGATTCTGTCGGACGTAAAGACAGCAAAAATTGACTCACAGGCAAAGAAGTATAATCTTGTTGCCAAGACTCAAGAGTTGCGATCGCTGCTTCCAAACTAGATTGCTCTCGGCAAATACCAGCATTTTGCCACACGAGACGTGGTATTTTATCTCGCAAAACTTCTAAGTATTCTTGCTGAGGCTGCCATTGATCTACATCAGCACAAAACTCTTGCGTATGAAGTTCTGGCAGGTCTGACAGTTGACTCACATCTGGAATCTGAAGATGTGCCATTTGTGCGCCAAATACAATACATTCTAGTAGAGAATTACTTGCAAGACGATTCGCTCCATGCACTCCAGTACTTGCAGTTTCTCCGACTGCGTATAAACCAGGAATATTTGTCTGATTCATCAAATCGCTCACAATACCACCCATCCAGTAATGGGCAGCAGGGGCGACGGGAATGGATTCACAGAAGACATCCACACCCCAATGTTGACAAACTTTAATAATATTGGGAAAGCGGTGGCGGATTCTTTCAACAGGAATGGGGCGCATATCTAACCACACATGAGCAGTTGCTGGATCGGCACAAGTGTGTTGTAAATGCCTAAAAATTGCACGACTGACCACATCTCTGGGAGCAAGTTCGCCTGCTGGGTGATAGTCAAAAGTGAAACGTCGCCCTTCGTTATCAATAAGGTGCGCCCCCTCACCGCGCACAGCTTCACTAATGAGAAAGCGACCTGGTTTTGTCAAAGCAGTGGGGTGGAATTGTACAAATTCTAAATCTCTCAGAATCGCCCCAGCACGCCATGCGATCGCGACTCCATCACCTGTGCTGACAGCAGGGTTTGTGCTTTGGGCAAACACCTGACCCCCTCCACCTGTTGCCAAAACGACAGCATTTGCTTTTATCCATCTAACGTGACCTTGATAAAACAGGCTAATCCCTTGACATCTGTGTGTTTCTGGTTCTAGCCATAAACTCAGTGCCAAAGCTTGTTGAATCACTTGAATGTTTTGGCGTCGCAGGACTTGGGCTGTGAGAGTGGTGGTGACTTCTCTACCTGTTGTATCTGCGGCGTGAAGAACGCGGTGGTGGGAATGAGCAGCTTCTAGGGTTAAAGCCAATTGGTTGTCATGACGGTCAAAGGCTACCCCTAGGTTGACAAGGGACTGAATGCAGCTAGGAGCTTGTTTGGCAAGAAATTCTACCGCAGGGCGATCGCACAAACCGACACCTGCTTGCATGGTATCTTCAATGTGTAGATAAGGAGAATCTTCTGGAGCGATCGCTGCAGCGATACCACCCTGCGCCCAATCACTTGCTGAAAGAGAAACTGTTTCTTTGGTAATCAAGCCGATTTTCAGCTCGGCAGGTATGCACAGTGCTGTGTATAGTCCTGCAGCACCAGCACCGACAACAATAACATCAAATTGGCTTTTAATATCTATTTGAGGCAAGGCAGGGAGTGTGGGGCAGTAGGGGGGATGAGGGGGATGAGGGAGATGAGGAGGATGAGGGGGATGAGGAGGATGAGGGGGATGAGGAGGATGAGGGAGATGAGGAAGTCATTGCTCCCCCTGCTCCTCTGCTCCCCTGCTCCTCTGCTCTTCCTTGTCCCCTTATCCTTTTCCCTCTTGCTGAATAAATTAATTCCCACTCCAAGGAAGGAGTGGGTGATAGCGGTTTAATGAGCTGTAAGTGTGATTATTTGTAGATACCGTTGTTGAAGCGATCGTCTCCTTCGGTATAGGCAGCTTCCACTTCTGACACGGTAAAGTGGTCTAGGTTGGCTTGCAGAACTTGTGTCTGACGTTCGCTCAATCCGGTAATACCCAACACATCCTCAACGTTTTGGTAAGGAGCATTCGTGATGATTTTCCTTGCGAGGGTGGGATATAGTCCTGGATACTTTTGAAAGGCTCGCACGTTGGTATTATTCAAATCAATTTTTTTACCATAAACATCTGCCAGTTTATAATCTGCAGGGTTGCGGAGAGTTTGACCCTCAACTGCTAGAACTGGAACTGAACGAAAAGCAATTGAATTGAAATCAGCTGCTTGAGCTGTTTGAGCCGTTCCCAGCCATCCCAAGCATCCTAACAACAAACTAAACACTGTTAATAAACGCGCTAATCGTTTCACGATTTCTTTACCTCTTTCTATCCACTCTAAATGAAATAAAAGCTTTAAGCTAAAAGCACTCAGCGTGCAGAAAGTTCTGAGTTATGAGTTATGAGTGACGCTTTTGCCTCCTCTTGAAGGAGCTATGAATTGCACACTCTTCGGCTTCCCGTAGGATAGGGTGGAGCCAGCATCAGTTTCGGTGGTCCTTTGTACTCAGAACTGCTTTGGCTGATAGCCGATAGCTTAATCAACACAGCAGTATCAGAAACTAATATACAGCGTATTAATATCCACAATTCTCACCGCTACTTGCCTTAACTGTACTTTTGCTAAAAATTATTTCTTGTGGCAAAACTTTACAAAAAGCGGATGCAGTTCTGCCTGGTGCTATACCAACGTATATTTCTTTACTTGAAAGAATGGAGGTATTTAGGATTAACACAAAGATTTCCCCAAGAAACACCAAGCATATGGTCGTAGTCGTGTTTATCTCAATCAGTACAGAGGGAAGTTCAGTAGACCGAAAAGATTTCTAGAAGGCTTACCATTGGGGCATTCTGGCGGATTGTATACAATCCGCCAGAATGCCCGTATCATCTGCGTTTTGAGCAATAGGGTTGTAGATGAGTTCTCCTGCTAAGGTAAGCGATCGCTCGACCCTGTGCCCAAAACATCGCCCCAAACCCTCATTCTTGCGTTGACTGACAAAAGTTTTCGGTCTACTGAAGTTTTACAAGTACAAGAGCGAGTTGCTTCCTTTGGGGGATAGAATTTTAGACTCTTTAACAAAATTTTACTATACCACGTTTGGAGGGTTAACAACGCGGATTTTGTATGTAATTCGTTAGTCTTGCTCCCAACGATTTTGATAATGACTTTCATTTCTTACTCATGCAACTACTGTACCGATGTTCAACCTAGAACCGCAGCTAGCAAAAATAGGCAATCTACCAAAATAGTACTCAAAACTGCTCCACTAAAAGCGTACCAGTGCCGCTGCTTCCAAGATAAAGGCAAAATCCCTACCGTTAACAAGACTATGGCGAGAACTAGCGCCCAAGCTTGTCCCCAAGGTGTGTGGACTTGCGCCACAGCGCTTTGTAAAATTGGTGTCACTTCAGATGTTGATTCTACCCACATGATTTGACGCCAATAGGGGATTAAATCTACCAAGTAGAAATACACATCAGTTAACACTGTACCGAGTAAAGAACCTAAATAAAACCAGTTACCTATTTTCCCCCAGTTTCGACTGAGACACCACAATGCAAACGGCAAACCTATTGACTCTACGGGTAAATGCCATAACGGTTCCCAGCGCAACCAACCCCAGTAAATTGAGCCTGCTAACCAACTCCAACTAAATCCTAAGAGCAAATCTCCCCACACATATGTCGCGTCCCTCGACATGAAATGAAAACTCAGCCATACCCAACCTGCTGTTAGGGCTAAACTCAGCCACGGAAGCGATCGCACGAGTGGCGCTTCTATAAACACGGGTACAGACACCAAAAAGACAGCCGCTGCAAATACTAACCATGCTGGTTGGAAGGCGACTTTCCACAACAAAGGAACATCAGCGCTTTTTGTTACCTGGACTGGCTGAATCGTAGAAGTAGAAGCAGCGTAAGAAGATAAAGTATTGTTAACCAAAGTTTTGAAAAATTGTTACTTATCTTTATATTATTTAAGATATCACAACGTAAATCCTCCCTAAGGGCATTTTGATCTAGCCTAATCTAAGAATGTCAGGACTTACGCAAAGAAACCCGGTTTCTACCAAAAATTGTTTGTTTTGTAACCAAATACGAACGAAGAAACCGGGTTTCTGACAGATTCTGCGTAAGTCCTAAATGTGTTATGGTAGTAGGCATTTCATTCACGTGTTTTTATTTTGGGGGAAATTTGCTCCATTCATTTCTCCCTCAGCCTGAACAAATCCATGAGATACCTAACGGCTTACGTTTTACCTGACAAACCAACGAAAACAGCGTAAATAAAGACAGTGAACATGGGTAAAGGAATGGCTCTATCAAAACATCAATCGTTTTTACTTTTAAGTGTTGCATCCGCGATTATCTCAGTTGTCGCAGTACCAATAAAAGCTCTTAGCACTCAGCCCAACGTAGCGGCAAATGGAGTGCAACAAATGAATATTTTTCAAGCTCTTGTTTTAGGATTTGTGCAAGGAGCTACAGAATTTCTGCCTATTAGTAGTACAGCACACTTGAAAGTTGTGCCCGTAGTTCTTGGCTGGGGTGATCCAGGGGTAGCTTTTACCGCTGTGATTCAACTTGGGAGTATTGCAGCTGTACTATGGTATTTTTGGAGCGATTTGACACAACTTGTTAAGGGAGCAATAAAAGCGATCACCCGTTCTGATTACCAAGACAATGACTTTCGCGTCACTTTAGGAATTCTCATAGGAACATTGCCAATTGTCTTTTTTGGACTTCTTATCAAAAAGCTTATTCCTGATTTTGATAATTCACCATTGCGGAGTTTAGGTGCGATCGCAGTTGCCTCAATTGTTATGTCCCTGTTGTTAGGAATAGCAGAAAAACTGGGCACGAGAAAGCGGGAATTTAGTCAACTGGATATGTTAGATGGGATATTGATGGGATTTGCTCAATCTTTAGCGTTAATCCCTGGTGTTTCTCGTTCCGGTTCCACCTTGACAGCAGGATTATTTATGGGTTTAGAAAGAGCAACTGCAGCTAGGTTTTCTTTTTTGCTGGGCATTCCTGCTATTACTTTAGCTGGGTTAGTTGAGTGCAAAGATATTTTTAAAGAAGGATTAGGGGGTGCAGGAGTAGTTCCTCTAGTCGTTGGCGTCATTTCAGCTGCAGTATTTTCTTATATAGCGATCGCTGGATTGTTGCGCTTTTTAAAAACCCGAAGCACTTGGATATTTATTTGGTATCGTTTGGTGTTTGGCGTACTAATACTAGGGGCGATTGGAGCAAGATTATTGGAAAATGTTTGATTAGATTTCTGGCAATAATCTGGTTTTAGAGCTATTTAAAACCGCAGATAAACGCGGATGCACGCAGATAAATACAGATAAATTATCTGCGTGTATCTGCTTCCATCTGCGGTTTCATTTTCAAAAAAATTGACTTTTTCAAGAGTTATCTACTGCTGACAGTGCTACTTTTAGTTGCTGACAAGCTTTTTCAATCGCATCTACACTACCAGGATTCACAAGTCCATAGTAGTCGAACTCGTAGACTCGATTATTTTTTGTAGCTTTAAGTTGATTCCAAAAAGATTCTGACTTGAAAGATTTTAATAGCCCAGGTTGAGGACTAACAACAATTAAAACCTCTGGATTTGCTTCTAAAACTTTCTCAGCAGAGAGCGTTACATAACCAGGTATTGAGATTTTACCTTGTAAATCTGCTGACACATTTTTTGCTTGAAATTTCTCTAGCAAATTTCCTGCCCAACTTTTTTTGCTTGGTGACAAAATTGGTTGACGGCTAACCAGCACTAATGTAGAAAGATGCTGAGTCGGCTTATCAGGTAAAAAAGTTTGATAGCGATTTAATAGCGGTGTTGGATCAGCATTAACTATTTTTGCCAGAGTTTTGGTTAAATTTTGTAATTTATCCCAACTATCAACCTTGGTGAGTAAAGTTGTCATACCAAGTTCTTTGAGTTTGTCGGTAGTCAGGTTAGAAAAACCTTCAGCACCAATAACCAAATCCGGTTTCAATGCTACGATTTTCTCTAAATTTGGTGTTGCTTGTCCCTCACTCACACGGGGAATATCTTTAAATCGTGAGTCATTTTTGAATAAACTGCTACCAGCTATTCCAACTATTTTTGTGCTATCAAGTTGATAAGCAATATCAGATGAAAGAGATGTGAGGGTAATAATTCTTTTGGCTGGGTGCTGGGATTGCTGCGATATAGAGGTAGGACTTGCATCTGTATTTTTTATCTGTTCACTCGTTGCATTTGTGCAAGCAAAAATGCTCAAACTTAACCACAGTATTAACCCAAACAGTATGAAACGACGTTGCATAATCACCCCATAATTTTTATTCATTGCTAGATGCAGCTTGGTATTCATCACCAATAGCAGCTAAGGAGCAAATTTGCAAACCAACTGGCGTTTCTAATACGGCAACTTCTATACCCAAAACATCAGCTAAATTTCCAGGCGTTAAAACTACCTTTGGTTCTCCGACTGCCCAGATTGTACCTTGGGACAACAGTGCAATGCGAGAGCTATACCTTGCCGCCAAATTCACGTCATGCAACACTGTGATAATTGATAACTCTTGTTCCTTGTTGAGTTGTTTGAGTAGTTCGAGTAACTGTAACTGATAGCGGATATCTAAATAAGTCGTCGGTTCATCCAACAGCAGAACTTGCGGATCTTGAGCTAACGCTAACGCCAAAAAAGCTCTTTGTCGCTCACCACCGGATAATTGTTCTACAGAGCGATCGCATAAAGATTGCATCCGTGTTAATTGTAAGGCTTTCTCTACTTTGTCTCTATCTTGTGCGTCTAATTCCCATTGCCACCAAGGTTGATGGGGTGTGCGTCCTAAAGATACCAACTGTCGTACTGTCAACCCCACAGGTATTGTTTGCTGTTGTGGTAATAACGCCAGTTTTTGAGCGACAGTAGTAGCCTTTTGGGTGTGAATAGCTTTCCCATCCAGCAGCACAGCGCCTGTTTGTGGTTTCAACAGGCGACTCATGAGTTTTAGGAGAGTGGATTTTCCTGAACCATTCGCACCCACTAGACTCAGCCATTCTCCTGCTTGGAGTGCGATTTGGATTTCTTGGACAATCGGTTTACCTGCGTATCCACCAGTAAGATTGTGTGTTTCTAATAGCATTGAAGAAAGTTAAGGAACAAAACTATAGAGTGTTAACCTCAACGAATTCAAACTCACAAGCCCTCGAAGCAGGTTCTACGGTAAATGGCGCAAAAGTAACCAAAGGTAAAAGTGTTGGGTTGCGTAACAGTTCTTTTGCTAACAAAAATCCTGCAATTGTCCAAGTTTGATATTTTTTGGCTTGTTTCCCAATGAGTCGCCCTTTCTTACCGTCGTAATACTCTGGCCATTCATCTAGATGTAAGCGTTCTTGTGCAATTTCAATAGCCTTGTGTGCAAGTTCCATTCTATTCGTTTTTACAGCAGCTGCTGATAATAACCACAATAAGACTGGCCAACTTCCACCATTATGATACGACCAGGGTATGTTTTTGGGATCACATCCAGTGACAATCCTATATTCTTCATGCTCTAAAGCTGGAAAACAAATTTTCATGGGCATATCTCCCACCAAATCCTCCCATCGCTCCTCAATGAGATTCATAATTGCTTGTGATTGTTCTTCACTGGCAAGATCTGAGACAATAGCCATCATGTTTCCTAAAGAAAAGAAGCGAGTATCTAGCTGCGAAGGTCCAACATTTCCCGCTAGATAACCTCCTTTTGTTGGCAGCCAACCGGCTAATTCATAATAAGGTAGTGAATCTGCATATACATTGAAGGGATTAGCTGCTGCTTTGCCATACTCTTCGCTCTTAAAGCGATAAATCTTATTTAAGCGATGGAGATCCATCCAATAATGCTGGCGAATATGAGCTTGTAGAAGCGGTAAGCGATTGTCAATAGCTGTAACAATATCTTCATTACCCTGACAAACCAGCAGTTCTCTAGCAGCACGCAATGCAGCAAAAAATAGAGATTGAATTTCCAATGGATGTCCATAGATACCCATACGACGGTCAATCATACAAGCACCATCTGGAACTAACAGCGTCGGGTACATCTCAAACCGAGTTGCCAAGCACAGTTCCATAATTAATCTCAGACCGTGTTGGAATTCTGGTTGATAGGCTAGAGAAAAATTTTTTGTAGCAACGACATAAGCACGCAATAAAATAACCCACCACAAGCAGGAATCAACAGGTGTGACTCGTGCAATAGCGTGTTCGCCAAAATCAGGTTCTAGATATTCTTCTTCAGTTTCGCATACAACTTTAAAGCTAGCTGGCATTAAACCTCGACCTGGCTTATAAGCATTCAATTGCTTTTCTTTAGGCTGTAACCTGAGAGTTTCTTCTAAAAAGTTGCGGACAATATCCGTTCTACCTTTAATCAGAAAAATTAAAGCTGAAGATACAAAATCCCGGACAAAACATTGGTCATAATTCAGCGCTTCTACCATCACATCATAAGCAGCTACTGTCCCTATAGGGCGACCTCTATAGTAAAGAATTGACATTTCTAGCGCTGTCCAAGCCTCTTTTTCTACACTGTCACTCGATAACAAGTCATCTAATTGCATTTGGGGAACAACTCCATCTGTCTCGTCAATTCTGATTTGGTCATCAATGCAACAATTTTTAAATTATTGCTGCTATTCTCATCATAACAATGATGATTTATTGAATAGCAAACACAGACTGCTAGGGAGCATCCCAATGCATGTAAAAATGCCTTTTTTTGTAACTAATAGTTAAGTTATGAGTTGTCAGAATTGCTTCGTTCATTTGGGAAAGGATGGGCGAGAGTTACGACGCAAAATTACCCAAGTCACAACAGGAGTCCCTATCAAAGCGGTAACAGAATTTAAAGGTAACACCATTTGACTGCCTGGTAGCTGTGATATCAAATCTGCAATTAATGCTAGAATTGCACCCATTAAGGTGACAGCAGGGACTAACGCTCGATGATCCGAAGTGTTGAACAGACTGCGACAAAGGTGAGGAATCACCACACCTAAAAAGGCGATCGGTCCGCAAAAGGCGGTAATCGTACCTGCTAAGATGGAGGCAGTAATAATAATCCAAAATCTTGCTTGTTGCACATCTAAACCGAGACTGCGTGCGTAAGCTTCACCGAGAAGGAGTGCATTCAAAGGCTTGGATAGCATGACCGAAACTAACAACGCTATCAGTAGCACAGGCGCTAAAACTAGCATTTGTTGCCAGGTGACACCACCAAAACTGCCAAAAGTCCATTGTAAGTATGATTGGATTTGCTGAGTTTCACTCAAATGCAGCAAGATACTCACAATAGCACTCGTTGCATAGCCAAACAACAACCCCAAAATCAGCAACGTCATTGTGTCTTGGACGCGGCGAGAAACAAGTAACACTAACCCCAACACTGCTGCTGCACCCACACTCGCCGCCACGACTAAACCAAAATCGCCAATCACTCCTAAATCTTTTAACAACGTACCCACACCCGTTACACTTGTTGTTAACACCACCAACGCGACTCCTAAAGAAGCACCAGAACTAATTCCTAATACAAAAGGTCCCGCCAAAGGATTTCTAAAAAGTGTTTGCATTTGTAACCCACTCACGCCTAAAGCTGCACCAGCAAGAGTTGCGGTTAAGGCTTTGGGGAGACGAAATTTCAGAATAATATTAGTCCAAGTTGCTTTTTCTGCTTTTCCTCCTAGTAATATAGTCATCACTTCCTGGGTGGGAATACGGACTGAACCCAACGCTAAATCTAGTAAAAAAGCGAAAATCAAGCCGACAAGTAAAGTGAAAAAAACTAGAGAGTGTATCCCTAATATATTCTGAATGTTTGCTGGAAAAAATCTTTTTAATTTGTACTTAATTAGGGACATGGTAAACAGTTTGTCAAAAATAAATAGCTAGAATCTTAATTTGGCAGAAAGCTTATTTTGGAGACAGCTTGCCAAGTTTACGATAGTAAACGAGCTCATTATTAGGTAAAATTTCTGGATGTAAAATTTTAATCAAGTCGGACAAGACGACATCAGGGTTACTGGTTCCACCCTCCCAGTAGTCGTTACCACCACGCTCGTTGACACGAGCGTTGTTATTGTAAACATGACCCTTTTTCACAGCTGCAAAATCAGCATAGCGATTATCGTCAGCAATGACATCTTTTAAATTCTGCCAAGACTGATTGACATTTAACCAGTAATCTGATTTGGCAGCACGTTCAAAAACATCTTCAAATGACAAAGGTATACTACCAGAAGAATTATCTGCACAAAGGTAGTCTGCACCCGTATCAGCTAAATATTTCGCTACATAACTTTTACATCCTGGCGTATACCAAATACCTTTAAAGTTGAATCCTGTAAAGACAGTCGGACGCTTTTTGATAGATTTGGTTTTGGAGGCTATGGCTTCATATCTGGTAGCGATTTCACTAAAGGTTTTTTGAGCAATTTCTTCCTGATTAAAAAACAAAGCGGTAAACTTCAACCATTCTGCATGTCCCAGCGGGGACGTTTCCATGTATTCGGCATTTATCGCTACCTTCAAACCAGCTTCTAACAGCTTAGGATGACTATCTGTCTGTGGATTTCCCACACCATAAGTCATGACCAAATCTGGATTGATTTCTAATATTTTTTCGACATTTAGACTCTCATTGTTGCCAACCTCTGCTATTTTACTTGCTTTTATCTTATTAACAACTTCCGCTGTATTGACTCTTTTAGTATCACTGACGCCAATCAGTTTATCTACTACACCTAATTTGGCTAAGTGTGGTAAATGAGTCGTAGAAAGAGAGACAACCGTATTTATAGGTACTGTGATTACCTGACTTTTCTTAAATCCTTCTGGTGCAGGTGTCCCACATTGCACTAAAATATATTGAAAACTTATCTGTGCATCCCGCCAGGGATTTTTTACCATCACAACTTTATAGTTTTTGTAATATTTCACCTCAAAACCAGTGGCATAATTTACGGTAACTTTCTCAGGAAAATAGTCGGTTTTTGAATTATAAATTTGAACGCATCTTTTGATATCTGTTGATGTAGTGGGAGGGATTGTTGTGCTGTGACAAGCAACAATCAAAACAGCAATCAACAGGAATTGACACAAGAAAGTGAGCAATTTGGCTTTGTGAAGTATTGTAGTTCTCATCGGAAAGTTTTGCAGAAATAACCACTTATAAATACAGATAAGCACTAATAATTTATCTGTGTTTATCTGCTTGCATCCGTGATTACTTTGTTTCAACTGACTCTGGAGGATAGCAATGTGCAGTTACTTTTTTACCTTCGACCAAATGTTGATTGACAATAGTTTCAGTCACCTCTGGTTTGACGCGAGTATACCAAGTCCTATCCTCTGAATAAAACACAACTGGGCCAAGTTTGCAAACTTCCAAACAACCAGAAGTTCTTACTTCCACATCCAAACCAGCTTTTTCAACTGCTGCTTTTAGTGCATCAAAAGTAGGTTTCCAATTTTGGGAAGGAAGACAACGGGTAGACGTGCAAACAGATATGTAAGGATGCTTCAGGAAATTTTTTAGAAACGGAATTGGCTTTTTACCTAACACATAGATATCTCGTAGTTCTTCGTAAAGCTCTAATTTTGCTAAGTTCGGCTTACCTTCCGGTAATAAGTTTTCTCCCTCGACATAGGGATTAGGCAAGAAGATAGTCATCAAATTCTCACTTGCACCATTCCAAAAATCAATTCCCCAACTTCTAGGAATTCCTTCTGCATTAAACCGTCGATAAAAAGCAGCACGACTGACTTGACGCTGTTTCCTTAATTCTAGTGGTGTCTGAGAATGGGGACCACCTAAATTTGCTTCAATACATAAGTGAAGATGCCAACTTTCTGTAACTACGGTGAGGTATCCATCATAAAGAATACAAATCTTGGGTGCAGCAGGAAATTCCAATTCCAACACGCCACCTTGTACAATATGTCCTACACCTACCTGATGCCAATTCTGCTGAAATAAGGTGTAAAGTAGTGATGATAAAACGTCGCAACTGCAATCAAAATCTTCATATTCGATGTATCCTCCTGTTAGCGAAGGTTCGCTTACAACATGATTTAATGGTGTTACCCAAGGATGAAATTCACTCATAGTCATTTTGGATTGGGAATTGTTAGTTGTTGATGGTTGAGAGTTAGTTGAACTACCAACCAGTTCCTTATTAGCATCTAAAATGTGGCATTTAAACCCACTTGAAAAACTCTCCCTGCATCAGGATAACCAGGAAATAGTTGATACCGTTGGTTAAAGATATTGTCTACACTACCAGTAAGTATCAAGTTATCATTCAGAGGAATTCGCGTTTTGAAATCAAAAGTCGTATATCCAGACAAAGATTCAGTGTTGGTATTGTTGGTAGGATATGCACCGAGGGAGTGCATGAGGATTCCTGCATATAAACCTAGAGGTGTTTCATAAGAAATTCCCAAATTTAAACTATCTGCACCTGCAAATCTCAATTCTTTGTCTTTTTCGGCAGAGTTCACGCTCTCTTTAATGCGTGGGTCATTGAGTGTATAATTGGCAAAGGCATAGACATTCTTTGCCAGTTGTACATTTAAAACCGCTTCAATTCCCCTAGTACGAACTAAGCCAATATTCTCATATGTGGCTACGGGAACAGCAAAGTTATAGGCAATTAAATCTGATATGGTATTGCTGAAAAAAGTCAAACGCAACAAACCAAAATCCCACAGCTTCTGGTCAATTCCTATATCATAACTATCACCATTCTCTGGTTTAAGATTCGGGTTACCAACGAAAGTAGAACCTCTAGCATATAAATCGGAAAGAGTCGGTGCGCGGAAATTTCTGATATAGTTAGCTCTGAGGTTAGTAGAGTCAGAAATTGCCCAGTGTGCGCCTACACTCGGTGATGTAAAGGAGCCATTTGCTAAAGAGCTAAAATCTTGGCGCAAGCCTAAATTTACACTGAAGCTAGGAGTAAAATTAATCTCGTATCTAGCGAAGAGTGCTCCTTGAGAGATGCTATCGTCATAACTAGTTGTGTCTGTATTTATCAAATAGTTGAAAGTACTGTTACGTGCTGACACATTGCGGTAATCAAAGCCATAAACTAAGGTTTGATTTTTCGCAAATTTCCAACTGTGCTGCGCTTGAATTCCATAAGAATTTTGCTCGTTATCATATCGTGCAGAAGATGAAGCACGGCTATCAAAACGGGTATTGAGAAAATCGGCGTAAACTCTTGCTGTGAGTAGGGAATCGTTTCCTCCTCCTAGTTTTGAGTTCCAGGTTAAGTCGGTGAGAACTTGGTCTGTGTATTTGCGATCGCGCTGGGTCAAAGAGTTAAAATAACCTTGTCCAAACTCGGGAAAGGGTATGGGGACTCCTCCTGGAACTCCTTGGTCTTTGCTTAAGTATAAGCTTGAGACAGTAAGAGTATTGCGTTTTCCTAAATTCGCCTCCAACTTCACATTAAAGTTGTTGTAGAGAGTGTCATTGTTTTTCCTGGTTCCTGAAAAGTTGGCTTCTGGGATGGAAAAAGGATAATTGTTATCTGCTTGGGTGCGGTTATATCCCACTACCCAGGAAATATCTCCTGCTTTCCCACTATCAGTAGACCGAAAACTTTTGTCAGTCAACGCAAGAATGAGGGTTTGGGGCGATGTTTTGGGCACAGGGTCGAGCGATCGCTTACCTTAGCAGGAGAACTCATCTACAACCCTATTGCTCAAAACGCAGATGATACGGGCATTCTGGCGGATTGTATACAATCCGCCAGAATGCCCCAATGGTAAGCCTTCTAGAAATCTTTTCGGTCTACTGACTATTGTTGATAGTCTGCTGATTGAGTCCATAAGCACCAAAGGTGACTCCCGCTTGTGTTGTCACTTTCTCTGTCGGACGGCGAGTGATAATGTTAATCACTCCACCAATTGCATCGGAACCATATAGGGTAGAACCTCCTCCGGGTAAGACTTCTACTCGTTCAATGTTGTTGGTGGTGATTTCTGAAAGGTCAAAACTACCACTTCCAAGATTGTTTATCGGTCTGCCATCTAGTAAAATCAATACTTGTTCGGAGTTAGAACCCCGAATAAATTGACCGCTTAATGCGTTCACTTCTGTCCCAACTGTTCCATCAGGTAAGACTCCGGGGAGGAAACGCAACGCTTCTCTGACGGTTCGCATTCCCTGCGCTTCCATTTCTTCACCTGTAATGACATAAACTGGACGGGTAGAATCTTTGAGTGTCCCCTCTCGACGAAAGGGAGAGAAAACGGGTTGATTCAACACTTTACCCGTGACTGTCAGTTCAATAGGAGGTTCTTCTTCATCTGCTGGCGGACTTGTGCTTTGTGCGATTTTTTCTGGCTGTGGACTCTCTCCAGCACACACAGCATAGTTCCACAATATCAAAGTCGTCATTACACTCATACCAGACACAACGACTTTTACCGCACAACGGCAATTAAAGAGAATATTTTGCATCTGTACCTCGCAGACGATTTTATGTTTTTTATCTCAGGCGGGCATTCTGACTTAGAGACAAATATTTCGAGTCTCATCACAGCTGCGGGACAGTGCCGGATTTTCACCGTTCGCCTACGGCGTAGCGCAGGCATACTTTCCCCGTTACCTCTGATGGCTGAACCCCATCAGAACCCAGGATTTGCTGTAATTTAACATGCTCAATATATCAATGCAAATAAGAATTGTTGCATTTAGCTTTGTCGTGATATTGCAAACAGAGCGATACGCGGAGCGTCAAGCCTCCGGCTTATCGCCATGCACAGATTGTAAACGCTATGCTCCCTCTGGGAGCCGCGCTCTATCAAATTACAATCAAAAATAGTGCATCACGCGCTGGTATGCTTTGCCGCGCCTGCAAAATGTACTCGTCAATTCCCGTCAAAACGTGCTTTTCAAAATCTACTTTCGACATTGACTTTGTCCTCAATGCGAGGTAGTCGTTTTTTATGAAAAGGCTTTGGTAATTACGCTCAGAACGGATAGGAAACCATGCCCTAGCTTTTTCTTAGTGGGATGAACGATTGATTTGGCGAGGATTTAGCAGTGAGAGAGTTATTGAGCAAAACTGCGATCGCTCGAGCATACTGAGGATCAGACCGAGTGCCAATCAATGCTGGGTTCGTGACTAGTTGCCGCAGCTGGGCATCTGTCAAGTCTATCCTGACATCAGGTATAATTCCTATTTTGTTAATATCCGTTCCCTTTGGCGTGAGATAACGACCTACTGTAACTGCCAATCCTGAACCATCCGAGAGAGCATAAAGCTGCTGAACTAAAGCTTTGCCAAAGGTTTTACTCCCAACAATCACTGCTCTGTTGTTATCTCTAAGCGCTCCAGTGAGAATCTCACTAGCACTGGCAGAACTTCCATCTACCAAAACCACTAAAGGCTTTTGTGTCAGTGCTGTGTGATTAGCTTTGAACTCTGTACTACCATCGACACGTTCTACCTCGCGGACGATCGCACCTTGATCTAACCACATCCGGGCAATCTCTACACTTGCAACCAGCAACCCGCCTCCATTACCACGCAGATCTAACACAAATCCTCCAACCTGCTGGCGACTTAGATCCTGGATTGCTTGACGCATCTGTTTTGGTGAAGTTGCACTAAACTCTGCCAAGCGGATGTAGCCAACGCGCCTTGAACCTTCCTGCTTGAGAGTGTAACTCACCTTTGGCAATTCAATATTCGCACGTGTTATTTTCACGTCAAAATTGTTCTGCCCTTGCCGTCCGATGCGCAAGATGACTGGTGTACCAACCTTTCCACGAATCAGCTTGGAAGCATCCTCCAGTTTCATGCCGTCAGTAGGTTTTCCATCAATCGCTAAAATCTGATCTCCAGCCTTAATACCAGCAGTGAACGCTGGAGATTTTTCCAAAGCTTTCTCGATAGTGAGCCGCTTAGTTTTTTCATCCAGTCTTATCTGAATCCCAATTCCAGACGTTTCCCCAGAAATTGTTTGCTCATTCAGGGCTTGGTTTTGCTTGGGGTCTAAAAAGCGAGTGTAAGGGTCTCCCAGCTTTTTTAATGTCTCACGTATAGTAGTGTAAGCTTGTTCGCGAGAAGTGTATTCCTGGCTTAAAAGGCTTTGTCTGGTTGCTTGCCAGTCAACTTGATTAAATGTGCTGTCAGCATAGCGGAGATTGACGATTTGCCAGACTTCATCTATCAGAGTTTTTGGACTATCCCGTAACTCGGCGCGGACTGGACGACATTGCCCTGAGCCGACTAAGGATAATACAGCAGTCGTAGCTAGCACTCCACTTAAGAAGCGGTTTTGGAGCAGCAAGTAGCGGTTTGAAGGCTGATACATTGTGTGAGGTTTTTAACCTTTTTGTGAATTCTATCTAAAAAAAACAGGTTTGTGCAATAAGCTGGTTTTTTAAGGTCAGGACTTACGCAAAGAAACCCGGTTTCTACCAAAAATCGTCTGTTCGCAATCAAATACGAACGAAGAAACCGGATTTGGTGACAGATGCTGCGTAAGTGCTATTATCTTTCAATCCTCAAGAGTTTTTGTTCCAAATAGCCGCATTCCATTGGCAGTTACGAGCAGGGAAGTTCCTGTATCTGCGAAAACAGCAACAGCTAACCCGACAAACCCAAACGTTCCTAACAGCAGAAATAAACCCTTTGTTACCAGAGAAAAGACCACATTCTGCTGAATCACTAAGACAGTACGACGGCTTAATTCTACCGCATAAGCAAGCCGTCTCAAATCGCTACCAACCAGCACCACATCTGCTATCTCTAGGGCAATATCAATTCCACCCACAGCAAAACTGATATCCGCAGCAGCCAGAGCTGGTGCATCGTTGATACCATCCCCAACCATACCAACGACTCCAAAGCGACGCAGTTGCTGAGTCGCTTGGAGTTTATCTTCGGGTAACAGTTCCGCTTGATATTCTGTGATTCCAACTTGTTGAGCAATCTGCTTCGCAACAGCAGTGCGATCGCCACTCAGCATCACTAACTGCTTTAGCCCCAAGAGCTTTAACTGTCGCATCGCTTCTGTTGCTTCCAACCGCAGCCCATCTGCTAGCGCAATGACTCCCAATAGTCCATGAGTTGTTCCTACTAGCACCGGGGTTTGACCAAGCTGTTCAGTTTCAGCCAACAGAGATTCAGCTTGACTAGACAAGGAAATACCCTGGTCTGTAAACAACCGTCGATTGCCAACAAAGTACAATAGCTCACTAAAGTTCGCCTGAATTCCTTTGCCAGGAAACGCTGTGAAGTTATCGGGTTCTTCTAACTCTATCCCAAGCTCAAGAGCCTTTGCCACGATTGCCTTTGCTAGCGGATGTTCTGAGCGTTGCTCAAGCGAAGCCGCAATCTGTAACACCGTGTTTGCATTTACCTTACCAAAGTCATAAACCTTCTGCACAACAGGCAGTCCTTGCGTAATTGTACCAGTCTTATCAAAGGCAAGGACACTCAGGTGTCCGGCTGTCTCCAGTGCATTACCCCCTTTGAACAAAACTCCCTGGCGGGTTGCGGCACCAATGGCGCTGACAATTGAAACTGGGGTGGAAATCACCAAAGCACAAGGGCAGGCAATCACCAACATAACCAGCGCCCGATAGAGCCAAACGTTAAAAGGTTGGGCAAATGCCAAAGGTGGAATTAGAGCAATGGCGATCGCACTCAGAATGACAATTGGAGTGTAGACTGCTGCAAACCCATCTACCCACTGCTGTGTGGGAGCGCGGCTCGATTGGGCTTCTTCCACGAGATTAATAATTTTGGCAACGGTGGTATCGCTTGCTGTGTGGGTAACTTTAACTTCCAAAAAGCCTGTCTGATTCAACGTCCCAGCATAGACGGTATCACCAGGGGCTTTATCTTCTGGGATTGACTCTCCCGTAATCGCGGACTGGTTAATTGCGCTGGTACCAGAAATAACTATGCCATCCAAAGCTACACGCTGTCCTGGTCGAATTGTTAACGTTTCGCCTATCTCAACACTTTCAACGAGAACTGTGACCTCCTGATTTCCTCGCTTGACAGTAGCAGTGGGTGGAGTCAAATCCATCAGGGCACGAATAGCATTGCGGGTGCGACCAAAGGTGAAAATTTGTAGCGTTGTACCTAAGGAGAACAAAAAGACGACCAGCGCTCCTTCAAACCAGTCTCCTAAAATCACTGCCCCAATCACCGAAATGGTCATCAGTAAATTCATATCGGCGCGGCGCAAGCGCAACTCAAACAAACCTGCCCGTGCGATAGGATAGCCAGCAACTAATATGCCGATGCCATAAAAAGCTCGCGCTATCCAGATGGGTAGCGCTAAATGTTGAGTGAGTAAACCCAAAACTAACCCTATTCCTGCAAGAATGACGCTTTGTCCCCTACGATTGGTCAACCAGAATTTCCAGTTTGTTGGCTCAGGTTTCTGAGCTGATTTGGGTATTGGATGAGCGTGGTCATGGTTGTGGTCCTGGGAACAGGAATGGGTATGATGGTGGGAGTCAGCAAAAGAACTCTGCTCAACTGTATAACCCAAAGCTTTAATCTGGTCATAAATTGTCGTTTCACTGAGGATCTGGGGGTTGTAGGATACTTGCAATCGTCCAGTTGCAAAGCTGACCGATGCCTCATTTACACCTGCCATCTGCTGCAAGCCTACCTCAATCGTCTTGGCACAACTGCCACAATCCATCTCACCGACTTGTACCTGTAGCGTTTTAGCAGGAGCTACGTCAATGGTGTAGCCCAATGCAGTAATGCGATTTATGATTTCTGCTTCACTTACCAACTCCGGTTCGTAGGACACCCTCACTTTTTCACTTGCAAAACTAACTGAGGCTTCTGTCACACCACGTAACTGTTGTAAGCTGGTTTCAATCGTCTTGGCACAGTTTCCACAGTCCATGCCACCAACTTGCCTTAAAAGGGTTTTGGGAGAAGGAGCTTGAGTCATGGCAGCTTTCCAAAAAAGTCTACAGAGTTAACTGCCAGTATTTTAATACAATATTTGAACAGTTATTCAATTGTTGTATTCAATAGCTTGAGTCCACAAACTGTTCACACAAGGTATTCTGGGAGCATCCCAAATGTGCAAATTTACTGTCATGCTGAGTATTGGTATATCGGCGATAACTTAAGATTTGTTAATGGCTTTAGGTCGGTCATTGCTTCAGATACACAACACACAGTATACTCATGGCTGCTTAATAGAAAGATTTTCATATTTCGTTCATTTTTATCTTCTTTATAGTAAAGTAAAAAAATATGAAAGAAATATGAAAGAAATAAATGAAATTTTGTTTCAACAGTGGTCTGGTACAAAAACCACACTACGCACAAAAGTTGGCTATAGCATCTGGGGTGCTGTTAGGACTTTTGCTGAGTGGTTGCAACTCCACGCCTTCCAATGTTGTGCTGTCGCAAGCAAGTCCAACCTCAGGGGAAACTAATACCACGAATTTACAAACGAAAAACAAAAAAGTTATTCTGACGACGTTTACAGTCATCGCTGACATGGCGCAGAATGTGGCGGGAGATAAGGCGATTGTAGAATCTCTTAGCAAACCAGGCTTGGAGATTCATGGTTATCAACCGACACCCAGTGATTTAGTGAAAGCGCAAAAAGCTGACCTAATTTTAGATAATGGTTTGAACTTAGAACGGTGGGCGGAGAAATTTTACAATAGTGTCCCTAAGGTTCCTCATGTCACTTTGAGTGCGGGTGTTCAACCTGTGGAAATTGCAGAAGATGCTTACAAAGGTAAACCCAATCCCCATGCTTGGATGTCGCCGCGAAATGCTTTGATTTATGTAGAAAATATTCGCAAAGCATTCGTAGATTTAGATCCAGTGAATGCAGACACCTACAATGCCAATGCTAAGGCATACAGTCAGAAGATTAAGGACATTGACCAGAAGCTGCGAAAAGAGGTATCGGTGGTTCCAGAAGACAAGCGGTATATGGTCAGTTGTGAAGGGGCTTTTTCCTACATCACCCGTGATTATGGTTTAAAAGAAGTTTATCTCTGGGCAGTCAACTCGGAACAGCAGGCGACTCCTAAACAGATTGAAAAGGTTATTAACACGGTTAAGGCAAATAAAATACCTGTTGTTTTCTGTGAAAGTACAGTGAGTGATGAAGCGCAACGTCAAGTAGCGAAGGAAACAAATGCTAAATTTGGCGGGGTTTTCTATGTTGATTCCCTCTCCCCTCCTAATGGTTCTGCATCGACTTATCTCAAGTTATTGGAACATAACGTCACAACTCTCATTAAGGGATTGCAGGGGAATTAGAGATGGGGAGACACATCTCAGGGGAGAGGATAAACGCTAATCCAAAATTTAAAATCTAAAATTTCAAATCATATAAATACTATGGAATCTTTCAGTATTAATGTAGAAAATCTCACAGTTGCCTACCACGGTAAGATTGCTTTGCATGGTGCTTCTTTGCAAATCAAAGCAGGTTCAATAAGTGGATTGGTAGGAATGAATGGTAGTGGTAAATCAACTCTGTTTAAAGCAATTATGGGGTTTGTAAAGCCGACAACAGGAAGGGTGTTAATTAACAGTTTACCAATCAGAATGGTACAAAAAAATAACCTGGTAGCGTATGTGCCGCAGTCGGAAGAGGTGGACTGGAATTTTCCGGTGAGTGTCCACGATGTAGTGATGATGGGGCGCTATGGGTACATGAATATACTAAGAATTCCTGGAGCAAAAGATAAAAGGGTGGTTCGGGAGAGTTTAGAGAGAGTACAGATGTGGGAAATGCGCGATCGCCAAATTGGGGAACTATCGGGTGGACAAAAAAAACGCGCATTTTTTGCGCGTGCTTTGGCGCAACAGGGAACGGTCTTACTGTTAGATGAACCATTTACAGGGGTGGATATCAAAACAGAAAAAACCATGATTGACCTATTACTAAAACTGCGAGAACAAGGTCACACAATTTTGATTTCTACTCATGACTTGGCATCAATCACAACCTTCTGTGACCAAGTCGTCCTCATCAACCGCACCATCTTAGCCTACGGCGATACCTCTTCTGTTTTCACAGAAGAAAATCTCTCTCGTACCTTTGGCGGTTCGCTAGGTGATTTGCCGTTTAGCAAAAGCCGGATCGCTCGTGAAAATCAGGAGGGAATGTGATGGAATTGCTACAGTGGTTTACCGCACCCTTGCAACATGAATTCATGGTGAAAGCAATTCTCATCAGTGCCTTAGTTGGAGTAGTTTGTTCAGTGTTATCATGCTACATGACCCTCAAAGGATGGGCGTTGATGGGGGATGCAGTTTCCCATGCTGTGATGCCTGGAGTAGTCATTGCATACGTTCTTAAGATACCTTTTGCTGTTGGCGCGTTTTTGTTTGGAGTCGGTTCAGTTATTGCCATTGGTTTTATCAAGGCGAAAACGAGAATCAAGGAAGACACAGTCATTGGATTGGTGTTTACAGGGTTCTTTGCCTTGGGGTTGGTGCTAGTTTCTAAAACGCCAAGCACTGTAGACTTGACGCACATCCTGTTTGGCAACGTTCTGGGTATTTCTCAACCAGACGTTATCCAAACAGTGATTATTAGCGTTATCACCCTAGCGGTAATAGCTCTCTTACGCAAAGACCTACTATTATTTTGTTTTGACCCCACCCATGCACGTTCCATTGGCTTAAATACAGGAGCGCTCTACTATATTTTGCTATCCTTACTTTCCTTAACTGCTGTCGCCGGACTACAAACTGTGGGGATTATTTTGGTTGTGGCAATGCTGGTTACACCTGGAGCAACGGCTTATTTATTGACAGACCGTTTTGACCATATGATGTTGATTGCTATGGCTTCTGGGGTCCTTTCCAGCGTCATGGGGACTTACATCAGCTATCACATTGATGGTGCTACTGGAGGTTGCATTGTCGTGTTGCAAACTCTGCTATTTGTTGCAGCGATGATATTTGCACCCAAGCACGGTTTACTGATGAGGACAAGGGGTGTGCTAAAAGACGGAGGACACTGACTAATCAATTGTCAATTATCAATTTCCGGAATCCAAGCCCCAACAATCAATGAACAATGAACAATTGATAACTGTTCATTGATCATTGATTCTTGACTCAGCAAGGCTCCCCCTCATGGGCTTTCTGCTTCCGACACTGTAAGAAATTGTGCATAAGCAGAAAATCTGGCGTTTTGAAGAGCCTGAACAGCGATTCTAGAATCTTGCACCCAATATTGTCGTCCAAAACGGACAAGTTGACGGGAAGCACCAGCTTGTACAATTCCGATCACTGGCACTTTTGCTTTTTCTCTTTCTTTTGATTGTCCTTGCAAAACTGTTCTGAGGTGATGCTGCTCCTCAATGGTAGTTGCTTGTTGGGTATTAAGTTCCACTATCACCAACTGTACCGTTTCTACTGGTTCTACGTCTTCAACAAGCAATTGATTTTGCTCTTCGCGTCGGTCTACTTTCCCCCAGATAATTAATCTAGAATCAATTTGGAGCCGGGGATTAATCCGCTCGTAAATTTTAGGAAATACTACTGCTTCTAATTGAGTTGTTAAATCTTCTATTTGTAAAATCGCCATTGGATCGCCTTTTTTGGTCATGACTTTCTTAACACCATTGAGCATGACAACTGCACAAATGGTGCTTTCTTCTTTCTGTTCGCTAAGCCGCGAAAGGTTAATTGGAGCTAGAACACGTGCTGATTTGCAAATAGCTTTTAGAGGATGATCTGATACATAAAATCCCAAAAGTTCCTTTTCCATCTGCAACTTTTTCTGTTGAGGAAAATCAGGAACAGATTGAGCTTTGGGAGCCACTTCAAAGCTATTTAGGTTTTTATTGGTAGTAGCAGCAGTAGAAAATCCACCACCTAACAAATCAAAGAGATTTCCCTGTCCAGTAGCTCTATCTCTGGCGCGAGATTGTGCCCAATCGTATATTAGTTCCAAATCGTGAAGTAATTGGTTGCGATTAGAGTCAATTTTGTCAAAAGCTCCACAAGAAATCAGCGCTTCTAAAGCACGACGGTTGACAGCACGCAAATCCACGCGATCGCAAAAGTCAGCTAGGGATTTAAACTCTCCTCCTTCCTCTCTCGCTTCCAAAATACAGGCTATTGCGTTCTGTCCCACGTTACGAACAGCAGACAATCCAAACAAAATATTTTCACTCGACGGTGTAAAATCCACACCAGAACGATTGATATCTGGCGGCTCTATCTGAATATTCATACTTCCGCAGGTGGAAATATATTTCTGCACCTTGTCTGTGTCATCACTGTTAGCCGTCAACAGCGCCGCCATGTATTCCAATGGATAGTTCGCTTTTAAGTACGCAGTTTGATATGTGACATAACCATATGCCGTTGAATGGGATTTATTGAAACAATTAGAAGCGACTAAGCCATTGCTAATAATAAAGTTATGGTCGCGCTCTACCCCAATGTCGTATACATTTTGCGTACTTAAATTTTTTCGTGCTATAATCTTAACCATTTTTCAAGTTCCTAAAAGCTATAAGACCGATTAATTGATAAAATTGTCAAGAAAAAAGCCAGCAATGTCCATCTCACTGAAATAAATATTAATTTAGTCCAAGTCGCTTGGTAAGGAGCTAGGTTTAAATATGATGAAAGTAAGAGATTTGAAATGTTTACACTTGCTACACTGACTAGCGTTATGATTGCATTTTCAAAATTCAATGCCCCAGTAGCTAAATTTTCCCTAGAGCATCTAGGCAAACGCTTTGAGACAGTAGAGCTACAGTTTAATGATGTTAAGCATTCCAAAGATTCCTTTGAGATTCGAGTGTTTTTGAATCAGCCAGATGCTGACGTGAATACTCCACTTGAGGGTAACGATCATTTTGCTGGATCACTATTTGTGTATGGACAGGGTGAATACGTCAACGAAACAGGAGAAAGGATTTCGGCTCGTGAAACTAGGGCACAAGAATTTGACTTGAGTCCTGGTGCATCTAATACAACTGCTTTCAAGCTGTATCTAGATATCACGGACAGCCTCCGTAAAATGGCTGCAAAGAATTTAGAAATCATAGTGAACTTAGTTGCCGTTGACTTTAAAGGAAACCAAATTATCAAGCCTGAGTTTGACTTTGGTTCCATCTCCCTAATCACAAACTGATCGGAATCATGTACGTAAAAAAATAAGCCAGTCTGCTCCAAAACGGAAAGGCTGGCTCATTATTTTTCGGGGACAATGCATGACGGCAATCAAAAGGAATCATCCTGGTGATTGATTGACAAAACTCATACCATTTAACGAAATGACTGATACAAAAGGGCAATGGGCAATGGGCAATTCCCAATTTTCATTTGTATCAATATTAAAGTGAAACGGTATCAGGTTGAATAAATGTATGACGGACTATCGCTCATTTTGTTACCAAGGCGATCGCATCAAAGTCGGTTTCTGGTCGGTCAATTTGATTGCCTTTAAAGTCAACTGCCACTAGCTTCACCGTGACTTCATCAGTATTATCAACCATTTTTTTGATGCCATTCGTTGCATCTAAAAACAGTGTAAAAGGAGCAACATGAGATAAAGGTCTCAAGTCAAACTTACCGCGATGAACTTGAGGGTCGCAGTGTCCGGCATCACCTGCACACTCGCCATGTCCGAATAAAAACATTGAGCCAGCAAAATGGTCGTTACCCTCAATTGGAGTATTCGCGTTAGCATCTGGCTGATTCAAAAACACTCGAATTTCAAAGGAATTTTTAGAATGTTTAACATTGTGCAACTGTAGCTCTGCTGTTTCAAAGTCACGCTCTAGTTGTGATAAAGGTAAATTAGCAACTGGCACATTGAATTTTGAAGGTGCAGTAGTCGTCGTTGCAGCCTCTAGTCGGGGTGCAGAGACTTCAGCAGTTAGATACTCATACCCTAAATCTCTAGTATTCCAAATGTCTTTTGTTGTCATATTGAAAGGTCTTAACACCGCAGTCCAAATTTCAATGACTCTACCGTTCTGGTCACGGAAAGTCTCGTTAACAGGAATAATGTTAGGATGACTGGCTTGCCATTGTGCAAACAACCGATCTACGTTGCAATGGTGCGCCCAGAAGATTGGATCGTAGGAAGAGTAAGGAACCAACCCCATCGTTCCGCCGACCCAACCATGCAAACCATTGTGAGGGTTCTCAAGTGCTGCTGAATATCTGGAATAGGTGGTTGACATTTGCTGTGTGCTTCTGACTAGATCCGCTAACTGCCTTGGGACACCGGGAGATCCTGGATCTCTATTAGTTTCACTAAAAGCTGAACCTTGAAACTTAATATCTGCCTTCAGTAGTGGATTCGGTTCCTGTTGACCTGTTTGAGGGTTGCGCCAGGTGGGTTCTGTATATGCTGTGGGCATTCCTTCTTGTTGGGATATTTGATCAGTCCAATCCCAATAAGGAATAGTCACACCAGGAACCTGATCTTGAAGCGCTTTTTCCAGCCAGTACAAATAAGGACGGTGCCACACAGTAAATAAAGGATTGCCATGCGCACAATAAATAGGGAGGGGTAAACCATGAATTCCGGCTATAGATTGGTAGCCGCGATCATCATTGATTTCATACAGTTTGACGAAAGCTTCTCGCAGAGCAGCCAGTTCATCTGCGGTCAAATTGCGAATATTTTTCCGGTATTGAACCGTATCTGTTGTTGGTGCTGTGGCTGCCATCATGAGCATGGCACCCTTCATCGAAGGATTTATTCTTGCTAAGATTGTAGCCATAATTTTATCATCCTATGTTATCTTCGCTGCTTTTGTTACACCGAGCGGAAAGTGCCGCAAGGCATAAGGCATCCTTGTTTCAATCCCACGTTTTTAAGGTTTTTCAGCGTGGGGATAGCATAGCTAGTAGCTAGCTACCTCCTGCTCCCGCTCTGCCTTCATGAAGCACCCACTGTACTAGTTAGAACTTTGGAGAATGAGTACCCCAAGTCCTGTCCCGCTTCTATATCCTTAATTAAATAGGTTTACGTCAAATTAACTTATGCACTTTTGTTTTCTCATTCCCAAAGAACAGTCCAGTCAATGGTTGTGTCTGAGCAAGGTAAAATACCCGCAAAAGCCCAATCAAGTGGGCAGAAATCATCAAAGTGTACTAAAATCAAGGACTTGAGTCGTAATAGGGAGCAATCATGGCGTCCATCCGCAAGTTGCACACACAGCTAATTAAGAAAGAACGCTCTGCCGTTGAAATTACTCAAGAAATTCTAGACCACATTCAAGCAATAGAGCCAAAATTGCACAGTTTTTTATGCGTGACTGCTGAACGAGCACAAGAGCAAGCGCAGCAAGTGGATGCTAAAATCGCCGCTGGGGAAGAAATCGGCATACTAGCAGGGATTCCGATTGGGATCAAAGATAATATGTGCACCAAGGGAATTCCCACTACCTGCGCCTCTCGAATTCTGGAAAATTTCATACCGCCTTATGAATCAACTGTCACCCAAAAACTGGCAGATGCTGGTGCGGTGATGGTAGGTAAAACCAATTTGGATGAGTTTGCAATGGGAGGTTCTACAGAAAACTCTGCTTTCAAACTCACCGCCAACCCTTGGGACTTGTCGCGGGTTCCAGGAGGTTCTTCTGGTGGTTCAGCAGCAGCAGTCGCAGCAGGAGAATGTGTTGTCTCTCTGGGTTCTGATACTGGTGGTTCGATTAGACAACCAGCTTCTTTTTGTGGTGTTGTGGGAATGAAACCAACTTATGGACTCGTTTCTCGCTATGGCTTGGTGGCTTTTGCGTCCTCTTTAGATCAAATCGGACCATTTGCACGCACAGTAGAAGATGCAGCGATATTATTGAACGCGATCGCAGGTTATGATCCCAAAGACTCCACCAGTCTGAAAGTCGAAATTCCTGACTACACCGCCAACTTAAAACCAGAGCTCAGTCAAGGAAAGCTAAAAATTGGTATCATTAAAGAAACTTTTGGTCAAGGTTTGGACTCACAAGTCGAAGAAGCAATTCATAAGGCGATTGAACAATTAAAAGAGTTAGGAGCCGAAATTCAAGAAATCTCTTGTCCTCGGTTCCGCTATGGCGTACCAAGCTATTATATTATTGCTCCATCTGAAGCATCAGCAAACTTAGCTCGCTACGATGGTGTTAAGTATGGCTACCGCGCTCCTGATGCAGATAGTTTGATGTCAATGTATGGTCGCACCCGTGCTGCTGGTTTCGGTGCAGAAGTCAAACGCCGGATTATGATTGGAACTTACACTCTTTCTGCTGGTTATTACGATGCTTATTATCTTAAGGCTCAAAAAGTTCGCACCCTGATTAAAGAAGACTTTGAAAAAGCTTTTGAAAAAGTTGATGTTTTAGTTTGTCCTACGGTTCCGACAACTGCGTTTAAAGCAGGAGAAAAAACCTCTGATCCTTTGAGTATGTACTTACTTGACTTGATGACGATTCCTGTAAATCTTGCTGGTTTACCGGGTTTAAGCGTGCCATGCGGTTTTGATAACGATGGCTTACCAATTGGTTTACAGCTTATCAGTAATGTACTACGAGAAGACCAACTGTTTCAAGTCGCTTATGCTTATGAGCAATCAACGACTTGGAAAGAGCGATCGCCGCAACTATAGTCATTAGTCACAAGTCACTAGTACTAATACAAATGACTCGTGACTAATGACTACTGACTATTGACTGTTTCTGGAGTGAATGTCACTTGCTTCACACTACCTATATTTCCTAATGGTATGGGTTGCTTTTTATTAGTAGAAATTAATACCGCACCAGCATTACCAGAACGAATCATCAATTCTTTTTTTGCTGTCCAAATTTTTTTATCTCCCTTGTTTAACTCCCCTTCAAATTCTGTTTTGCCATCCACTTTCACTCGCAGCCATGACTTGTCTTGAAGCTCAAGAGTTACTTCGACAGGAGAAGCCGTCTGTGCTGTAGGAGATGCAGTTGGGGTTATGACGGTTGCTGGTGAAGTAACAGGTGACTTAGCTTTTGGTTTGGAGGATGATACTAATGATGGAGCCTTAGGTGCAGATTCTGTTTTTTGTTCGGAAGCAAACGGTAACAATTTTCTTCTTTGATTAGAAGATTCAACTGAACGTTGTGGATTGAGAATATAAAACAGTCCGAAAGAAGCAGCAGCTAATAACAGGACGTAGGGTACAGCAAGAGGTACGTATATGCTTGATTTTTTATCTAACACCTGATTATCATTCTCGGGTTCTTGAGGAGGAGAACAAATATTTGCAACAGTTTTTGCTAGAGTAGCACCATCCAGTCCCATAGCATCTCCGTAGTGACGAATGAACCCTTTGACATAAATAGGCTCGGGTAATTCTTCAAATCTTCCTTCTTCCATAGCTTGTAAGAAAGCTAATCGAATACGTGTGTAAGCTGCTAGCTCTTCTAAACGTATCGATTTTTCTTCTCGTACTTGTCTCAGATGTGCAACTATTTCCATTAGTTGCTCCTCTTGATCCTTATTTAACAGCTTCACCATCTTCTCCTCTTTTGTTGATAACGTTTTATTCTTCTAAATGAAACCACTTAAATTAATGTACAAAAAGTTACTTATTTACTTATGTTATTTTAAATCACTTTTTGATAATTTATTCATATTTTTATCAAGATAAAACGGCTTTGTTAGGCTAATAATACTGTATTTATAAATACTTACATGAGAACAAACAAGCTGCAACATCCAATCCAATTACTGTTCACATTATTAATTTGGGTAGGAGTCGTTGTAGCCATAGCCTATTTTGCTGTATGTATATTTCTTTATTTCCAACAAACACGGTTCCTTTTTTTTCCTTCTCCCGTGATTGAAACGACACCAAAGTTCTTGAACTTAAGTTACAAAGATATTTGGTTACCTGTGTCAGCTAAATTAAGCAAGGTGGAACATATTCATGGTTGGTGGATAGGAGCAAACCAACTGAATGCCAAAGTTTTGCTATACCTGCATGGCAATGGTATCAACATTGGTGCAAATGTCGCTCGTGCACGTCGGTTTCATCAACTAGGGTTTTCAGTGTTATTGATTGATTACCGTGGTTATGGTCTTAGTGAGGGTCGCTTTCCCAATGAATCGCGGGTTTATCAAGATGCAGCTACAGCTTGGAATTACCTAGTCTACCAGCAACAGATTCCACCCAACAAAATTTATATTTACGGACATTCACTGGGAGGTGCGGTAGCAATTGATTTGGCAGTGAAAAATCCAAACGCTGCTGGCTTAATTGTAGAAAGCTCTTTTACCTCGATCCGGAAAGTCATCGCTTACAGGAACAATTTTTGGATGTTTCCTGTCAATTTGATCTTGACGCAGCGCTTTGATTCGATTAGGAGGGTGCCAAATTTAAAAATGCCCGTTTTGTTTATTCACGGTACTGATGATGTCGTAGTACCTGCTTTCATGAGCCAAGACTTGTATGCTGCTGCTCCTGAACCAAAAAAATTGGTTCTTGTTCCTGGTGGAGGACATAACGATATAGCAGAAGTTGCTTCTTCCGTATATCTACAAGCAGTGCAGTCTTTTGTCATTCTTGCTGAGTCTTGAGTTCCTAGCTGTGGAGTAAGCTGTTACGTCTACAAGTTGCACTATGGAGATTGAGAAAGTGAGGAAGTGAGTTTAACACTAATTAAGATTAGCAAAAATCAAAAAAAGATTCTCAATTTTGAATTTTGAGAGAAGTTGGAGCGGAGAGCAGCGCCTTGCGGAGAGTGCCCGTAGGGCACGCTGCGCGAAGGTGATGCGTGAATTTTGAATTCCCCTGTAAGCGGCTCCGCTAACGCGCAGCGTCTCCGACAGGAAAAGGGGATTGACCTCTACAATGAATGAAAATGAGGTTACTATGTCATGCCAACATTAAGATGTCAAAAGTTCTTTTCTTCTTTGCATCAAACTTCTAGATAAGAACGACATAATCCAAGTAGCTCAACCTTTTTTATTTTTCTTAAATTCAGAAAAAATAACTACGTAACAATCCGGAAAAGTCAATAAACTATAGAAGAGATTATACAGGTATAACTTCCCTTTGCTTAATTGGTGGAGGCTCCCTAAAATGGCTACTACATCTGTATATTTGTTAAAAATTCTCGATAATTCAAGTATTGAAATCTCTCAAGATGAATTGCGGACGCTTTTAGGTGAAATAGAAGCTGAACTTCATCGGAGTAAAGTCTATCGTCGTGCTGTAGCAATATTGCAAAAGTTGCTAGGTTCTTCAACTGAGCAAGCTAATGTTTTGTTTAAAGCAGTAGGTAGAGAAGCGATTGGTTTAGTATTTCGCCAGTTTGTGCAGCAGTATCAAAAAGTTGAAGAAAATCAGCAGCAGGAAGATAGTACGAGTCAAATAGCAACTACTGAAAAGACAAATTCTGCTCATGATTCATCACATGATTTATCACAACACTTAACAAGTGTTGTTGAGCAAAAAACGACTATTGAGGAGACTAATAGTAAAGCTAATTTACCATCAGAATCTCAGGTAGAAAGTCATACAGCAAATGATTCTGCAAGAACCAAACAAGACCGTTCCAAAACGAAAACATCAATTGGGTGGCTTAATCCTGGTAAAAAACGGAAACAAGCTGAATTAGCCAAGCAAATGGCAGCCGAACAGCGTGTAGAAACTCTGCGTCAAATCGGTCAACAACTAAAGCAAGCTCGTGAGTCCCAAGGTCTTTCTCTTGGTCAACTTCACGTTTATACTCACGTACCCCTTCATCATATGGAGGCATTGGAAAAGGGCAATTGGGAGCTATTACCAGAAGATGTGTATGTTCGTGGTTTTATCCGTGTCATGGCTAATGCTCTTGGATTAAATGGCACAAATTTAGCTGCTTCCTTACCTGCACCAGAGCCAGTCAAAGCAATTTTACCTGCTAGGTATCAGTATAAAAGCCATTTTGGATTAGGAATATCGCTGCATCCAGTGCATTTGTATTTAGGTTATGCAGCTCTTGTTGCTGGCTCAGTAGGAGGATTGTCAATCATGGCATCTCAGCAAGCAAATGCGGACAGAGCGATCAACAAAGATGCAGCGACTCAACCTTCTTCATCATTCACTCACTCATTGCAGGAAACAAAGCCAATTTCTCAACCAGGTTTATCTAGTAGTGCTAGTGTCACTGTTGGATCTGATATTGCTCCACCAGAAGCTCTTTAAGAGTGAGGGGTTCCCCCCGTTGTGGCGACTGCGGGGGGTTCCCCCCGTTGTAGCACAAGCGCGTTGTGTTATGCCGTAGGAATCGCGCACCTTGAATTGTTGACGGTGCGTTGTGCTGCGCGACAACACACCCTACATTTAAATTTCTTAACATAGCTTGAAATATTAGCGCCGACTTACTTATATCTTCAGGTTGTACACGGTAAAATTGATAAATGATGTTATTACTGCCTTGATAATGGATAACATGAAACCTGTGTAAGGGAACCTGAATTGTTTCACCTCAGACTATGAGTTTATGAGCGATGAGGTGCAAGATTTGAGATGATTTGCTGCCTAAATCCCGAATGCTCTCATCCCCTAAATTCACAAGGCACAAACTTCTGTGGAAATTGCGGGGCAGAGTTGATTTCGTTACTCAGGGGTCGTTACCGCATTATCAAACCATTAGGAGGCGGTGGGTTTGCTCGTACTTACCTTGCTGAAGATGCGGATAAGCTTGATGAAAAATGCGTTGTCAAGCAACTAGCACCACAAGTTCAAGGAAGTTGGTCACGCCAGAAGGCGATCGAGTTATTTCAGCAAGAAGCAAAACGTCTACAACATTTAGGCGAACATCCCCAAATTCCCACCCTGTATGCCTATTTTAAGGAAGATAATTACCTGTATTTGGTGCAGCAGTTTATCGAAGGGAACGATCTGTTGCAGGAGTTAAGACAGCAGGGTGTGTTTGATGAAGCAAAGATTCAAGAATTCTTGCAAGATTTGTTACCTGTTCTGGTAGCGGTACATCAGCAGCAGGTGATTCATCGAGATATTAAGCCAGAAAATATCCTTCGCCGTAAAAGTGATGGTAGGTTCGTCGTCATTGATTTTGGGGTGTCAAAGCTAAAGACTGGAACAGTTAACGCGAAACCAGGAACGAGTATTGGTTCATTTGGTTATGCACCATTTGAGCAAATGTATTCGGGTGAAGCTTATCCTGCTAGTGACCTCTATAGCTTGGGAGCAACAACTTTTCATCTGTTGACTGGTGTTTCGCCTTGGGAGATATGGATGAAACAGGGCTATAGCTGGACTTCTACCTGGCGACAGTATTTAATACAACCGATCGCTCAGGAATTAGGGCTGATTATTGATAAGTTGCTGCAAGAGAACTATAAACTGCGTTATCTCTCAGCAGAGGCTGTTTTACAAGACTTGTCTTCTGGGTTACCACCACAGTCTACTCCACTGCATACAATACTCTCGCCTCTTCAACCAGAAACACTAACGCTACAAATTCCACAGCAACCACCACAATATTCAGCACAGTTTTTTAGAGAGAAATTATTGCCTTGGGCAGTTATAACAGGCTCCGGGAGTTCGTTTCTGGCGATCGTCCTTCTGTGTTCTGTCGGAACTATTTGGATTAGCTCTGGTTTATGGCTGCTTATCTTAGTAGGATTAATTTTTGCCCAGCCTTGCTCCATTTTTGAAAAGACTTATTTGTTTATCGTTGCCGGAATTACGACATCATTTATTGTATTGATCTACAAGAAATTATACATCGTTAATTTTCTAAAAGCAGATGTCAATGGATTTCTGGTTCTAATCTTGCTAGTCATTCTTGCTGGATCGCTGACTTTTACTATCTTAATTATTTCCCAAATATTGAACAGATTGATTTCTAAATATTTCTAATTTATTATAGATAATTTTTGTTTAATTGAGGTCACTTTTATATGAAAAATAACACAGAAAATATTCGGCTTATTCTTTCTTTGGGGCTAGCTGGATTACTAGTAGCAGGTATTTTATGGTTATTAGGTAAAGTGATTCGCCCAGAGAAAGAGTATTCTGGGCAATTTCAACAAAATAATGCTTCAATTGCTCCATCTGCTCCATCCTATATAAATTCGCCTTTAAAAAACAGGATGAGTTTAGGTGAGAAAATTTTTGTGAGAGAAGGAAGACCCTCTGAAAAAGAAGCTGGAAGTAAGGCATTTGAAGCTGGTGATTTTAGAACTGCTGTTAATAAATTCCAATTATCCCTCCAAGCCAAGCGTAATGATCCTGAGACATTAATTTATTTGAATAATGCCAAAAATGGTCAATCGCAATCCTTAAAGATTGCTGTCATTGTACCGATTGGTATTTCCTTGAATGAAGCAGAAGAGACTTTACGCGGAGTTGCCCAAGCTCAAGATGAAGTAAATAGCAGTGGAGGAATTAATGGGTTTCTGTTGCAACTTCAGATTATTAGTGTTGATAACTTTGAGATTATCAAACAGCTAAATACCCAATTGATTAATGACCCTAGTATTGTAGCTGTTGTCGGGTTTAGTCGCGATCCCTCAATTTATGACAAAGGTGGTTTGGTTATGGTTTCACCAGTCAATCCAATAAAGTCATCTAAACCGACAAAATACGTCTTTTACGCTACTCCAACCTCTGATGTTTTCAGTGATGCGATCGCTCGCTATATCGTTCAAAAAGCTCGCCTCACCAATATTGCTATTTGTAGTGATTCTACATTTATAATTAATCAGGAAAAAATAAGTCAGATAATTGTACAACAATACACTGATTCCATCAAAAAATATGGAGGTAAAGTTACCAGTACAGGTTGTGATTTGGGGTCTGGGAATTTTCAGCCCAGTGCTTTTCTCAGTCAAGCCATCAGCGATGGAGCAGAAGGTTTGCTATTCATTCCTAGACCAGATAAACTCAATTCAGCGATTGAAGTGGCACGAGAGAATAAAGGTAGACTGCCGTTGTTTGGATTTCCAGGGATGTACACAGAAAGAACTTTAAAGTATGGGCAAGCGGATGTCAAAGGAATGGTACTGGCTGTATCTTGGCATAATAATGCTGTTGGAAACAAATCTTTTACTCAAAAAGCAGTTCAGCTTTGGGGTGGAGAAGTGAGTCCGCGAACTGCGACAGCATATGATGCACTTCAAACAATTATCGCTGGCTTGAAAGAAGGTAACACCCGTGAGGGGTTACAAAAGGCTCTGTCTAATCCCAATTTCTCAGCTTCAGGAGCAACGGGAAAGATTCAGTTTTCGCAAACAGGCGATCGCAAAGGTGGAGTTTTTCTAGTCAAAGTGGAGCCTTGCGATCCAAGTCAGTCTTGTGATTCTAGTACTGGCTATCGTTTTAAACTTGTGCAATAGAACTACAAGAGTGCTGAGTAATTGGTCAATAACCTAAATAAGCCACATCTTCTTGTACCGACGAGTTCAGTAGTGTCCACAGTTGTAAATCAGTGAAATCTGGAATTGTCATAAACGCTCCAAGTGACTGGAGAACTTTCGGATCATGAGTGGTTGTAACACCGATAGTGTGAATTCCAGCACCAACAGCAGAACGAATTCCAGACGGAGAATCTTCTAACGCTATTGCTTTTTCTGCTGTGATACCTAACCTGTTTAGGGCAACTTGGTAAGGTGCAGGATCTGGTTTACCGGCTATCCCATTCTCTGGCATGACAACTATATCAAAGACTTCTTTTATTTCCAAAACTTCTAGCATAAATTGGACATTTAATCTGGGAGCGTTGGTGACTAAAGCACTTTTAAATTGATACGTATTTGTCCATTTGATAAGTTCTGAGAATCCGCTTAAAGGCTTAAGAGTAGTCTTGGCTTTTTGGCGGAAAAGAGCCTCTTTGTCATCTGCAAACTTTGCACCTTCTTCTGGTGATAATTGTGGCAATAGGTCTTCTATAATTTGTGGATTTGTCCGCCCGCTAAGTCGGGACTGATAAAATGGTTCATCAATGTCCATGCCGTAGCCTATCAGCATTTCTCGCCAAGCTTGGTAGTGTATGGGGTCAGTGTTGGCGATCGTTCCATCTAGATCAAAGAGAATTGCTGCTAGCATGGTTTTTAAGGGTGTAAACTCTTGTAAAGTTTCTTTACATAGTTTACATTGTTTTGTTCTACTTTGTAATCCTGTCTGCATTCCTAAAAATAGGAAACTATAATTGAGCATTCTAAATGACAACCTATGGTAGCTGATACGAGTTAAGGCAGATTGGTAACTCTGTCCTTACTCGTTTCCTTTGAGTTTGTGTGAAAATTTTCTGTATATTCTGATGTCAACTGCCAAAAATTCTTTTCGCGTCGATGCTCTACAGGTACAGGTTTATAACTCTGAAGTTGAACTGGCGCAGGATGTAGCGGGAATTGCACAAAAACATCTACAGCACACCCTTGAACAAAATGATGCTGCAGCTTTATTGTTGGCGACAGGCAACTCCCAAATGAAATTTCTTGATACTTTGATAGCTAATGGTAGTTTAGATTGGTCGCGGATTACCTGTTTCCATCTTGATGAATATTTGGGTATTTCTGCTAAGCATGGGGCTAGTTTCCGACGCTATTTGCACGAACGTGTTGAAAAGCGGGTGAACCCCAAGGAATTTCACTATATAGAAGGTGATGCTATTCAACCTTTGACAGAGTGCGATCGCTACACCAAACTCCTGCAAGCACAACCCATTGATTTATGCTGTCTTGGTGTTGGTGAAAACGGACATTTGGCTTTTAATGATCCAGCAGTAGCAGATTTTAACGATCCCCATATATTGAAACTTGTGAAGCTGGATATTGTAAACCGCCAACAACAAGTCAACACAGGGTATTTTTCTAGTTTGGAAAGTGTGCCACAATACGCTTTTACTGTTACCCTCCCAATGATTTGTTCGGCAAGAAAAATAATTTGTCTTGCACCAGCAAAACGCAAGGCGAAGATAGTAAAACAGATGTTGGAGGGGGATATCACCACAGATTGTCCCGCTTCTATTCTCCGCACACAAGAGCAAGCAACGTTATTTTTAGATGTAGATTCTGCAGCTTTAGTGAATAGTTAGGAGTCATCCCAATACGGTTCGGTTAACGATGTGCTTTGAAGAAGAATTCAGTATTCAGCAAGTTTTGATTCAGAATCATGGATGAGTATCAAACACTCATCCGCGAGCATCAAACACTCGTCCGCGAGCATCAAACACTCGTCCGCGAGCATCAAACACTCGTCCGCGAGCATCAAACACTCGTCCGCGAGCATCAAACACTCATCCGCGAGCATCAAACACTCGTCCGCGAGCATCAAACACTCGTCCGCGAGCATCAAACACTCATCCGCGAGCATCAAACACTCATTCGCGAGCATCAAACACTCATTCGCGAGCATCAAACACTCGTCCGCGAGCATCAAACACTCATCAAACTTAAGAATATTTTATATTTTGTGAAATTGATTAGGCTTCATCATGACAAGCCCTGCGAGTATGGCTGGCTACGGTTACGATCAAGGGCACAGGCAAGAGGAAAACGCCAAACGGCAACAGACATAGGAAAATTATATTGCAATGAGTTTAGCCCAACACGTAGCGCAAATCTAACAATTTTTCAATCTTTATTCTCTCATTTACTTGGCGTATAGTCGTAATCTATGTCAGCGAGCAACAAGGCTTGATTATCTATGGTTCGTGAGCTAGAAAAAAAACGTCAGAGTGCAAAATTTCCAGAAACTGCCCCAACCGCCAATCCAGTATTTTTTAGAACCTATAGCCGTCGTAAAGAGGCTGGGGTGAGGGAGACTTGGGATCAGGTCTGCGATCGCACTATTGGTGGCTTAATCACTATAGGGAAGTTACTTCCACACGAAGCTGATATCCTACAACGGATGCAGCGAAATTTGAAAACATTACCTAGCGGACGTTGGTTATGGGTTGGTGGTACAGACTGGCTAAAAGAGCAAAAAAACTTCTCTGGGGCGTACAATTGTACATCTACCAACCTACAAGACTGGAGTGCTTTTGGGTTGATGATGGATTTGGCAATGATGGGCTGCGTGCGATTCGTTGGCTAGAAACCAAACCTAATAAGGGTTTTGGAGGATTAGCCGCAAGGTAACTCTACCTATAAAGTAAGAACCTTGACAACTTGATAGTCATGTTGGTGACATCGAAATAAAGCAAATGTTCAGTACAGTCTCAATCATAGGAATATCCAATGATAAACCTGGAAAGCATAACAATAATCGATGAAGTCCAATCCCCTCAGTGCAAGGGTGAAAGCACTTTCCCCACGGTAGCGACTAGCCATCAATCCGTGAAGCGGGAATGAACGGTGGTAAGAAGCCAGTCCAGGTTTCGACTCCAACTAGCAGGAGAATATGGTTAGCGAAAGCGAATCTACATCTGAATCATCGTGAGCATATAAAACAGCCTAGTGGACTAACAGGCTGTGCCAAAAGGCAAGGGTAGAGTGACCGGAATCGCATCCATTTCGGTCTGCACCACTCGTAACCCCGGTGAACAGTAGGAACCTAAACTCTCAACCAATGACTATCAGGAACGAAGTAACCACATAGATTCTCTCAGGCAGGTCGATACCTGAGTAGGTGCTAACCGGATGAACTATGTGGCGAGATTGAGTCAGAAGCTAACGCCTACGGTAATGCGTAGGATATGCAGACGGACTCACGGAAAACAGATACATGTAAGTACAAGTAGCAATGAAGACGACTAAAACGAGTTTCAAGACTACGGTGGTATGGAACACAATTAACTGGAAGAAAATCCAGCGAATTGTGTTCAAGTTGCAAAAGCGCATACACAAAGCTGCTCAACGTGGGGATGTCAAAGCGGTGCGACGACTCCAGAAGATTTTGATGAAATCCTGGTACGCCAAGCTTTTAGCAACGCGACAAGTGACCCAAGACAATCAAGGTAAGAAAACAGCAGGGGTTGATGGAGTGAAATCTCTCGGATACGCCCAACGTCTGGAACTAGCTAACAATTTAGGAACCTTAGGGTTAGTAAAACCAACCCGGAGAATCTGGATACCTAAGCTAGGGACAGATGAAAAGCGTCCCCTTGGAATTCCCGTAATGGCAGACAGAGCGAATCAAGCATTAGCTAAGTTCGCCCTAGAACCACAATGGGAAGCAAGATTCGAGCCAAACAGTTATGGGTTCAGACCAGGAAGGGCGACACACGATGCCATCGAAGCCATATACTTAGCAATACATTGTAAAGCTAAGTACGTGCTAGATGCTGATATATCCAAGTGCTTTGACAACATTGACCATCAAAAGCTACTGAACAAACTAAACACATACCCATCCATGAGACGAATGATTCGTAACTGGCTAAAAGCTGGATTTATGGATGGACGCGATATGTTCCCGACTGAAACGGGTACACCACAGGGAGGGGTAATTTCCCCACTACTGGCAAATATCGCACTCCACGGTATGGAAGAGGTCATCAAGGAATACGCAAACACCCTACCTACTCGTAGGAACTATGGGAAAAAGCAGAACCCTTCGGGTTCACCAGTCGCCTCTCCTTGCGGAGACGCTCTTGCAACAACGGGGGGAACCCCCGCACAGCGCTGGATTCACCGCAATGCCCTCAGTTTAATTCGCTACGCTGACGATTTCGTGATTATCCATGAAGACATCAATGTTGTGTTAGGGGCAAAAACCGTAATTGAAGGTTTCTTAAAAGACATCGGTTTGGAACTTAAGCCAAGCAAGACTAGAATTTGTCACACCTTTAAAGAGTATAAAAGGAAACAGCCTGGATTTGACTTCTTAGGTTTTAACATTCGGCAATTTCCGGTCAACGATGGGATGAGCGCAAAAGCGCCTAAAACAGGAAAAATTCTTGGATTCCAAACAATCATCCAACCAAGTAAGAAAGCGGTACAACGTCACTACAAGGCAATATCCGACATCATCGACTCCCACAAGAGCGCACCACAAAAAGTGCTAATCCAAAAACTCAACCCTATCATTCAAGGATGGGCTAACTACTACTCAGCCGTTTGCTCAACAGATGCTTTCACCAGATTAAATCACATGATTTATACCAAGCTGACATCATGGGCAAGATATAGACACCCGAACAAAGGTGCTAAATGGGTAGCTGAGAAATACTGGATAACAGTAGGTGGGGATAATTGGGTGTTTGGGCATACCAACCCAGAGACAGATGAAAGATATATCTTGTCAAAGCATACATGGACTAAGATTGTACGCCACATCAAGGTCAAAGGCGATGCCTCACCATTTAACGGTGATTTCGTCTACTGGGGAACAAGAACTGGAAAAAGTAAGGAGATTCCCTCTCTACTCGCAAAAATCCTTCATAAGCAGAAAGGAAAATGTGTTCACTGCGGTCTAACCTTTACAACAGAAGACCAAATTGAACTTGACCACATTATACCAATCAGCTTGGGCGGTGAGACAGTGCTGCGGGAGGGTTTCCCTCTCAGTAGCCCAGACGCTACGCGTTGGCACAAGCCTCCGCAGGACTTACCGCAGGTAACTGCGAACCCGGAGGGGAAAAGAAAGTTCGATAACATTCAAGCATTGCATAGACATTGCCATGACCAAAAGACAGCCAGAGATGGCAGTTTGAGCAGTTCCCATGACAAGGGTATGTTTTCTGAGGAGCCGGATGAGGTGAAAGTCTCATGTCCGGTTCTGGAGACGAGTAGCACTCGTGAGGGTGTTGCTTAGTTTAATGGGACTGGAGCAGTTTTAGAACCACAATATATCAACAAGTTGCCCTTCATCCGCAATCGTCTTCAAGTACAAGTGCGGGGTAAAATTGGTAGTACTTCTCCGCTTAAGCGTCGTGAGCAGACAGAAGTCAAAATAGAAAGCAATCTCGTTACTATCTACATTGGAGATAGCCGTCAAGGTTGGGTGCAATCTTATCAAAGCTTGTTGGAACTCTCCACCGATGAACGATTTTCCAAAGATGTTCAAGTCATTGTTGATATCAACGATGTACGTCAAGCCGGAGAACCTCTCAACGGCTTTGGAGGCGTCGCTAATCCTGTAAAATTGCCCGGATTGTATGAGCGTTGTGCATCCATCCTGAATAAAGCTATAGGACGACAGTTAAATTCTGTTGAATGCTGTTTATTAATTGACCAAGCAGCTGTCACAATTGTTGCTGGCAACATTAGACGATCAGCTGGTATACGTCAAAGTTCTAGTGAGGATGATTTGTTTGCAGATGCTAAGGCAAATCTTTGGCAACAGGATGAAAATGGCAACTGGCGCATCGATCCAGAGCGTGATGCTTTGAGAATGGCAAATCATAGTAGGGTATTTCACTATAAACCTACTCTAGAAGAATGTATTAATGCTGTTCGCAAACAGTATTACAGCGGTGAAGGTGCAATTCAATGGGCTGGTGAAGCTGTAGCTAGAGCTAACTGCGACCTTTTGAAGAATCATGAACAAAAAGTAGATTTTCTTAAGGCTTATGCTCTAGGAAAAGCTAAAGATTGGTTGCAACAGCATTATCCGCAAATTCCTGAAATTGAGCGAGAACATCGTTTAGCTCGTTACGGTTTAAACCCGTGTGGTAGATAATAATTTTGCCTCACGTTAAAAACCGGGGAAATTCAAGGGAGGCTAAGCAGAAAAGGTGAGTTGTTAGTCGTTAATTGAAATTTGAATAAATTCTACTATTAACTACTAAACGACTAACTCATTGCTGTATGCTAATCTTGAGCTAACTTTATGATTTAAAAGTCTGAGGTAGTGCAACGCATAGGGGTTGAACCTTTTCAGTGAATAGTCAGCAATAAACAGTGAAGGAGTCACCGAGTCAGAAAACTAAATTCTTTATTTCTTCCTTATTTCTTCCTTGGTGAATACTGAATACTGTATTCTGACTTCTTCTTCAAATTGATAACTGATAACTGATAACTGATAACTGGTAATTGAAAAGAATATAATACCCTCACGAGTCTCCGGCTACCAAATGGTAGAAAAGCTATGCTGAACTGAACTAGAATTGACCAGTTGTATCCCGATAATGGGTATGAGGGAAACCTCCAGAACTAGAGGATAAAAAGCCTTTAGGATAACAAAGTTGGAAATTATTGGCTCGAATTTTCATTGCAATCTTTCAGAAATCCACCTCAATCAAATTGACCCAAATAACTACAAAGAACAGGAGGAGGCTTTCAATGCTGGTGCGCTGTCTGTAGCAGCACTTTTACATCACAAATTTATTGAACCCCGCTACCAGTACAGCCGTGAATTAGACCCAATTGTTGGTGTTTCTTTCACTGGGTTATTTGATTTCTTTGTTCATGCTTTTGGGGTTGATTGGTTGCGCTGGTGGGAAAAAGGAAGACCTGCAACCACTGAAGGATTGGTGTTTAAGCGTCAGGAGGAAAAATATCTGAGTTTTTGGAAAGATACTGTGCATCGCGTTGTTTGGGATTACTGCGATCGCCATGGTCTAAAACGTCCAAACCGCTGCACCACAGTTCAACCAAGCGGTACCAAGTCTCTATTAACAGGTGCTAGCCCTGGATGGCATCCCCCCAAGGCACAAAGATTTATTCGTCGGATTACCTTCCGTAAAAATGATCCCGTGGCGTTGGCTTGTATTGATTACGGGTACAATGTTATACCCTCTCAATCAGACAAAGATGAACAGGGTAACTTATTGAATGATCCCTTCGATCCGCGAGTCAGCGAATGGCTGGTGGAAATTCCAGTCGCTGTACCTTGGGCTGATTTACCAGGTGCTGATGAAATAGATATCAGTCAATTTAGTGCGATCGCTCAAATGGATTTCTATATGCAGGTGCAGAAATTTTATGTCACGCATAACACCTCTGCCACCATTGAGCTACGAGAAAATGAAGTTGAAGCGCTAGGAACTCGAATATACCAAGCCATCAAAGATGATGAAGGTTACATTAGTGCTGCACTTCTGGCACGGTTTGATGACCTTCAAACTTTTCCTCGCTTACCTTTTGAGCCGATAACAAAACAGTGGTACGAGCAGCTGATGAAAGAAGTGGAAATGCGCCGCAAAACCGAAGATTTTCATGGTGTTTTAAGCCGCTATGATTTTGGTGAGTTAATGGAAGCAGGACCAGCAGGTTGCGATTCTGATAAATGCATGATGCCTGAACAAACTTCGGGTAAATAGTATCAAGAACAACAGCGGTGATGCAAGATTTCTTGCACCACCGTTGATTCTATTTCAAGACAAATGCAGCAGCTTTCCTCACAACACAGTCTTCAAGACTTCCATCGCGATAACAATACTCGCGTTACGATCGCTTTAACAGTCCTAATTTTTCATTGAGTGACAGGAGATTCCTCATGTTCATTGATGAATTAACACCCATATTGAAACAATTCACCCAGCATCCAGTCTCGTTTCTGGGCGGTTTCGTTTCTGGCTTGCTGCGACTCAACCTTGCTGACGACCCTGTTAAAAGCTGGCTCTCACAGCAACTCGACTTCACGACCAACACGACTTTTGAAGCACATAATGGCAAAGCTGGTGGTCCTCAATCGATTAGCATTGAATAAAGGTAGGTTCACGGATTTTCCGTAAAATCTCGCCCAAAGAAAGACGAAGCATAAGCTTCGCAAAGGGAGCAACTGCGTTGCAAAAAGAAGCTTGGAGCGGCACAAGCCGCTTCTCAAAACTTCCGATGAATTGCAGAGTTAGCTAAAACTTAGAAAAAATCAAACAAAGTTTTATTAACCATTTATTAACCATAAGATACAAATACACATAACCTAAATGTGTTTGTACAATCTCATACTTTGAAAAACAGCACAATCAGTTATGATATTTAGCGTATGCGAAAAATCAGCCTAACCTCTGGCTAAGTCGTAAGATTCAACCTCATTGGTTGCTTCTTTCTGCTTTCTTTGCCATTGGCGAATCAGACAAGATAAAAGCAATGTCTGCTATTTATTTTGTTTGTTTTTACGGTGAGTTATTCGCTCTTCGTTGCGACTTACGTGATTCACATGACTATTTACGTTGGAAACCTTTCCTACCGCGCCACAGAAGCAGATCTAAAAGTAGTATTTGCAGAATACGGCGAGGTCAAAAGAGTTGTCTTACCTACTGACCGCGATACTGGTCGAGTACGCGGTTTTGCCTTCGTAGACATGAGTGAAGACGCCCAAGAGGATGCAGCCATTACAGAGTTAGATGGTGCTGAATGGATGGGTCGTCAACTCAGAGTTAATAAGGCTAAACCACGCGAGGAGGAGCGACGAAGTAGTTGGGCGAAAAGATAATAGTCAACAGCCTTAATAGCAATGGTCTACAATAGTAGCAGATTGTTTTCTAGTTATGCAAGCTATTAATTGCTGAAATATCTAGAAACAAAATAAATCAAATAATTTGATGAAGTTAAAAATTATGCCCGACGCGTTGTGACTCCAAGATTATAGTCATGATGAGTCGGTTTTTAATCAAGTCAGTACATCTATAGAGTAGCGTTTGGTGAGGGCAATTGTGTTGAAATTCTCATTCGGAATAGGTAGACTTACTCAAGTTTAGCACTCAAAACTGGTGACTCAGCTTTGCATAGACCCATAGGCGATTCATTTCTTTAGTTTATCTAAAATCACATTTAAGTTGTCAAATTACCTTTCTAAGATAGAGGCAGCAACCACAAGTTGCAACGCATGGGGTCAACCCAACAAACACCTAGTTTCTAGGGAGGTTAAAAAATGGCTAGAGCGCCGGAATCTTTGGAATTGGATACTAACGAAGAAGTAGCAGACAAGGCGTTGGATCGTGATTGTACAACATTATCCCGTCACGTCCTACAACAACTTCAGAGCTTTTCACCCCAAGCACAGGATCTGAGTGCGCTTATGAATCGGATCGCCCTAGCTGGCAAACTGATTGCTCGTCGCCTCAGCCGTGCAGGCTTAATGGAAGGGGTTCTCGGATTTACAGGGGAAGTCAATGTGCAGGGAGAATCCGTCAAAAAGATGGATGTCTATGCCAATGATGTCTTTATCTCAGTTTTTAAGCAAAGCGGTTTAGTCTGTCGCCTAGCTTCCGAGGAAATGGAAAAACCGTACTACATTCCGGAAAACTGCCCTGTAGGTCGCTACACTCTTTTGTATGACCCAATTGATGGTTCATCCAACACCGATACAAATCTCAGTTTGGGTTCCATCTTCGCAATTCGGCAACAGGAAGGAGGTGACCTCAATAATGAAGCTGCTGACCTGCTAGCTCCTGGACAAGGGCAAATTGCAGCGGGGTACATATTATATGGTCCCAGCACAATGCTGGTCTATACTATTGGTAGGGGGGTTCATTCGTTTACCCTTGACCCGAGTTTAGGGGAGTTTATCCTCACAGAAGAAAACATTCGGATTCCTGAGCATGGTCCTGTATACAGTGTTAACGAGGGGAACTTTTGGCAGTGGGATGAACCAATTCGGGAGTATGTTCGCTATGTCCACAGAACAGAAGGCTATACCGCTCGTTATAGTGGGGCAATGGTAAGTGACATCCACAGAATTTTGATTCAAGGCGGTGTGTTCCTCTACCCAGGAACACTTCCAAAACCAGAAGGTAAACTGCGTTTACTTTATGAATCTGCTCCCCTAGCCTTTGTCGTTGAGCAAGCAGGTGGTCGCGCCACTACGGGACACATTGATATCTTAGACGTGATACCAAAAAAACTGCACCAGCGCACGCCTTTGATTATTGGAAGCCCAAAAGATGTTGCAAAGGTAGAGTCTTTCATTCAAAACGGTCACTAGAAGAGCGTAAAAAGCACAAGTTAGGGTGTAGTAAGCACATAAACCATAAGTGAGTGGTTAGTCGTTAGTCGTTATGAGTCAATAGAACAACTAACAGCTTGACAAACGTTACTTGGACATATTACTAGCAGGAGTCAAAGGAATACAGCTATGGCAACTAATCAACTATTAGAAATCAAGAAGTACGGTCAAAGCATCTGGATGGATAATTTGAGCCGTGATATTATTCAATCTGGCGAGCTAAAAGACCTGGTTGAAAATAAAGGAATCTGTGGCATTACCTCCAATCCAACCATCTTTGAAAAAGCGATCGCTGGAAATGCCATTTATGATGCTGACATTGAAGCAGGAATCCGCGAGGGATTATCAACAGACAAGATTTACGAATCGCTAGCTTTTGCAGATATCCGCAGCGCCTGTGATATTCTACGCCCTGTGTATGATGCAACGGATGGATTGGATGGTTATGTCAGCATCGAAGTTCCACCAACCATTGCTCATGATACACAAGCAACAATCAAAGAAGCCCGTCGCTATTTTCAAGAAGTTGGTCGGGAAAATGTCATGATTAAAATTCCCGGTACAGACGCGGGTTTGCCAGCCGTTGAACAGGTGATAGCCGATGGCATCAATGTCAACGTTACTCTACTATTTTCCATTGATAGCTACGTCAAAACAGCTTGGGCTTACATTAGTGGTTTAGAAAAACGAGCACAAGAAGGTAAAGACATTAGCAAAATTGCCTCTGTCGCCAGCTTCTTCCTCAGCCGAATTGACAGCAATATTGACGGTAAAATTGACGCAAAATTGAAAAAAGGCGTCGATGACATTACCGTAGAAGCCAAGCTGAAAGATGTCAAAGGAAAAGTAGCGATCGCCAACGCGAAAATTGCTTACCAGGAATACAAGAAGATTATTCAGACAGACAGTTGGAAAGCATTAGCAGCTAAGGGAGCAAAAGTACAGCGCCTGTTGTGGGCAAGCACCAGCACCAAAGACCCCAACTATAGCGACGTGATGTATGTTGATGAGTTAGTTGGTCCTGACACTGTCAACACCTTACCACCTGCGACAATTGAAGCTTGTGCTGACCACTGCGACGTCGCCAGTCGTGTGGAAACAGGTGTAGAAGAAGCTTATCAGCTGATAGAAAACCTCAAAGACCCAGACATCAACATTGATATCAACACAGTAATGGATGAACTGCTCGTTGAAGGTATTGACAAATTTGTCAAGCCCTTTGAATCGTTGATGAACTCCCTAGAAAACAAGGTGAAACAGTTGTCTCCTGTATAGGAATTAGATACTAGCAACTGGGGAATGGGGATAAGGAGGACAGGGGGAGTGAGGGGCAATAATGGGCAATTTCCAATACCCATTATTGCCCAATGCCCAATGCCCAATGCCCAATGCCCATTGCCCATTGCCCATTGCCCAATCCCCAATCTCACATCCAAAACCCAAAATTGTTATGGTCAGTCTGCTAGAAAATCCGCTGCGCGTTGGTCTGCAACAGCAACGGATGCCCGAACCTCAGATTATAGTTATCTTTGGTGCTTCCGGTGACCTGACTTGGCGCAAACTCGTACCAGCACTGTACAAACTGCGACAAGAACGGCGCATTCCACCAGAAATCACCATTGTTGGCGTAGCACGCCGGGACTGGAGCCACGAATACTTCCGCGAACAGATGCGCAAAGGCATGGAAGAAGCTCATGGCGGTGTCGGTCCGGAGGAACTCTGGCAAGACTTCTCCCAAGGTCTATTCTATTGCTCTGGTGATATCGATAAGCCCGAAAGTTATCAGAAACTGAAGAATTTTTTGAGTGAGTTAGACGACAAAAGAGGAACACGGGGAAACCGGATGTTCTACCTGTCTGTTGCACCGAATTTCTTTCCAGAAGCAATCAGACAGCTTGGCTCAGGGGGAATGCTGGAAGACCCCTACAAACATCGTCTAGTTATTGAAAAACCCTTTGGTCGGGACTTGGCATCTGCCCAAAGTCTTAACCGAGTGGTGCAGAAATATTGCAAAGAACAGCAAGTCTATCGGATTGACCACTATCTAGGGAAAGAAACAGTTCAGAATTTACTGGTGTTTCGCTTTGCCAATGCGATTTTTGAACCCTTATGGAATCGCCAATTTGTTGATCACGTTCAGATTACTGTAGCAGAAACCGTAGGGGTAGAAGACAGAGCTGGATACTATGAAAGCTCAGGTGCACTGCGGGATATGTTGCAAAACCACCTGATGCAGCTTTTTTGCATGAGTGCGATCGAGCCTCCTAATTCCCTAGATGCCGACAGCATCCGTACAGAAAAGGTGAAGGTACTCCAGGCGACTCGATTAGCCGATGTCCAGAGTCTGCACCGTTCTGCAGTACGGGGTCAGTATAGTGCTGGGTGGATGAAGGGTAAACCCGTACCTGGTTATCATGAAGAACCGGGAGTTAATCCAAACTCCACAACCCCCACCTATGTAGCGGTGAAGTTTCTGGTTGATAACTGGCGTTGGCAAGGAGTTCCATTTTACTTGCGTACTGGTAAGCGGATGCCAAAAAAAGTCAGTGAGATTTCGATCCACTTCCGCGAAGTTCCTTCGCGAATGTTTCCATCTGCTGCCCAACAAATGGCTGGTAATATTTTGGCAATGCGGATTCAGCCTAATGAAGGAATTTCTCTACGCTTTGAAGTCAAGATGCCAGGAGCAGCATTCCGTACTCGCTCCGTTGACATGGACTTTACTTATGGTTCTTTTGGTATCCAAGCAACTTCCGATGCCTACGATCGCCTGTTTTTAGATTGTATGATGGGCGATCAGACATTATTCACACGGGGAGACGAAGTAGAAGCCGCTTGGCAAGTTGTGACACCAATTCTTTCCGTTTGGGATATGCCAAGTGATCCGGCGTCCGTTCCCCAATATGAAGCTGGCACTTGGGAACCAGCCGAAGCGGAGTTGTTAATTAACCAAGATGGTCGCCGTTGGCGCAGACTATAGAAGAATGAAGGGTAAAGGATAAAAACAGAATTTTTTTCAGTTCCTTTACCCTTCTGCAACTCATACTTCATAACTTAATACTTCATACTTCAATTGTTATGACTTCCCACGCTCCTACGATTTTTTCACTTCAGGCTCCCAAGGATGTTTCGCTAACAGAAATTGAAGCGGAACTGAGTCGCATTTGGCAAAGTTACGGCATTGCTGGTGAAGACGGTGCGCTTCCTGCAGCCACTCGCGCCACAACATTTACTTTGGTAGTTTACGAACCCGAGGAAACCCAGTATCTATTGGCTGCTTTGGGACTTTACAAAGGTCCGATTGATGGCATTCTCGGTCCGCAGACACAAACCGCACTACGAGAAGTACAAAAAACTTATGGTTTGACAGAGACAGGAACAGCAACAGAGGAAACCCTTGCCAAATTGCGGGAAGAACTCGCCAAACGTCATGGTAATGGAGCAACGGCGGACAACGGTTCTGGTAGTGCGTCTTATGTTCCAGATGCCAGTAGCCCCCGAATTGCTGATGAAATTGCCATCCGCAACCCCTGTCGCATTATTGCCCTGTCTCCAATAGCTGGCGAAGATGTAGGGGTGAAAGCTCAAGTCTCTGCCTATTGCCCAATCCAAAAGCAGTCCGCAAGTACACTCGTCTGCTGCGAATACATTACTTTCACAGGAACGGCTGCTGCTTTAGAACGGGTTGGTGGGATGCTTCACGCATTGTTAATTGGTGGCTTGCCCAAGTTTCTCTGGTGGAAAGCAACCCCAGATTTAAGCAATCCCTTGTTCAAGCGACTATCGGCAGTTTGCAACAATGTGATTGTAGACTCCTGCAACTTTAATAAGGCAGAAACTGATTTGCTTAACTTGCAAGAGTTGGTAGAATCTGATGTACCACTCGCTGACCTGAACTGGCGTCGTCTTTCAGGATGGCAGGAGTTAACAGCTGAAGCCTACGATCCACCTCAACGTCGTGCTGCTCTAACAGAAATAGACAGAGTTAACATCGACTACGAAAAAGGCAACTCCGTACAAGCGCTGATGTTTTTGGGTTGGCTGGCAAGTCGCTTACAATGGCATCCGGTTTCTTATCAAAAAGAAACCGGAGATTACGACATCACACGAATTCACTTCGTTGCACAAAACCAACGGCAAATAGAAGCAGAGTTAGCAGGAGTCCCAGTTGCTGATGCGGGTGACGTTCCTGGTGATTTAATTGCCTTACGCCTAAGTTCCACAAATCCGCAGGCAAACTGCGGGACTCTTATCTGTTCGGAAACTGGTGGTTGTATGCGGATGGAAACACAAGGTGGTGCTCAGTCTGCTGGTGTGTTTCAACAGGTGACTTCACTTTCCGAGCAAAAAGCAGAAGCTTTACTCAGCCAGCAAGTGCAACGCTGGGGTCATGAGGCACTTTTTGAAGAAAGTCTCGCGCTCACAGCTCAAATACTCAAGTTGGGAGCAAAACAGTGAACAGTTAACAGTATACAGTTATCAGATTTTGGTAACTGATAACTGATAACTGAATAACTGGTTAAAAGTTAGGCATTAAGAGTTAAAAGTTAAGAGTTATAACTCTTAATTTTTAACTTTATGGCTTTAGTTATTGCAGGAGAACGCAGTGGGGTGGGCAAAACAACTGTCACGCTCACCCTTTTGGCGTCTTTGTGTCAACGTGGTATAAAGGTACAATCTTTCAAGGTTGGTCCAGATTACATTGACCCGATGTTTCATCAGCACGTTACAGGTCGCGCTTGTCGCAATTTAGATCCTGTGCTGACATCAGAATTTTATGTAAATCAATGTTTTATTCATCACGCTCAACTAAGTGAATATGCTCTAGTTGAAGGAGTCATGGGGCTGTTTGATGGAGTTGGGACAAAGGGCAATGGGCAATGGGCAATGGGCAATGGGCAATTCTCCTCCTCTTTTGCTAGTACGGCTCATATAGCCCAGTTACTAGATTTGCCTGTTGTATTGGTGATAGATTGCAGTCGGTTGTCTGGTTCTGTAGCTGCGATCGCACACGGATATTGCTCATTCAATCAACAAATCAAAATTGCTGGGGTGGTGTTAAATCGCGTAGGAAGCGATCGCCATCTATCCTTTCTCAAAGATGCCCTGGAACCTCTCCAATTACCTATTCTTGGAGTACTGCGGCGTGAGGAAAATATTACAATTCCAGATCGACACCTGGGTTTAGTACCTACTGCAGAACTTCCCCAATTGAATGCTCTAATTGACCGACTTGCTCATCTGGGTAACACTTGCTTTGACTGGGAACGCCTGTTACCACTTTTGAGAACAAGAGAAGCACAGGAGCACAAGAGTACAGGAGCACACGAGAAGAATAATTTTTGCCCATTGCCCATTGCCCATTGCCCATTGCCCATTGCCCACTCCTCATCCCCTTCACTCCCGATAAGAATAGCCGTGGCGCGCGATCGCGCTTTCAATTTCTACTACCAAGACAATCTTGATTTGCTACAGCAGTTGGGTGCAGAACTGGTTTTCTGGAGTCCTTTAGAAGACGCTGAATTACCGGAAAACGTGCAAGGAATGTATTTTGGCGGTGGTTTTCCAGAAGTCTTTGCTCAACAACTCGCGGAAAATACCAGCGTTCGCCATGCAGTGAAAACAGCAATTCTCTCTGGAATGCCTACTATTGCTGAATGTGGGGGATTAATGTATCTATGCGATCAAATCGTCGATTTTGCGGAGAAATCTTGGTCAATGGTGGGAGTATTGCCCACAACAGTCGTAATGGATGGGCGTCTGACTCTAGGGTATCGTCGAGCAGTTGCTCTACAGGATAGTTTGTTAGTACGTGCAGGTGCAACCGTCTACGGGCATGAATTTCATCGCTCCCGCTTAATCCCAACTCCGAATCTGCCATTGTTTCAAACTTATCGCTACGACTCCGAAGAATCCACAGGATATGAAGGATGGAATTTACTTCCATCTTTACATGTTTCTTACATTCATCAACACTGGGGAGACAGTCTGGATATTCCAAAGCGATTTTTAGAGCAGTGTTGCTTATTTAATATCAGCTTTCTGAGGGAGGAGCTTCTCCTCAAGAAGACGCTGCGCAAACGCGTAGCGTCTTCTTGAGGAGATACGCTAACGCTACCGTTAAATAATGTTGAACCCACTTTCCGCACTTCATCGTGTAATACGCGTAGATTTCCAAAATCTGGCTAACAACGGTTAAATAAACAGCACGAATACCAATATTTTTCAATATTAATTAATACTTAATAATGCTCAAATTATTAAGTATTAATTAATATTGAAAGTCAAGATAATACATTCTGAAGTGCGGGATATGGGTTGAATAACAATACACTCATGATGTATTGTCATTTTTAATGAAAGTAAACCTTCAAGAAGAAGTCCATCATGACTCAAGATGTGCCAGATCTTAAGCAGCAAACTTCAAAAAAAATCACCAATTTTGAAGGTACGGGCAGTGGAAAAGAAACAGAACCGATAGCCATTATCGGCATAGGCTGCCGCTTTCCAGGTAATGCCAACAGCCCAGAAGCCTTCTGGAAATTGCTGCTTTCGAGCGTAGATGCCATTAGCGAGGTGCCAGAGTCACGTTGGAACGTGAATTATTTCTACGACCCAGATATAGCAAAATCGGGCAAAATACGAACCAGGTGGGGCGGCTTTGTAGATAAAATAGACGAATTTGATGCTCAATTTTTCGGAATTTCTCCCCGAGAAGCCTCACGCATGGATCCGCAGCAACGACTAATGCTGGAGGTAGCACAGGAGGCGCTGGAGGACGCAGGGCAGATGAGCGAACGGCTTGCTGACTCGAAGACAGCGGTGTTTATTGGAATATCAGGTAGCGATTACCAAAACATCCAAGGAAGCGATCGCGACTCCATGAACGCTTACACAAACTTAGGTGGAGTTAACTGTATCACAGCTAACCGCATTTCCTACGTATTTGACCTCAAAGGTCCAAGCATGACTGTTGACACAGCCTGCTCTTCATCGCTGGTTGCAGTTCATCTTGCGTGTCAAAGTATCTGGAATGGAGAGTCTGTGCTCTCCATAGCGGGAGGTGTGAATGCGATACTCAAACCAGAAGTAACCATAGGATTTTCTCAGGCATCCATGCTCTCTCCTGATGGGCGTTGCTTTACCTTTGATGCGCGAGCTAATGGTTATGTCCGGGCTGAGGGAGCCGGTATTGTTGTCTTGAAGCCTTTATCTCAAGCGCAAGCAGATAGAGACCCAATTTATGCTGTGATTCTCAGCAGCGCAGTCAACCAGGATGGTCAAACCAATGGTATTACGGTTCCTAGCGGACAGTCCCAAGAAGCAGCACTCCAGGAAGCCTGCCTGAAAGCAGGGATATCGCCAGAACAGATACAGTATATTGAGGCTCACGGTACTGGCACACCAGTAGGCGATCCAATAGAAGCGATCGCTCTGGGAAACGTACTGGGTAAAAATCGCCCTCCGGGAGACTACTGCACAGTTGGTTCAGTAAAAACTAACATTGGACATTTGGAAACAGCATCGGGAATTGCAGGACTTATCAAAGTCGCGCTGGCTCTCAAGCACTGCCAAATTCCGCCAAATCTACATTTTCAGACACCTAATCCCAAAATTCCTTTTGAGGAATTGGGGTTGCGCGTGCCTACTACCCTTGAGCCTTGGCGAAACGAAAATGGATCGCGCATTGCTGGCGTGAATTCCTTTGGGTTTGGGGGAACGAATGCCCATGTGCTTTTGTCGGGATTAGCAACGGATGCTGTAACGGATATAGGCGATTCAGAGCACGGTTCTGTTTCAGTGCTATTACCCCTGTCGGCAAAGAGTCCGGAGGCACTTGTCGCTGTTGCGCGAGCAACCCATGAGTTTTTAACCGCTCTCGATTTGAGCGCAGGTGTTTCATTGACAGACATCTGCTACACTGCCAGTCTGCGCCGAGATCATCACGACCATCGGTTGGCGCTGGTGGCTGATACCAAAGAAAATTTGGTAGAAAATCTGGAAGCGTTTTTGGCGGGAGAAAACCGTCCAGGTCTGTCTTCTGGTCACCTAGTTCCAGACTTTCAACCCAAGCTGGCTTTCGTTTTTTCCGGTATGGGACCGCAATGGTGGGCGATGGGACGTCAGTTGTTGGAGTCAGAACCCATATTCCGAGAAGTCATAGAACAGTGCGACGAATTGCTGCGGCAATATGCTGATTGGTCATTGTTGTCAGAACTGACAGCATCAGAAGAAACTTCCCGCATTAATTCTACCCAAATCGCTCAGTGTTCCATCTTTGCCGTGCAAATCGCTCTAGCCGCCTTGTGGCGTGACTGGGGCATCACACCCCAAGCGATCGTAGGTCACAGTGTTGGCGAAGTTGCAGCCGCCCATGTTGCTGGAGTCCTGAGTTTGTCAGATGCTGTGCAGGTCATCTTCCATCGTAGCCGCGTTCAAGCCTCGGCAGCTGGCAAAGGAAAAATGCTGGCTGTCGAGCTGTCTCAAGAGGAAGCCGAGCGCGTATTAGCAGGATTAGAATACCAGAGTTGCGTTTCTATTGCAGCCGTTAACAGCCCCAGTGCCATCACCCTGGCTGGAGATAGCGCCGCTTTGTCAGAAATTGCCAAATATTTAGAGCAAAAACAAATTTTCTGCCGCTTCCTGCAAGTTGAGGTGCCTTATCACAGCCCCTTTATGGAGCCATTAAAGGCAGATTTAGCACAATCATTGCAAGAAATCAAGCCCCAAAAGGCTACAATTCCTCTGTTCTCTACCGTTACTAGCAAGCTCGTTGAAGGTTCGGAGTTGGATGGCATCTACTGGGGTCTGAACATGAGGGAGCCAGTGCTTTTTGCAGCAGCGATCGCTCAACTGATTCAAGCTCGTTTCAACACCTTTGTGGAAATCAGCGCTCATCCAGTTCTCGCTAATTCAATCTCCGAATGTCTTGCTTTAGCTGAGATTTCTGGAACAGTGCTTCCAACCTTGCGGCGTAAAGAACCGGAACGGGCTACGATGCTCTCGTCATTTGGCAAGCTCTACACTCTCGGATACCCGGTTGACTGGCATCAGATCTATCCGCAGCAAGGGCGTTTCGTGCGCCTGCCTTCTTATCCCTGGCAGCGAGAGCGTTGTTGGCACGAGTCTGAAGAATCTATGGGAGTGCGGATTGGAACAATCCCCCAGCGCTCAATGTTGGGGCAACAAGTCCACCCCCTTTTAGGAAGCCGTCTCAAATCAAGTCAACCGATTTGGGATGCGTCCATTGACAAGCATCGCCTCAGTTATCTTAATGACCATCGCGTCCAAGGGGCTGTGGTTTATCCAGGAGCAGCTTATGTGGAAATGGCTTTGGCTGCTGCTAAAGAAACTTTCAAAGATGGCGCTTATATTATAGAGGAAATTGAATTTAAAAAAGCTTTCTTCTTACCAGAAAGTAGTGCGTCAATAGTTCAGTTAAGTCTGGAGCCAAGCCAAACATCCTTCGAGATTAACAGCAATGTCAAAGGTGCCCAATCGGATTGGGTTCGACACGCGACGGGTAAGCTAACTCGCGTTGAAAATGGCTTTGTCTCTAAGCAGGTTGTGCTGGATGAAATTCGCCGCCGTTGTCCCAACGAAATTTCTAAGAGCGATCTATATCGGCAATTCCAGGAAATAGGACTCGAATATGGTCCAAGTTTTCAAGGAATCGAGCAGCTTTGGAGCGGCGAAGGCGAAGCGTTAGCTCAAATCCAAATCAGTAATGCTTTACAGACAGAAGTCGAGGAATACCAATTGCATCCGGCTATCCTTGATGCTTGTTTTCAGGTGTCGCTCGCCACTGTAGATTCTGTTAAAGGGACTTACTTGCCAGTGCAGATAGAACAAGTGAGAGTTTACGGTCGTCCAAAGTTGCAAATGTGGAGCTACGCCCGCCTGATGGAGCAAACCGCCGCCACCCGTCCCAAAGGAGATATTCAACTGTTCGATGATGCCGGAAACGTACTGGTAGAAATTCTCGGACTTGTCTGCCAATCTTTGGAGAACAAGCAGGAAAGTTCAAAGAAAGTGGATTACCTCCACGAATACCAATGGGAGATGAAGGATCGTCCCGGTCAAGAGTTAGTTCGTCCCGCTCTTGATTATCTGCCCTCCCCGGTGCAAATCGCCCAAAATCTCCAATCCGAAGCGACGAGATTGAGCGTGCAATTAGGACGTCCGCATTACTACTCGCAGGTAAGGCCACAAATTGACGCTTTATGTGCTGCTTACATTCTTAAAGCTTTCAAGCAACTCGGGTGGGAGCCGAAATTGCTGACTCGTATAAGCGCGGAAACTCTTGCAGAACAGTTAGGTGTGGTGTCCCAGCATCGGCAACTTTTGGGTCGATTGTTGGAAATCCTGGCTGAAGAAGGCGTGCTGCGTCGCTTCGATGACCAGTGGGAAGTTTGCCGTATACCGTCCGTAGAAGAGCCTATTGAGACTTGGAAAGCACTTTTAGCCGAATCTAGCGCTTATCAAGCGGAACTAACGTTGTTAGGGCGGTGCGGTCAGAGGTTAGCTCCGGTGTTGCTTGGGGAGGTCGAACCACTGGAACTTATTTTCCCGGAAGGTTCTCTGACAACATCTGAGCATCTGTACCAAGATTCGCCTAGTTATCGGATTTATAACCTGCTGGTTCAAAAAGCGATCGCGCTTGCACTCTCGCAGCTTCCAGAAGGACGAACAGTGCGGATCTTAGAAATTGGCGCAGGTACAGGTTCGCTGACATCCTATGTCCTTCCAAAGCTGATGCAACATCGGACGGAATATGTATTTACTGACATTACACCACAGTTTACAATCTCTGCCGAGCAGAAGTTTCGCGATTATCCTTTTGTTGAGTACCAAATTTTGGATATTGAGGCGGATATAATCGCGCAAGGATTCCAGCCGCATTCATTTGATCTGATTCTGGCTTCGGACGCACTACATGCGACCCGTGACTTGCGACAAACTCTGGAGAATGTCAAACTGCTTTTGGCATCACAGGGAATGTTGGTTTTGTTGGAATTGACAAACGATTTGCGATTGTCAGACCTGACATTCGGATTGCTCAAGGGCTGGTGGTTATTTACTGATGTAGAACTGCGGTGTAAACAGTCGTGGATTTACTTAGCTCAGTGGCGAGATTTACTAAAAGATGTTGGGTTTGCGGAAGTTGCTAGCATTGCAGATACACCACCAGAAACAGATCAGTCTCTCCACACCGTTATTTTGGCTACTGGTCCAAAGCTTGGGCAAAAAGTTCAGTCCTCATCAACTGTTCCCCATAAGCCTGAAAATCCAGGAACTTGGTTAATTTTTGCTGATAGTTCTGGAGTCGGGCAACAGCTAGCAGAAGAACTCAAACAACGCCAAGAAATCCCGATTCTCATAAAGCCTGCAACTGTTTTCCAGCGCCTTGATGCAAATAATTTCCAAGTTTGCCCGGAACACGCAGAAGATATGCAGCAACTCCTGGAAGCTGTTGGTGCAAATCAGCCCGCCTGTCGCGGCGTGGTTTACCTCTGGAGTCTAGACACACCTCCAAGTGAGAAAATGACAGATGCTACCCTAGAATCAACTTTAACAGACAGCTGTCTGGGCGTACTGCATTTGGTTCAGGCGTTGGCTAAAGTCAATTGGCGGCATTCCCCCCGTCTGTTTTTGGTGACGAACTCTACCCAGGCTGTAGGAGGTTTGAAATCCCTCTGTGTTGCCCAATCTCCTTTGTGGGGTTTGGGTCGAGTCATCAACAACGAACATCCCAATCTTCGCTGTACTCGGGTGGATTTGAGTCCTGCCAGTACTCCTGAGGAGATTCAGTCTCTCTTGTCAGAGTTAATGGCTGACGACAAGGAAGATGAAATCGCCTTGCGGGGTAAGGAACGCTATGTAAATCGGTTAATACGGCTATCGCTAGCAGATTTCATCCAAAAACCAAAATCCCTTGTCCAAAATCGAGAACCCTTCCGTTTAGAAATCTCTGCACCAGGAGTGCTGGAAAACTTGGAACTGCGGTCTTACACGCGCCAAGAACCCGCCCCTGGTTCGGTTGAGATTCAAGTCTGCGCCACAGGTTTGAACTTTAAAGATGTTGCCAAGGCAATAAATTTATTAAGTGATGCTAGTTTAGAGGGGACTTTCTCCGAGCGATCGCTTGGTATAGAATGTGCCGGAATCGTTACCGCCATTGGCTCTGGTGTTGAAGGGTTTAAGATCGGTGATGAAGTTATTGCTTGTGCCCCTTACAGCTTTAGTACGCATACAACAACAGATGCCCGTGCTGTAGTGCATAAGCCCGCGCATCTCAGTTTTGAGGAAGCTGCAACAATTGCTGTTACTTTTCTGACTGCTTACTACGCCTTGCACTACTTGGGGCAGCTCCGTGAGGGCGAGCGGGTTCTCATCCACGCGGCGGCTGGCGGTGTGGGTCTTGCTGCCATCCAAATTGCCCAGAGTGTGGGTGCAGAGATTTTCGCGACGGCAGGTAGTCCAGAAAAACGGGAATTTTTGCGATCGCTTGGGGTACAGCATGTCATGGATTCCCGGTCTTTAGCGTTTGCCTCCCAGGTGATGGAAATCACTGGTGGTAAAGGTGTAGATATCGTTCTCAACTCTTTGGCGGGAGAGGCTATCCCTAAGACCCTCTCTGTGCTAGGAGCCTATGGACGTTTTATAGAAATCGGCAAGCGTGATATCGAGCAGAACAACAAACTGGGTCTGCGACCTTTTCAAAATAATTTGTCCTTCTTTGCGGTAGATTTGGACAAGCTGTTAAGCGATCGCCCAGATAAAGCTGGCTCCTTATTGGGTGAAGTCATGCAATATTTTGAGGCGAAAACCTTTCACCCGCTTCCCCACAGGGTCTTCCCAATATCTCGGGTGGTAAGCGCCTTCCGCTACATGGCACAAGCGAAGCACATCGGCAAGATTGTTGTGTCGTTGCAAGAATCAGATGTAACGGTAGCTCCCTCATCTGAAGAAACAGTCACTTTTCGCCCTGACGGAACCTACCTTATTATCGGTGGACTAAGTGGGTTTGGTTTAGCAGTGGCTCAGTGGTTGGTGGAAGGCGGTGCGCGGCACTTAGTGCTGATGAGTCGCAGTGGTGCTTCCTCGTCAGCAGCTCAGTCAGCGGTAAAAACTTTGGAGTCAGCAGGCGCGAGCGTGGTAGTTGCCAAAGCAGACGTGAGTCAAGCCACTCAAGTGGCTGATGTTCTGACCGACATTGAGCAGTTTATGCCGCCGTTGCGAGGAATTATTCACGCTGCAACGATTTACGACGATGCTCTGATGCTGCAACTTTCTGGCGAATGCTTTTTTAAAGTGATGGCTCCCAAGGTCATCGGAGCCTGGAACTTACACACTCAGACATTAAATACACCGCTGGATTTCTTTGTGAATTTCTCCTCCATTGCTTCATTGGTGGGGAATCCAGGGCAGGGAAATTATGCAGCTGCTAATGCTTTTCTTGATGCACTGGCGCACTACCGCTATGCGATGGGACTGCCAGCTTTGACAATCAATTGGGGAGCCATTGCCGATGTTGGTTTTGTTGCTCGCCAAGGTGAAGTAGGGGAACTTTTGCAGAGGCATGGATTTAAATTGCTGCCATCGCAAGAAGCACTCAGAGTGCTGGGAGAATTACTCCAAGTTGAGGCAGTCCAGACAATAATGGCACCGATGAACTGGCGGCAGTGGTGCCAGGTTCACGCGGCTGGCACACTACCGCGATTTTCTTATTTGGGAGAGGAAGAAGCCGTTTCTGAAGAAACAGGCGATCGCAACAGCGAAAGAGAAACGCTTGTTAACGCTCTTCTGGCAGCAAAACCGACAGAGCGCCAGCAGATTTTGGAATCTCACCTACAAAAACAAGTTGCACGGGTATTAGGAACTTCTCCCGCCAAGCTAGACACCTCAAAACCGCTAACCAATCTGGGACTTGACTCCTTAATGGGAGTGGAGCTGAGTAACCGAATCGAGAGCGATCTGGGTGTGAGTGTACCCACAATGAAACTCCTTGGGGGTGTGAACATTGCTCAACTAGCAGCAGAGCAACTTGGGCAACTAATTCCTGTCAAATCTACGACTGCAACGACTTCCGAATTGCCGTCTCAAGAACACTCAGTAACAGATTGGAACGCCGAAGTTGTCCTAGATCTTACAATCAGTCCTGGTACTGCACTCTTTGAGCTATCTACTGAACCTTCTGCTATCTTCATAACTGGTGCAACTGGCTTTTTGGGAGCCTTTTTACTCCATGAACTCCTTGAGCAGACTCAGGCGGACATTTATTGTCTGGTGCGTTCTGCCAATGAGCACTCAGGCAAGATCAGGATTCAAAAGAATCTGGAAACCTATGGACTGTGGAATCAAGATTTCAGTTTCAGAATCATCCCAGTTTTGGGTGACGTGTCTCAACCCCAGATGGGTCTTTCATCTGAACAGTTTCAAAAAATAGCCAGCCAGATTGATATCATCTATCACAGTGCAGCTTTACTCAACTACGTGTATCCCTATGAAAGATTGAAGCCGATAAACGTTCTGGGAACCCAAGAAGTGCTGAGATTGGCAAGTCAAATTAAGGTTAAGCCGCTTCATTACATTTCTAGTGTCGCTGTTTTTGAGTCATCTGCTTATTACCGAAAGGTGGTGACAGAATCGGATCAGCTTCTTCATAGTAAAGAAATGTACCTTGGCTACTCCCAAAGTAAATGGGTTGCAGAAAAATTAGTGATGATGGCGCGCGATCAAGGGCTTCCGGTTTGTATCTATAGACCATCTTTTATTTCTGGGCATAGTCAAACAGGCGTGTGGAATACAGATGACATTGTCTGTCGCACGATTAAAGGTTATATCCAGATGGGATGCATGGCAGAGTTGGATTCTCTGTTAGACCTATCTCCTGTAGACTATGTAAGCCGTGCAATTGTCTATTTATCAAGGCAAAAGGAGTCTTTGGGCAAGGCTTTTCACTTGAACAATCCCCAATCCATTCACTGGAGGCAGGTCAGTGATTTTCTCAGATCTTTTGGTTATTCAATTCAGGAAGTTTCCTATGAACATTGGCTTTCCCAGCTAAATAACACTATGCGATCGCCCCAAGGGGGCGGCTTCTCTGGAGTATCGCAGGACAATCCTTTATATCCTCTTTTGCCTTTCTTTGTTAAAAAATGGTCCCAAGAGCAACTGACCCTTACTGAGTTATATCAGCAAGCTAGAATACCCAAGATTAGTTGTCACCAGACACTTGTTGCCCTTACGGGTACTGACATTTTTTGTCCACCTATAGATGATAAATTGTTGAATACCTATTCCTCGTACTTCATCCGTAGTGGTTTTCTGAATGCGCCATAGTTGCAATATGTAATATGTTTGGTCTTCAGCGCGGCTACGCCGCGCTGTCGCTTGTGCCAGTTGCGTAAGTCCTGCTTGAAAATTCTAACCCTAGTGAAATTCCTAAATACAAGGTTTGCGTATTTTATTCTAAAGTTTGAACAACTATGAGCATAAAAACAATAAAAGATAAGACTCCTGTCACTTTACGACCACTAGCAGGTTTCTCCTTTATTAACTGGATAAAATTGCTAATCACCAATGGTGGTGTTGATAAACAATATATAACAATAGCAATTCTCATTTCATTGATTAGCTTTTTATTGCTTCCTATTATAATATTTGAGAAAGTCAAGTTTTATAAAATAATTAATGAATTGAAAATTAAAAATCCTCCAATTTTCATAATTGGACATTGGAGAAGTGGGACAACTTATCTTCATAATATAATGACTCAAGATGAAAATTTTGGATATGTGTCTATGGCACAGGTATCTGCTCCAGGGATATTTTTATCTGTTGGTAATAAAAAAATATGGAAAAATATTGTAAATATATTTTTGCCTGAAAAAAGACCAATGGATAACTTAACATTCTCTAGTGATTTACCTCAAGAAGAAGAATTTGCAGTAGGAAATATATCGCCTTATTCTTTTTATAATGGCTTTTTCTTCACCAAAAACATTAGAAAGTATTTTAGAGAGTATGTCGTTTTTGATGGGGTTTCTCAAGAAATAAAAGATAAATGGGAAAATGTCTACCTAAATATTTTAAAGAAAGCAAGTTTTCGATTTAATGGAAAAAGATTGGTTTTAAAAAATCCTCCAAATACGGGAAGAATTGAGCTTTTACTAAAAATCTTTCCCGATGCAAAGTTTATTCATATTTACAGAAATCCATACGTAGTATATTCATCAACAAAGCATCTTTATAAAAAACTTTTACCTGAATTAACCTTCCAGAATATAAACGAAGAAGAAATAGAGGCGATTATTATTGAATTTTATCAGCAGCTTATGCAGAAATTTTTTAGCGAAAAAAATCTTATACCTCTAGAGAATTTTATCGAAATTAAGTATGAAGATTTTATCGGTAATGAACTGACAGAGCTTCAGAGGATATACGAGCAATTAAATCTGCCAGGATTTCCGGAAGCGGAAGAGAATTTCAATAAATACGTTGAGTCACAAAAAAATTATACAAAAAATAAATATTTATTGGATCAAGAAACAATAGACAAGGTATATCATGCCTGGAAATTTACTATTGAAAAATGGCAATACAGTCCTCCGCAGTGACGAAAATATGGCAGCAGACAAAGAAAGCCGATTACTTGAAAAATCTTCAGGTCGATGGCGAATCATTTCGGTAGCTTTTATCGCATTAGTCGTAGGGGTAGCATCTATCTATGTGTTTTCACAATATCGGTTTAATATTCAGACTCACCCACCAAAACCCTACAAGTCGCCTCCTGTCAGAGTTGCTATTACTGCCTTAGGACGCCTAGAGCCTCAAGGCGAAGTGACTCAATTATCTGCCCCCAGTTCACTCTCAGGTACCCAAGTAGAAAAACTGTTGATCAAAGAAGGAGACACAGTTCGCTCCGGGCAAATAGTGGCGTTACTCCAAGATTATGCTAGAGCGACAGCAGCACTACAACAGGCACAAGACAAAGTGAAAGTTGCTCAAGCTCGACTCGCTCAGGTAAAAGCCGGAGCAAAATCTGGAGACATTTCGGCTCAAAAAGCAACACTCGACCGTTTAGAAACTCAATTAAAAGGAGAAGTAACTACTCAACAAGCAACAATCGCCCGCTTGCAGGCTGAGTTAGACAATGCCCAAACCGAGAACAACCGATATCAGCAGTTATACTCCGAAGGTGCCATTTCAGCTTCTGTTGCAGATAGCAAGCGTTTGCAACTCCAGACGGTGCGACAGCAGCTTACAGAAGCCAAGGCAAACCTAAACAAGACTGTGAACACGCTTGACGACCAGATCAAGGAGGCAAAAGCCAAACTGGCAAGTATTAGTGAGGTACGTAATGTAGATATCTCGGTGGCACAAGCCGAACTTAATAGTACCATAACTGCAGTCACACAAGCAAAAGCAGAGCGAGATTTAACCTATGTCACATCTCCTATGAATGGAAAAGTTTTGAAAGTTCATACCAAAACAGGAGAAGTAATTGGTAATTCAGGGATTGTTGAGATAGGCAAAACATCTCAAATGTATGTTGTTGCAGAAGTTTATCAAACAGATATAGAAAAAGTGCGTCTCGGTCAAAAAGCCACTATTACTAGTACTGCATTTACTGGAAAATTGTCGGGAACAGTAAGCAAGATTGGTTTGCAAGTTAGCAAACAGAGCATTTTAAGTCTTAATCCAGGAGTAGACACAGACCGCAGAGTTATTGAGGTTAAAATCCGCATTGATAATCCAGCAGATAGTCAACGGGTCGCAGGTTTAACCAACTTACAGGTGGATGTTGCTATTCAAATATAATTGTGTCATAGAAGACACTGTTAAAAGAATCACAGACTGAAATCATGGTTTTTAGAATTCCCTTAGCTTGGCTACAATTAGTCCGAAACAAAGGTCGTTTTTTAGTAGCTGTGGCTGGCATTGGTTTTATTGTGATTCTAATGTTTGTACAACTTGGCATCCAAAATGCTCTCTATTCAAGTGCGACCCAGGTACACCAAAGTCTCCGAGGAGATTTATTTTTAGTAAGTTCTCAATATAAATCTTTAACTGCAAATCAAAGCTTTTATCGAACTCGTTTATACCAAGCTTTGGGATTTGATGGTGTAGAGTCAGTCAGCCCTATGTACTTGGGATTTGCCAAATTCAAAAATCCCGTGAACGGTGAGAAATACTCAATATATATTATTGGTATTGAACCGGGAAAGGTAGCTATAAATTTACCAGAAATTGAGCAAATTTTAGAGAAAATAAAAATTCCGGATGTGGTACTGTTTGACCAAAATTCTCGACCGGAATTCGGACCAGTTGTTGAAAGATTTGAAGAGGGAAACACTGCGCAAATAATTGAAATATTTCCCTATAATTCAGTCAAAGGTTATAGAGTGAGAATTGGTGGCTTATTCAGTTTAGGCCCTTCTTTTGGAGTAGATGGTAATTTAATTGTCAGTGACTCAACTTTCCTCAGAATATTTCTAAACAACCGGGCTTCAGAAATGATAGATGTAGGTGTGATAACTCTCGCTCCTGGTGTCGAACCACAAAAAATATTGGAAAATATGCGAAAAAGTTTAGTTAATGATGTCCTAATTTTTACAAAGCAAGAGTTTAAAAATTTTGAAAAAAAATATTGGGCAACCAGAACGCCTATTGGTTTTCTATTTAACCTCATGCTCACAATGGGTTTTGTGATTGGTGTGGTCATTGTCTATCAAATTCTTTATAGTAATATCTCTACTCAAATGACTGCCTATGCTACTTTAAAAGCTATCGGCTATGAAAATAATTATCTATTGAATGTGGTATTTCAACAGGCTTTGATTTTGGGAATTTTGGGTTATCTACCAGGATTTGCTATTTCTTTAGGTATATATGATTTCGCCATGCAAGCGACTAAGTTGCCAATAATCATGAGCTTAAACAACATATTAATTATCTTAGTATCAACAATTTTAATGTGTATAACTTCTGGATTGCTGGCTATGAACAAACTCCGCTCCGCAGATCCGGCAGATATTTTCTAGAGTATTGGTCAAGTCCCGTTAAGAGTATATAGTAAAACCTTATATTAAGTAACATTATTTAATGAAATAGCCACTGCGATCGCGCTTCTTACTGGTGTGAAGATATAGGACAGGACTTACGCAAAGAAACCCGGTTTCTACCAAAAATCGTCTGTTTCGCAACAAAATACGAACGAAGAAACCGGGTTTCTGACAGATGGTGCGTAAGTCCTATAGGATTCCTATTTAATTTTTGAACTACACGTAGGTGGGCATTGCCTACTCAAACCCGGATATGGTGGGCATGATCGCTTAGGCAGTGCCCACCCTACACCACTTATTACCAGTGTGAAGATATTTGCATAAGTGTCTCGAAAATGAAAGAGAAGGGTCTGAAAAGAACATTATACTGACAGACTTATGTAGCATAGAAATGGCAGCTGATTCAATGCACCTACTTCTTGATACCTGAAGCAGTGTTCTAGGAAATATTTGCTACTACCTAGAGTAGACTGATTTACAAAATCCCAATAGCTGACATTCCTCATGGCTAATAAAAGCAACAATAAAGAAACATTCACCTTGGTGCTATCTCTGCTCATCACTTTAGGACTTTTAGGGTTTGGTCTGTGGTACTTCCGGAACAGCTTACCTTTTTCCAGGCAACAGACTCAACCCTCTGCCAATTCTTCCGGACAGCAGAGTACTGAGCAAGCTGCAAGCTTGGATACGAGTCTGCCTAATCCAAGTGTGCTAACTATTGATGGTAGCGTCACGATAGTGGCTTTGATGAAGCAACTGCAAATTGCCTTTAGTCCAGTAAACCCTTCCTTACCGACAACCTATGGCTTACCAGATGGCAGTCCCAATGGTACCAATAAAGGGATTCAAAACTTAAGAGACGGCAAAGTCTTGATGGCGGCTAGTTCACGTCCCCTAAAAGCTGATGAAGCACAAGCTGGACTCGTGCAATTCCCCATTGCACGAGATGCTTTAGCTGTAGCAGTAGGTGTCAACAATCCATATAAAGGGGGATTGACAATGGAACAGATCAAGGGAATTTTTCAGGGACAAATCACTAACTGGTCACAGGTAGGGGGTCCAAATCTGCTAATTAAAGTTATTAACCGTTCTCCAGATAGTGGAACGTATACATTCTTTCAGGAAGTTGTGCTTTTAGAGGAGCCTTTTGCACCTGATAGTGCAAATTTCACCACAATGAAGAAAGATGAAACCACTTCAATATTACGTGCTTTGGGCGATAATGGCATTAGTTACAGCACAGTTTCTCAGATAGAAAATCAAACCACTGTCCGCATTGTCCCAATAAATGGGATTTCTCCCACTGATAAAACAGCAATTAAAAATAGTACTTATCCTATTAGTCGAGTTGTTTATTTAGTTGTACCGCGTAAAACCAGTCCAGCTGCCAAACAATTTATTGACTTTACTATATCTCCTAGTGGGCAACAGGTTGTTCAGCGAGTCGGTTTTACTCCATTGAAGTAGGTTAATTGCATTTATTTACTCCTCACCTTTCATGAACACTATTACCATCGACCTTAAACCTGTCATTGAATTAACGGACGAGCAATTTTATCAACTCTGTCGAAAAAACCCTGATGTAAAATTTGAACGAAGTGCCAAGGGAGAACTTATTATTATGTCTCCAACAGGAGGAGAAACAGGAAGCTACAACTCAGAAATTAACGCTGATTTTGTGATTTGGAATCGTCAAACAAAGCTTGGAAAAGTGTTTGATTCTTCAACTGGCTTTAAACTCCCTAATGGCGCTGATCGTTCTCCTGATGTCGCTTGGATAAGACAAGAAAGATGGGATGCACTCACCTCTGAACAAAAAGAGAAATTCCCTCCCATAGCCCCAGATTTTGTTTTAGAGTTAATGTCACCATCGGATACTTTGCAAAAGACTCAAGAAAAAATGCAAGAATACATAGAGAATCAAGTCAAACTTGGCTGGTTGATTGATAGAAAAACACGCCGAGTGGAAATATATCGTTTAGGGCAAGCGGTAGAAGTTTTAGAATCACCAACAGAACTATTGGGAGAAGATATCTTACCTGGTTTTGTTCTCGATTTGCGGACTGTCTTCTAGAGGATAGGAAGAATAGGATATGAAACCGCAGATGCACGCAGATGAAAACAGACAATTATTGATTTATTAAATACACCCCTCGCACTCTGCAGCCTTTACGCCGATAATGGCGGTGGAAACAGGATATCGGAATGAAATTGCTCAATATTTGCTGAATGATAAATCGGCAAAACATATTCTAGATTTTCATGGGGACGAGGAATAATGTGATGAGAAAGCACCTCGCCACCATTTACTCGCACTATCGCCTCTAGCCCTGCTGTGACTGCAACATTAACCTCACCCACTTCCCCCCGAATAAGCACAGTAATTCGCCCTAAATCAGTATTTTCATACCCAACAAGAGTGATACGGGCAGCTTTACACATGGCGTCCCCTGCTTCTACTGCTGCAGGAACGCCATAAACTTCAATCATGCCAAGTGCTAAAGTCATGCTGACTCACTTCACACACTTGCTACGACTTTTGGAGACTCTTGACATTTTCTTTCTCCTGTGATGATCATCTTGACTCTACCACTAGGAGCAAGAGTGATTCCTCGTCGTTGAGGTTGTTCTGGTTGATGAGTCGTCAATGCAAACTGATAGCGTGACACAAGAGTTGCTAGGACGAGCTTCATTTCAAACAAAGCCAAAGCCTCACCAATACAGCGGCGGGTACCACCGCCAAATGGCATAAATTCATAGGGCGAAAATTGGCGTTCCAAAAAGCGCTCTGGCTTAAACTGTTTGGGTTGTGGATATAAATCCTCACGATTATGCAAAAGGTAGATGCAGCTATTTATTACCGTATCAGGCTCCAACTGATGTCCCAGTAGCTCTACTCGTTCTTGCACGACTCTCGCAAACGTCAAGATTACAACGGGATAAATACGCAAAGTTTCATTGCAGACTGCGCTAAGATAAGGCAGCCGTGCAATATCTATAGGATTTGGAGAGTCGCCTAGGGTTCCCAGTTCTTGAAGAAGTTTTTCACGAACTTCTGGCAAATGGTGAATCCAATATAATCCCCAAGCCATTGCTGTTGCTGTGGTTTCATGTCCTCCAAACAGCAACGTCATTAACTCATCACGCAACTCTTGATCAGTCATCGGTTTACCCTCTTCATCTTGTGCTGACATCAGCAATGAGAGGATATCGATGCGATTTGAATCGGGTTTTGCACGGCGCTCAGCAATTTCAGCGTAAAGTAATTTATCAATTTGTTGACGTTGGCGCACAAATCTTCCCCAAGGACTCCAAGCTCCTAAATCTTTTTGCAGGAAGCGGAAAAACAGGAAGCTAGAACTGAGTGGTGACTGAAAAGCTTCCAACATCGAAGTGAGTAAGTGCTTGAGTTGTTGGCAACGTTCTCCTTCATATAAGCCAAAGACAGCCTGTAAAATGACTTGCAGGGAAATTTCCTGCATTGCAGTCCGAATTGACAAAGGTTTGTTCTGTGGTAGCTGACTAAAGACTTTTTCAGTTATATTGCGGATGATTTCACTGTAGGTTCGCATCCGCTCTCCATGAAAGGGGGGCGTCAAGAGTTGTCGTTCTCGTTTGTGGCGATCGCCATCCAACATAATGATTGAGTTGTCCCCTCCTAAAGGTTGCAAAATTTTGTTATTTCGACCAAGGGCTGCAAATTTCTTTCTATCGTTGGTGAGAATTTCTTGAATTGCCTGAGGATGCTGTACAAATACTAGAGGAGGCTTAGAACCAAGTATCGTAGTACTAAAAAGATCGGGATATTGCTGAACCGCACTTTCCATATATCCTACAGGGTCAGTAACCCATTGGATTCTTTGTAAAAAAGATGCAGTTTTGAGAGGATTAGGTAATTTCATTGAATTCTTCCTATGAGATTGTGTTAATAACTCATTTAAATTGTACTTACTTATCTTGTTCACAACCTATGTAGGATAAACTATTGCTGATTTCTAGCACTGGCAAATATTGCTACTGCATCTGGTGTACCTACATATCGCCAATGCCAAGGTTCAAAACTAACCCCTTGAGAATAGTTGCGCTTGAAAGACATTTCAAACCCAAATTCTTTAGCACGGCGAGTTAGCCAACGATAAGCATCTGTTCTTTCAAATTCCAACGTTATATCCTGCTTAGGAAATTTACCATCTGCTAAATCTACAGCAAAGCCGGTATGATGTTCACTATATCCTGCAGGAGCGCTAACTTTCGCTGCTTCTTTCTCAGAACCAAGACGCTTAATTTGGTTTTGAAATAATTTTTGTTGTTGCTCAATAGTGCGAAAACCTGAGACGGGAATTATCCAAACACCTTCTTCTCTGGCTGCATAAATCATCTGCATAAGCGCTTTTCCTGCTTCAGGATTCATGAACTCAAAGCGCTTGTATTTGCCAGTGGCATAGCTACTAACAATCATCAATCGATTTTGATCTGCTTGTGCATAAGGAAAATGCCCATATGCCAAGTGAGTAGCTATTGGCTGCTGCTGAACGAAAACAGGATTTGCTTGTTTTATTTCTGCTGGTGGATTATTCGGTAAATCTGCTGGAGATACAGTAGAAGAAACAGAGGTTGGCTCATTAGCAGGAGAACTGGAAACAGAGATATTAGAAACAACACTCGCTGGTGTTGAAGATGTCGTTGCTCTCACAGGTGGATTTGGGGCTGAAAAGCGCATTAGCAATGCCCCACAAATTATGACGATCAAAGAAACGATTGTGGCAATGACTATAATTCGCACCACATATGGTAGTCTTTTGAAAAATCTCATAATAAATTTAATTGGAAATAATTTGACTATAAGCAATTTTCCAACGCTCATCTATAAACTGTAGATTATAGCGATCTGTTCGATTTTTGAAATCAGTTTCCTTTGGTATAATATTTCTATTGCTATCAAAAAGCTTGCGCTCTTCAGTCAGTTTTACTTGAATAACTGCTTGATTAGCATTGACAGAAAATTCATCAACACCATCAATCGTTTGTACGCCATATTCATAGTAATGACCGTCTTTCTTGAGCGAATTAATTGAACCATCTACTCCAGCTGCATTTTCATACTGTTCACCAATTGTTAACTCAGCAGCAGGTCGAGAGTCGTAAGGAGGAGCAAACATGACTCGCTTTGCTTGCAACCACTTATTAATCAAATTTTCTGCTTCTCCTTTTATTGCTGAGAGTGAGGATGAAGACAGATTGATGCTGGAAGTATTTGTATCAGAAGTGTCTGAAGTTGTGTTGTTTGGTTCAGAATTTCACGTCACTCATCAGAAGATTCTGAAAATTCTTTCTTGAACTGAGATTTCATATTTTCACTTTGAGCACGTAAGATAGCGCTTTGAATCTTCTCGTCAAGTGCTGCCTTAAATGCTGCCATTTCAGCTTTCAAATCAGCAACTTCTGCCCGTAGTCCTACGACTTCAGCAGATAAACCATCTATTTCAGATCTTAGAATATCCTCTTTGTTGCTCATTTCATTAACCTTAATCTTATGCTACTGCAAAAATAGACAAGAGCTAGAAGCCTTGTGTATTTATCGAATAGGATAAATAAACCCCACCACTCAGCGGGGATTTCTATGAAAAAAGTAGTGGGGCATTGTAGGGATTGGTGTTGTCTAAGTCAGTATTAAATAGTGTCTGCGCCCATTCTTCCTCCCAGAGAGTGAATCTGTTTTCTTCCTCTAGACAGATGTAATCACATTAAGAAATTTAACAATCTAGAGTTAATCCCTATCTAGGATTTTCGCTCTGGTCATGCAGCAAGTTCTCATGTCAACGGAAGAGAAAGAAGCGCTATATTACTGTGAATTAGTTAGATACGGCATTGATTTCAAAGAAGCGCTAACTGTTGCCAAAATCTTAGCATCCGAGAAACCAGATGAACTGTTGACTGAAGAAGAGAAAAAACTTGTGACAGAAGTTTGTAAACTATGGATAGTAAAACATAAGCACTTCAAACATTTGAACCCATATTTAATGAAATATAAAAATTTTAACTAATTCATCTGAAATCAGGTGAACTCTCCGCTAAATTGATGCCCCCATTACTCAAAATGAGGGCATTAATTTTTGGTAGATAACACAACACTTTTAATCAAGACTAGCAAGTAGTGATACAGAAAGGTGATAGACACACCCCTTAAAGCCGTCATCGAAGCGCATAAAATAAGCACCTAGAAAAGCTAATAGAGACACCCAAATAGAGTCTTTGAAAACTATACATAGTTTAAAGTTGGATATCTATGGATACGTCTTCCTATTGACATAGATGTCGAGCTAAAAAGATAAGCCTAATAGAGGAAGAACCACAAAGTTTTAATCATCGTTAGGTTCCCATTAGCTGTAGTCTGTAGATTGCAATGGTCTACAGTTCAGGTATGAAAATCAACAGTCACGGACGAGCCAAAATCCTCACATAAGAAGAAATACAGCTAGTTTTCGCTTCCGGGTCCTAATCGGAAATTGAGAGCAGGAGTCAACGATTCGTTAAAATCATCCCCATCACAAAGCCAACCATTAATCCGGAAGTATGCCCAACGAAGCTAATGTGTGGAGTTGTCAGATCAAAGATGACTTGCAGTACAATAACTATTAAAATTGCTCGTAAACCTCTGGCGGCAAGGCGCGTTTTTTTTCTTCGCCAATCGTGTAATAGCACAGCAGTAAAACCACCAACAAGACCCATCACACATCCTGATGCACCAACGACAAAATTTGTTTGAGAGTACCCCATAACTGACATATAAGTTACAGCCAACATTGAAGCGATCGCGCTAGTAAAATACAACAGAAAAAATCGCGGTATTCCCAGAGCAAATTCCACCAAGCGACCAAATAAATACAGACCAAACATATTCAGCAATAAATGCAGAAATCCAAAGTGGAGAAAAGCAGCACTTAATAAGCGCCACCAACTTCCAGCAACGACTTCTTCTGGTACTAATGCACCTAAACGATATAAATTATTGGGGTTGGTGCTACCTCCCAGTTGCACCTCTAGGGCAAAGGCAAGTACATTCAAACTGATAAGAAAATATGTGCCAATTTCATGACGTGGCTTTAAGCTAACTCTACCGCTATATGTTGCCTCATACTCTATTTCTGTATTGATTCTAGATAAAATTTGTTCTGATTTCTCAGTTAGTATTGTGTCAGCGACAATGACAGGACTAGACAAACGCCTTGCTACTGCATTGTGAATGCAAACATCGCTACTATCAGCAATACTCAAAAATTGCTCGCCAGCTACAATTTCTTTTCCCGCCGCTTGGTCAACTGTTGCTAGCCAAAATAGTTTGATGGTGTTTGAATTGTTCGCTAGTGAACCACTGAATAATCTCGCTATTTGTTCTGTTTGACCACAGAAGGCTAGCACATACATACGTGCTAGATTGCGTGTTCTCAGATTAGGTATTTTCTCCAAACTACGCTCATAGCGCTCCCAAGTTTGGAGCATACCATTTAAGTTGCCAGTCTCTCCAAGCGCCCTTAGATAGCAAACCAGTATATCAAAATCTTTCTGCAAGACTACTTCGCTGAGGCTATCCTGTATCCACACCAGCAGTTCTTCCCAACGAGCATCCATTTTGTAGAGGGCGACAGTTGCAGAGCGACCAGCTGGTGTTGCAGCCGTTTGATAACGGTCTAAAATTGCAATGGCTGAAGCTCTTGCTCCACGCTGACTCAATTCCAGAGCATGTAACAATTTCGGTTGCTCGCGCCAACCATCTAACGGATGAAGCCACCAAATAAGGTTCGCCACTCTGCTTGCTTGACCAAAACGTTGTTGAGCAATCAGTTGATCAACTTTCCTATGACCAATACTGGGAACAATAACAAGAATTCCCCACAAACATGCACCAATCACGCCACCCAAGGATGGAGTGAGATAGGATAAGACTGCTATGATAATCAAGATGAACCCTGACACTATAATCCAGCCACGATGGCTCTTAGCAGAGATACGAGATGCACTCATCATGGTCGAGATACATGATAGACACACAAGCCAAATCAGTATGTGATTGAGATCCATGGGATTTACACCAATCAGGAGATGCCTGGTTGTACAGCAATTACTATTATGATTCTGTTTTTAGTATGGATGTATTATATTGCTGACTATTCATTTGTTAATATCTCTGGCAATTCTTTACCCTCAACAGCTTTGTCGGAATAATCAGGTATAGAAGGGAGTTGCCAACCATCTATTGCATCTTTAATAACACCTGCTATAGGTACAGCAATCAGCAACCCTAAGACTCCTCCAATGTAAGTTCCTACTAGTAAAGAAATCAAAATCCATATTGGTCTAAGTCCTGTAAAACTGCCTAAGAGTCTTGGAGCAATACCTTGGTCAACTAATTGGTCAGTAACCACGGCTATACCTAAAACTCTTGCTGCTAGCCAAAAGTCATGTGAAGCTATGATGAGAGTGATTACGACAAGACTAACAACATCACCGAAGGGAATCAAGCTCAAAATCCCAACTCCTAAACCAAAAAGTAAAGCAAACTGGACTTGAAGAACAAGAAACACTATGGTGAGTGAAATACCCATCAAGGAAGCTAAAGCTATCTGACCAATTAAGTAATTTTGAAAATTCTGCTGAATAGACTGCTTCAACTGCTGACCAAAACTTAAGGGCAATTTCTTAAATAAACTATCCCAGATTCTCTCACCGTCTAATAACAAATAGAAAGTGAGGACTACTGTAATTAAAGCTTCAGAAATACTATCAATGGCGTCTATGGCAATACTAAAAATTTCATCTACTAGATATTCTAACTCATCAGGTAGGCGATTTATGATTTGAGTAAATATCTGATTTAAATTAACATTGAAACCGTGACTAGCTATCCAATGATTAAAATACTGAAATTTATACTCACTAGAATCGAGCCATTGAGGAAGTACTGTCACCATTTCATTAAACTGCAGTAAAAGAATGGGCAACAGAGTTATACCTAAAGCAAATATAATTATTAAAGTTAATAGAAAAACTAATGCAACTGCATAAGGTCTTTTCACTCCCCGTTGCTGAAGAATCGCAACAGGATAATTCAGAATAAAGGCAAGTAAAGCTGCTAAAATGAAAGTTGTTACTAGGGGTTGAAAATATTGAAAAACTCGGAACGCTAGCCAACCATTGAGAAAGACTAGTGGGAAGAGTAGTGTTAAAATTAACAATGGCAGTAGTTTGCTGAGTGAAAGCTCCATGTTAAATAGTGTTAAATAGTCAAAAACTTAAATTATCAAAAATTTTAGTTCGAGCAAAGCCCATTTATAATATCAAATCTTGAAGTCATGCGATTGGCTTTGCCACTGCCCCTTGGGCAATCGCCATAAGTCCTGCGAACAGGCTGCGCCAACGCGGAGCGTGCGCTTTACGCTCAGGACGAGCGCACAAAGCTAACTACGGTGGAATTGTGAATATTTGGTGGTTACTTTTATGACTACTCATCACACCTCAAGTTCTTCCCAAGAGACACAAACCTCTACCCATGACATTCTAGACGTACAAACCACAAATTGTTGTATTGTGGGTGGTGGTCCAGCGGGAGTTATCCTTGCCTTGTTGCTAGTGCGTCAAGGTATCCCCGTGATACTTTTAGAAGCACACAAAGATTTTGACCGCGATTTTCGAGGTGACACCATTCACCCCTCTGTCATGGAAATCATGGAAGAACTGGGCTTAGCCGAACGCTTACTGGAACTTCCTCACTCCAAAATGCGCCGGATTAGCATTCAAACTCCTGAAGCTAGCCTCACTCTCGCTGACTTCAGTCGCCTCAAGACTCGCTACCCGTACATTACGATGCTTCCCCAATGTTCTTAGTAAACCATTGAAAGAGGAGCGTGTAGAATTACACGACTTAGCCAAAGTACAACGCCAGCGCGAGTTACCAACACGCATTATCCAAGCATTTCAGTCTTTAGTACAGCAGCGGATATTTGCTCGTGTTCTTAACTCACAACAGCAGTTCCAGCCACCAGCTTTGTTGCAACTGCCCTTTTTGCGTGACTTAAGCGCGAGGTTAATCGCTTTTGGCATTTTGCCAGCTCATGTCAATAAAAATTCGTAATGCATTGTTGTATTATTTATGACTAATTACCATAATTAAGAATTTTTATATGGTACAATTATACTAATCAAGTGTCAAATTCAATGGTTTTTCCAGTCAAGCGAAGGTTGTAATCAGGCTAATGCTAGCTGTTTACGACAATCGCTTGGCTTTTATGCTAGAAGAGAGTGACTACTCCCGAACTTGCTGCTGCGCAGAGAGTGTGCGGGCTTCTAGAGTCAAATCTCAAGCATAGTAGCCCCAATCTGAAGACATTAAAAGCGGCGTACCCTACCTCATCCTTCGGTTTCCCCTATGGGTTACGGAAAGCCGAAGAACGCCCAAAGCGCACTCGCGTTTGCGTCTACAAGTCCTGTGAATAATTAACCCACAAACACATTTATGGATTCTACCGGACAAAACTTTTTTTCTTAATATTTAGCACTCTATTTTCACAAGGAGGACTCATTTCATGAATAGTTGCATCTTGTTGGCGGAAATTATTCAAGAGCCACAACTGCGCTTTACAACGGATAACTTGGAAGTGACTGATATGTTGGTGCAGTTTCCAGCACTACGAGAGGGAGAACCTCCGGCAACCTTAAAAGTGGTAGGCTGGGGAAACTTAGCAAAAGAAATTCAGCAAAACTATCACCAAGGCGATCGCGTTCTTCTGGAAGGACGTTTAGGAATGAATACCATTGAACGTCCAGAAGGGTTTAAGGAAAAACGTGCGGAATTGACAGTGCAAAAGATCCACTCTATCTTAACAGCTATCAATGCGAGTTCATCACCATCGGTTGCTCAAACGCAATCAACTCCTGTAGCGTCTCCTCCAAAAGCGATTCCCACTTACGACGAGTCGCCTCTCCCCACATCAACTCCAGCAACAAGCAACGTTGGCGTTCTTTCCCAAAATGATATAGAGGAACAACGCATACCCCAAAGTACAACTTTTGAGCGTAGCACCCATGGTGTCACGCCAACAGAAGAACCTGACCAGGACGACATCCCATTTTAGCAAGGTAAGCAGCGGATGGGTTAACAGATGTAACGGATAGATTACCTGTGAGTCTGATAGAGAAATTATCCGCTATATCTGTGACTTCATCCGTTGCTACTGCCCCGATTTAAGTTATTTTTTGTAATTTTTAATGCCAATTCGAACACTAAAGGTGTAAGAATTAAAAAATTATTGTCACAAAATAAAATCAAGTCAATAAAAAATCAAAGTCGCTGTTAAAATCCAAATTATCCAAACAATTTATAAGTTACGATTTAAACCCCCGACTTTTATGAAAGAAACTATCCTAGACGTTCGCAATTTACAAGTTGAGTTTACAGGTGAGAGTAAAATCGTCAAAGCTGTAGATGGGATTTCCTTTGAACTACATCGAGGAGAGACTCTAGGAATAGTGGGGGAATCGGGAAGCGGAAAATCAGTAACATCCCTAGCGGTCATGGGGTTGATACAGAATCCTGGTAGGATTAGTGGCGGTGAGATTTGGTTTCACCCTCAAAACAATGGCGCACCGATTAATTTAGTGGAGTTACCCAACGAGCAAATACAACTCCACAGAGGCGGTGACATTGCGATGATTTTTCAAGAACCGATGAGTTCGCTCAATCCGGTTTACACGATTGGGTTTCAAATAACAGAAGCTATTTTGCAACACCAGAATGTTTCAGCATCTGAAGCACGACGAGTTGCGATCGCACGTCTACAAGAGGTAAAACTCCTCCCTAGCGATGAAGCTCTTCGGCAACAGTATATCGAAACTTGGAACCAAACCTCTTTTGCTTCATCTACTATAGACGCGCAAAAGATTGCACAGTTGGTGAAGCAACACAAAGAAGCTATTCTGGAACGTTACCCGCATCAACTTTCCGGAGGACAGTTGCAGCGGGTGATGATAGCAATGGCAATTTCTTGCAACCCACTGCTACTCATTGCTGATGAACCAACCACAGCATTGGATGTGACGGTACAAGCAACCATCCTTGATTTGCTGCGAGAATTGCAGCAGCGTCGTGACATGGCAATGATTTTTATCACCCACGATTTAGGACTTATTTCAGAAGTTGCTGACAAAGTCGCGGTGATGTACAGAGGCAAAATTGTAGAGTATAATTCAGCAGAGCAAATTTTTTCAAATCCACAACATCCATACACGAAAGGTTTGGTCGCCTGTCGCCCCACACTCAACCGCCATCCTCAAAAACTGCTCACAGTTTCCGACTACATGAATGTGAAGGAAACGCCAACGGGAGATTTAGTGATTCAGGAGAAGCAACCTGAACAACCTGTAGAAGTCACGACCGAAGAGATTAATCAAAGATTGCAAATTTTAGAACAGCAGCAACCTTTGTTGCAAGTTCGCGACCTCAAGGTTGGTTTCCCTATAAAAGGAGTGTTTGGGGGGACAAAACGCTATTTTATGGCAGTGAATAGCGTTTCCTTTGATGTGAAAAAAGGAGAAACGCTAGGATTGGTGGGAGAATCTGGTTGCGGTAAAACCACTCTTGGTAGAACCTTGCTGCGATTAATTGAACCAATGAGCGGTCAAATTCTTTTTGAAGGACAAGACATCACAAACCTCAAAGGCAAAGCATTGCAGAAGTTGCGGCTCCAAATGCAGATTGTCTTCCAAAACCCTTTTAGCTCTCTCGATCCACGCTTCAAGGTTGGGGAAGCAATTGCAGAACCTTTAGTGATTCACTCGATTGGTAAGACAAAGCAACAACGGCGAGAACGTGTTGTTTACCTCTTAGAACGGGTGGGGTTGAGTGCAGATGCAATGAATCGCTATCCTCATCAATTTTCTGGTGGTCAACGTCAGCGGATTTGTATCGCTCGTTCTTTGGCATTAAATCCCAAATTTATTATCTGCGATGAATCCGTTTCGGCGCTAGATGTATCGGTGCAGGCACAGGTGCTGAATCTGCTGAAAGAATTGCAAGATGAGTTTGGGTTGACTTATATCTTTATTTCCCACGACTTGAGTGTCGTGAAATTTATGAGCGATCGCATCTTGGTGATGAATCGCGGCGAAATTGTCGAACAAGGGACAGCAGAGAGTATCTACCGCGAACCAAAAGAGGAATACACGCAGAAGCTCATTGCTTCGATTCCGACAGGAAGTGCTGAAAGGGTGCGACAACGACAAGTTAGGGCGTCGTGAGCAATTCAAAATTTATGATTAGCTTGAAAATATATGCTGCATGTTTCGCGTTCTCCCAGTTTTCTGTGTCCTATAAATAGGTGAACAATAATGGATTTTTACACAGTGGTTTTGAGAAAAAGCGCAAATTACTGGGTGGCTTTATGCTTAGAAAATGGGTTAGTAGGTCAAGGAAGTTTTCAAGACGAAGCTATTACTAAGCTTAAAGAAGCAATAGAGAGTTTTCAAGCTGTTTATGTATCTGAAGAAGGCATCTATAATGCACCTATTTCTATAAAAGAACTCCATGAATTTTTAACTGTGGAAGCGCAGGAGCCAATTTCCGGAGTTTTTGAACTTAGAGCAGTTTATGCCTAAAAATGTTCCGGCGTTAAAACCGAAAGAACTAATTAAACTTTTAGAGCAAGGGGGCTGCACTTTTTACCGAGAAGGCAAAGGAGATCATAGATTATATATCCGTGAAATAGAAGACTCTCGTCGAGTTGTTCCAATTGACATGGGAGCAGGAGAAATGTCACCAGCTTATGTTTTGCGAATTTTCAGACAATTTGGCTTTATTGATAAAGAGATTGAGAGTTTATTGCAGCAGTAGCTTATAATATAGCAATCTTATTTGATTTGTAAAAATTGCGAAACTCTAGAAACCCGGTATCTTTGAGATACCGGGTTTCTCGCCTTTTACGAATGATTTAGGATTGCTATAGAAAGACTGCTTATCTTAATTTCCGATGATTTGAGTGTCGTGAAATTTATGAGCGATCGCATTGTTGTGTGCCAACAAACTCCATCTCGAACGCTACATCTTCATCTTCCAGAAGCATCTCAATCACTTCACGTAGATTTTCTTGTAACTCCTCCAAAGTGTTCCCTTGCGAGTGTGCCCCAGGAAATCCACGGACATAACCAACATAGAGTTTCGTATCAAAATCTCTCTCAACGATAGCAGTAAAGGTTTTCATATGATTACTTTTGATGAGAACGCTTACTTTCATATACAATGCCTCTCATACAAAAAGTGGGCAACGCCCAGCCTGCGAAAACTAAGGTCTACTTTCCGGTAATGGAGTACTCAACAGAACGAGGATTGTCCATCCGCTTGGAAGCATCTATGATTTCCAATCCAACTATATTTCCATCTTGGTCATAATCGAGAATTATCCCTGGTTGTTCCTCATCGCTTTCTTCAATTGGTACATTACTAAAGATAATTCTCACAACGTCAACTTCAGGGTCATAGGTAATCTTCATACGGCACATCTCAAATAAACTCAACACGTCCACGCATCTCTTCTGGTTCTAGCCACTCCCAAATTAAAATCAAACTACGTATGATATTGCCAATTGACCGACTACCTTGGCTACAGTAAACAATGCCAGCGTGATTCATGCCAATTTGATGAAGCCGCAGAAAATCCGTGTCTTGAGTAAAAATTACCCTATCTTCAGCCAGTGAAAACTCCAGTTGTTCTTCATCTGATGCAGAAATCAATTTTTGCTCTGGAGTAGTAGTGACATCAATACCACGACGGCGTAAACCATCGGCGATCGCGTTACTAACGTTTTCATCCAGGTGAAATCGAATCTTGCTTGGCATTTCGATTTCCTAGTTTCTGCTGAAGCAGAGAAGGAGTGTGCGCCTGTAACTGTTTGGCAAACTCCTCATCCTCTCTTATTTCTTGTCTAATCTCTTCAAGATGGTCGTGATAATACGCTAAAGCAGCATACACATCAGCTAAGGTGATGCTGGGATACTGTGATACTATCTCATCGGGAGAAAGTCCCAGACGTTCATGCCAGATAACAATATCCTGAACTTTAATCCGATGCCCAGCAATACGAGGTTTGCCTCCACATATCCCAGGAGTGATTTCAATATGTTCAGAAATCACTGACTCCATAAATACCCGCACTTGTCAAGCACAACATGACAGTTTATAGGCTTCAATGCTATCGCTGTTTTCAAAGTCAGTCAATTATTAGTCATTAGTTTTGTCTCCATTCCCAATTCCCCATTCCCAATTCCCCATTCCCAATTCCCAATTTCCCACTTCCATAAAATCCACGTCAAAGCTAGATGAATATGTGACTCCATTCTGCTAGCGTGATATGAGCAGTGTAGTGTGACTCACTCCGCTGCTATGAGGAGGAATAACAAAAAATGCCCGGACACGATCTCATCGTCGTCGGCGCATCAGCAGGCGGAGTCGAAGCACTGACTAATTTGGTTAAAAATTTACCGCCAGATTTGAATGCTGCTGTCATTATTGTCCTTCATGTACCAAGCCACGGCACAAGTGTTCTACCAAACATCCTTAACCGTGCTGGAAAGTTGCCAGTGTCCCACGCTAAGAATGGCGAACAAATTCGTCTGCGACAAATATATGTTGCCCCACCAGACTATCACCTACTGGTGAAATATGGATATATACAGTTGAAGCGGGGTCCCAGAGAAAACGGTCATCGTCCAGCTATTGATCCGCTGTTCCGTACCGCAGCGCGAGCATATGGGCGGCGAGTGATTGCTGTGGTGCTAACGGGTGTGCTTGATGACGGTACGGCGGGACTAACAGCAGTGAAAATGCGCGGTGGTGTTGCGGTTGTGCAGGACCCAGACAATGCTATGTATTCTGGAATGCCGCGCAGCGCCATAGAGAATGTAGACAATATTGACTATATCCTGCCACTGTCGGAAATTCCAGATGTCTTGGTAAATCTAGCTAACACGCCAGTGAAAGGTGAAGAAAACCCTGTGTCTGACGAGATGGAAATTGAATCTGACTTGGTGGAACTGGATATGGAAGTGCTAAACAACGAGGAAAGACCAGGTAAACCCTCTACTTTCGGCTGCCCAGATTGTGGTGGTACTCTCTGGGAACTTTCGGACGGAGGTTTGTTGCGGTTTAGATGCCGTACAGGTCACGCTTACTCTGCAGAAACTTTGCTGGCAAAGCAATCTGATGCTCTGGAAGATGCGCTGTGGGTTGCTTTGCGGGCATTGGAAGAGAAAGCATCTCTCTCACGTCGCATGGCTACGCGGATGCGCGATCGCAACCAATCCTTAGCTGCCCAACGGCTGGAACAGGAAGTGCAGGATACCCAAGAACGTGCTGCCATCATCCGGGATGTCCTCCTCAAGGGTAACGCTATAGTAGCGGAGGAGACGACTCCAGCGCCAAAAGACGAACAACCAACAGATGTTTCTTAATATACTTAGCTTCTGATAACAGCAATGTTCCAACTTCCACTTCCAGACAATCCGTGGATAGAAGCTCTATCATATTATTAAGTATATTCAACTAAAAGATTTGCTATTTCTGCGACTAACTTACTAGAGTCAAAAGGCTTAGTCAGGTAATTTTGGAACCCAGATTTGAAAGCAAGTTGGCGTGCTTCTGCTGTATCTAGAGCCGTTAGCGCTATTGCAGATATCTCACTTTTCTGTGTATCTTCGAGCACTCTGATTTTGCGAATTAATGAATAACCATCCTCTTCTGGCATAGCAATATCGATAATTAAAAGGTCTAGTTCAAAATGTCTGATAACCTCAAGAGCTTGGCTTACCGATGTTGCCGTTCTGACTTGAATGCCGTAGTCTTCAAGAATAACAGTCATTAAAATTAAGAGTATCGGCATCATCATCTACTACAAGAATCTGCAAACCATGAAGAATTTTTACGTTCGTATCGTCTTGCTGAAGTTGATTCTCAAAAGTTTTCGACATCATCATACTTACCTCTGCCATATCCCCTGAGGTCTTCACTCTTCACCTAAGTCAGCCTCTTGCTAAAAAAGTTGCACGTTTAGCAATAAGTTCAGACTCTTTGCTCTTATGATTACACTTTTGGCTCTAAACAGAGCGCTTTTGGCTCTAACTTCTCTAGCCTTGCTTCTACTAGCAGCACTCCTTTTTCTGATGATAGCGCTTTGAATCTTTATCACTGTGATTTTTGGGATAATACTGCTATGACTAGCAAGTTCTGGGGTAACTGAGGCAATCGAAACATGACGATTCTGGGTAATGTTTGAGTCATTTGTGGGGATAAATGTTGCTACTTTAGAAAATAATGTTGTTACTTGAGCTACGCGCATTTTAGACAATAAGCCACATAGTTATAGATTGAAAATTTACTCACTTGCCGATTTGTTCGCCTATCCGCTACTGTACAGAACTAATACCAAACCGTAAACGCGAGTGCAATTATAAGTATAAAAAATACATGGGTAACCAAGAAACAAATCCGGAACTAGAAAATTTATTAGAATACATTAAACGCACTCGAGGCTTTGATTTTGGCGGTTATAAGCGCACAAGCTTAAGCCGTCGAGTTTGTAGACGTATGCAACTCATTGGTGTAGAAAATTACGGTGAGTATTTAGATCACTTGGAAGTACACCCGGACGAGTTTGTTGAGCTATTCAACACTATTTTGATCAACGTCACGGCTTTCTTCCGTGAAGCCCAAGCTTGGGACTACATAGCAAGTGAAATCATTCCTGGAATAATTGCAAGTAAACATATCAGTAAACCAATCCGCGTATGGAGTGCAGGATGTGCTTCTGGGGAAGAAACCTACACCCTAGCGATGCTGCTCGCTGAAGCGCTGGGTATGGAACAGTACACAGCACGGGTAAAAGTGTTTGCCACAGATGTAGACGTAGAAGCTCTCAATACCGCTCGTCAAGCAAGTTATAACCCAAAAGAAGTTCAAAGCGTTCCCGCAAATCTACAGGAAAAATACTTTGACCGAGTTAACGATCGCTACATCGTCCAAAAAGAACTGCGGCGCGGTGTTATCTTTGGTCGCCATGACTTGGTACGGGATGCTCCCATCTCCAGGATTGACCTACTGGTGTGCCGCAACACTTTGATGTATTTTAATACCGAAACCCAAGTAAAAATTCTTGAGCGCTTTCACTTCGCTCTCAATGATGCTGGTTTTTTGTTTTTAGGAAAAGCAGAAATGCTGTTTACCCGCAACCACTCATTTACCCCAGTGGATTTAAAGCGACGGGTATTTACCAAAGTTCCTAACGGCAATTTACGAGGTATGCTGTTGAGTATGGCTCACTCTACTGGTCAGCAACCAGTTCCAGAGATGGTTGACCAAATGCGTATTCATGAAGCCACTTTTGAAATTGATCCCGTTGCTCAAATGGTGGTGGATCTCAATGGCATAGTCCTCCTTGCGAACTCTGAAGCCCGTAACTTCTTTAATCTCAATCCTAGAGACTTGGGTAGCCCGTTGCAAGATTTAGAGCTTTCCTATCGACCTGTGGAACTGCGATCGCGCATTGACCATGTTAGCGCCAATCGTCGCGCCATTACCTTAAAAGATATTGAGTGGCCCGGTACAGATCGTGATATGAAGTATCTGGACGTACAGATCATGCCCTTGATAGACGACAACACTGACGAACTTTTGGGTGTAAAGATTATCTTCACCGACGTGACTCGCTTTAAAAATCTGCAACAGGAACTGGTACACGCCAATCAAGAGTTGGAAACAGCTTATGAGTTCGTCCTAAGACGCTAATAATATTGACAAGCACAGACATTTATTGACAACTATCGACACTTTGAATTAACTCATTAACAAGCTCTCTAAGCCGCTCTTGCCAGTCAGGGACGGCTTTTAGCTTATCTTTAACCCCAGGCGCTACTTTAAAACACACAGGGTCTTTATCGAACGGGTGATCACTCGTGAAACCTAGTTTATGATTTTTCCGGAATGGCATAGTAAATTTTTGTAGATATTGATATACTAATAACAGTGTAGCATTAGAGGTCGAACAATGCTTTTATCCATTAAGACAAAATTGAAACTGAGTAAAGCTCAAGAAACAATAATGAGTAAGCATGCAGGTATTGCACGTTTTACTTATAACTGGGGTCTTGCTACTTGGAATAACTTGTTCAAAGATGGATTGAAGCCGAATAAATATATCCTCAAAAAGTTCTTTAACAACCATGTTAAGCCTGAGTTTGAGTGGATTAAAGAGAAAGGTATTTGTCAGAAAATCACTCAATATGCGTTTGATAATTTAGGTGACGCTTTCTCTAGATTCTTCTCTCTTAAGGGTGGCTATCCTAACTTCAAAAAGAAAGGTTACCACGATTCTTTTACTATTGATGCTGGTGGTAAACCAATGCCAGTGGGTGGTAAGTCAATTAAGCTCCCCGCTATCGGCTGGGTTAGAACCTATGAAGGATTGCCACATACCACTTGCAAATCAATCACAATTTCAAGAACTGCTGATAGCTGGTTCATTGCTTTTGCGTATGAACAAGAACATGAACCGACTGTTAAGTTACACGATGTTGTAGGAGTTGATGTAGGTGTCAAGGAATTGGCTACACTGTCTACTGGGGTAGTGTTTCCCAACCCTAAGCATTACAAGACCCATCTAGAAAAGCTTCGCAGACTATCACGAAAGTTTGCAAGAGCGACTACAGGTTCTAATAACAGGAATAAAGCGAAAATCCAACTAGCAAGACATCATTTAAGGATAGCAAATCTCAGGAAGGATACTCTTCACCAAATCACTACTTTCTTATGCAAGAACCACGCAAAAATAGTAGTAGAAGATTTGAACGTTTCTGGGATGCTATCTAACCACAAATTGGCGCAAGTGATTGCTGATTGTGGCTTTCATGAGTTTAAACGCCAGTTGGAATATAAAGCGAAAAAGTTTGGTTGCGAAATAATCATTGCTTCACGGTGGTACCCGTCTAGCAAAACCTGCTCTAACTGTGGTCATGTTCAAGATATGCCACTTAAAGAAAGAACCTACAACTGTGGAAGTTGTGGGTACTCGATGGACAGGGATTTAAACGCAGCAATTAACCTCAGCCAGTGCTCCGCTTGTGTTAAGCGCGTTGTAGACAGGAGCGTATCACGCTTGGCTAAAGCGTGAAAGCTTACTGAGGGATAACCGCTCCCATGCTCCCCGTGAAGTAAGAAGTAAATGTCTAGACTTGTCTAGGATTTATATAGCAGGAACTCCAGTCCACAAACGAAGAGTTAGAAACGACCAACGAAGAACTTCAGTCCACTGTGGAGGAACTCGAAACGACCAACGAAGAACTGCAATCTACCAACGAAGAATTAGAAACTATGAACGAAGAACTGCAATCGACCAACGAGGAATTGCAGACGACGAACGGAGAACTGCGCCAACGCAGCGAAGAACTCAATAAGGTCAACGGATTTTTAGAGTCTATCCTTACCAATATACGTGTTGGAGTGGTCGTACTTAGCCCAAATTTACACATCTTGATCTGGAACCGGAAAGCTGAAGATTTGTGGGGACTGCGGTTTGATGAAGTTTTCTCCAAACACTTTATGAGCTTAGACATTGGTTTGCCATTAGAGCCACTCAGACAACCGATGCGGGCAATTCTCATCGGGAATTCAGAACACCATGAAGTGTTGTTGGATGCTAGGAACCGCCGGGGTAAAGCAATTGAGTGCCAAGTCCTTTGCAACCCGCTCTTGGGTAGTGGGTCTGAGATTCAAGGAGTTATTCTCCTAATGGAAGAGCGCAACCAAATAGAATAGTCATACTTCTATTACTAATTAGTATTTGACTAATAACCAACTAGATAGATTCTGGATATAGCAGGGATATGTATCTTGGTGGGTAGAGGAGAGCAAAAGAGGTGCGCTGTGAATCCGGAGAAGTTTAGTCAGCAAATAGAGGAAGTGCGCCAGCGCAGCCAATTTTTAGAGAATCGCGTTGGTGAATCACCTAGGCTGCAAGATAATCTACTACTGTTACAAGCGATCGAGGAACTTCGCACCGCCTTGGAAGAATTGCGCGTAGCGGAGGAAGAACTGCGTGAGCAGAATGAGCAGTTAACAACTGCTAACCAACAGGTAGCAATAGAGCGTCAGCGCTACCAGGAATTATTTGATTTTGCACCCGATGGTTACTTGGTAACAAACACCGAAGGGAAAATCTTGGAAGCTAACCGCGCTGCTGCTGCTCTGCTTAACCTCTCAAAAAGTTTTTTAATAGGCAAACCGCTGATCAACTTTATTCCTGAACAAGAACGTCGCGCCTTTCGTACCCAACTCATACAGCTATCTGATAAAGAGCGGATGCAGGAGTGGGAAATCTGCTTGCAACAGCGAAAAGGTCATCTATTTGATGCTAGCCTCAGTGTCACTACTGTGCGCGATCGCCAAGGCAAACTCCTTGGCTGGCGTTGGCTTGTGCGGGATATCACCTCCCGCAAACAAGCAGAAGAAAAAATGCGTTCGATTCAGTTGCAAAATTTAGAGTTACAAGAATCTGTACGCATCAAAACTCATATGATGGCAGTTGTTTCCCACGAACTGCGTACACCTTTGAATTCAATTCTGGGGTTTTCCCAACTGCTGTTACGCCGCTACTACAATCTGTTCGTCCCTGAACTAAGAGATATGATAGAACGGATTATCAGAAGTGGCAAACATTTACTAACACTCGTTGAGAATATGCTTGACTTCTCCAGATTGGAGAGAGATAAGCTAGAACTCAATCCACAAGAATTTAACTTAGTGGAGCTAGTGACAGCAACCACAGAGGAACTCCGTTGTCTTGCCGAACAGAAAAACCTAACCTTAATTCTGCACGCTAATATTGAAAATCCCAGAATTCTCAACGATAGTGTTCGTCTACGCCAAGTTTTGGTTAACCTGCTTTCCAACGCCATTAAATTCACAGATACAGGCGGTGTCATTGTAGAAGTACAGCAACTGAATCAAGATAAAGTGATGTTGATGGTTAAAGATACAGGCATTGGCATTCCAGAATCGCAACTAACAAACATTTTTCAGGAATTTTGGCAAGCGGACAAGTCTACGACACGCAAGCAAGGAGGCATTGGTTTGGGATTAGCGATCGCAGATAAATTAGTTCGCTTAATGCATGGTACCATCACAGTTGAAAGCAATTTAGGCGCAGGTTCCACCTTCCGCATAGAACTACCACGCCAAATCAGTCATTAGTCATTAGTCATTAGTCATTAGTCATTAGTCATTAGTCATTAGTCATTAGTCATTAGTCATTAGTCATTAGTCATTAGTCATTAGTCATTAGTCATTAATTGGAGAATTGGGAATTGGGAATTGGATTCTTAATTTTGAATTTTGAATTTTGAATTTTGAACTCCCCGTTGGCGCAGCCTCTCCGACAGGAGAAGGGGCTTCCCTCATCCCTCTCTCTCGGCTATCCTCAACTTTGCAGAACGAGCACGGGGGTTCTTGACAATTTCTTCTTCTTGTGATTCTATCGGCTTTTTCGTCAAAACCCGCAATACAGAGGAATCTCTGAAACTGTGCTTCACCATGCGGTCTTCTAAGCTGTGAAAACTAATAATCGCAATTCTGCCATTTGGTACGAGGGCATTTGGTGCTTTGCTTAAGAAAGTTTCTAGAGCTTTTAGCTCGTCATTGACAACAATTCGCAACGCTTGAAAAACACGGGTAGCGGGGTGAATTCTCCCATAACGATATTTTGGCGGAACAGAATAGGCGATCGCTTCCGCTAATTCCGTAGTTGTGTGAAACGGACGTTTTTCAACAATGCGTCTGGCAATGCGCCGTGACAACCTTTCCTCACCATATTTAAAGAAAATATTTGCTAATTCAGCTTCATCCCAATCATTAATAACATCAGCCGCCGTGAGAGATTGTCGCCTATCCATCCGCATATCCAAACTTGCTTCGCGGCGAAAACTAAAACCCCGTTCCGGTGTATCCAGATGGTAAGAGCTAACGCCCAAGTCAGCAATAATTCCATCAAAAGTTTTAAGTGGAAACTTGTAAGCGGCAAAGTTGCTACGAATAAATTTTACACGTTCACCAAACGCCGCTAATATTTTTTGTGCCGATGCCAAAGCATCCTCATCCTGGTCAATAGCTGTTATCTGCACATCGGGTGCAGCCTTCAAAATGAGGCGACTGTGACCACCACCGCCTACTGTAGCATCTAAATAATGCCCACCAGGACGCACAGCCAAACTCTCAAAAACCTCTTGACCTAAAACAGGCACATGAAAAAATTCCTGTGCCTTCATCTCCTGCATCTCAAGCTCCATACATATAATAATAGTTGAACAACTGCAACAAAATGAAACATAAAACAAGAGCTACCAACTGCCACCCTCTCTCCAAGTTACCGCTTACTCCGCGCTCTGTTGCGTCGGGTGTGGTCAAAACCTGTTGGTAAAGGAATGGACAAGGGAAAAGAAGCAGGGGAGCTTCAGGTGCAGAGGAGCTTCAGGTGCAGAGGAGCAGGGGAGAAGAATAATTTTTGCCCATTGCCCATTGCCCATTGCGCCTGTGCGGTTCAATTTTAAAATTTTCCCAAACCGGAGAACACTGTTTTTATGGCAAGATTAGAAACCCGCACTGAACCCATGGTGCTGAACATGGGTCCCCACCATCCCTCAATGCACGGAGTGCTGAGACTGATTGTGACTCTGGATGGTGAGGATGTCGTTGATTGTGAACCAGTACTCGGCTACTTACACCGAGGAATGGAAAAAATTGCGGAGAACCGCACCAACATTATGTACGTCCCCTACGTGAGTCGGTGGGACTACGCAGCGGGAATGTTCAACGAAGCCGTCACTGTTAACGCTCCAGAAAAACTGGCAGACATTCCTGTTCCCAAACGTGCTAGTTACATTCGCGTCATTATGCTGGAGTTGAACCGCATCGCCAACCACTTGCTGTGGTTTGGTCCATTCTTAGCTGACGTGGGTGCTCAAACTCCCTTCTTCTACCAATTCCGTGAACGGGAAATGATTTACGACCTGTGGGAAGCCGCCACAGGTTATCGAATGGTCAATCACAACTACTTCCGTATCGGTGGTGTAGCGGTTGACTTACCCTACGGTTGGATTGACAAATGCCTCGACTTCTGCGACTACTTCGTGCCTAAAATAGACGAGTACGAGCGCTTAGTGACTGATAACCCTATCTTCCGGCGTCGTGTTGAGGGTATTGGCACTATCACCCGCGAAGAAGCCATTAACTGGGGACTTTCTGGTCCAATGTTACGCGCTTCTGGTGTGAAGTGGGACTTACGGAAAGTTGACCACTACGAATGCTACGACGACTTCGACTGGGACGTGCAGTGGGAAACTGCTGGTGACTGCTTCGCCCGTTATGTAGTACGGATGCGGGAAATGCGCGAATCTGTAAAAATTCTTAGACAAGCTATCAAAGGACTTCCCGGTGGTCCCTACGAAAACCTGGAAGCTAAGCGCTTGGCAGCAGGGAAAAAATCCGAGTGGGATGGCTTTGATTATCAGTATATTAGCAAGAAAGTTGCCCCCACCTTCAAAATTCCCAAAGGTGAAATCTACTCTCGTGTCGAAAGTGGCAAAGGTGAACTGGGAATTTATCTCATTGGTGATGATAACGTCTTCCCTTGGCGGTGGAAGATTCGCGCAGCAGATTTCAACAATCTGCAAATTCTGCCTCATTTACTAAAAGGTATGAAGGTGGCGGATATTGTCGTCATTCTGGGTAGTATTGATATCATCATGGGTTCTGTAGATAGGTAGCTGTAGGGGAGGAGCATTCCTGCGATCGCAAATTGCCCAAGAGATCACAGAAGTCACTGGCTCTATAAACCTACAGGCGTTGTCTTTGTTTGTGTAACCAAGCAATTGCTCGTTCCCAAGCTCTAGCTTGGGAACGCTGCTTTCTGGGCTACTCTGCTTCTGATAAATTGTAGAAGGCTAGGATTTTCGCGCAGCACTTCCACTGAGAAACTAATACCTTTCATGGATTACAAGGAGCAACAGTTATGAAGTTTGGTTACACAATCATTTGGGTAGACGATGTGGTTAAGACTGTTGAATTTTACGAGAAAGCGTTTGGTCTGACTCGTCGCACTCTCCAGGATAGGGGACAGTTCATGTGGGCTGAAATGGAAACCGGAGACACCACCCTTGCTTTCTCCTCCACCAGCGAAGCGCATATGCTATTTCCTAGGGGCTTCCATCCCAACGATCCCAAACAACCTCCTGCATTAATTCAAATATCATTGATCACTCCTGATGTTGCAAGCACCTATATGAGAGCAGTAGGAGTGGGAGCAACAGGACTAGATGTGCCGAAAACTCAACCTTGGGGACAGACAATTGCTCGCGTTCGCGATCCAAATGGCGTGCTTGTGTCTTTAGTTAGTGGATGAAACTGACTTGAATAACTCACATACTCATAACTTTCTTATAGATTCCAATCCCGCCCTGTATGAAGTGATTACACACCGCATTGCTACAAGTCCTCAAAAGCGAATTACGTTCGCACAATACATGGACATGGTGTTATATCACTCTGAACTTGGTTACTATTCCACAAAGGCGGTGAACCTGGGAAAGCATGGTGATTTTTTCACTTCTGTCCACCTTGGTGCTGACTTTGGTGAGTTACTGGCGGTGCAATTTTTCCAGATGTGGGAAATTTTCGGGCGATCTGTGCCATTTTCTTTGGTAGAAATGGGAGCAGGTCAAGGACTGTTAGCTTTAGATATTCTTAAGTACATCCAGCAGCAGTACCCAGATTTTTTGAATGCTCTAGATTATATCATTGTTGAAAAATCCCCAGTTTTCAGGCAAGAACAACAGCAACGTTTGCAAGAATTTTCCGTGCGCTGGTTGAATTTGGAGGAGATACCTAGTCAGTCTATCACTGGCTGCTTTTTTTCTAATGAGTTGGTGGATGCTTTGCCGGTGCATCAATTTGTTGTAGAACAAGGGCAATTGCAAGAGATTTATGTGACAATGTCTTCTCTGGAAACAGAGGATTATAATAATCTCACGCATTCGGCGGAGCCGTTCTCGCAGAGTAGGCGCAAAGGCGCAGAGAGTAAACAATTGGCAGAAGTTATGGGAGAAGCTTCTACAAAGCAGCTTGTGGAATATTTTGATTTGGTGGAGGTGGATGTTAGGGGTTATCCTGATGGTTATCGTAGTGAGGTGAATTTAGCTGCTTTGGATTGGTTGGGTTTGGTGGCAGAGCGTTTAGTGCGTGGATATGTGTTGACGATTGATTATGGTTACTCTGCCAGTCGTTATTATAATCCCAGGCGATCGCAAGGTACGTTGCAGTGTTACTACAATCATCAGCGTCACAATGACCCGTATATTAATGTTGGGCAACAAGACATCACGGCTCATGTTGATTTTACTGCTTTGGAACGATGGGGTGAACGCTGCGGATTAGATAAAGTTGGTTTTACTGAGCAAGCCTTGTTTTTGATGGCTTTGGGCTTGGGAGAACGAATCGCCGCCCTCTCTTATATGGAGCAACCCATCTCACAGTTGCTGCACCGCCGGGATGTCATGCATCAGCTTTTAGATCCTTTGGGTATTGGTGGGTTTGGTGTTTTGGTTCAAAGTAAAGGACTGACAAAAGAAGAAGCAACACAACCGTTGAAGGGACTCAGTGTACCAGAGCAAATGCAAATATGAAAAATTAAGCTCTATTAACAATGTGTTGGTAATTGTTGGTCTACCATAGCAGTGATTACATTGGAAATAATATCTTTAGGAGAGTAATAATTATGACTTCTCACGACCTTCTCATGTTAGTAGTGCTACTGGTTCCTGGTATTTTACTTTCAGTGATGATTATGGTGACTTTTGCCGCAGGTGGCTGATAGGGAGCAGGGGAGCAGGGGAGCAGGGGAGAAGAATAATTTTTGCCCATTGCCCATTGCCCATTGCCCATTGCCCATTGCTTAACTCCCAATTCCCAATTCCCTAAACAATGAAAATCAATCATATTGAAAAGCGATCGCTCACCAAGGGAGGTGAAAAATGAAGGTAGCATTTCTGGGGACTGGATTGATGGGACTACCAATGGCTCAAAGGTTGTTAGAGGCAAACGTACAGGTTATTGCCTACAACCGTACCCCAGAAAAGTTAGAACCACTCAAAGCAGCAGGTGCGCAAGTGGTGAGATACCCCTACCAAGCAATTCAAGCTGCTGAGTGTACCATCCTCATGCTGAGTAATGCAGCAGCTATATACAGTGTTTTGCTTTCGGATCGATCTTGGCAAACTGTCGGCGGACACAGCATTATTCAAATGGGGACAATTACTCCGACGCAAAGCAAAGAAATCAGAGATGCAGTCGTTGCTGCTGGCGGTGAGTATTTAGAAGCACCTGTTTTCGGTAGTATTCCAGAAGTCAAAGATGGTAAACTGATTGTGATGGTAGGCGCACACCAAGAACAATATCAACGCCACCTAGAGTTATTTAAACGTTTTGGTCCAGAACCTTTACTTGTAGGTCCTGTAGGAACTGCAGCGGCGCTCAAACTGGCATTAAATCAACTGATTGCTTCCCTGACAACAGCTTTTGCTCTTAGTCTTGGTTTTGCCCAGCATCAGGGTATCAATGTGGACTTGTTTATGTACATTCTGCGCCAGAGTGACCTTTACGCACCGACTTTCGACAAAAAGTTGCAACGGATGCTTGAGGGCAATTATACTAATCCTCATTTTCCAACAAAACACTTGATGAAAGACATAGATTTGTTTCTCTCAGAGGCAAAATCTACTAGTTTAAATCTCAGTAGCATTCAGGGTGTGCGCGATATTATAGAGATGGCAATGAAAATGTCTTTCTCTGAGGCAGATTACTCATCAATATTTTCTGCGATTAATGCATCAACCGACGGCGCTTGAACCTTGTCTTGAGTGGTAGCAAAGAATTTATATCAAGAATTTCGTGAAATGGTATTGTTAAGCTATTTGAATATTCTTGAATATTTTTATGATCAACCAGGACTACGGCGACAAAATCTCTAACCCGTTCTCTGAACTATTAGATAAGTTAGGCATTTTCACAAGCAGTGAAGCTACTAACGATCAAACCTCTCGTCGTAGGTTTGATGGTTGGTCTTTGTCGGAGCGAAACCCTGAGGTGATAAAAGCTTGGATGCCGATATGGGAATGGTTCTACCGTTACTATTTTCGGGTTCAAACCTCTGGCTGGGATCATATGCCATCAGCTGGGAAAGTGTTGATTGTCGGTTCCCATAATGGCGGCTTGGCTTCACCAGATACGTCGATGTTCATTTATGACTGGTTCCGCACCTTTGGTTATGAGCGATTAGCTTACGCTTTGATGCACCCTGAAGCCTGGCAGACTCCCATCTTCGCTGTGCCGGGTGCCCAAGTAGGGGCAATTATAGCACATCCCAAAATGGCGAGTGCTGCCTTACGAAGGGATGCAGCGCTACTCGTTTATCCAGGAGGTGCTCAGGATTTGTTTCGTCCCTACACTTGGCGAAACCGAATTCATCTGGCAAACAATAAGGCGTTCATCAAGCTGGCTTTGCGAGAGGAGGTGCCAATTGTGCCGATTATTTCTCATGGTGCACACTCAACTTTGATTGTGCTAGCTGACTTCTACCAGCAGGTGAAACAATTGCATGAATGGGGTTTTCCTTGGTTGCTTGATGGGAACACGGGCGTATTCCCAGTTTACCTGGGGCTACCTTGGGGGGTGGGGATTGGACCTTTACCAAATTTCCCGTTTCCCATACAAATTCATACTCGTGTCTGTGCACCAATTGTATTTGAGCGCTATGGTCGTGTCGCGGCTCGCGATCGCGCCTATGTAGATGGTTGTTATGAACGAGTTCGTGCGATGATGCAAGCCGAACTAGATGAGTTAGTGCAAAAGTATAGAGATGGAAATTGACACCGACAAAGGACTGATTTATGACGAAATCAAATTTTGAAGGGATGAGCCGACAAGAACTACTAGCCTACGTCAGGTCACATCCACAAGATATAGAAGCGTTTCACAAATATATGGATATGTTACGAGACGCGCCAGGACGAGTAAAGATACCAGTAGAACAGATTGAAACGGAGTTAGCCAAACGCTTGCAAGAAAGTTGAAAACTGGCTAACTTTGGGAATCGTTAAACTAAGTACAACATTTCATTAATACGAGCGCGAATTCTCCGCGTCCCTTTGCGCCTACCTCTGCGCCCCTACCCTGCGGGAAGGCGAAGCGCCTATGCGTTTAAATTTCAACCCTCAATTCGCCACGATTTTACGCAAAGCTGTACTAAGCCGTCCTCCGCAAACAAAAATCCTTTTTCAAGACAGGTCTAATTAAGAAACCTCAGATTGTAGATGTCCGGAGGACGGTGAGCAATTTTTTAGCATCCTCATACTGCTTTTCATCACTCGCCAAGAGACTGTCGAGTCGATGTTTCATCAACTGCAATAAGTCATCTGGATTTGGCAACATTTCCACTACTAGCAAAAAGACTTCTCGCCAGCACTTCTCGCCCATATGACACACAAGGTTTTGAAAAGCTTCTTCCGCGTGTGGACTAGCAACTATTTTTTTAGCAGCAAAGTATTTCTGAAAAATGATGTGCGAAAAGGAGTAAATACCCTTTGCTCGCTCAACAAGTAAACCGTGCTGAGCTTCTATAGACTTCAAAATATCTTCGCTATCAACTTGAAGTGTTTTTAAAAAGGTGCTACCCTCAGGTAGTGTATGGATATATTGGGAAATCTTTGTCTCAACAGCCTCTTGTTTGAAAAAGTACTCGCCACGCTCAAAAGTCATCCAAGCAATCTGACTTAGCAAATCTTCTTTCTGCTGTCGGGAGAGTTGTTTATAAACCTGATTTCGCTCAATACCGCGTTTAGCATCCCATTTTTTTAGTAATAAATCCAGTCCTTCTTCATAAAGCTCCGAACAATGAGTTGGAAAATCACCTGTTTCTTCAAACACCAAGCATAAGAGAGTCAGCAGTAAGGGATTAGTCGCTAGCTCTTGAAGTGACTGATTGACTTGCAGCTTTTGCACAAAGTGTTCTGCTTTTACCGTATCTTGATTCTGAAACCATTTGGCGGCAAAGTGAGCAATCTGTTGGTCATCAAAATCGGCAACTTCCACTTCGGTGAATTCTTCAAAAGTATATTCCAGTGCTGCAATCCGGCAAGTAACAACTATAGAATTGGCGCAAAATCCTGTTGAAACGGTACGAATCTCCTGTAACACTCGGTTAAGATCAGCTTGTCTAACTTCATCCAATCCATCTAGTAAAAGTATCACTCGCCCCTGATTCAGAAGCGTTTGAACGACTTGAGGTTCAACAACTCCACATTCCTCAAATTGTGCTGTGATGTAGTCCAACAAGCTTGGTTGTCCTCTCGTCTGAGCAAAGTTCTTAAGAGCGATAAAAATTGGGACAGCATTGCACAGAAACTGACTTAAGTTACATTGGGTTGCAACCCATTTCAAAAATGTCGTTTTGCCCGAACCTGGTTTTCCCCAAATCATCAACTTGTCGTAGCGTTCTACCGCTTCCAGTGCTGGGACTCGTTTTTGGTAAATGTTGCACAAGTCAACACGCTCAAAATTCTCCTTGTCACAGCTATCATACAATTGGGCAATAGAAAGCCGCCTGCGTCCAGTCACTCTTTCCCAAATATTGACATCGGTGTAAATCGCATCCAACCTCATCGGCTGCTCTTTATCCAACAGCCGCATGATGCCACAACGCCTCTGAATACTGTCGTGAACTTTTTCTCGTACTGTCTGTACCAGACTCTCTATCTGTGAAGTACTTGCTGCATCATCTACTTCTGGAATTGAGCAGAAACTAACAATCTCATCCCATGAGAGTCCTAATTTTTCGCAGATTGTGACAAAAATGTAGCGGTCAACTGGTTTACCTTGAAAAAACTTGCTAACTGGCTGACGGCTAACGCTCAGTTCCTCTGCTAACGCCTGTTGCGTTAGTGAATTACGAATGAGGGCAGCTTGCGCTTTTTTCATTCCCTCAGCAGATGCTTGAAGCGATCGCTTGCTCATTATACTCCATAAGAAATGGTTTTTATAGTTCAAATAGCTATATTTTTACAAATAATAGTAAAATCATACATAAATCATACACAAATCAATCATGAAGTGAACTGGAAATCACTCAGTCAAGTGTGATTCTAGAGATATGAGTTTTGGACATCTCTTACACTAAGACGGTAAATACCAATGACTGCAATAACTCTTTCATATACAGATCAACATTCAACCAAACCTGTAATAGCCACAATATATGCTTGTCCTGCAAAAGCTGTAACACCACAGCGGCTAAAACTCATCGCAAAGGTAGTGCAGGCTCTCACCTCACTACCACAAGATGAGATTAAATACTTAGCAGATCACCTTGAAATGACTCATGAAGTGCCAAAGTCTTCTCAGGCTGAAACGGAGTTAGCTGCAAAGCTTGGTGTTGAGCCAATCAGTGAGGATGAACATAGAGAATTAGAACTCAATGCTCTGAAAAATTATTTTGAGTGGAGACACGATTTACTGAAAAATTCATTATCAGCATCTGAAGTGGCTAAACTACTGGGGGCAAAAAGCCGTCAAACACCACATGACAGGCGAAAAAATAACAGTTTAATCGCAGTGGAAGATAATGGTATCTGGAAGTTTCCACGCTGGCAATTCGATCCTCACGGTTGTGATGGCGTTATCGATGGACTACCAGATGTCTTAAAAGCCTTGAATGTTCCTGCTTTATCAAAAATCAGTTGGCTGACTCGTCCCAATCCTGCTTTGAATGGGTGTAGCCCTGTACAAGCACTAAAGCGTAGTCAAAAAGATAATGTGATTGCTGAAGCAAGGACTGTAGGAGTTATATAACTGCTAGTTTTTCCTAATTGTGGACTGATTGACTGATAGATAATCTCCGAAATTATACTGAGATACTTTCTGAAAAGACACTAAAAAAACAAACAACTCGGAAATTCCTGAATGAGTTTCCGGAATTGCTCCAGCGGCTTTTGAATCTCTGGATTAGACTTGGCTTTGAAGTCTGAGTCTTGTGACGTCTCAAGAGTCTTGAAATATTGAGTGTCAAAATTTTATCAGTCAACCAGATTAGGAGTCATAAAGGTGGTAAAAATCTTGCTCCCACCTCCCCGGTTTGCGGAGCCACAGTTCCTGACTTTAGACAAAAATACAAAACTTTTCCGAATTTTCTGTCCCGAATACAATCCGACTGCTCTCACATTTCGTTCCTGGGGTCCATTTTCTCGCTTTGATCATCATAGAGGAAATCCTCCAACACTTAACTATAATTTACAGAAATGTGAACCATGTCATGATATAGAACGTGGTATTTGCTACGCTGCGCTTAAACTTTCTAGCTGTCTCGTTGAAGTTTTTGGTGATGAATGTTTTGGTGATAGCTATAAAAGTCATGCAGAGGTTACTGATCATAAGCTTGCTATCCTGACTCTTAAGAGTCATTTAAAATTACTAGATGTACGAGGTTCTGGTGCAATGCTCGCTGGTGCCAATGAAGCAACCCTAGCAAAAATACACAAGCGTCGTGTTACTCAAGCATGGTCACGCTACTTTTATGAGCAACAAACAACTTACCCCGAAATTCAGGGGATTATTTACGGAAATGCTCATAATAATGAAGACGCGATCGCATTTTATGAGCGTGCTCAAGATCTCCTAAACTGTGACGAAGAAGAAAGTGTATGGATGCTGAGAGAGCCAAAGTTACGTGGTTACATTCTCAAAGCCGCAAAGCAAAATAATTTGCGGTTAGCATTTCCCGAATGGCTAGAACTTAGACATTCACAGGACTCTGAAAGGATGATTGGTAGTTATACGAATTCCAAGAGATAGAACTAAGAGCATGGATAGCAAATCCGATAATTCTGAGGGTAGTAAAAATCTAATTTCCAGGGAAGCAGTAGATTGGCTACTGCAACGCATCTTCCAACTTCCTAAAAAATGGTTAATTATTAGTATTATTCTTATTCTTATAAGCGTTTGTGAAATTAGTTGGAGCAAAAAAGAATTATTTTCATTTAAATTTAGAGTTACGAATACAACAGCAATTTTTTTGTCGCTGGTTTGGTTACCATCTATCTTGAAAGTTTTTGCTTTGAGCGGGGGAGCATTAAAGACGCCATTGGGAGAAATTGGTGGCTCAGGTATGAAGACTATGCTAGAGTCATTAACCGCTGATTCACTAGGATTTCTCATCGAGCAGACTAAGCGAGCAGAAGAAGTTGCTCCACCGCAACAGCAAAAAGAAATGCGTCAAATTCGTCGAGAATGGCAGAAAGTTTACGCATCAACAGTTCCTGCGTCAGAAGCACGACAAGAAATGGAGCGCTTAGCCGAACGCTACAAGGAATTGAGGATGACAATGCCTTTCGGAGCACAGCGAACATTTGAGATGGAATCTGTCACTGGACGGATGCGTGCTTTAGCTCCAGAGGTTAAATATACTGTACACGAGGTTAAAGACCTTCTGCAATCAGCGGACCAAGGTAAACGGTTATTAGGACTTTCTGTTGCCGAGTGGTCTGGTGATCCAATATATTTTGATTTGGTTTTACACCTGATTAATCATTCAGAAACAGCGTTTGAGCAAACGAGTGCATTGCGATCTGTGGAAAAGATGGTGTCTCAGCTGGATACTCAACAAAAGAAAAACTTGCAAGCAGCACTTATTGAACAGCGTAACTTCAATGAAGAGGAAAAGCGTTGGATTAAGCCTGAGTCTAATCGTTGGATATTGAGCGATCGCTTATTATCAAGACTACATGAATAGGGCAGGGCTGTTTCATTCGTTAACGAGGAAGGATTTGTCAATATCGTTCGCGATAATTTTTGGGACGTAAGTGATAGAAAATCTATATTTTGACCCAGAAAATTAAATTTTTATCCAGGAAAATTAGAGCACTCGCGCTTCATTAACCCCTTGACATTATGAGCCTTTGAGGGAATGAAACAGCCCTGCATGAATAGGGGGGGTAGTTATATTAAACGCCTAATCTGTATTAGACCCAAGAGGATTATAGCATGGTAAAGAAAAACAACTTCCGAAAAACTTGGAAAACATTAACTGAACTAGGTCAAGAATTTGGAGTATCAGCTGTTAAATTTGGTAATTTGCTTAAACAGCATGGATTACGCGAAAAAGATGGCGAACCTAGTAGTCTGTCAGGGTTGAAATGAGGGATAGAGTCGTTTAAGCTTAATACGTGCATCTTCAGTTGTAAAGCGCCAATCGATTGTTCGCGATTGAGTGTTTCTGCGTTGCTCCCAAGCGATCGTT
>JAESFN010000157.1_pt1 | contig 107489 bp, 95 predicted proteins | sample 9269411 | NCBI WGS metagenome assembly JAESFN01 (sample SAMN14505399, study PRJNA617100) | algae metagenome | isolation source: Iphinoe sp. HA4291-MV1 and co-occurring heterotrophs from trail next to... | place: USA: Maunawili Falls, Hawaii | collected 2009-07-25
CGTAGGTCTGATGGGTCCGCCACACGAGATATCGTGTCCCAATGCCTTGATACTACACGGGTCGCGGAATCCGGTGCAAGAGTCGCTGCCGTTTTACACGGGGAAAAAGCGTCTGCAATTTGGCGGTCGTCGGAAGCCGCTTCAAATCAGGCACTTGAAGCCCACAAGCCCCGTTTCCGTTGACTTAAGTACTCCACAAAGGCATATGGAGAGCCTGCAACGCGCCGCATTTTCGCAGCGCGTTTTTGGTTTTTGTGGGGCTTTTGCAACAGTCCCTGAACGAGCCCATGAAAGGGGTGCGAAGATGTCTGCGCTGTACGGTACGTATGCCCGGTCCAACCTCGCTTTTGAGCGGGGCGAGGGCGTGCGATTGTTCGCGCAGGACGGCACTCCCTACCTCGATTTCCATGCCGGCGTAGCGGTGAACGCACTCGGCCACGGCGACCCGCACATGGTGGCGGCGCTGAAGGCGGCGGCCGAGAAGGTCTGGCACACCGCCAACACCTTCACCATTCCCGAGCAGGAGCGGCTGGGCCAGCGGCTGGTCGAGAACACCTTCGCCGATGCGTGCTTCTTCACCAACTCGGGCACCGAGGCGGTGGAATGTGCGGTCAAGACCGCCCGGCACTACTTCTGGGCCAAGGGCGAGACCGACCGCTACGAGGTCATCGCCTTCACCGGCTCCTTCCATGGCCGCACCATGGGCATGATCGCCGCCTCCGGCAACGAGCACTATCTCGAGGGCTTCGGCCCGCCGCTCGAAGGCTTCAAGCACCTGGCGCCCGGCGACCTCAAGGCCGTCGAAGCCGCCATCACTCCCAAGACCTGCGCCATCCTGATCGAGCCCGTACAGGGCGAGGGCGGCGTCACCGCCATGACCGCCGAGTACATGCGCGGCCTCCGCGCCCTCTGCGACAAGCACGGCATGCTGCTGATCCTCGACGAAGTGCAGTGCGGTTATGGCCGCACGGGCAAGTTCTTCGCCTATGAGTGGAGCGGCATCGAGCCCGACATCATGGCCGTCGCCAAAGGCATCGGCGCCGGTTTCCCGCTCGGCGCCTGCCTCGCCAAGGGTGAGGTGGCGAAGTCGATGATCCCCGGCACCCACGGTTCGACCTATGGTGGCAACCCGCTGGCCTCGGCCATGGGCAACGCCGTGCTTGACCGTATGCTGGCTCCGGGCTTCTTCGAACATGTCGAGAAGATGGGCCAGCGGCTCAACTGGCACCTGCAGCAGCTGGCGCAGCGCTTCCCCAACCAGGTGCTCGAGCTGCGCGGTAAGGGCCTGCTCGCCGGCATCCGAATCGCCTCGCCGGTCCGCGACGTCGCCGCGCGCCTGCGCGATGAGCATCACATGCTGGCCATGACCGCCAACGAGAACGTGCTCCGCCTGTTGCCGCCGCTGGTGGTGACCGAAGCCGACATCGAAGAGGCGATGGGCAAGCTCGCGGCCGTCTTCGAGGCGATCGAAGCCGAGGCCCCCAGCAAGGCTACCGCCTGACCCCATTCACGGCACGCGATCTGAAGGGCGGGAGACAGCAGCTCCCGCTCGGCGCGTTCCGAAAAGGAGAGGTCTCAAAATGACCGCTACCCCACCTAGGCACTTTCTCAACCTCGACGATTTCGATGCCACGACGCTGCGCGGCATGCTCAGCCAGGCCGTCGAGCTCAAGGACCGACTGAAAAAGGGCGATCGACCGCTGCTCCTCAAGGACAAGGTGCTGGCGATGATCTTCGAGCGCCAATCCACCCGTACCCGCGTCAGCTTCGATGTCGGCATGCGCCAGCTCGGCGGCGAAACCATCTTCCTCACCGGCCAGGAAATGCAGCTGAGCCGCGAGGAAACCCTCGCCGACACCGCCAAGGTGATGTCGCGCTATGTCGATGCGATCATGATCCGCATCCTCACCCATCAGGATCTGCTCGATCTGGCCGAGGCTGCCACCGTGCCGGTGATCAACGGCCTGACCCGCCGTGCCCACCCATGTCAGGTGATGGCCGACGTGATGACGTTCGAAGAGCACCGCGGCAACATCAAGGGCGCCAAGGTCGCCTGGGTCGGCGACAGCAACAACGTGCTGGCCAGCTGGGTGAACGCCGCCGAGCTGTTCGGCGCCGAGCTCACCATCGCGGTTCCCGAGGAATATGCCCCGGAAAAGGACCTGCTCGCCGACATCAAGAAGGCGGGCTCCGCCGTCAAGCTGATCGAGGATCCGCAGGAAGCCGTGCGCGGCGCCGACCTCATCATCACCGATACGTGGGTCTCGATGGGCGATACCGATGCCGCCGAGCGCCGCCGGGCCTTGAAACCCTACCAGGTGAATACCCAATTGATGGGCTTGGCCGATAAGGACGCGCTGTTCATGCACTGCCTTCCGGCCCATCGCGGCGACGAGGTGACCGACGAGGTCATAGACGGGCCGCAATCGGTGGTCTTTGATGAAGCCGAAAACCGGCTTCACGCCCAGAAAGCAATCCTTTGCTGGGCCCTGGGCCAAGACCGGCAGAACATCTAGCCGCTCGATCGAGCCTCGCCTGTGCGGGCGACGGTCGTGATGGCTTAAGAGCAACAACCGTCGCCAAACCCACGGCGTCATTCCCGCGAAAGCGGGAATCTCCGTTTGGGATGCGCTACAAACGACGCGGTGGTCGGCGACCCCTGGGGGCCGCCACCGAGCGAGATTGGATTTTGGATGACTCAGACTGAGCTCAGCACCTATGGCCTCGATCGCCCGGAATCCGGCGATGATGTCGTGGTGCCCTTCACCCTCGACGGGCTCGATAGCCGTGGTCGCGTGGTCCGCCTCGGCCCGGCGCTCGATGCGATCCTCACCCGCCACAACTACCCCGCTCCGGTCGCCCGCCTCCTCGGCGAGGCCGTGGTGCTGGCTGCGCTCATCGGTTCGTCGCTGAAGTTCGAGGGCCGCTTTATCCTGCAGACCCAGACCGATGGGCCGGTGAACCTCATCGTCGTCGACCTCGACGCGCCGGATGGCCTCCGCGGCTATGCCCGCTTCGACGCCGACGCGGTGATGACCGCCATCGAGCGCGGTGAGACCAAGCCGGGCCAGCTGCTCGGCAAGGGCCACCTCGCCATGACAGTCGACCAGGGCGTTCACATGGAGCGCTACCAGGGCATCGTGGCGCTCGATGGCGGCACGCTGGAAGACGTGGCGCACGCCTATTTCCAGCAGTCCGAGCAGATCCCGACGCTGGTCCGGCTCGCCGTCGCCGAGCATTCGGTGCGCGGCGCCGGTGGCCCGCAATGGCGTGCCGGCGGCGCGCTGGTGCAGTTCCTGCCCCCGCACGGCCAGTCGGTGATGCCCGACCTGCCGGGTGACGGCAACTTCGACAACCCCGAGACCGCCGATCCGGATTTCGTCGAAGACGACAAGTGGACGACCACCCGGGCGTATCTGTCGACCGTCGGCGACGACGAACTCGCCGATCCCGAGCTCTCGGCCGAGCGCCTGCTGTTCCGGCTGTTCAACGAGCCGGGCGTCCGCATCTTCGAGCCGATCGCGCTCGAAGAGCGCTGCACCTGCTCGGCCGAACGGATCGAGGCGATGCTGCGCCACAATTTCTCGGCCGAAGAGCGCCAGGAGATGGTGATCAACGGTAAGATCGAAGTGGTCTGCGAGTTCTGCTCGGCCGACTACCACTTCAAGCCGCACGAGTTCGACGAGAACCACTCGCACCAGCACTGAACCATCACCTCCCCCGGGGCTCCGGGGGAGGGCCTCGCACTATTCGCTCGCCAGCGCCACCACCGGGTCGAGCCGCGCCGCCGAGCGCGCCGGCATGAAGCCGAACAGCACGCCGATCAGGCTCGATGAGACGAACGCCGCGACGATCGTCGTCGGCGAGTAGATGAACGTCAGCCCGCTCACCAGCTTCTCGACCCCGAAGCCGATCCCCAGCGACAGCAGCACGCCGACCGTGCCGCCGATCAGGCACACCAGCACCGCCTCGATCAGGAACTGCTGCAGGATATCGCCCTGTCGCGCTCCGACCGCCATGCGCACCCCGATCTCCCGGGTCCTCTCCCGCACGGAGACGAGCATGATGTTCATCACCCCGATCCCCCCGACGATCAGCGAGATCACCGCGATGGCGGAGATCAGCAGCGTCAGCGTCTGCGAGGTCGACTGGATCGTCTCGCGGATGGTGTCGGTGTTCTGCAGGCTGAAATCCACCGTGCCGTGCCGCTGCTCGAGCAACGCCTGGATCTCCGCTTGGGCCTCGGTGACATCGGCGTTATCGGCGATGCGGACGGTGATGGTCGAGAGCCAGCTCTGGCCCAGAATGCGGGACATCGCCGTGGTGTAGGGCATCCAGATGCTGATCGAGTTCGACTGCGGGCCGAAGTTATTTGTGCTCGCTGCAACCACCCCGATTATCCTCAGCGGCACATTGCCAACGAGGACCACCTGCCCGACTGCATCTTCGCCATTCGTGAACAGGGTGTCCCGCGCCGTGGTGTCGATCACCGCGACTTGCGCCAGCGAGCTGGTGCTGGCTTCATCGAAGGCCGCGCCCTCGACGAAGCTGCGGTTGTTGACCCGGAAGTAATCGGGGCCGACGCCCTGGATCTGTGCGCTGGCCGAAATGTTGCGATAGCGCGCCTGGCCGCTGCTCGACACCTGCGGCGTGACGCTGTCGGCGTACGTCTCCGCCGCAAGCGCAGCTGCATCGGCCGGAACCAGCGTGCGGATCGCATCGCGCCGCCGATCGGCCGCGTTGGTGCCGGGCTGCACGTTGATGGTGTTGGTGCCGATCGAGCTGATCCGGTCGAGCACCGCCTGCTGGCTGCCTTGCCCGAGCGCCACCACCGACACCACCGAGGCGATGCCGATGATGATGCCGAGCATGGTGAGGAAGGTACGCAGCCGGTGACTCGACAGCGCCCGCAGTGCCATCTGGAACGCCTCGCCGACCCGGTCGATCGCCTCGCGCCAGCGCGGGATCCGCTTGATCGCCTCCGCAGCCTTCTGCACCGGTGCCGCGGCTTCGTCCTTGCGGCGATCCGCGACGACTACGCCATCGCTCAACTCCACCACCCGGTCGGCCTGGGCGGCGACACTCGGGTCGTGCGTCACGATGATGATCGTATGGCCTTCGGCGTTGAGCTCCTTGAGCAGCGCCATCAGCTCCTTGCCGCTCTTCGAGTCGAGCGCCCCGGTCGGCTCGTCCGCGAGGATGATGTCGCCGCCATTGATCAGCGCCCGCGCCACGCTGACGCGCTGCTGCTGGCCGCCGGAGAGCGCATTCGGCCGGTGTGTCAGCCGTTCGCCCAGTCCCAGCCGTTCGAGCAACTGGTGCGCCCGCTCGCGCCGCTGTTCCTTGCGGGCCCCAGCATAGATCGCCGGCACCTCGACATTCTCGAGCGCATCGAGATCGGCCAGCAGCTGGTAGCGCTGGAAGATGAAGCCGAAATGCTCGCGCCTCAGCTCCGCCAGCTCATCCGGCTGGAGCCGGGCGATGTCGCGGCCGGCAAGCCGGTATTCGCCGGTCCAGCCATTGTCGAGGCAGCCGAGCACGTTCATCAGCGTCGACTTGCCCGAGCCCGACTGGCCGATGATCGCAATCATCTCGCCGGCGTGGATATCGAGGTCGATATCCTTCAGCACCGTGATGCTCTCGGTACCGATCGGGTACTCCCGGCGCAGTTGCCGGATGGAAATCAGCGGTTCGCGCATCGCCGGACCTCAGCGCACGAACCCGACACCCGGACCGCCACCACCGGTGAGGATATTCCGGTTGCCGCCGCCCTGCGCGTTGCCGCCGCGGGTCGTGCTGGTGGACGCCACAGTCGCGTTGACCACCAGGTCGCCTTCCTTCAGGCCAGAGAGCACTTCCGCCGTCACGTTGTTGTTGAGCCCGATGGTGACCTTCGTCGGCTCAACCGCTTCCTTCTGCTGGTTCCACACCGGCAGCATGTAGCTGCCGTCGCGGGTCTTGCGGGTCAGCACCGAGGCCGGAACGGTCAGCACGTCATCGGCCGTTTTCAGCACGATCGTCACCTGCGCGGTCATCGAGATGCGCAGCTTGTGGCCCGGGTTATCCACGTCGAACAGACCGTTGTAGTAGACCGCGGTGCTCGACGAGCTGGTCGAGGTGTCGTCCGACGCAATCGAGTCCGGTGCCGGCTCCACCGCACGCAGCGTTGCGTTGATCCGGGTGTCCGGGTCGCCGAGAATGGTGAAATACACCTGCTGGCCCGGCTCCACCCGCGGCACGTCGGCCTCCGAGATCTCCGCCTTCACCACCATCTTGTCGAGGTTGGCGAGCTTGACGATGGTCGGCGACGAGTTGTTGGCGTTGACCGACTGCCCGACTTCCACGGAAACCGCGACCACCGTGCCGTCCGAGGGCGCCACGATCTTGGTCCGATCGAGATTGAGCTGCGCTGCCTCGACGTTGATTTCCGCCTGCTGGATCTGCGCGTCGATCGCCTGCAGCTGCCCCTCGGCAGTCTGTACGGCGAGCTGCGCCGCCTGCAGGTCGGCGTCGGAGATGAGCTTCTGCGGGCTCAGCTTTTCCGCTCGCTCCAGAGCGGTCTTGGCCTGCCCGAGATTAGCGGTCTGGATGGTCTTCTGCGCCTCGGTATTGGCGAGCGACGCCTGCGCCGCCTTCACCGCGTTCTCCTGGTTCAGCGAGTCGATCTCGGCGATCACGTCACCGGCCTTCACGTCGTCGCCGAGCGCCACGTTCAGCGTCTTGATCCGACCCGAAACCTCGGCGCCGACACTGACCAGCGAGCTGGCCTGGATCACGCCGGAGGCGAGCACGGTTTCCTCGACATTGCCGCGCGCTACCGGAGTGGTGCGCGGCACCTCATCCTTGGCCGGCGCACTGAACACCAGCCAACCGGCGCCGCCCGCGCCGAGCAGCACCACCAGAACGATCCACTTCAGCCACCGCTTCATCGCCGCACCTTCAAACCCAACTACCCACTGCACCTAAAGTAGAGCGCCGCGGTCAAGAAGTCGCATTAGAGCTTGGTAAGGTGGGTGAATTCTTCGAAAGGTCGGATGGTGCTCGGCGGCAGTAGGTCAGGCTGCCGTCATCTGCGCATCGCTATTGTGGAGGAATCGCCAACTGGAGGGGCTGACGATGACCCGGTACACCGTGACGATCTACGATTTCCGCGCCAAGCCGCCCACTGTGAGCCTGCCGCAGACCGTCGAAGCGCCCGAACCGATCTCGGCGGCCCGCCAGCTCACCGACGCACAGCTGGCAACGACTGGCCACATCGCCGACCTGGTCGCCGAAGTGACGCGCCACAATGGCAGCGAACTCGCCCAGCGCGTGATGCTCTACCGCAAACCCTAGGCCGGGCGCTTGCGGCACCGGCCGACTCTGCTAGTCTCCAGCTACCCTGCTGTTTGAGCAGGGGAATTTGTTTGGGGCATCTATGAAGAAGACCTACACCAAGCCGCTGCTCGTCAAGGAGCAGAAGCTGACCTCGATCACCGCCGAGCCGGTTTCCAGCAAGGTTTGAGCGACCAGGAAGACCGGGGCATCGCTCCGGTCTCCCTCGGTCTTTCTGCACAACGCAAATTAGTGAGTTTCCGGACTCGCGATCGTTCTGCTAGCCTCATTCGTCGGGCCTTGGGGCGTCGGGGGAGAAACCGTGAAGAAGGTCTACAGCAAGCCAATTCTCGTGAAAGAGCAGAGGCTGACCGCGATCACTGCTTTGCCGGCTTCCAGCAAACCCCCGCAGTGAACCGAGGCGACACGACACAAGCCGAGGGATAAACTGGGTCCGCCCGGCCTTCAGAATAGGGATGACAATGAAAAAGATCTATTCGAAACCTGTGCTCGTCAAAGAGCAGAAGCTGACCACGATCGCCGCAGTTGCCAGCAAGGTGGCTTGACCTGGGGCAACGCGATATCCGGGACGACCGAGTTCTCCCGGCTTTCAGAATTGGGGATGAAGATGAAGAAGACCTACAGCAAGCCGGCTCTTGTGAAAGAGCAGAAGCTGACCACCATCACCGCTGCACCGGTTGCCAGCGGCAAAGCGCCCCCGCCGTGATCTGACGGCGGCGCTGCAGTTCGGGTAGGCTAGGCTGCGCATGTGCGCTCAAGGCAACAGTTGATCGCGGCTAGGGCTCCTCTGCCCACCAGTTGCTGTGGGCAGAGTTCCCCAGATTGCACGGGTCTGCTAGTGTGCGAATGACAGCCCGCAGTTGGGGCGGGCTATTGAGGGCTAGACGATGAAGAAAATCTACGCGAAGCCGACTCTCGTCAAACAGCAGAAACTTGCCTCGATCTCGGCAAAGTTGAGCGGGCCAGTCTGATTGACCTTGACGGCCGACCACTGCCGATCGAGCAACTGACGACACAGCCCATCTGTCAACGAGTGGGCGCTGAGTGTCATCAGCGCCGCGACCGTCGGCAACAAGCTCACCCGCTCTGAGTGCGGCGTCGAGTGCCGGCGCTCTGAGAGTGTGAATGGAGGTTAGAATGAAGAAGCTCTACTCGAAGCCGACGCTTTCCAAGGAACAGAAGCTGGCGACGATCACGTCGGTGGTCTCCGCGAAATAGCCGATCGAGGGCCATGTTTCCGGCCCTCGCAACGTACTGACTTTCTGGTGTGTAGATGGACGCAGTGTACCGCCTCGGCGACGAAGTTTCGTTCGAACCGGTGGGTGAGGGCGCTGTCATTCTGCTGCTTGGCAGCGGGCAGCTCTATTCATGCAACGACACCTCGCTGTCGTTCCTCAAGAACCTCGACGGTATCCGCAACGTCGAGGCCGTGGCGCGCCGCATGGCCGATGAGTTCGAGATCGATGCGGCGACGCTTGCCGACGACCTGCCGGAGCTGATTGCCGACCTGGTCGCAGAAGGCATCATCGTGCATGCCGCATGAGCCCCGCGATGCGGCCGGCGCTGGGCCACTAGGCCGGTTGGCATTCCGCCTGCGGCTCTGGATCAACGCGCGGACGCTCCCCGCACGCATCGCCGGGCGAGACTTTTCCGACATCCTCGCCTCTGCTTCGGCCGTGCCTGCCAACAGCTGGCCGCATTTTCCGGTGCCCTACATCGCCAAGCGCGTCGGTCGCGCCGCCCGCTGGCCGATCCTGATGCGCAACAATCGTTGCCTGCGCACCGGCCTCGTGGGGTTCGCCGCGCTGCGCCGCTGCGGATATGAGCCGCGGTTACATTTTTCGGTCGATCCGAAATCGGTCGGTCAGCCAAGCCTTGCCGCCCATTGCTGGGTGACGCTGGACGGCGTCGAAGTCATCAATGCCCGCATCCCCGGCCAGGTGCAGATACATGTTCATTCGGCCCCGGCGATCGGGCATCCGGACCCACAGGGAGCCAGCGTTTGATCCAGAAGTTCTTCGACCTGCAGGGCGCCTCGTTGCGCGTAACCGCCGTGCAGCCTGTGCTTGTGGATTTCTTCGGCCGCATTTTCGCCGGCCGCTCGCGCCCGCTGCCGACCGCATCGCTGGCCTTCGGCCTCACCATCACTTCGGGCGAGCCGCTGACGATGCCGGAGGGAGCAGAACTGCTCTACGAAGGACCGATCCTCGATGAAGGCTACGCTCGCTTCTGGCAGGGCTCCGAGGGGCGGGTCCTGGTGTTTCCGGGCCTCATCTCGCTGACCCTCTCCGACAAGGCCCGCGAGGCCACCATTATCGTCGCGCCGGGTGCCGAAGAGCGCATCGTCATGACCTGCGGGCAACTGGCCCTCCAGGCGGCATTGCAGGCCGCGAACCAGTTCCTTGTCCATGCCGCCGGGTTGACCCTGCCGGATGGTCGCGTGGCACTGATCTTCGGCCGCAGCGGCGCCGGCAAGACCACGTCTACCCTCGCCCTCGCTGCCGGCGGCCTCGGCCTCTGCTCCGACGACGCCATGGCCTGCAGCGTCGCAGGAGATCGCCCGACAGCCTGGGGCATGCCGCGCAGCCTCAAGGTGCACCGCCACACCGTCGAGCTGCTGCCCTGGGTCCAGCCACTGCTGAGCGGCGAGTGGAGCGCCGAGGACGAGCGGCCGGTGACGCTTGCTGCGCTACGCACCACGGTCAGCGTCGAGAGCATCGCGGCCCGCGAGATCGCCGCGGTCTTCATCCTCGAGCGCAGCGGCGAAACGGCCAGCCTGTGCGAGCCGGTCAGCAAGGCCGAGGTGCTTGCCCTGGCTGCCGCCGACAACCTGCGCTCCACCCGGGTCGGAGTGCCCGAGGGTGAGCGCGAACTGTTCAAGCGGCTCGGCGAGCTGGTGCGCGCCGTGCCTGCCTACCGGCTGGCCGCTGGGTCCAACCCCACCGACCTCGCAGCCGTGATGCTGGCGGCGCTGAACATCGAGAAGATCACCGCATGACCGCCGGCGCGCTCGACAACCTGCTGTGTAGTCTGGCCGACCCCGAGGCGCCCGCCGTCGCCGTCTCCGCCGACGTGGTCGATCCACTTCTCAAGCTGGCGCGCGACCACAATGTGCTGCCCGTGGTGACCCGCAAGCTCGCGGCGCAGCACAGCACCGCCGACCTCACTGCCGCCCAGAGCGAGCTGACGCTGCTCGTCGGGCTGTCGATGCACCTGCGCGGCATTGCTGCCAAGGTCGATCGCACCATCGCCGACCAAAAGCTGGATGCCGTGATCGTCAAGGGCCCGGTGTTCGCCCGCCAGATCTACCCCACGCCAGCCGACCGCCCGTTCACCGACATCGACATTATGGTCGCGCCGTCGGCCCGCGCGCCGATCGGCGAACTGCTGACGGGGCTCGGCTACCAGTTGTTCCTGAAGCCACTGCTGGATCACACCGTGCAGAACCAGGAAGAAAAGTGGATCCAGCCCGGCATGCAGGCGCTGCTGATCGAGGTGCACGGCAACCTCGTGCACTACCAGGGCCTGCGCAGACGCATCAGTTTCGGCTACGCCGAGTTCATGGCCAGTGGCGAGGGCAACGCGAACGCCGGCCTGCCGCAGTTCTTCGTCGCCGTCGTCCACGCCGCGCTCGGGCACAAGTTCCACCAGCTCCGCCTGCTGGTCGACGTGCTGCAGGCCTGGCGCCACCTCACGCCTGATGAGGTGGCCGCTTTGCCGGAGATGTCGCGCCGGCTGGGCCTCGCGCTCGAGTCGCGTCTCTGCCTCGAACTGGTCGCCGAGCTGTTCGACGTCCCGGGAGCCGGCGCTACTGCCAGCCGCATCACCGGCAGCAGTGGCAGCGGCCTCGCGACACGCCTCGTGAACGGTGCCGCTGTTCTGGCCGCGCCGACGGCCTTTCTATCGAAGGTCCGTCGCCACACCTTCCGCGGCCTGCAGCGCATCGTGCCGCGAGGCGCCGGATGACTCGCAACCTCTCGTTCACCGCCATGCTTCCGGCCAGCGCGACCCTCGTCGATGTCCGGGCCGGCACGGTGCTCGATGCCGAGGGCATCCGGCGGCGGGTAAGCGAGAAGGCCGCAGAGCTGTCGCAAAACGGCGTGACGCCGGGCGCCCGGGCGGTGGTGGCCGAGACCAATCCGGTCGACTACCTCATCGCCATCGTCGCCTGCTGGGACGTCGGCCTCGTCGCGGTTGCGGTCAACCCGGGCCTCCGGCCCGAGGAGTGCGAGAACGTGCTCCAGACCACCGGCGCGTCGCTCTGGCTCGGCCCGCAGCGACCGAGCCCGGCGGCAGCGACCATAGCTGATCCCACGCCGCTGCGGCTCGATGATCCGGCCCTCATCCTGATGACATCAGGAACCACCGGTCGGCCCAAGGGCATCGTGCACTCGGTGCGCAGCCTCCTCGCCCGCACCGCGCTGAACATCGCCGAGATCAGCCCGCAGGTACTGCGTGAAACGCTCTGCGTGCTGCCGGTGTTCTTCGGTCACGGCCTCATCGGCAACGTGCTGACGCCACTGCTGGCCGGTGGCCGAGTGCACCTGTGGCCGAGCCCAGCGCTCAACGAGCTGACCGGCCTCGCCGCCTACCTGAACGCGCACCGCATCAGCTTCATGAGTTCGGTTCCATCCTTCTGGAAGCTCGCCCTGCGCGTCTCGGCGCGACCCGAGCCGGTGCTCGAGCGGGTCCATGTCGGTTCGGCGCCGCTCTCCATCGAACACTGGCGCGCCATAGCGGAATGGTGCGGCACGCGCCGGGTGTTCAACATGTTCGGCATGACCGAGACCGCGAACTGGATCGGCGGCGGCAACCTCGACGAGGGCGAGGCGCGCGACGGCTATGTCGGCCGGCTATGGGGCGGCAGTGTCGCCATCGACTCCGCTGACGGCGGCCGCGGCGAGGTGCTCGTGCAGAGCCCATCGATGATGCTGGGCTACTGGCAGCGTCCCGATCTCGACGAAGCGGCGTTCACCGACGGCTGGTTCCGCACCGGCGACATCGGCGAGCTGGACGGGCAGGGGAACCTCACCCTCGTCGGGCGCAGCAAGTCCGAGATCAACCGCGGCGGCATCAAGATCCAGGCCGAGGAGATCGACATGCTGCTGGAGCGGCACGAGGCCATCAGCGAAGCCTGCGCCTTCGGTATTCCCGATGCCATCGCCGGCGAAGCCGTGGCAGCCGCCGTCGTCCTCGCCGACGGCGCACAGTTCGATCCTGAAGCGCTCAAGGCCTGGTGCAGGGCGCGGGTGCGGGACGAGGCCGTGCCATCGAGGCTGTTTGCCGTCGCCGCCATACCACGAAACGATCGCGGCAAGATCGTTCGTGCCGACGTCCGTGCCATGGTCGAGCGCCAATGAGCCGGCCCGACATCGGACCGCTGGAAACCGAGCGCTTCGTCCTCAAGCCGATGGGGATGATCGAGACCCTGCAGGTCACCAACAGCTGGCGGCACGACGCCGACATCCTCAACGGCCTGTTCCAGTCGCCCAGGCCACGCTCTCTGCCCTACTGGCTATTGCGCGGTCCGCTGCCGAGCAGCAAGAACCGTTTCGCCTTTGCCATCACGCCGAAAGGCGCGCGGTCGCCTATCGGGGTGCATACGATACGGCTCCACGGCTATCGTTCCGCCTTCGTCACCGTGGCGCTCCACGACCGCGACTGGTGGGGGAAGAACGTCGTGGTCGAGGTTCGCGCCCGCCTCATGAACCACTTCTTCGCGCAAGGCGGCATCGAGCGCTTCTACGGCGTGGTGGATTCCCGCAACATCTCGTCGATCTTCAGCTATCGCCGGCTAGGCTTCGACCATGTCGGCACCTGGCACCGCCAGAAGCAGAACCCGGTCACCGGCGACGTCATCGACTTCGTCAACTTCGAGATGTTCCGCGACCAGTGGATGCGTGGCCCATTCTGGGAGGCGCCGGGTGAGCACTGACGAACGCGCCTGTGCCATCGTCGGCGACGCGCTCAACTGCCCGGGCAGCATTGGTATCAACGCCGACATGGCCTCGGTTGCCGCGTGGGACAGCCTCGGTCACATGGCGATCGTTGCCGGCATCGAAAGCGAGCTCGGCCGTAGTCTCACGGCCGAGCAGATCGCCTCGATTTCGTCAGTCCGGCGCGTCGCCGAACTGCTCGCGTCCTAGACCTGGCTGAGCCCGTACTCGAGGTCGCGGATCAGGTCGTCGGCATCCTCAAGCCCTACCGAAAGCCGCAGCAGGCCGGGGGTGATCCCCGATTCCAGCCGCACATCCTCGGTGAAGCGGGCATGCGTCGTGGTGCCCGGGTGGGTGATCAGCGACTTGGCGTCGCCGAGGTTGTTCGAGATCAGGATCACTGCCAGTGAGTCCGACAGCGTGAACGCCGCCTCGCGTCCGCCCTTCACCTCGAACGCCACCAGCGTCGACCCGCTCTTCATCTGCCGCTTCGCCAGTTCGTACTGCGGGTGCGACGGATGGAACGGGTACGAGATGCGCTCGATCTTGGGATGGCTGGCGAGGAAGTCGGCCACCTTGCCGGCGCTCTCGGTCATCTGCCTGACCCGGATCGGCAGCGTCTCGACCCCCTTCAGCAGCACCCAGGCGTTGAACGGCGACAGCGACGGCCCGGTCTGGCGGAGCAGGGTGTGCACGTCGCCCTCGATCAGCGCCTTCGACCCCAGCACGATGCCGCCCAGCGCCCGGCCTTGGCCGTCGATGTGCTTGGTCGCCGAGTAGGTGACGAGGTCGGCACCGAGTTCGAGCGGCTTCTGGAACATCGCGGTGGCGAACACATTGTCGACGATCAGCTTGGCGCCGTGCGCCTTGGCGATCTTGGCGACGGCGGCGATGTCCACCAGCTCGAGCGTCGGGTTGGTCGGCGTCTCGATGAAGATCACCTTGGTGTTCTTCTGCATCGCCCGCGCAAAATTCTCCGGGTCGCGCCCGTCGACCAGCGTCGAGGGCACGCCGAACCGCGGCATCAGGTCTTCCACCACGTAGCGACAGCCGCCGAACAGCGCCCGCGCCGCAACGATATGATCGCCGGCCCGCACCTGGCTCATCACCGCGTTCGTGACCGCCGACATGCCGGTCGCAAAGGCACGCGCCGCCTCCGCTCCTTCGAGCAGCGCCATCCGATCCTGGAACATGTCCATCGTCGGGTTGGCGAAGCGCGAGTAGTTGTGCGCCCCGGGAATCTTGTTGAGGAACAGATCCTCGGCATACTGGGAGCTCGGGTAGGAGTAGCCCGAGTTCATGAAGATGGCTTCGCTCGTCTCGTTGAACTCGCTGCGCTTGCCCCCGCCATGCACCACCTGGGTGGCAGCGGACCGGTTCCTGGGATCGTTCAGCGGATTGCTCGACTTCGACATTTCATCCTCGAAACAACAAAAAAGCCGGCACGCGTGGGCGGCCGGCTCGAAGGTCCCTTTAGCGACTTGTTTTAGGTGGCTGCAATCAGACCGGCCAAATCACCACCAAGGCCCGAGCGTCACCGCAAAGGCGCATAGCGTGGATATACGACCCATGGCGTCTTGGCGTCAACGCCTGAGGTTGCTAGGGGATGAGTTCAGGTTGCGGGGCAAGATCATTGGATAGCAAACTCTGGGCCAAGGGCGTGTTTCCCGCCCGTTTCATCGAGCGGTTGGCAGCGCGTGGCAATATCGTCAGCGATCGCCCGTTCGACGCCGACCAGGTGCAACCGGCGAGCCTCGACTTGCGGCTGGGCAAGGTCGCCTATCGCATCCGCTCGAGCTTCCTGCCCGGCCCCGAGCACACCGTCGCCGAGCGCATCGAGACGCTGAAGCTGCATGAGCTCGACCTGACCAGCAGCGCCGTGCTGGAGCGCGGCTGCGTTTACCTCGTCCCGCTGCAGGAGAGCCTCAGCCTGCCGGATACCGTGTCCGCGGGTGCCAACCCCAAGAGCTCGACCGGCCGGCTCGACGTCTTCACCCGCGTCATCGGCGACAACGCCCGCGGCTTCGATACGCTTCCACATGGCTACAAGGGGCCGCTCTACCTCGAGATCAGCCCGCGCACCTTCCCGGTCCGCGTCCGCACCGGCTCGCGCCTCAGCCAGATGCGCTTCCGCGTCGGAGACAGCCGGCTGAGCCTGTTCGAGCACAAGTCGCTGCACAACGTCGAAACCCTGGTGTTCGACGCCAATGCCGAGGTCGGCGAGGGTGTGCTGCTGTCGATCGACCTGAAAGGCGCCGACCGCAACGGCCTGATCGGCTTCCGCTCGAAGCGCCACACCCAGGTCATCGACGTGGACGTCAAGGACAACCTCGACGTGCTCGACTACTGGGAGCCGCTGATCAATCGCGGCGCCGACGAGTTCATCCTCGATCCCGACGAGTTTTACATCCTCGTCAGCCGCGAGAGCGTCCACGTCCCGCCGGCCTATGCCGCCGAGATGGTGCCGTTCGATCCGCTGGTCGGCGAGTTCCGCGTCCACTATGCCGGCTTCTTCGACCCCGGCTTCGGCCACTCCGCAGCCGGTGGCACCGGCAGCCGCGCCGTGCTCGAAGTCCGCAGCCGCGAGGTGCCGTTCCTGCTCGGCCACGGCCAGACCATCGGCCGCCTGATCTACGAGCGCCTGGCAGAGTCCCCCGACCGGCTCTACGGCACCGGCCTCGGCTCCAACTACCAGGCCCAGACGCTGAAGCTGAGCAAGCACTTCAAGCCGTTCGCGCTCTAGCGCCGCAACACCTCGCCCGGCGGTAGCTCGACGTCGTCGATAAAGCAGTAGCGCCAGTTTTCGCCGATCTCGTACGACTGGATCACCGGGTGGCCGGTCGCGTGGAAGTGGCGGCGGGCGTGGCGGTTGGGGGATTCATCGCAGCAGCCGACATGGCCGCAGACCAGGCAGACGCGTAGGTGCACCCAGCCGTCGCCGCGCGCCACGCATTCGGGGCAGGTGTCGCGCGAACTGGGCACGACGTCGCGGATCAGCCCGTCATGGGTGCAACGCCCGTCATCGCTCGGCATGGGTCTTCTCCGGCGTTGGTGGGTGCCCGAGCCGCAGTGGCAGCACGATGCGGAACTCCGTGCGTCCCGGGGCCGAGGTGAAGCTGATCCGCCCGCGGTGCCGGTTGACGACGATATTGTGCGCGATGTGGAGCCCGAGGCCGGTGCCGACGCCCTGCGCCTTGGTGGTGAAGAACGGCTCGAAGATGCGCCGCCCAACCTCCTCGGGGATGCCCGGCCCGCTGTCGGCGATCAGCACCTCGACCTCGTCGCCCAGCCGCTTGGCGCCCACTTCGAGCCGGCCGGCGCCGTCCATCGCCTGGACCGCGTTGTCGATGAGATTGGTCCACACCTGGTTGAGCTCCCCGGCATAGGCCTCGATGCGCGGCAGCGCCGGCTCGTACATCCGGGTAACCGATACGCCATGCTTCAGCTTGTGGTTGAGGATCATCAGCGTGTCGTCGAGGCTCATGGCGATGTCGACGTCCTGCACCGGTGCCTGGTCGAGATAGGCGTAGGCCTTCACCGAGCGGACGATGCCCGAGATGGCTTTCGACGCGACCTCGATTTCCTCCATGAGCTGTTGCGCCGCCAGCCCCCGGCCGAGCCATTGCAGCACCGGATCCACATGTGCGGCCGCGAAGGTGGCCAGCACCGGTTCGAGCCGTTCGACCGACCAGCCATAAGCTGCCATGGCCGGGGCGATCTCCCAGGGCTCCGCGATCCCCAGCGCCTCGAGCCGCTGGCTCAGCCGCGACTCGATCCGGCGCGCCTCGGCGTCGGCACAGCGGGTCGCCCGGCAGTCGGCGATGCTGCGCTCCAGCTCAGCCAATCCGTTGCGCTCCTCGGGCGTCATCTCCAGCATGCTGAGTTCGACCGTCCGCTTCCGCCAGCCCTCGAACGCTTCGCCGAGGTAGCCGGTCGAACGCTGGATCGCGGCGGCTGGGTTGTTGAGCTCGTGCGCCAGCCCGGCGGCGAGCGTGCCGAGGGCTGCCAGCTTGTCCGATTGCACCAGCGAGGCCTCCGTGCTCCTGAGCCGCGAGGTCACGGTGCGGAGCAGCGTTGCCGCCGCCTCCGGTCGCCGCGCCAGCAACTGGCGGAACGCGTCCGAGCCGATCGCCAGCAATTCGCTCGGTTCGGTAGCCCGCACCGATGCGGTACGGGGTGCCTGCTCGAGCAGCGACATCTCGCCGAGGAACTCGCCCGGCCCACGGGTCGCCAGCGTTACCTCGTGCTCGCCGTCCTGCTTGGTCACCTCCACGGCGCCGGCGAGGATGATGTAGAGCGAGCCACCATGCTCGCCCTCGCGGATGAACACCTCGCCCGGAGCGATGTTGACCCGCTGGCCGGCATGCCACAACTCGCTCGCCTCGGCGTCGCTGAGGTCGGCAAAGATCGGCACCTGGCGGATCAGGTCCGTGCCGTGTCCCACATCGGTCGCGGCGAGCGCCATGGCTCAGCCACCGGTCGCCGGCGGTGGACGCTGGGCCGGCGCCGGGCCGCGCAGATGCTGGTGCACGAAGGTCACCGCCATAGCTCCTTCGCCGACCGCCGAGGCAATGCGCTTGGTCGATTGCCGCCGTACATCCCCGGCGACGAAGATGCCGGGCACGCTGGTCTCCAGCCAGAACGGCTCGCGCTCCGCCATCCAGCCCTCCGGCTTGCGGCCGGGCTCGCGCAGCAGGTCCGGGCCCGAGAGGATGAAACCCTGCCCATCGAGCTGCAACTTGTCCTTCAGCCAATCGGTGCGCGGCGAAGCGCCGATGAACACGAACACCGCCCGCGCCGGGACTTCCGTGACCGCGCCGCTGGCGCTGTCGAGCACCGCCACGGCCTCGAGGCTCTCCTCGCCGATCAACGCACTGATCGACGCCCCCGTCTGCACCGCGACGTTCTCCGCCTCGTCGATCCGCTCGATCAGGTACTGCGACATGCTGTCGGCCAGCGACTTGCCCCGCACCAGCAGCGTCACCGACCGGGCGTAACGCGCGAGGTGCAGCGCGGCCTGGCCGGCGGAGTTACCGGCGCCGACGACGAACACGTCCTGCCCGGTGGTGCCCATCGCCTCGGTCATCGCCGCCCCGTAGTAGAGGCCGGCGCCGGAGAGCCGCTCAGCGCCGGGGACGTCCAGCAGCCGGTAGGAGACGCCTGTCGCGACGATCAGCGCCTGCGCCGCGACCTTGTTGCCGTTGCTGAGGGTGAGGATGTGGTAGCCGTCCTGCGTATCGAGGCTCAGTGCCTCGACCGGCGTCAGGATCTCCGCCCCGAACCGACGCGCCTGTTGTACCCCGCGCCGCGTCAGATCAGCACCGCTCAGCCCCACCGGAAAGCCGAGATAGTTCTCGATCCGTGAGCTGGTGCCGGCCTGTCCGCCGGGCGCTTCGCGTTCGATCAGCAGCGTTTTCAGCCCCTCCGATGCCCCGTACACCGCCGCCGCGAGGCCGGCGGGCCCAGTGCCGACGACGACGAGGTCGTAGGTATCGGCCACCGCATGAGTGTGCAGCCCCACCTTCTCGGCCAGCGCCGCGATGGTCGGGCGCGACAGTGCCGTACCGTCGGCAAGGATCACCAGCGGCAGCGGCTCCGCCGCGGCGCCAGCGAGTTCGCGTAGCGTCGCCGCTTCCGCCTCGGTTTCGATGTCGAGCCAGCGGTACGGCACGAGGTTCCTCGCCAAGAAATCGCGCACCCGGTGCCCGTCTGCAAGCCAGCGGTGGCCGATCACCCGCACCCCTTCGAACACCGGCTGGTAATTCGCCCGCCAGTCGTCGAGCAGATCGTCCAGCACCGGGTAGAGCTGCTCCTCCGGTGGGTGCCAAGGCTTCATCAGGTAGTGGTCGAGCTTCACCTCGTTGATCGCCCGGATCGCCGCGTCGGTATCCGCATAGGCGGTGAGCAGCACGCGCCGCGCCTCGGGATAGAGCTCCATCGTCCGAGCGAGGAACTCGACGCCGCTCATTTCCGGCATCCGCTGGTCGGCGACGAACAGCGCCACGACGCGGTTGGCGAGTTTGAGTTCGCCCAGCACCTCGAGCGCCTCTGCTCCTGACGCCGCCCGTTCGATGTCGTAGCTGGAGGCGTAGTGTCGCCGCAGGTCGCGCGTCACCGCGGCGAGAACCGAAGGTTCGTCGTCGACAGCAAGGATCACCGGTTTTTCCATGGATCAGGCCTGCATGATCTGGGGCAGGGCGGCCGCCGGTGGAGGCAGCTTGATCTCGTCCCGGAGGCTCGCGGCCTCCTGCCGCGCCTCTGCTGCTGCGTCCCGTTCGCCCAGCGCGTCCTCGACATCGCCCAATATGCTCAGCGCGTTGGCGAGGTAGGGCTTGAGGTCCATGCGGCGGAAATATGTGATGGCCGAGGCGATGGTGTCGCGCGCCTCGCTCGCCCGCTTGAGCCGCAGCAAAGCCCGCGAGAACGGCATCGCCAGCGTTGCGACCACGAAGTCGTCGTCGGTCGATCGGGCGCTGTCGATGGCGTTGCGGAGGTTGTCGACCGAGTCAGTCGAGCCCTTCTCGAACTCGGCCTCCGCCACGCCGGCGCGGATCAGGTTGATGTAGTAGTCCATGCCCACGGCGTCGGCGAGTTTCAGCGAGCGGCGGAACTGCGCCAGGGCATCGTCGATGTTGCGGCGGTCGAGCTCGCCGCGCCCGACGCCGAAATAGCCCGCGCAGGCGCATTCGAGCCCGTTGGCCGACATTGCCAGGTCCGCCCCGAGATGTGCGTGTTCCAGCCCCTTCTCGATGTCGCCCATGTCGTAGTACGCCATGCCCGCGCCAATGTGCACGTCTGCGCGCTTTACCGGCGAGCCGATGGTTGGGATCAGCGCCAGCGCCTCTTCGACCAATGCACTGGCCTCGTCGAACTGGCCGAGCCGCGCCAGGGCAATCGCCCGATAGGTCAGGGCATGCCCAAGAATATCCGGCGCGTCCTGTTTTCGCGCCATGTCGATGACCTCGGCCAGCTTCTCTTCGCCCGAGCGGGCATCCCGCTCCACCAGCGACCACGTCGCGATGAACAGCGGCAGCAGCAGCACCTGATCGTCACCGGTTTCGGCGGCGAGCGCCTGCGCCTCCTCGAGATAGGGGAACCCCTTCGACGGGAAGCCGGTGACCATGTGGACGTTGCCCATCCATGACAGCGCTAGGCCAAGCCGGCGCTTGTCCCCTAGCTCACGGGCGATTTGCACCGCCCGCTCGATCTTCTCCAGCATGCCCTCGTACTGGCCGCGGCGATTGCGTACCCACGCCCATTCGAGCACCGCGTCGATCAGGTCAGCCGGCATGGCGGCAGGCATCTTCTCCAGCGTCGAAAGGATCCGGTCGCGGTGCTCCAGTTCCTCGCGCACCGCGTAGACCCGCCGGGCATTGTCGGCGGCAACCCTGGCATATTGCAGCGTCCGCTCGAGGTCGCCGGCTTCCTCGAAATGATGCGCCAGCATTGCCGCGAACTCGTCGCGCCGCTCGGCGAACAGGGATTCCAGCGCCGAGCCGCAGCGGGCGTGCAGATCCTTGCGGCGCGAGCGCAGCAGCAGGTCGTACGCCGCCTCGCAGGTCAGAGCGTGCTTGAAGATGTACTCGCGCTCCGGATCGCGCGCCTTCTCGCGCACCAGTTGCTCGTAGCTGAGCGTCGCGAGGTGCGGCTCGACATGCTCGATCCGCTCCGGTGCCGGCCCGCTGTGCAGCACTGACTCCAGCACCCGGTGCTGGAAGACCCGGCCGATCACCGCTGCGGTCTGCGCCACCCGCTTGGTGGTGTCGGGCAACCGGTCGATGCGAGAACTGAGCACGCCAGCCAGCGTATCGGGGATGGTGGCTTCGAGGATGGCGCGGGTGGCGCGCCAGTGTTCGCCTTCGCGCACCACCTGGCCGCCGTCGATCAGCGAGCGCAGCACCTCCTCGAGATAGAAAGGGTTGCCCTCGGAGCGTTCGAGGATCTGTGCCCGGATGCTCGCCGGCAAGTCCTCGATGTGGAGGAGGTTCCCGAGCAGTTCGCTCGAACCCGCCGCGTCGAGCGGCTCGAGGTCGATGCGCGAAAAGCTGCTGCCGAGGCTGGCCTGCAGCCGGTCCAGCAGTTGCCAGCTGGCGGCCTTGCGGTCGGGCCTGAGGATCGTCACCAGCATGATCGGCTCGAACGCCGCCAGCGTCGCCACCTGCGCGATCAGCTCCAGCGTCGCCGAGTCCGACCAGTGGAGGTCATCCATCACCATCACGTAGGGCGTCATGCCGCCATCCGCGTGCATCACCGACTTGATGGCGTTGACGATCGCCGCCGCAACGCCGTTGACCACGGCCTCGCCCGACATGGCGCGCAGCGCGATGCGGCTCGCATCGCCTTCGACCGCGATCATCGTCTCGTAGAACGGGATATCGCTCTGGTTGAGCCCCAGCCGCTCGACCCAGGCGCCGATCTTGTCGCGCACGGTGGGGGCGGCATCCATGTCGTCGGCGCCGACGATCACCCGGCCCAGCTGTCGCCACGGGTAGTAGGGGATGGACTGACCATACGAGATGGCCCGCGTCTCGCGCCAGATCGGTCGCGGCTCCGGCAGCGCATCGCGCAGGTGTCGCAACTCCGCGATCAGGCGCGATTTACCGAGGCCGGCCTCTCCCACCACTGCCACCACCGAACCGATACCCATGGTCAAGGCGCCCAGCCGGTCGCCCAGTAGTCCGATCTCCCGCTCACGCCCCACCAGTGGCGACGTCAGCCCCTCGAGTCCGCGGGTCGCTTCGGGCACGGCCTTGATGCCCGCCACCTCGTAAGACTCGACCGCCTCGGTCTTGCCCTTCATCTCGATCTTGCCGCGCGGCCGGAAGTCGAACAGGGCATGCACCAGCTTGTGGGTATCGGCGCTGATCAGCACCGTGCCGGGTTCGGCCGCCGATTGCAGCCGCGCGGCGACGTTGGCGGCGTCGCCGAGCGCCGTGTACTCGGTCTTGATCGCATCGCCCACGAAAGCCAGCACCGCGGTGCCGGTATTGATGCCCACTCGCAGGTCGAAATCGACGCCGTGCTGCTGCTTGATGCCGCCGGCATAGCGCATCGCCGCGTCCTGCATCTCGAGCCCGGCGCGCACCGCCCGTTCCGCGTCGTCCTCGTGTGCCACCGGCGCGCCGAACAGCGCCAGCACCGCGTCGCCCATCAGCCGTGAGACCGTGCCGCCATAGTGCGAGACCGCAGCATTCATGAAAGCGAAGGCGCCGTTCATGATGCCGGCCCAATCCTCCGGATCCATCTGTTCGGCGATGCTGGTGGAGCGCGCCACGTCAGCGAATAGCACCGTCGCAAAGCGGCGTTCGCCTTCGACTGGCCGGGCGACTTCGAGCGCATTACCGCAATTGGCGCAAAACTTAGCCGCGTCCGGGTTGTTGAAACCACACTTGAGACACGTCTGCATCGCCATCTCTCGATGGACCTGCCGATCGGACATCAAGCCCGCCGGCTACAAGTCCTGATGCTAGCTTATCGGTCAGAAGTGGCCCAAACAAGCCAGGCCTTCGGGAGCGTCGCGCGGCTGTTGTCGACAGGGCTGCGAGAATTGGTCGCAATTGACAACCCCGTGACCGGATGTGATCATCAAGTCGTAAGTGCCGGTGCCTAAAGCAAATATGGCTCCGATTCTAGCTGGCCTGCGACCATCCGGGCCATGTTTGCTCTGTAGCGATGCGCCATGCATGGCTGAAGACGAGCAGAACCCCTGCTGCGCCCGATGTCTGTTTTGCGCCACGTGCTAGGCGCCGACTGCCTCATCGTCTGCCCTCTGGAGGAGGAGTGGGATGGTCGTAGCAGTCGTTCTCGTGCTGATCGTCGTCGGCTCGGTGGTGTTCCACTTCCTGAGCCCCTGGTGGTGGACGCCGATCGCCTCCAACTGGGGCTATATCGACAACACGATCATCATCACGTTCTGGATCACCGGAGCGGTGTTTTCGGCGGTGGTGCTGTTCGTTGCCTATTGCGTCTGGCGCTTCCGCCACAAGGACGGGCAGAAGGCCGACTACGAACCCGAGAACAAGCGGCTCGAGAACTGGCTGATGGGGCTGACCGCGGTCGGCGTTGCCGCCATGCTGATCCCGGGCCTGTTCGTCTGGGGCCAGTTCATCAGCGTGCCCCACGACGCGACTGAAGCCGAAGTGGTCGGCGCGCAATGGCAGTGGGCCTACCGACTGCCCGGAGCCGACGGCAAGCTCGGGCTCTCCGACACCCGGCTGGTTGCCGCCGACAACCCCTACGGCATCAAACCCGATGATCCCAACGGCCACGATGACGTGCTGATCGAGGCCGACTACCTGCATCTGCCGATCGACAAGCCGGTGAAGATCCTGTTGCGCTCAGTCGATACCCTGCACGATTTCTACGTCGCCGAGTTTCGCTCCAAGATGGACATGATCCCCGGCGCCGTCACCTATTTCTGGTTTACCCCCACCCGCACCGGCCAGTTCGAAGTGCTCTGCGCCGAGCTCTGCGGCACCGGCCACCCCTACATGCGGGGCGGCGTCGTGGTCGACACCCAGGAAGACTACGACACCTGGCTTGCCAGCCAGCAGACCTACGCCCAACTCTACGCTCCGGAGGTGCTCAAGACGGCCAATCTCGACTAAGGCCGCCGGCCTCCCGGGCGCGATCCCAACATCAGACAAGTGCGAGGAGGCACTCTGATGGTCGACGCCACTCACGGGCCCGATGCCCACGCTGCCGAGTTTCCGGATGTCGAACTCTACCATCCGCGAAGCTGGTGGACGCGCTACGTCTTCTCGCAGGACGCCAAGGTGATCGCCATCCAGTACGCCTCGACGGCGCTGGCCATCGGCATGCTGGCGCTGGTGCTCAGCTGGCTGATGCGCATGCAGCTGGCGTTCCCGGGCTTCCTCGAGTTCATCGACGCCGCGGCCTACTACCAGTTCATCACCATGCACGGCATGATCATGGTGATCTACCTGATCACCGCGCTGTTCCTGGGGGGCTTCGGCAACTACCTGATCCCGCTGATGCTGGGCGCGCGGGACATGGTGTTCCCATACGTCAACATGCTGAGCTACTGGACCTACCTGCTCGCCGTGCTGGTGCTGGTGGCCAGCTGGTTCGTCCCCGGCGGGCCCACCGGCGCCGGCTGGACGCTCTATCCGCCGCAAGCCATCCTCTCCAACACGCCGGGCCAGGAAGGCGGCATCGTGCTGATGCTGGTGTCGCTGATCCTGTTCGTCATCGGCTTCACCATGGGTGGCCTCAACTACATCGTCACCGTGCTGCAGGGCCGCACCCGCGGCATGACGCTGATGCGCATGCCGCTCACCGTCTGGGGCATCTTCACTGCCACCGTCATGGCGATGCTGGCCTTCCCGGCGCTGTTCGTCGCCTGTGTTATGATGCTGTTCGACAAACTGCTCGGCACGAGCTTCTTCATGCCGGCGGTGGTCGAGATGGGGAACCTCTTGCCGCATGAGGGCGGCAGCCCGATCCTGTTCCAGCACCTGTTCTGGTTCTTCGGCCACCCAGAGGTCTACATCGTGGCCCTGCCGGCCTTCGGCATCGTCTCCGACCTGATCAGCACCCATGCGCGGAAGAACATCTTCGGCTACCGCATGATGGTCTGGGCCATCGTGATCATCGGTGCGCTGAGCTTCGTGGTCTGGGCCCACCACATGTATGTGAGCGGCATGAACCCCTATTTCGGGTTCTTCTTCGCCATCACTACGCTGATCATCGCCATCCCCACGGCGATCAAGGTCTACAACTGGGTGCTGACGTTGTGGCGCGGCGACATCCATCTCAACCCGCCGATGCTGTTCGCGCTGGCCTTTATCGTCACCTTCGTCAATGGCGGGCTGACCGGCCTGTTCCTCGGCAACGTGGTGGTCGATGTGCCGTTGTCGGACACGATGTTCGTCGTCGCGCATTTCCACATGGTGATGGGCGTCGCGCCGATCCTCGTGATCTTCGGCGCCATCTACCACTGGTACCCCAAGATCACCGGCCGCATGCTCGACAACACGCTGGCGCACCTGCACTTCTGGGTCACCTTCCTCGGCGCCTACCTGATCTTCTTCCCCATGCACTATCTCGGCATCATGGGAGTGCCGCGCCGTTACTTCGAGTCCGGCGATATCTCGTTCCAGCCGCCCTCCGCGCACGACCTCAACGTCTTCATCACCGTCATGGCGCTGATCGTCGGTGCGGCGCAGCTGGTGTTCGTCTTCAACCTGATCTGGTCGATCCGGCATGGCAAACCGTCCGGCGGCAATCCGTGGCGCGCCACGACGCTCGAGTGGCAGACGCCCGAGACGCCGCCGGTGCATGGCAATTTCGGCCGCGAGCTGCCGGTGGTCTATCGCTGGGCCTATGACTACAGCGTGCCCGGCGCCGCCGAGGACTTCATTCCGCAGAACCAGCCCGGCACCAACCCGCCGCCGCATGAAGCGCCCAAGAAGCGCAGGGGCGCCAAGTCATGAGCGTCGTGGTGATGTTCTTTGCCATCATTGCCGGCCTCGCCGGCTGGTGGCTGGCGCGCCAGCGGCTGACGGTGAAACCGTGGCTCGAACAGGGAGTGATCGAAGGCGTGCCGGATTTCCAGGCGTCGCGCGATCCTGCCAAGCGGGTTGGGCTCGCTTTCTTCCTCGCCGTCGTCGGCTCGCTGTTCGCGCTGCTCACGGGCGCCTATTTCATGCGCCGCGAACTGGGTGACTGGCAGCCGCTGCCGGTGCCGCCGATCCTCTGGTTCAACACCGGCGCACTGGTGCTGTCGAGCCTCGCACTCGAGTGGACGCAGCGCGCGGTGCGCCGCAAGGACTTGCGCCAGCTGCGGCTCGGCCTCGCTGTTGCGGCGGTGCTGGCCGTTACCTTCCTCGTCGGTCAGCTCGTCGCCTGGCAGGAGCTCTCGGCCGGCGGCTATGTCGTCGCCGGCAACCCCGCCAACAGCTTCTTCTACCTGGTCACAGGCCTCCATGGCCTGCACATCATCGGCGGGCTGGTCGCACTCGGCTGGGCCATGGTCAAGGCCTGGGGCAGGGGACCGCTGGCGAGCGTCCAGCTCAATGTCGAGCTCTGCGCCACCTACTGGCTGTTCATGCTCTTCGTCTGGATGGTGCTGTTCAGCCTGCTGGCCGGCTGGGCCAGCGATTTCATCGCATTCTGCCAGCAGCTGCTGAGCTAAGGGGAGCCTCATATGTCCGACCCCGCCGTGACCCACACCGACCCGCAGCCCGGCCTCACCGGCTTCGTCTCCGACTGGTCGTCCGACAAGACCGCCTTCAAGTCGGCGTCTTGGGGCAAGGCGATGATCTGGATTTTCCTGCTCTCGGACACCTTCATCTTCAGCTGCTTCCTCATCGCCTACATGACGGTGCGCATGTCGACGGCGGAGCCCTGGCCCAATCCCAGCGAGGTCTTCGCGCTCGAGATCGGCGGCGCCCACATCCCGCTGATCCTCATCGCCATCATGACCTTCGTGCTCATCTCCTCGAGCGGCACCATGGCCATGGCGGTCAACTTCGCCTACCGGCGCGATCGCCGGAAGACCGCCATCCTGATGCTGGTCACCGCCGCTTTCGGCGCCACCTTCGTGGGCATGCAGGCCTTCGAGTGGACCAAGTTGATCTCCGAAGGCGTTCGCCCGTGGGAGAACCCGTGGGGCGCGCCGCAGTTCGGCTCCGTGTTCTTCATGATCACCGGCTTCCACGGCACCCACGTCACCATCGGCGTGATCTTCCTGCTGCTGATGGCCCGCAAGGTTTGGCGTGGCGATTTCGACACCGGCAAGAAGGGCTTTTTCACCTCACGCAAGGGCCGCTGGGAGATCGTCGAGATCACCGGGCTCTACTGGCACTTCGTCGACCTGGTGTGGGTCTTCATCTTCGCACTGTTCTATTTGTGGTGAGAGGCAAGTCATGGCTGAAGCACACATGAGCCCGGAAACCCTCGCTGCCCCCTCCGCCCACGCCGAGGGCCAGCAGCATCCCATCCGCCTCTACCTGATCGTCTGGTTCTGGCTGTTCGTCCTCAGCGCCTGCTCGTACGCGGTCGACCTGCTGCAGTTCCAGGGGTACCTCCGCTGGGGCCTGATCCTCATGCTGATGCTGGGCAAGGCCGGGCTGATCATCGCGGTGTTCATGCACATGGCATGGGAGCGGCTGGCGCTCAGCTACGCCATCCTGGTGCCGCCGGTGCTGGTGCTGGTCTTCGTCGCCATCATGGCGTTCGAGGCCGACTACACCTTCTTCACGCGTATGGAATTCTTCGGCGCGAGCCCCACGGTGCCCGCGCCGGTCGTGCATTGAAGCTGGTCCAGGAGCCTACTGGGCAGGTGGAGGTGACAGGGACGCGAGATAGGCGATGACGTTCATCGCATCTTCGGGCTTGGGCAAGCCGGCGAAGGTCATTTTGGTGCCTTTGACAAAATCCCTCGGCTTGGCGAGGAACTGCGCGAGGTTTTCGGGCGTCCACACGAGGCCGCCCGCGCCGGCATCCTTCATCGCCTGCGAGTAGTTGAAGCCTTCGAACGTACCGGCAGTCCGCCCGACCACGCCGGTGAGCACCGGCCCGACCTTGTTGGTCGCGCCCTCGCCCGCCGCATGGCAGGACATGCACTTCTTGAACACCGTCGCGCCCAGCGTCGCGTCGCCACCCTGGGCCAAAGCCGCTCCGCCGCTCAGCATGAGAACGGCAATTGCAATCGCAGTCCGAACCATCTCACGACCTCCCTGACCGACCCGCACCCGAAATCAGCTCCCGGCACGTCGGGTCAATGGTGGGAGTATAGCGCAAGCGGCGACAAGAGGATGGGCTTTTGCGTGGGTGGAGTCCGATGGTCCGCCATGATTTGCCAGCGGGTCAGAAGTAGATCGTTTTTCCGAACTCGAACATCCGGCTGTGGAAGTCCCTCAGCTTGCCCGCGAGGTAGAGCTGGTGATTGGCGTTGTGGTCGGCGGTCTCAGTGACGCGGATCCGCTTGGCCTTGAGGATCTTCTCCGCTTGCCGCGCTCCGATCAGGTCACGCTCGTTGGATGCGTGGATCAGCAGGACCTTGCCGCGGCGCTCGGTGTAGCAAGCGCAGATCGGATCGAAGGCCTGGAAATCCTGGCCTTGGGTCAGTCGGTAGATCGGCCACGCGAACACGCCACCAACCGCAATCGAACGATGCGCGCCGGCCAGCAATCCCACGCGGATCGCCGGCAGGCCGCCACTGCTCGTGCCATAGCAGATGAGGCGCCGGTAAGATGCGAACTGCAGGTCGGAAGCGAGGCGCCGCTGCAGGGACAGCATGTCGGGCGCGTATCCCGCTATGCCGTCGTTGTAGTGATTGTTTGAGCGATCGCAGAGGATGACGACGTCGAACAGGCTGGACGGCAGATATTGCAGATACAGCGACCAGGCCATGTTGGGACGCTGTGACCGCCCGCAGAACGTCACGATCAGCGACTTCTGGTCCGCCGGGCCATCGCCGCGATAGAACACCACGTCGGGCCCCACGTCCTCGCGGTCATAGTTCTCCGCGGGCTTCCGGTGCAGCTCTATCAGGATGAACGATGTCCGGCATGCCTCGGCGGCATGACCATTAAGCCCGTCCAGCAGTGGCAGCATTTCAAGCAGCTGGCGCGGTGTGTACTGGTCCTCCAGCTCGAAGACCGTCTTTCTCGCCATGGGCACAGACGTGGCTGCCCGCAGCGCCGCCAGTTGATCCTCAAGCGCCGGCAGTTTGCTTCGCCATCACAGTCGCGACCACATCGGAGAGCCGGCCGGCGCCGGCGAGATCGGCAGTGTCGAGCACCACGCCGCTGCGCTTCTCGATCTCGACGCCCCATTCGACCAGGTCGAGGCTGTCGAGCTCGAGCTCATCCAGTGTCACGTCCCCGTCCGGCGCCTGCAGCCGGTCTGAAACGATCGGGTTGTTGAACGACCGGGCTGTCTGGTGCAGGGCGTCGACGATCATTGCGCGTGCTTCGGCGGCAGTCACGTGGTCACCTCCACTTCGAGTTTCGTTGGCACGATGAAGACATAGCTGTCGGTTGCCAGCTGATAGTCGAGAACCCGGACCCGGCTCGTCAGCCTGGTGAGGATGGTCGCGATGGCGGACCAGAGTTCGAGCGACAAAGGTCGCCCAAGGCAGGCGTGAGCGCCAGCCCCGAAGTAGCGGTGGTGTTCGCTCGGTGCGCCGTGCCCGTAAGTCTGCAACACCACGCGAACCCGATCGCCCTCGGCGAGTTCAAGGCCCGCGACGCTAACCGGCTCGGCAGCGATCCGCTCGACGAACGGCACCGCTGTTCGGTGAGGCATCTTGGCGAACGTCATGCGGTTGAGGGGCAGGTCTGCGTTGTCACTGAACAACTGGGACAAGCTCTCTGCGAGTGTCCCGACCAAGGCGTCCTTGCCTACGACGAGCAGGCCCAGTCGCATGCCGATCTCGTCTTCACCGATGTCTCCGAGTCGCTCGCGCAGATGCGCCTCCAGTTGTTCCATATCCGCTTCGAGACGGACGCGGCGGCTCATGCCGATCGATTTGTCGAACACCTGGGAAACATGGTCGAGCACCAGCCGGTCGGGCAGGTCGGTGTCGACCAGCGTGGCAAACAGCTCGCGCACCAGGGGCTTGATCACCTCGCTCATGAGTTCGACCCGGCCAGCCCGAGCGAGTGCTTCCAGATGCCCTGGCAACTTGTCCTCGGCCCAAGCCCGGATTGCATGGTGACGACCGGCAATGAAGGTACTTGCCCGTCGCCGCGCCTCGGTGTGGACTTCGCCATACATGCTGAGCGGAATGTGTTCGAAGGCGAAGGCCACACTGGTGAAGGCGTCACCGAACCCCGAAGGCATGTTGCGATAGTGTTCGAGCGCCGGGGCAGGGTAGAGGGCCGGAGTCGACAGCAGTTCGCGGCAGAGATCGGGGTCGGCGACAATCCAGGCACGAGTAACCCGATCGAAAAACGGTCCCGACCGTCGGGCCGAGGCCAGGAACTCGTCCCGTTCGGCCTGCCGATAGATCGTCAGGTAATTGTACGGGCCCGAATCGCTCACGCCATGCCCTCCAACGCACGCGGCGTTTCGCATCAGCCCGGATGCGCACGTCACGTCGTGTTCGCCAATAGGTAGCCGCTGCCCGGGCGACGAGCAATCGCAGCGTAATGATTGAGCAGGACGCGCTGTGGCGGTGGAAATGCCCCCACATCCACCCGACCCGTGACAGTCGATTTCTCTGTGACTACAGTATCCGTCAACCGATACGCGGAGGGGCGATGCGGGACCGGTCGAGTTTCTTGTCCCATCTGGCGACCCACGGCGACAACGTCGCAGTCGTGACTGACGGGCAGACATTTGGTTACGGCGAGCTCATTCGCCGCGTGGAAGCTCGAGTCGCGGCGCTGGAGAGCGCGGGCGTTGCCGCCGGGAGCGTGGTCGGCCTCGAAGTTGCCGACGAGGTCGAGCATCTCATTGCATCGCTTGCCCTGATCGCGGTTGGGGCCCGCCACGTGACCCGCCCTACCCACGACCCCGCCGAAGCCAAGGAAATCCTCTCGGAGCGGGTCAGGGCAACGCACACCCTTACAGTCGACGGAGTGGTCCGGCGCGGTGTTGGTTCGCCGGATGCCCTGGACGCCGAAGGGGTAGTGTACCTGAAGACGTCCGGCACAACCGGCGGCATGAACGTCATCGCTTTCACCGCAACACAGCTGGCCCAACAGGCGCAGCGTCACCCTGAATACGCGTCGGAGCGGCTGCTGCGTCTCGCTTCGATCGAACACAACAACTCCAAACGCCATCGGCTCTATTGTGCGATCATGGGCGGCGCGAACGTGTTTCGGCCGGGCGGTGATTTCGACGTGGCCGACTTCTGCGCGAGGCATCACGTCACCTGCCTCGACATCTCTCGCATGCACGCATCGGACCTGGCCGCCCAAGGTGAGCTCGGCCGGTTCGATGGCGTGAAGCTTCGTACCGGGGGCTCGGCGGTTCCGATTGACGTGAGGCGAGCCATTGAGGAGCGCGTCACCCCACTTCTCTACGTGCGCTACGCCTCGACTGAGAGCGGAGCCATTTCCATGGCGGGGCCGGGCGAGCACGACGAGATGGAGTCGGTCGGGCGCCCCTTGCCGGGGGTAGAGCTTGAGATCGTCGACCCGGACGGCAACACGCTGCCGACTGGCGAGACCGGTCGTATCCGCCTGCGCGCCCCGGGCGTCGCCACCGGTTATCTGGACGGCGGCGAGCAGACCGCAAGCCGCTTCCGCGACGGCTGGTTCTGGCCCGGCGACGTGGGCATGCTACGGGCCGATGGGAGCCTCGTCGTTCAGGGGCGGCAGGACGACATGATGATCCTGAACGGGATCAACATATTCCCCGGCGAGATCGAGCGGGTACTGGAGCGTCACCCGGACGTGAAGGTGGCCGCAGCGCTGCCGCTCAACTCTGTGGTCCACGGCCAGATCCCGGTTGCCGCCGTAGAACTGGTGGAGGCCTCATCTGTGACTGCCTCTGACCTGCAGCGCTTCGCGCGCGAGCACCTGGCACTACGCGCGCCGCGCCGCGTAATCATCCTCCCCAGCCTGCCCCGCAACAGTCAGGGCAAGATCCTGCGCCGGGAGATCGCGCTGGCATTCGAGAAGGGAAAGCGCACACCGTGACCGCGAACGAACGGATCGATCAAACTCGGGGGCGTGCCGATGGATGAGGATGAGCTTCGCCAGATGCTGGTGGACGCGATCGATAGCTCCACCATCGTCGGCTTGCGCCGGTCTGGGCTGATGGAAGGGTTCCTCAATGGCACCACCGACATTCCCTTCGGAGCGCTGGAAATGGACAGCATGGGCGTCATGGAGCTCTGCATTGCCGTCGAGGTGAACACCGGCGTCGAGATCGTCCCCGCCGAACTGACCGAACTGGGTTCGCTCGGCGCGGTCGTCGCATCCATCATGGAGCGCCGGGAGTGATCGACGCGTTCTTCCAGCACATCGGGCGTGTAACCTCGATGAATATGCTGAACCTCGCCATCATTGACGCACTGAACGTGATGACGCCGGCAGAGGTGATCGTGATGACCGAGGCGATCCACCGCAAGGACTGGCAGTTCCCGGGCAAGGTGCCGCCGGAGCGCGTGCCCGAGTTCACCAAGAACGTCCGCGCTGCGGTCGCGCAGACGGTGCGAGCCATGTACAGCGCCGGCAAACCCGCGCCCGAGGACTTCAGCCGCTATGCGCTGACCGAGGGGATCCGGATCTTTGCCGGCGCCGGACAGCCAGGCGGCCGGGTCCTGGTGGTAGCGTTCCCCGGCAACGGTGGGCGGCTCATGATGCCGCTGCCCATAATTCTCCAGCATCTTCCGCCCCAGAAGGTCGACCTGGTCATGGTGCCCGACTGGAAGAAGGTAAACTACCGTCACGGCATCCCCCCTCTTGCCGACACGCTCGAGGAAGCGCTGCCGGCGCTGAAGGCACACTTGCCGGGCGGATACGACCGCGTGGTGACGTTTGGCACTAGTAGCGGCGGCATCCCGTCACTGCTTGCAGCGCCGATCATCGGAGCCGACACTGTGCTTGCGGTTGGTGCTGGCAAACTGGATGACGAGCGCTGGGTCAAAGGTCGCGGGCTCAACAAGCGTCAGCTAATGGAAGGCGCTGCTCCGGGGCTGGCCGGTCGTCGGGTCTCTCTCGTCTACGGCGCACAAAGCCCGGAAGACGCCGTCTCGGCCGACGTGCTCGCCACACTTGTTCCGCACGCCGAAAAGGTGGAAATCGCCATCGAGGGTGTCGAGGTCAAGCATGTCGCGCTCAATCCAATGGTAAGACAGGCCACCCTCAGGCACTTCCTTGAAGAGCGTCTTGGACTGCATTGAAGGCGCCTGATCATCATGTGCAAGGCGACGCTGCGCTGCGGTCGTTCTTTGCGTCGGCACCCCTGATACGCGGCGCTCGCCTCCGACGATGGGTATCGCGATGGACTCGCCCGAGTATCGAATCGAAGTCTTGACCGGCTCCTATGAGGCACTGGGCATGGTGCTGGATTTGCTGTCTCGCCATCCTCCCTTCGCCGACTGGCCCCTGAGCCGCCTCGGCAAGTCGATCCGCCGGCAATTGCGGCAGGGGCGTCAGGTCGGCGCGCTGTCGCCGTCGAACGAACTCATCGGCTATGCCGGTTGGACGCCCACGCTGCAGGCCAGCGCCGAACTGTGGATCGAAGACCGCGGACCATTGAAGGTTCTCGAGCGTGGCTACGACGCGATGGCCATGACGATCGTTGTCAGCCCGCAACCCGGCGTCGCTAAAGCATTGATGCGTAAGGCAAGAGAACTCAATCCAGACGCCCGGTGGTTCTTCAAGCGTTCGTATGCCCATCAACTTCGAGGGTCGCGGAAGGCGGCGCTATTCGATCGTGCGGACCGCTCGGAAGACTCGTCCGGGGCGTAGTATCGGCCCAATTTCTGTGGCATTTCGACCACGATCGCCGCGAATACTGACGAACTGCGGCGGAAATGCTGCAAATGGGGCTCGTCGCGCCTCCGATTACGAGCTAGCGTCACTGGAAGTTGGCTTGGGAGTCGGGACGTGAACAACAAAGCGATTCTGCTTAGGTCCGTTTCTGCGCTCGCTACGGCGGCGGCATCGACGGTAGGTGGCATGCAGCACGCCAATGCGCAGGTTCTGTCGCCGGGTGTGAATGGGTACTACTACAGCGTCTCTGGCGGGCTGATGTTCAGCTCTTCCGAGAAGTACCTTGCCGCGATCGAGGACAAGGTCGGGGTCGACCAGCTGGGCTCGCAGTACAGCAGCTACTCCAGCAGCTACTCCAGCGGCGGCTCCACTGGCCTCAGCAGCTACAGCGCTGGCGCATCGAGTTCGTTCAGTAGTTCGTACAGCAGCGGCCTGAGCGACTTCGCCGGGATCTTTGGTTCCGTCTCGTTCGGCAAGCAGTTGGACCCGAACTGGGATATCCGGGGCACCGTCAGCGCCGTGAATGGCGGGACCACTTCGGGCTATGCGAGCGCCGACAAGTCTTGGTGGGAGCGAGATTACTTCTCCAGCTACAATTCCGGCTCCAGCTTCACCTATTCGAGCTTCAACAGCGGAGGTGCCGAGGCCTGGTCTCGTGGGACGTACAAGTTCGGTTACCTGGCCGCTGACTTGGAGATTGGCTATACGCCGGTCCTGAGCGATAGCTTCGATGTGCGGCTGTTCGCCGGCCTGCGAGCGCTTGCGTTCAAGAGCAGCTTCGAGGGCGCAACCGGTGGAGCTAACTGGGATTGGGGTAGCTATTCGTCGTATAGCACTGCCTTAGGCAGCTACTCCGGCGGCCACTCGAGCTACTTCAGCAGCTACTTCGAAGGCATGACCGAAGTTACCTTTACCGGAATTGGTCCCCGCGTCGGCGCTCAGGTCGCGACACGCTTTGAGGGCACGAATTTCGGCCTGTCCGGCTCCGTTGCAACGTCGGTGCTGTTTGGCAAGAAGACCATCAGTTCATCCGGTTGGTACTCGACCTACAGCGCGTACTCGGCGTATGCGTCGAATGGTCCGAGCTTCTCCGGCTCCAGCTCCAATTCGGGTTACTCGTCGTCGTCCACCTCGCAGAACGCAACGGTGCTGGATTTGCAGGCGTCGGTCGGGGTCGACTACTACCTCAACGACAACACCGCGTTGACGGTAGGTTACCAGGCAGAGAAGCTGATGGAGCTCGGCGGCAACTCTACACCGGGTACCGCTATCGACACGCTCTCGCATGGCGCATTTATCAAGCTGTCCGGCACGTTCTGATCCGGTTGCATGCGATTGACCAGCCGGCCAAGGCAGCGCCTCGGCCGGCTTTTTCATGCGCGCGGCCGGGCGCGTCGCGGCGACGTGGACCATGCTGGCGGATGACCAGCACACCAGCTAACCTCGCGTTGGCCGCTACCGCCTCCCGCTAGTGAGATATGACCTTGAAGCTGTTGTTCAGTGCCATCAACTGCACCCTCGACACCAGCAATGGTGCTGCGATCAGCATCAAGACCTTCATGCGCTTCCTCAGCCAGTACGGCGTCGAATGCCGAACGTTCAGCGCCAATGTCTATGACCGGCCAGGTCCCGGCGATGCGCTGGCCAACCTGACATCGACCGGCGCGCTACCCGTGCAGGAACCGGGCCTTCCACAGACGCTCTGGTTGAGCGTCGACGGCGATGTCCAGCACTACATCGAATTCACCGAACACATGACGCAAAGGGACTTCAGCCTCGAGGACGAGCAAACCATTTACAACCGCATGCTGCGGATGCTCGATACCTACCAGCCCGACGTCCTGCTCCTCTACGGTTCGCGCCGCTATGAGCGTTCGTTGCTCCGCAAGGCGCGCGAGAGGGGCATCGCCACAGTCTTCTACCTGGTGCATCCCGGGTACAAGAAGCTCGAGGCCTTCACCCACGTCGATCACATCTTCACTGACACGGAGGCGACGCGGCAGCTGTTTGCCGAGCGTTTCGGCTTCGACTGTCAGGTTATCGGCAAGTTCATCGAGAAGCCGGTGGCGCCCTCCAATGCCCAGTCGCCGCAATATGTAACGTTCATCAATCCGTCCTCCGAGAAGGGTGTGACGCTGTTTCTGCGGATCGTCGAACTGGCGGCGCAAACGCTGCCCGAAGCGAAGTTCCTCGTCGTCGAGAGTCGCAGCAGCCTGTCGACCGCCGAGCGGCGCACCGGCATAGATCTCTCCCGCTATCCGAACCTCACGCGCGTCGGTTTGCAGAAGGACATGGGGGCGGTGTTCGCCGCCACCAAGGTGCTGCTGGCGCTGTCACTCTGGCACGACAGCGGCCCACGTGTGTCGGTCGAGGCGCTGTCCATGGGCATCCCGGCTGTCGTGACCAACCGTGGCGGCTTGCCCGAGCTGGTTGGAAACGCCGGCATCGTCATCGATCCTCCCGCCCCGCTGGTGCAGGATCACTGGCTAGTGCCACCTTTGACCGACGCAATCCCATGGGTCGAGGTGCTACGCGGGCTGCTGACCGACAGAGAGGTCTACCGGCAGTACCAGCAGGCGTCGTTCGAGCGCTGGAGGGAGCACGATCCGGCCTTGCGCCTGCCGGGCATCGTTGCCCGGCTGGAGACGCTGGTGAACGAGGTGAAGGCGCGGGCCGCGGCGCAGGCATGAGCACCGGCAGCGTACCAAAGCCTGAGCGCAAGCACCTCGCCGTTCAGTTGGCCACGGGCTTCGCAGAACTTTCGTACGCGATATATGAGCCGCCGAGGGCCGCGCGGACCGTCCTCTGCATCCCCGATTTCCTTGGCAACTCGGCGGATTTCTCACGACTTGCCGCAACGCTGGCACTGCATGGATTCCGCGTGATCTGCCCCGATCTTCCCGGGCGGGGCGCCAGCGCCTATCTCGACGTCGCGGACTACAACCCGCACACCTACATGCTCTCGCTTCTGGCCGTCGCTCAGACGTTGGGGAACCCGCGGCTGACGGTCATCGGCAAGGGCTGGGGCGGATTGCTGGCCCTCGGACTGGCGCAGTTGCCCGAAGTCACCGTGTCGAAGCTGGTGCTCGCCGATCTGGGCTTCCCGTGGAGGCTGGCGATCGACGATACGGTCGCAAAGGCAGCCGAAGGTCCGGGTTTCCCCTCCCTCACGGAGGCGAGGCGCCTGTTGGCGGATAGCGCCGAGTTCGCCGGCATGACGCCGCAGCGTGCCTTGCCACTCATTGACGGGCGCCTCCGCCAGACCGATGCCGGCTACGGCCTCGACTTCGATCCAGCACTACTCCGGCCGGAAGCCACTGCTCGTTTCACAAGGGTCAGAATCACGCCGCTATTTGAAGGTCTTCGCGCCCAGCTGCTCTACCTCACCGCCGGCAGCTTGACGCAACGCGACCGCACGCGATTGCGCGCCGTGATCTCGGCGGGGCCCAACCGTTCCCATGCCGAGAACCTCTCGCGCGCTGCACGGCTGCACTTCACGACTTCACACGAGCTGCTGCTCACTCTCGGTTTCCTCGTCAGCCGCTCACTGCCCTCACACTGATGGGTTATGGCGACGTCGCGCCCGACGGAACTGGCCGCCGCATCAGTTCGTCAAACTCGTCCAGCCAATACCCGAAGCGCTTCATCACCGGCTCGTTGTTTCTCACCACCATGGCCACCTGTTCCTCGCTGAGGGCGTCCCGCCATTTCCCCGCGCTCCCGGCGTCCGACTGCGTATCCGCAAGCGCCCGAGCGAGCTGTCCATCGCTGACATCCATCTTCAGGAACTGCACGATGCGACGGAACTCTGCCGCGGGGTCGGCGAGCATGTCTTCGTGACGAAGCACCAGGATGCGGTCGTGTGGCTTGGTCCACGACGTAACGTGTTCGCTCCACGATCCGACAATCTCGTAAGCACGATCTTTTAGTCTGGTCGCCTGTCGTTCGCTTTCGTTCATCACCGCGATCGTGCCGTCGACGCCGCGTTCCCGGTTCTCGCTGTAGACAACGGCGACATCCAGGGGGTTCCGCACCAGGTAAATCGCCCCCGCGGTGACGTCCAGGGTGATGGTAGGCGTACCGTTATGCAAACCCAGCCGAGAATGCGTCTTCAGCAGTAGGAAGTTCTGCGTCTTGTTGGCCAGCAGCCTGTGCACACGCGGTCTGAGCAGTGCCAGCTCGGTATTGCTGACCTCCTCGATCGGTTTCTGCAGGAAGGGTTTGTAGAAGCGCCCGAAATTTTCGTCCGGGATGATCTCCGGCCGCTTGCCGGACTTGGTACGCGCGCCATCGGTGATGAGCGAAGTCAGGAAGGCGCGGGCCCAGCTATTTCCCGATTTCGGATAAGACGCGACCCAGTAAATGAAGCCCAATCCACAGTCCTCCGCTTGCACTACCATAGGACGGGCAAGAAGCGGGTGGAAGCGATATACGGGGTCCGAAGGCGCCGCTTCGTCCCACCTTGACGCCCGCCCCGCACTCCGGCACATACGGACGCGTTGCGGGTGTAGCTCAATGGTAGAGCAGAAGCTTCCCAAGCTTACGACGAGGGTTCGATTCCCTTCACCCGCTCCAAGCTTCCCATAACATCCGAGATAGCCCGGCCCTGGCCGTTCGCGCCCGAGCTACGTGGCCTGCTGCCCCCTCGGGGTGCTGCTCATCCGGCGTTGGCGGCGAACAGCCGTTCTGCCCCGGCGATACCCTCGGTGAGCGTCGCTTCGCTGCCGTGGTCGAGGCCGAACAGGATGTCGAGCAGCGGGAAGGTGAGGCGGTAGAAGTGGATCCGCTCTGCCATCGCTGCCAGGCCGGGATAGTGCGGTTGCATCTGGGACAGGAACCGGTCGCCGAGTCCAGCGCTCAGGCTGGCGAGATCGTAAGCGGGGTCGCCGATGCTGCATCCGGCGAAGTCGATCACGCCGGTGACACGGTTGTCCGTCGCCAGGATGTTGCCGGTGCCGAAGTCGCCGTGGATGACGGCCGCCGGGACGTCGGCTGCCTGCTCGGCGAAGCGACGGAAGGCCCCGTCGATCACCGTGCCCGTTGTGGGTGACAGCCGTGGCAGCACATCGGATTTCAGCCGGTCCGCGAGTTCGCGCCAGCCGTCTTCCCGTTGGCCATCGCCCACTATGGTGAGCGGCAGCGCGTGCAGCGTCTGCAGGAACGACACCAGGTCGCGAGCCATCTGATCTTGGTCGTCGTCGCTGAATCCGTCGAGGGAATGGAACGGCTCGCCGGCGAGGCGGGGATGGATGGCGATCAACCCGACTTCGCTGTAGACGATCCGGATATCGGGCACCGCGATTGGCAGGGCGGGGCGGACGCGGCTCAGCAGTCCAGCCTCGCGGCGCAGGGCGGCTTCCGCCTCGGCATGCCGGGGAATCCGCACGATCAGGTCGCCGAAGTCGAGTATCCTGCTGTTCTGGCCAGACTCGATCACGATCGCGTCCGCCGACCGAGACCCGATCAGGGCGGCAATGGAAGCCAACAGCTCCGGGTTCATCGCCACCCCTCCAACCATACCGCCGACGTTCTAGCCCGGCTGGACGGGAGGAGGAAACCCCATCGGCAAACGGGAGAGGGGGAGCCCCTAGAAACTGCCTCCGATTGAGGCGCTGGCCTGGTGGGATTGGCCGTTGGTGGAGAAGCGGCCGTCGTAGCTGGCGCCGAGCGACAGGCCGTTGGTCAGTTCGAAGGCCAGGCCGCCGCCGACGCGCACCCAGTTGCCGTCGGCAGGGGCGCCGCTGATGGTGAAGGGGGCGGTGCTGCCGGCGAAGCTGAAGGCCTGGCTGGCGTCGGTGCCGGTGAGGCTCTGCTCGTAGAGGGCCCGGCCCTCGAGCGCGAGGGTGCCGTCCTCCAGTTCCATGCGCTGCGCCACCGAAAGGCCGAGGCCGGCCGCGGCGGACACGCTGCCGGTGGCTTCGGCGGTCAGGTTGAAGGCGCCAGCGCCGGTCTCGGTGAACCCGGAATGGCCGAGCCAGCCGACTGCGAGCGTGCCGAGTGGTGCGATGCTCAGGCCATTGCCCAGTTCGAAGGCGTGCGACGCTTCGAGCGACAGGTTGGCCGATTGTGCCCAGTAGTCGGCGTTGGCGACCTGCGTGCTGCTGCCGACGGTGATGGTGCGGTCTGTCGCAACGTGGCCGGCGCCGACCGAGAGCGAACCGAGTAGCGTGCTGGCGCCGTCGCTCCAGCCGCCATAGGTCGCGGCCGACAGGCTGTCGAACTGGCTCTCGGAATTGCGCGCGGTGACAATGCCCGCGCCGTGCTGGTAACCGAGGGCGACGCCGCCGAAGGCCGTGCCGGAACCGAGGTCGATCTCGTTCTCGTAGCCGAGCGCGAGACCGCCGGTGCTCCAGCTGATCTCCGCCGCGTTGCCGTCTCCGTTGAGCCGCCCGTAGCTGCCGAGCGCGCCGATCCAGGGACGCGCGGTGCCCTCTGTCGTCGCGTCGTCGATGGCCGCGACGCCGATATTGCCGGGAGCGGCCGCATAGCCCATCGGGCCTGCTGCCGCGCCGGCTCCTGCGAGCCCCGCGGCGGTACGCCGGTTGACGGTCTCGCCGAGCGCCGCAAAGCTCTGCTCCAGCACCTGCTGCATGGACGCGTGCGCCTCGCCGGAGATGGCGTCGAGCGCGGCCGGCGCCTGGGCTTCGCTGAGGCCCTGGAACAGGTCGAACCCGGCATTGCCGGCGCCGAGCGCGAACAGCGCGTCACCGGCAGCGCACTGGTTGGCGGTGCTGCCGGCAAGGCAGAAGCTCACCGCCTCCATGCTCGAGGTCAGGTAGAAATTCTGCCCGTCATGGCTGCCGGTGAAGTTGAGATAGGCGAAATTGTCGATGATCTCGGGCGCCTCCGTCACCGTGAGGTTGCCCGGGGCCGTGGTGTCGATGATGGTGTAGGTGAGGCCCGCCGTGTAGCTCCGGCCATCGTCGGTGCCGTTGCCGGCCAGCACCTTGATCTTCGCCCCGGCGTCGATGCTGGCGGTGCCGGTGACATGGGCGATGTCGTTGTGGACGCCGGCGGTGTTGCCGCCATCCTTCAGCTCGACTTCGTAGGTGGAACCCGCGCCGAGGGTGAGCCCACCCGTCGTTACCGCGCCGATGGAGTTGCCCGGCGCCAGCACGGCGCCGTCGCCCACGGCGATCGCGCCATAGGTACCGGTGCCACCCAGCCGGGCGCCGCTCTCAGCCGTGACGCTCGAGAGAAGCGTGCCGAGCACGTTGAGGCCGCCGCCGCTGACGGTGGTGGTGCCGGTAAAGGTGTTGGTGCCGCTGAGCGTCAGCGTGCCGGTGCCGGTCTTGATCAACTGACCCTTGCCCGCGAGCACGCCGCTGAAGGTGGTCGAGGCGTTGTTGCCGCCCAGCGTCAGCTGCGCACTGCCGCCGGCGGGCGCGTTCATCGTCGGCGGGTTGCCGATTTGCACAGTGCCCGCGCCTGCGAGGCTGCCGATGGTCTGGTTCTTGTTGCTGTCGATCCTGAGCGTCGCGCCGGAGGCCACCTCATAGGCGCTGGCGGCCGAGAGTACGCCGGTTTCGCGCGCCCGCAGCGTGCCGGCGCTGATCAGCGTCGCGCCCTCGTAGGTGCTGGCGCCGTAGACGTTGAGCGTTCCGCTGCCCAGCTTGGTGAAGCCGCCTTCGCCGACAAGGCCGGGGTCCATGTGGACGGTGAAGGTGCCGGTGTCGATAGTGCCGCCGCCATCTTCCAGGGTAATGTCGCCGGTCTGAAAGCCCGAGAACAGGAAACTCTGGTTGGCGGTGAGCTTCAACGTGCCGCCGTCGAAGGCCACGGTGCCAGCGCCGTCGTAGCGCTGGACCTGCTTGGCGCTGAGCTGGCCGCCGCTTTCGAGCCTGAGGCTGGCGGTTGAGCCCACCGCCTCGGCCATCATCACGTAGTCGGAAACCACCTGGCCGTTGTCCGAGATGGTCAGCGTGCCCGAGGCGCCTTCGCGCGAGCCGAGGCTGATCTGGCCCGCTTCCACCCGCCCGCCATCGGTTACCAGGAGCGAACCGCCGCCCTCGAGCCCGACGATCAGACCATCGACGCCTATCACCCAACTCGAACCGGCGCCGGTGACCTTGGCGGTCGCGGTGCCGTCGCTGCCGGCGCCGCTGTCGATATAGCCGGTGCTGCTCTCGACCGTGGCGCCGCCACTGACCACGAAACCGTCTTCGCCAGGGCTGGTGACGACGATGCCACCATGGGCTTTGAGCTTTGTACCCGCCCCATCGACCGTCACGTTGGCCTTGGCGCCGTAGCCGGCGTAGAGCGAATTGAAAATCTCGACCGAGGCGCCGTCCTTGATCTCCACCGTGCCGGCGCCGCCGTAGCCGACATACATGTCGCCTTCGTCGATGTAGCTGGACCCCGCGCCGGTGACGATGAGCTTGCCCTCCGAGCCGGGCCAGTAACCGAGCCAGGTGCCGTTGGTGTTGACCGAGCCACCATTTGAGACGGTGAGCTTGCCCTTGCCGCCATAGCCCACAAACATGCCGGCGCCGGCGATCCGGGTGCTCCAGTTCGAGCCGGCCCCGTCGATCGTCACCGTGCCCTCGGACCCGGACGATTCGCCGATGACACCCTGGTTGCTGCTCGCCGTGCCGCCCTCGAGGATTTCGAACTCGCCGTTGGCGTCGAGGCTGATCGAAGTCATCGAATCAAAGCTCGCGGTAGCGCCGACTACCGAGATCTTGCCTGTACCGCCGTTGGTGCCGATGCTGGTGTGATAGGCTTGCAGCGATCCGTCCTCGATGCTGAGCGCGCCAGCGGCGCCGTCGCCGACGGTGAGGTTCCCCGCCGTGGCGGCACCGCCGCCGGCGATCACCGCCGGGATCGCGCCGTTGATCAACACGTCGCGTGTGTTGTCCGGTTGGACGCCGGCCAGCCAGTTGCCGCCGGTGAACCAGTCCGGCGAGACGCCGCCACCCCATTCGGCTGTCTGCGCCAGCGCCGGGCTTGCCGCCGCGCTCAGCGCCGTCGCCGTCAGCAGCGTTCCGACGAGGGCAACGAGACGCGACTCGCGATTGGCTTCGGTGCGGCAGTGCATGGCTATTCCCCCGTCCATATTGCCGCGTGCGCCGGTCGGAACCGTCGCAGGGCCGGGGGCACTATTGAGCCGATGCCCAAGCTCACATATCGCTAGAAATAGCGACAAGCACCCAACGGACGCGGTGCTATGTCTGGCCGCAGGCCAGGGGCAAGGGGAGTTCTGTGGTAACAGGGTCGATGCCCCTTAGGGTGACGATCGTCGAGGACGATGCGTCGTTCCGGACGAGCTTCGTTGCCGCGGTCGATGCGGCCGAGGATATGCTGCTGCATGGCGTGGCCGAGAACGTCGCCCAGGCGATGACGCTGCTCGACGGCCAGCCGGCCGACATCCTGGTGGTCGATCTGGGCTTGCCCGACGGCTCGGGCATCGAGGTGATCCGCGCTGCCCACGGCGCCTGGCCCGACTGCGGCATCATGGTGTCGACCACCTTCGCCGATGACCGCCACGTCATCCCGTCGATCGAGGCGGGCGCGGCCGGCTATCTGCTGAAGGACAGCACGGCCTCCCGCATGGCCGACGATATCCGGACGCTCCATTCCGGCGGCAGCCCGATCAGCCCGCGCATCGCGCGCAAGATCCTGCTGCGCTTCCAGCCCGCAAGTCCACCGCCCGTCGAGCAGCCGTCGGTCGAGCCGCCGCAATCGCCGTTGTCGCCGCGCGAACAACAGGCGCTGGAGCTGATCACCAAGGGTTTTAGCTACGACGAGATCGCCGAGCTGATGGGGGTGTCGCGCAACACGGTGATGACCTTCGTTCGCCGAATCTACCACAAGCTCGAGGTCAGCTCGAAGGCCGAAGCGATCTTCGAGGCGCGAAACCATGGCCTTCTATAAGCTCCTCGGACGCTACCTGGCCGCCCTCGCTATCGTCATCGCCATCGCGGTGGCGCTGCATCTCGTCGCCCGCCCCACCGGCATCCACCTCGAGCAGGCGGAGCTCTCGGTCGAGAGTTCGGTCGGCTACCAGCCGCCGCCTGCGACGATCGACCCTCGGGCGATGCCGGGCAGCTGGGCACCGGTAGCGCTGCCCAATGCCGCGATCCCGAAACTCGCGCTCTCGCAGCACGGTGGCGCCAGCGAACCCGACACCCAGGTCACCTGGTATCGCGCCGAGCTGCCGCAGGCGGTGTCGCCCGCCGACAAGGGCTATCTCTACATTCCGCGCTGGAAGAGCGACGGCACGATCGCTGTCTATGTCAACGGCGCCCTGCAATACCAGTCGCATGCGAACCTGCAGTGGAACGGCTCGAACCGGCCGCTGCGCATCGCCTTCGACGTCACCGAGGGAGCGCCGCCGGTCAGTTCCCTCGTCATCCGCCTGCAGCATCTCAGGGGGATCGGCGGAGCGCTCTCGAGCCTCTGGGTCGGCGACTTCGACGAGGTCGGCTACACCTACATCGTGCGCAATTTCTTCCAGGCGGAGCTGTCCTACCTGACGAGCGCCGCGTTCCTCGCCAGCGGTGTGTTCTCGCTCATGGTCTGGTTCAGGCGACGGCAGGAGCTGCTCTACCTGCTGTTCTTTCTGATGTCGGCGGCAACCTTCGTACGCGGCCTCCACAACCATCTCGGGCTCGAGCGCCTGCCGCTCAGCGACGAGTGGTTCGGTTGGCTGACCGTCAACTCGACGATGTGGATGGTGGCGATCTCGCACCTGTTCCTCATCACCGTGCTGCATGTCCGGGCGTCGTGGATCACCGCCATCGTCGGCGGCGCCACGCTGGTGATGGGGCTGGCCACCCTGCCGCTGTTCGACGCAGCGCTCGACCCGACGCTCACCGCACCCTTTGCCTATGCGGCTGCGTTCGTCGTCTGCAACCTGGTGGGCATTTACTCCATCCGGGCGGCTTGGCGCGCGCAGTCGATGGAAGGGCTGGTGCTGGCGGTGTGGGTGCTGCTCACGGCGTATCTGGGCATCAACGACCTGATGCTGCAGAACAATCTCATCAGCATCGAGGGCTATTTCATCCTGCCGTTCGTCCAGATCGCGCTGGTCTTTGGCTTCTTTCACACTGTGCTGGCGCATTATCTCGGGGCGATCGATGCGGTCGAACGCTCCAACGCGATACTGGCCGAGCGGCTATCGGCGCGCGAGGCAGAACTGCTCGCCAGCCACGAGCGGGTGCGCGAAATCGAACACCGCGAGCTGCTTCTGGACGAACGCCAGCGGCTGACCGAGGACATGCATGACGGGCTCGGCTCGTCGCTGCTCGGCGCGCTGCGCATGGTGGAACGCGGCGGGCTCGACGAGGCGGAACTGCGCCAGATTTTGCAGGGCTGTATCGACGACCTGAAGCTCACCATCGACTCGATGGAGCCGGTAGAAACCGACCTGTTGCTGCTGCTGGGCACGTTGCGGTTCCGCCTGCAGCCGCGGCTCGAGGCAACCGGCATCAAGCTGCACTGGGACGTGCACGACGTGCCGCCGGTGTTCTGGCTCGATCACCGCTACGCGCTGCACATCCTGAGGGTGGTGCAGGAGGCTTTCACCAACATCATCAAGCACGCCAATGCCACCGAGGCGACGGTCAGCACCGGCGTCCGTGACGGCGATATCGTCATCAGCGTTGCCGACAACGGCAAGGGTTTTGATACCGCCGCCCCGCGCGCCGGCCGCGGCCTCGCCAACCAGGCCCGCCGCGCCAGTGCCATGCGCGCCAAGCTCACGGTGGAGTCGGGGCCAGAGGGGACGAAACTGACACTGCTCCTACCGATCCGGCAGCTGGCCGGGGACGTGGTAGCGGGCGCTCCTTAGCGTCGGCTCGCCCCGCTACCCCGCCGTTGCCGCCCCGGTGTCGGGTACCTTGATCCAGGCCTGGGGCAGGAAGCCGCGGGCGTCGATGGGCCAGCTGGCGTCGGCTGGCAACTGCGGCTTGCCGTCGATGCAGGCCCATGTCCCGCTGGGAGCGAGCAGCTGCTCGACATTGGGATTGCGCTCGCAGAACTCGCGCATCTCGATCACCGTCGGCGCCATGTCGCAGATCGGGCCGATATAGGAGGTACAGGCCAGCACGGCGCCCTCGAAGCAACGCCAGCGCACCCGGTCGCGCGCCGAGCCCGCCGGGATCAGCAGGGCGCTGGCGATCTCCGGCGTGACCGCCGGTCCCGCATAGCGGTTGTCGACGTAGTCGATCGTTCCCACAGCGCGGCAATAGGCGGATGGATCGTCGTAGCTGTCGGCCGCGGGAGCAGCTGCAAGGCGGGTCGGGGCTGCGGCCGGCGCGGTAGCCTCCACGGCCGGTGCCGGGGTCGCTAGTGCAACATCCGCTGGCACAGCCGGCGTCGTGGATACCGCAGGCGCAGTGGACACTGCCGGTGTCGTCGCTGCGGCCGGCAGCTCCAGTTTGGCTGCTGGTGCCGGCGTTGCCGCAACTGTCGCTGCAACCGTTGGCTGTGCAACCGGTCCGGGAGTTGCTGGCGCCTGGCTACTCACCACCGTGGCCGGTGCCGTGGGCTGGCCGAACAGCGCGTCGAGCGAGCCGTCACGGTTGATCAGGTAGCCGCCGGCCGCGATGATGGCGAGGCCGACTACGGCGCCCACAGCCGCAAAGGCGGCCACCCAGACATTGCCGTGCTCACCCCGCGATGATCGCCGCCGGGCTTCGGGCTCGGGCCGTCGCGGCGACTCTCGCCGAGGTTCGCGTTCGCGGCGACTGGTCTCCGGCTCGCGTCGCCTGGTGTCGGAATCGCGTTCCCGCATCTCGGGCTCGCGCCGCCTCGTCTCGGGCTCCCGGTCCCACACGTCGGGTCGTGGTTCCGGGGCTACCCGGGCCCGTGGCGCCTCTGCCGGTTCGAGCTGTTCTCGACGCGCCTCTGCCCACATATCGGGATCGTGGCGGCGTGGCGGTGGCGACGCATCGAGGTCCTGCCAGCGCGGCGGCATGCTTGCCGGGCGCGAGGTGACGGTCACGTCGTCGAGCGTCAGTGGAATGGCGCGCTTGGGCGGCGGCGGTGGGTCCTGCCGCGGCATCAGCATCGGGTCCATCCGCAGCGCCGCTTCGCGCTCGAACTCGCTGTCGTTCTCCTCCGGCGCTTCGGCCGCGAGCTTGCGATTACGCCGCGCCAGCCGTCGCCGTCGCACCTGCAACTCACCCGCGAGGAAGGCGAACAGTGCCGCAATCCCAGCCGCACCGGCCGGCGCCAGCAGGTGGTAGGTGAACAGCTGCGGCACCGAGATGGCGATCCCCAGCCAGCCGGCGGCTGCGCCGATCAGCAGCAGCGCCGCAAAGCCTGGCGTCACCGTGGCGAGCACGGCGCCGAGCAGCGCCGCCCCGGCGATGGCGTACCAGATGGTGGTGCCGAGCAGCCGCTCGTTCGAGGTCGCCGTCCAGAAATCGAGGAATGGCGAGAGCAGGTCGATGCGCAGCGCACTCGGCGCCAGGAGCGCAAACAGCCCGGCAATCAAGCCCAAGAACAGCGCGGCAATTCTCACCGTTATTTCCCCGATGGTCTTTGTTGCGCCCCCGCGGGCGAAGCATGCCTAGCGGCAGTGCCGAGCGCAAGTCGGCTTGCGGTAACGATGCACTGTAACGCACCCATGCTGCTGTCCCATATTGCCTTTCGGCCTGCTCTCGTGATCATGAAGGCATGAAAGTCCTCATTCTCGGTTCGGGCGTCATCGGTACCACCTCCGCCCACTATCTGGCGCAGGCGGGTCACGAGGTGACGGTGATCGACCGTCAGCCGGGGCCGGGGCTCGAAACCAGCTACGCCAACGCCGGCGAACTCTCCTACGGCTACGCCTCGCCATGGGCCGGTCCGGGCATCCCGGTCAAGGCCATAAAGTGGCTGCTGATGACCGACGGTCCGCTGGTGCTGCGCCCCAAGCTCGATCCGCGCATGTGGATCTGGGGCCTGCAGCTCCTGGCCAATTGCACCGAACGGGCCTACGCCATCAACAAGGGTCGTATGGTGCGGCTCGCCGAATACTCGCGCGACATGATGATCGCGCTGCGCGCCGACACCGGCCTCGCCTTCGATGGCCGCCAGCAGGGCACGGTGCAGCTGTTCCGCGAACAGAAGCAGCTCGATCATGCCGCCGACGATATCGCGGTGCTGAAGCAATACGGCGTGCCCTACGAGGTGCTCGACCCCAAGGGCTGTGTCGCCGCCGAGCCGGGCCTCGCCACCGCCACGGTGCCCTTCGTCGGCGGGCTGCGGCTCGCCAATGACGATACCGGCGACTGCAAAATGTTCACCGAGGGCCTCGCGGCGTTGGCGGCCAGCAAGGGCGTCGCCTTCCGCTACGGCACGAAGATCGATCACATCGCCACCTCGGGCGGCGAGGTGACCGGTGTTGCGACCGACAAGGGCATGCTCACCGCCGACGCCTATGTCATGGCGCTCGGCAGCTACTCGCCGATAATGCTGCGCCCGCTGGGCATCGGGCTGCCGGTCTATCCGATCAAGGGCTACTCGCTCACCGTACCGATCACCGACGCGTCGGTGGCACCGGTCTCGACTGTCATGGATGAGACCTACAAAGTCGCGACCACCCGGCTCGGCGACCGCATCCGCGTCGGTGGCACGGCGGAGATCGCCGGCTACGATACGACACTCCACCCCTCGCGCCGCGGGCCGCTCGACCGGTCGTTGCGCGAGCTGTTTCCCAATGCCGGTGACGCCTCAAAGGCCACCTTCTGGTGCGGGCTCAGGCCGATGACGCCGGATGGCACGCCGGTGCTGGGGCGCTCGAAGCTTTCGAACCTCTACCTCAACACCGGGCACGGCACGCTCGGCTGGACCATGGCGGCCGGCTCTGGCCGGGTGTTGGCGGACATCATCTCCGGCAAGGCGCCCGACATTGACGTGAGCGACTTGAACCTCAGCCGCTACGCTTCCTGATCGCGGCGCTGCGCCAGCGGCGCGCGCTGCAGGCTGGTCTTGCCGTGCGTGGTCTTGGCCCAGAAATGCGGGTTCCGCACCAGTTCGATCAGCGCCAGCGCCACCGCCAGCGAATGCAGCATCCAGTAGAGCGGCAGCGCCAACTGTTGCCACATCAAGTCAGGACGCCCCAGCCGCTTGAGCCCCATGAACACCAGCAGCGCCGGGCCGGCATAGCCGACGACGAAGATACCGGCCGCCAGTCCATCCCACAGGTCCAGCGATGCCGGCCGATGCCCGCTGATCGCCGCCCAGACGAGCGACAGCAGGAACATGGTGTGCAGCGGCGCCGACAGCACCATGCTGCCGACATAGATCTGGAATCCGAGAAAGCCCCTCCAGCCGAGGTCGCGCAGCAGGCCGCGCACATCGCTGTTGTGGACGATCAGCGTCTGCATCCAGCCCTTCATCCAGCGGGTGCGCTGCTTCAGCCAGGCATCGACCGTTAGCGGCGCTTCCTCTCCGGTGTGGCTGGCGATGGTTGCCGTCTGCAGTCGGCTGCGGGCCAGCCGCACGCCGAGATCGGCATCCTCAGTGACGTTGAACGAATCCCAGCCGCCGAGCCGTCGCAGCGTGGCGGTGCGAAAGTGGTTGCTGGTACCGCCTAGCGGCATGGGCAGGCCGAGCCGCGCCAGAAGCGGCAGCATCAGCCCGAACTGCCCCGCGTACTCGCCGGCGAACTGCGCTGCGAGCAGGCTTTCGCGCGCATTGTCGATCACCAGCTCGGCCTGCAGGCAGTCGAGCTCCGGGTGCTGGGCAAAGGTGCTGGCCGCGAGCCGCAACTGCCCGGGATCGGGGATGTCCTCGGCGTCGTACACCACCACGAACTCGCCGCTGACCAGTGGCATGGCGTAGTTCATCGCCTTCGGCTTGGTGCGGGGCAGGGCGTCGGGCACGACGAGCAGCTCGAAACGGGGGTCGTGCAGCTCATGCTGCACCGCGGTGATCGTCGCCGGACTGCGCGACTCTACCACGAAGCGCACGTCGAGCTTTTCCGGTGGGTAGTCCAGCGCCCGCATCGCCCGGGCCAGTTGCCCGACCATCTGTGCCTCGTCGCGCAGCGGCACCAGCACCGTGTAGACCGGCAGCTCGGCGTCACTCAGCAGTGTCGGCGGTGGTCGCCGCTGCTCCGGGCTGATCGCCGCCCAGAGCCGCAGCAACGCAGGGATGACGAGGATCGCCCCGACGATCGGCAGGAACGCCGGCCGCGAGATGCTGGGCGCCGCGATGGCGAACAGCATCAGCAGCGCTACGCCGAGGGCAAAGGCGATCCGCACCGGCTTCGGCGTGCTGAGGCTGACGCTGGCTCGCGGCCAGCTTCGCGCCAACCGCTGCCGCGCCTCGACCAGCAGCGCTTCCTCGCTGGCGGCCGCAAGCTCGGCCCGCAGCGCACCTTCGGGCACCACGCAGACGTTACGGCGCACTTCCGGGTGCAGCGTTGCGTGGCGCCTGAGTATGAGGAATGCGGCGAAGCGCGGCGCGCAGTAGATCACCTCGCGTTCGAACAGCTTGGCCCGGACGGCGCGGACTTCGCCCAATAGCTCGATCCGCGCGATCACTGGGCTGCCCGGCAGGGTGTTGGGGATGCGCGGCGAGAACACCAGGCCGGCCCAGGCGGCGGCGCGTTCCATCACCAGCGCGTCTCCCAGCCCGAAGCGATGTGTGCAATAGTCGAGCGGATCGACCTCCAGGGCAAGCGCGGCCTCGAGGTGCAGCAAAGCTTCAGCTTCGCCGTTTACATGACCGCCAAGTATTGCGTGAAGAAGCGCCCCCGCCTCCGACACTGCATCCACCAATTGATCTTGGTTGTGACCTTGGAACCCGGCCGAGATTAGTTATCACGCAGGCGCCATGGTCAATCGAAATCGAGAGCTTGGGAACAGTGGGCATCGGCCCTCGCCTTTGCCGGCGAATTGGGCGATAAGCCGAGGATTGCTCGCCCCGGGACGTCATGCGCGCCTTACTGTTTGCCCTCGCTCTGCTGCTCGCCCCGTCGGCGCCGGTGATGGCGCAGGCGCTGCCCTATCACATCGATCCGGGCGCCCGCGAAATCGTCCCCAGCCTCACGGCGGTGCCCTCGATCCGCTTCCTGACCACGGCCGATTTCCCGCCGTTCAACTTCCGCGACGACAAGGGCGAACTGGTCGGCTTCAACGTCGACCTCGCCCGGGCGCTCTGCGCTGATCTCGCCATCACCTGCACCGTGCAGGCCTGGCCTTGGGATCAGGCGGGGAGGGCGCTGGAGGACCGGCAGGGCGATGCGCTGATCGCCGGCCTGGCGCTGACCCCGCAGAACGGTGCGCTTTTCGATTTCTCGCAGATCTACCTGATGCTGCCGGGCCGCTTCGTCACCCCGGTTGCCGCAGCGAGCGGGTTCGAGCCTCACTCGCTCGACGGCAAGCGCGTTGCGGTGCGCCGCGGCTCGACCCATGCCGAGTTCATCCGCCGCTACCTGCCGGCCGCCGGGCTGATCCAGTTCGATAGTGAGATCATGGCGCTCGACGCGTTGTCGAAGGGCGAGGCCGACGCGTATTTCGGCGACGCCATGCGGGCTTCATTCTGGCTCAACGAGAATGTCGGCTGCTGCGAGTTCGCCGGCGAGCCGTACTTCCGACCCGACCTGTTCGGCAACGGCCTCGCCGTCGCGGTGCCGGCCGGTGCGGACGCAGTCCGCCAGGTCATCGACTACGGGCTGGCTCGTCTCAAGCGCTCGGGCGCCTATGACGAGCTCTATCTGCGCTGGTTCCCGGTCAGCTTCTATTAGGCCGAGCGCATGCGGGCGCGGGCGCTCGCTTCGATCGCGGCGGTGACCAGTCGGTCGACCTCGAGCCGGTCGCGCACCATCTCGAGCAGGCGCAGTTCTTCCTGCGGCAGCTGCACGTCGACCACTGCGACTTCCACAGCGAGCGCGTAAGCCGTGTCATGGAGACGCTTGGGAACGGCCGCTACGGCGTCGTCGAGCACCTTGTCGAGGCCGGCGCTGTTGGTCTTGTCGACCGCGGCGTTGGCGACGGCCGAGAGACGCTCGAGGTCGAAATCCGCGAATACCGGCGAGCGCACCACCAGGCTGCCGATCACGTCCAGCTCATGATCGGAAATGCCCTCGTCGGACGAGGCGGTGACCACCATGATGTGGATGAGAGCGTCCTGCAGGGAAATGGCCATCGGGTCCTCTGGCGGCTGAAAGTCCCGCATAACTAGGCACCGTACCGCCGCTTGGCAAGGCGGGGCAGGGCCGCGTTCCCATTGACGCCCGTAGCCGGCTGGTGCAATTGAGCGCCTTCTCCCCACTCAGCATCTGAGGCCTGCCGTGCCCGCGCCGCTTCCGACCCTCGACCCCGCCTTCTTCGACGCCGCACAGACGGCGCGCGCCTGGCCGTTCGAGGAAGCCCGGAAACTTGTCGCGCGGGTCGAGAAGCGCGGCCTGACTGAAGTGCTGTTCGAGACCGGTTACGGTCCCTCGGGCCTGCCGCATATCGGCACGTTCGGCGAGGTGGCGCGCACCACCATGGTTCGCACCGCCTTCCGGCTGTTGACCCGCGACGAGATCCCGACCCGGCTGCTCTGCTTCTCCGACGACATGGACGGGATGCGCAAGATCCCGGAAAACGTGCCGGATCGTGCCGCGCTCGAGCCGTACCTGCAGATGCCGCTGACCTCGGTGCCGAACCCCTTCGGCGGCGACTACCCGAGCTTTGGCGACCACAACAACACCATGCTACGGCGCTTCCTCAATACCTTCGGGTTCAACTACGAGTTCGCCAGCGCCACCGAATACTACAAGGCCGGCCGCTTCGACGAAGTGCTGCTGCGCGCCGCCGAGCGCTATGACCAGATCATGGGCGTGATGCTGCCGAGCCTTGGCGAGGAGCGGCAGGCGACCTATTCGCCATTCCTGCCGATCTCGCCGATTTCCGGCCGCGTGCTCTACGTGCCGATGAAGCATGTCGACGCCAAGAACGGCACCATCACCTTCACCGACGAGGATGGCCGTGACGCCACCCTGCCGGTGACCGGCGGGCATGTGAAGCTGCAGTGGAAGCCGGATTTCGGCATGCGCTGGGCGGCGCTCGGCGTCGATTTCGAGATGTTCGGCAAGGATCACCAGACCAACCAGGGCATCTACGACCGCATCTGTGCGATCCTCGGCGGCACCCCGCCCGAGCACTATGTCTATGAGCTGTTCCTCGACGACCTGGGCCAGAAGATCTCGAAGTCGAAGGGCAACGGGCTGACCATCGACGAGTGGCTGACCTATGCCGGCACCGAGAGCCTCAGCCTCTACATGTTCCAGAAGCCGCGGGTGGCCAAGCGCCTGTACTTCGACGTGATCCCGCGCGCCGTGGACGAGTATTATCAGCACGTTGCGGCCTACAACGGCCAGGACGCGGCGGCGGCGCTGGAGAACCCGGCCTTCCACATCCACTCGGGCAAGGTCCCGGTGGTCGACATGCCGATCACCTTTGGCCTCCTGCTCAACCTCGCCTCGGCCGCCAACGCGCACGAGAAGTCGGCGCTGTGGAACTACATCTCGCGCCGCCTGCCGGGCGAGACGCCCACGACCAACCCCGAGCTCGACCGGCTCGCGGGCTATGCCGTGCGTTACTTCAACGACGAAGTGAAGCCGACCAAGACCTTCCGCGCCCCGACCGACAAGGAACGCGCGGCGCTGGCCGACCTCGCCGATCAGCTGGCCGGCAAGGACGCGCTCGATGCCAAGGAACTGCAGGACATCGTCTATGCGGTCGGCAACGCGCATACGTTCGACCCGCTCCGCGACTGGTTCGGCGCCATCTACCAGGTACTGCTCGGCGCCGATCAGGGCCCGCGCTTCGGCTCGTTCATCGCGCTTTATGGCGTGGAGGAGACGCGCAAGCTGATCGCCGATGCGCTGGCCGGCAAGCTGGTCACGGCGGCCTGATTGAACGGCGTGAACTGAATTCGTTCAGTTCGTATTTTGCATTTGCTTCTGCATCCTGCTCCCCGCCATGGCTTCGTCCTGGCGGGGAGTTTCGCATGATGGGGCGGGGGTGGGGATAAGGTCGGCGGATAGCAGGCCGCTCGGCGGTTTGCGGCTGGCCGCGGCAGTAGCGCGACCGCGGAACAGGTCACCATTGCTTACCAACGGTGCCGCCGGTTTGCCGCGTAGATGAACGGGTTCTGAACGCTCAATCGGCGCTGAGGAAGGCCACCGAGCGCTCGAAAGCCGCCTCGGCAGCGGCCGCGTCGTACTCCGGCCGATCGGCTTCGGCGAACCAGTGCGTCGTGCCGGGATAGACGATGGCTGCGCTCGGCGAGCCGGCTGCCTCGAGCTTCTTGATCATCCCGTCCTGATCGTCGGCGAATGGGTCGGTTTCGGCGAAGTGCCCGAGCACCGGCACCTTCAGCTGGACCTCGCGATCGGCGTAATAGGTGACGACACGCTTGAGCGGCAGTTCTTCCTGCAGCTGCAGCAGCTGGAAGCCGCCGAACGAGAAGCCGAGCCCGCTGACGTCGCCGACGACGGCGCGATGCGCTGCTAGGGCGCGGACATTGCCCGCCAGCAGAGCCGGCGCGGACTGCCAGTAGCGCTCGAGCAGCCCCTGCGCCGCGTCGCGATCGGTCACGACATTGCCCTCGAAGGCATCGGCCAGCCCGACGACGAAGCCGCGTTCGGCCAGCCGGCGCCCGTACTCGCGCACTGTCTCGTTGCGGCCCCACCACGGATGGATCACCAGCACGCCCGGCCCGCTGCCGGCTGGCGGCAGGATGATCTCGAGCTGTTCGGTCACTGGCTGGCCCAGACGATGCGGCCCATGCCCTCGACGTCCTTCATCTCGAGGACACGCGGCGGATGGGCCGGGTTGAGCGAGTGGAGTTCCACCAGCTTGGGGGTCTGGCGGTAGAGCACCTTCACCAGCACCTCGCCATCCTTGGTGCGCACCACGACGCGATCGCCGCGCCGCATCTGCACGGTGGGCGACACCACGATGATGTCGCCGTCGCGATAGAGCGGCTGCATCGAGTCGCCGGAGACTTCGAGCGCGTAGCTTCCGTCCTCGGGCGACGAGGGGAAGGCGACTTCGTCCCAGCCCTGGCCCTGCGGAAACCCGGCAGAATCGAAGAAGCCGCCCGAGCCGGCCTGGCCGAGGCCGAGCAGTGGCACGAACGAGCGCACGATGTTGGTCGCCTGCATCTGCACATAGGCGCCGCCACCGGCGAGGAAGGCGTCAAAGCTCTCGTTGGTAGCTTCCAGCACCTTGGCGACGCTCTCGGTCGAGGGCCAGCGCTCGCGCCCGTCCTTGCTGATCCGCTTGGATTTGTTGAACGCCGTCGCATCCAGACCCGCAAGCCGGGCGAGCCCCGAGGCAGATAGCCCGTGGCGCTCGGCGATCGCGTCGATCGCGTTCCAGATGTCGTTATGCGAGAGCATGCTTTCGGGTCCAGCCTCGCCGAGGAATGTTGTCTCCCACGGGAAACAAGTCCTATCTACGGCACGGCCAAGAGGCTTGTAAAGCGGCCGGACGAACTTGTGATCGACGGGCGGAATCTCTAGGGTCCGGCGCGTTCGATCCAGGGAGTATGCCGTGGCCACGCCAGAGTTCATCTACAAGGTCGCGAGCCGCGAAATCTACGAGGCCTCGCTCGCCGCCGGCAACTTCGTCGGCCAGCCGATCGACCTCGCCGACGGCTTCATCCACTTCTCCAGCGCCCCGCAACTGGCCGAGACCATCCGGCTCTATTTCGCCGGGCTCGGCGACCAGGTGCTGTTCGAGGTGCCGGCGGCACCGCTCGGCGCGGCGCTGAAGTGGGAGACGTCACGCGGCGGCGACCTGTTCCCGCATCTCTTCGCCACGCTGCCGATGTCCGCCGTCTCCAACATGGTGCGGCTCGACGTGCCCGCCGACGGCATCGTCGCGCTGCCGGGCTGGGTCAGATGATCTTCTCGCGCCTCTCGCCGCTGCTCCGCATGCCGCTCGTCTCGGGCCTGACCCGCGACGCGCTGCTGAAGATGGACCCCGAGATCGCCCACGGCGCTACCATCGCAGCGCTGCGGCTGGGCCTGGCGCCGGAGCAGGAGGGTACGGACCCGCCGGAGCTGCGCACCACCTTCTGCGGGCTCGACCTCAAGAACCCGGTCGGCATGGCCGCCGGCTTCGACAAGAACGCCGAGGTGCCCAAGCCGCTCGCCCGCATGGGGTTCGGCATGGTTGAAGTCGGCACCGTCACGCCGCGCCCGCAGGCCGGCAACCCCAAGCCGCGGCTGTTCCGGGTGAGCCCGGCCGATGGCGTGATCAACCGCATGGGTTTTAACAACGAGGGCCACGACGCGGCCTTCGCCCGGCTGAAGGGCGCCCATGTCGGCGCCATTCTCGGGGTGAACATCGGGGCCAACAAGGATTCCGAGGATTTCGTCGCTGACTATGTGCTGGGCGTCACCCGCTTTGCAGAAGTCGCCGACTACCTCACCGTCAACATATCCTCGCCCAACACGCCTGGGCTCAGGAACCTGCAGGCCGACGAGGCGCTGACCCGGCTGCTGGCGGCGGTGCTGAAGGCCCGCTCCAAGGCCTCGGTGCGCGTGCCGGTGCTGCTCAAGATCGCCCCCGATCTCGACGAGAAGGCGCTCGACGGCATCGCCAGGGTGGTGCTCGCCACCGATCTCGACGGGCTGATCGTCTCCAACACCACGCTGTCACGCGATCCGGTGCTGGGGCTGGAGAACGCCACCGAAACCGGCGGGCTCTCGGGCAAGCCGCTGTTCAACCTCGCGACGCAGAAGCTGGCGCAGGTCCGCCAGCGAGTGGGCAAGCTGCCGATTATCGGGGTCGGCGGCATCCACTCGCCCGAGAGCGCGGTGGCGAAGTTCGAGGCCGGGGCGGACGTGATCCAGCTGTACTCGGCGCTGGTGTTCGGCGGGCTGGATATGCTCGACCGGCTGAAGCGCGGGCTGAGCGCGGCGGTGCGGAGCCGCGGGTTGAAATCGGTGTCGGAGCTGAGTGGGCGGACCACGGCGGAGTGGGCGAGCGGCAAGGCTAGCCTCTAGCAACCAGGCTGTGGCCACCCCCACCCTTGACAGGGGGCGGGAGACGCAAGAACGGAGGCGGTACAACTATCGCCTCCCTCCCCCTTGTGGGGAGGGACTGAGGGTGGGGGTAGCCCCACGCTCCGGCCTAAGCCGAAAACAACCCCGCCTTCCGCCGCTCCAGCGCCCACCAGTAGAACGCCGAGCGCGCGAGGAAGAACAGGTGGATCGAGATCCATAGCCCGGTGTTCCCCAGCGCCCCCTGCAGCACCACGGCGGCGACGAGGAACAGGGCCAGCGCCAGCACCATGCCGTTGCGCATCACCGTGTTGAGCGTCACGCCCACCAGTATCCCGTCGAACACGAAGGCCGGCATGCCGGTGATCGAGGACAGCGCCGCGACCCACAGGAACATCCGGGCATACTCGCGCACCGGCTCGCTGGTGGTCATGAAGTCGATCAGGTACCAGCCGCCGGCGAACCAGACGAGCGCCAGCCCGACCGCGATCAGCGTGCCCCAGCGGAAGGCGAGCGCGTAGGCCCGATCGAAGGCCGGCCGCCAGTTGGCGCCGACCGCCTTGCCGCAGAGCTGCTCGGCCGCCTGGGCGATGCCGTCGAGGAAGAAGCCCGAGATCATCAGGAAGTTGAGCAGGATGGCGTTGGCGGCGAGCGGCACTTCGCCCAGCCGCGAGCCCTGCGCGGCGAAATAGGCGTAGGCGCCCATCAGCGCGATCGAGCGGATCATCAGGTCGCGGCTAAGCCCGAACATGCGGCGGAGCGCGTGGCCGTGGAACAGGTCGTCCGGCACGATCATCGCCGTGACCTTGGCAAGCCCGCCGAAATGCCTGACCAGCAGCACGAGGCCGAGCCCGCAGGCTGCGGCCTGGCCGATCACGGTCGCCAGCGCTGCGCCGTGCGGGCCCCAGCCGAGGTTCATGACGAAGATGATCGACAGTGGGATATCGAGCCCGTGGATCAGCATCTGCAGCATCATGCCGGTCTTGGCGCGGGCCCGGCCGTAGAACCAGCCGAGCAGCGCATAGTTGATCAGCGAGAACGGCGCGGCCCAGATGCGGACCTCGAAGTACTGCTTCAGCGCCTCGGCGACGCCTGCCGTCGGCGCCATGGCGAGGTTGGCCAGCGCCAGGAGCGGCACCTGCAGCGCGATCATCAGCGCGGCGGCGATCACCCCGATGCCGATGGCACGGGCCACGTGCAGCAGCCCGTCGCGCGGGTCGCGCGCGCCGATCGCCTGCGCGGTGAGACCAGCGGTGCCGGTCCTGAGGAAGTACGCCATCGAGAAGATGAAATCGAACACCAGCGCGCCGAGCACCACGCCGCCCAGCATCGCGGCATCGCCCTGCCGGCCGATCACGGTGATATCGACCAGCCCGGCCAGCGGCTCGGTGATGAAGGCGACGGAAGCGGGCAGCGCGATCGCCCAGACGTCGCGCGAGCGGACGTCGAACGGATAGGTCGGTCGGGTCAAGTCAGTGCTCGGTGAGAAGATCGATGACGATGTCGGCGCGGCCGCGCGAGCGATGCACCAGGTCGAAATTGGCGAGATCGACGCGCTCGACATGCTGGCGGTTGCGCGCCTCGCTGAACAATCCGTGCTCGCCGTGCCGCTTCAGCAGCCGGGCCCGCACCTTGTCGCGATCGAGGTCGATGAACACCGCGAGGTCGAGCAGCGGTTTGATCCGCCACCACGGCGCATTGGCGAGCAGCAGGTAGTTGCCCTCGACCACCAGCACCTTCACCGCGGCGGGGACGATGAAGGCATCGAGCACCACATCCTCGATCTCGCGCGAATAGCCCGGCCCGCTGACCGGCCCCTCGGCGGTCTTCAGTCCTTCGAGGAAATCGGCGAAGGCGCCGCCCTCGAAGGTGTGCGGAGCGCCCTTATCCTTGACCGTGCCGAGCCCTTCGAGCTTGGCGTGCAGCATGTGGAACCCATCCATCGGCACATAGGCAGCGCTGCCGGGGAAGGCGGCGTTCAGGGCTTCGACCAGTTCCACCGCGATGGTGGATTTGCCGACGCCGGGGCCGCCGGCGAGGCCGATGGCGACGCGGCCAGGCCGGCCGGCCGATACGGCCTGCGCCCGCTCGGTGAGCCAGCCAACCGCCTGGCCCGGCGTCAGGTTCAGCACCTGCTGCTCGTTGTCGTTCATGACGGTCCTCCGGGGACTGGCGTAGCGGATTCCCCTTGAGGGGGGAACATCGACATCGAGTGGGGGTGCTACACGCTCGACGCCCGCCCCCTTGCCCCTTCCACCCCGCCACCCCATACTAGGCACAAACCGGGAACGCCCCTTGCCCCTCCGTTCAGAGATCACCGACTGGTTCGCCGGCAAGGGCTGGGCGCCGCGTGCCCATCAGCTGGCGGTGCTGGAGGCGACGGAGGCCGGGGATTCGGCGCTGCTGATCGCCCCGACCGGCGCCGGCAAGACGCTGGCCGGGTTCCTCCCCACCATCAACGACCTGATCGAGAACCCGCGGCCGGGGCTGCATACGCTGTACCTCTCGCCGCTGAAGGCGCTGGCAGTGGACGTGCAGCGCAACCTGATGACGCCGATTTCCGAGATGGGATTGGGCATCCGGGTCGAGGCCCGCACCGGCGATACGCCCTCGCACAAGCGGCAGCGGCAGCGGTTCGATCCGCCGCAGGTGCTGCTGACGACGCCCGAGCAACTGGCGCTGCTGCTGAGCCACCCGGACTCGGCAAAACTGTTCGCCTCGCTGCGCCGGGTGGTGCTCGACGAGCTGCATGCGATGGTCACCAACAAGCGCGGCGAGCTGATGTCGCTGGGCATCGCGCGGCTGGGGACGCTGGCGCCACAGCTGCGGATCACCGCGCTCAGCGCGACGGTCGCACGGCCCGACCTGCTGCGCGACTGGATCGCCAGTCCCGTGCCCGGCGCCGAGGCGCGGCTGCTGATGGGCGAAGGCGGGGCCAAGCCGCATATCGAGATTTTGAAATCCGAGCAGGTGATCCCGTGGTCCGGGCACTCCTCGCTTTACGCCATCCCCGACCTCTACCGCACCATCAAGGACCACAAGACGACGCTGCTGTTCGTCAACACGCGCAGCCAGGCCGAGATGCTGTTCCAGGAGCTGTGGGCGGCCAACGACGACATGCTGCCGATCGCCATGCACCACGGCTCGCTGGCGGTGGAACAGCGCCGCAAGGTCGAGGCGGCGATGTCGGAGGGCCGGCTGCGGGCGGTGGTGTGTACCTCGACTCTCGACCTCGGCATCGACTGGGGTGATGTCGACCTCGTGGTGCAGGTCGGCGCGCCCAAGGGCTCGAGCCGGATGCTGCAGCGCATCGGCCGCGCCAACCATCGGCTGGATGAGCCGTCGAAGGCGCTGTTCGTCCCCTCCAACCGCTTCGAGGTGCTGGAGTGCGAGGCTGCACTGGAAGCCGTCGAGCGCGGCTCGCAGGACAGCGAAGACCCGGTGTCGGGCGGGCTCGACGTGCTGGCGCAGCACATCCTCGGTACCGCCTGCGCCGAGGCCTTCGATCCGGTGGCGCTGCACGAGGAAATCCGCCGCGCCTGGCCCTATCGCGAGCTGAGCTGGGAGCAGTTCGAGCGCACCGTCGATTTCGTCGCCACCGGGGGCTACGCGCTGCGCGCCTACGAGCGTTACGCCAAGCTGCGGCAGATGGGCGACGGCAAGTTCCGCATCTCCAACCCGCAGGTGGCGCAGCAATACCGGCTCAACATCGGCACCATCGTCGAGGAGGCGATGGTGAAGGTGCGGCTGGTGAAGGGGCGCGGCTTCACCCGCGGCGCGACGACCGGTCCGATCGGCCGCTTCGGCCGGGTGCTGGGCGAGATGGAGGAGTACTTTTTCACCACCCTCACCAAGGGCGACACGTTCCTGTTTGGCTCGGAGATCGTCGCCTACGAGGGGATGTTCGAGAGCGAGGCCTATGTCAGCCGCTCGCAGGGCAAAGACCCCAAGATCCCGTCCTACATGGGCGGCAAGTTCCCGCTCTCCACCTTCCTCGCCGATGGGGTGCGAAAGCTGCTCGCGCACCCGGACGAGTGGCATTTGCTGCCGGACCAGGTGAGCGACTGGCTGCGCCTGCAGCAGGAGGCCTCGGTGCTGCCGGCCGAGGATAGCCTGCTGGTCGAGACCTTCCCGCGCGGCGCGCAGAACTACCTCGTCTGTTACCCGTTCGAGGGGCGGCTGGCGCACCAGACGCTGGGCATGCTCTTGACCCGCCGGCTGGAGCGGGCCCGCGCCCGCCCGCTTGGCTTCGTCGCGTCGGACTATTCGCTCGCCGTGTGGGGCCTCGGCGATTTCTCGGCGCTGATCCGCACCAACCGGCTGTCGCTCGACGAGCTGTTCGACGAGGATATGCTGGGCGACGATCTCGAGGCCTGGCTCGACGAAAGCCAGCTGATGCGCCGCACCTTCCGCAACTGCGCCATCGTCGCCGGGCTGATCGAACGCCGGCATCCGGGCCAGAAGGAAAAGACCGGCCGGCAGATCACCGTGTCGTCCGACATCATCTACGACGTGCTCTACCAGCACGAGCCCGACCACATCCTGATCCAGGCGACGCGGCGCGATGCGGCGCGCGGCCTGCTCGACATCGAGCGGCTCGGCCACATGCTCGCCCGCATCAAGCGTCACATCGTCCACAAGCCGCTCGACCGAATCTCGCCATTGGCGGTACCGGTATTGCTCGATATCGGCAAAGTCCCCGTCGTCGGCGAGGCCCGCGAAAGCACCATGGCCGAAGCCGCCGAGGAACTGATCAGAGAGGCGATGGGCACGAATTGACGTCAGCCTGGGCGGCGCGCACCGCTCCATCATCCGAGGCAAGCGACCCCGTGCACCTGCACTTCGCCGGCCACAGTTTTGAACCGCTCCCCTCGGGCGCCCTGTGGTGGGCCGCCGAGAACGCGCTGCTGGTCGCTGACCTGCATCTCGAAAAGCTGTCGTCGTTCGCCAAACGCGGCAGCCTCTTGCCGCCCTATGATACCGGCCTGACGCTGCGCCGCCTCGAAGCCGACATCGCCGCGACCGGCGCCACCGAAGTCATCGCGCTCGGCGACAGCTTCCATCGCGACGAAGGCACCTCGACCCTGCTTGATGCCGATCGGTTGCGGCTCGCGAGCCTGATGGGCAAGGCGCGCTGGACCTGGATCTCGGGCAATCACGATCCGGCGCCGCACAGCCTCGGCGGCACCTGCGTCACCGGCCTCACCCGTGCCGGCCTGACCCTGACGCATGAGCCCAAGCAAGGGCAGGGGCTGATCGCCGGCCACCTTCACCCGGCGGCCCATGTGGCGATGAACGGCCGCTCGGTCCGCCGCCCGTGCTTCGTGCATGACGGCCGGCTGATGGTGCTCCCCGCCTACGGCTCCGCCACCGGCAGCCTCAACATCCTCAGCCCGGCGTTCGTCGGCCTGCTGCACTGGCCGACGCTCGAGGTCGCGATGATCGGGCGGGGCAGGGTGTACCCGGTGAGCCCGAAGCGGCTGGTGACGGGCTACGACGCCTGGTGAGACCACCGGCCTCTCACGGAGAAATCCGTGCGTGTCCGGGCTCCGGGTACGTGCCCGAAAATATTCCGGTCCCGAACCCTTGATCGGCGTGTAACACACCACCCACGTGTCAGCCTCAAACGAAAGTGGGACTTCGACATGCATGGGATCGTGAAACTCGCCGCCGCCTCGGCGGCCCTGCTGCTTCTCGCTGCGCCGGCGCTCGCCGAGACGCGCACCATCGACCTGCCGGCATTCACCGGGCTCGACATTTCGTCTGGGATCGATGCCATCGTCACCGTCGGCGGTACGCAGTCGATCACCGTCGAGGCCAAGGACAAGCGGCTGCTCGACGACCTGCAGCTCAAGGTCGAGGGCAATACGCTCAAGGCCTATTACGACTGGAGCTTCTTCGACATCTTCACCTTCGGTGATCGCGACCAGATCAAGCTGACCATCACCGCGCCGGCGCTCAGCAAGGTCGAGGCCAGTGCCGGCGCTGACGTCGAGGCCACCGGCGTCACCGGCGATGCGCTGACCTTCCGGGCCTCCAGCGGTTCCGACCTGAAGCTCAGGGGCGTCGCCGGCAAATCGATCGATCTCGGCGCCTCGTCTGGCGCCGGTCTCGATATCGATGGCACCTGCGTCGACGGCAAGGCCGACTCCTCTTCGGGTTCAGATCTCGACGCCGAGAAGCTGCTCTGCGAAACGATGGACGCCAACTCGTCCTCGGGCTCCGACCTCGACGTCTATGCGTCGAAATCGGCGAAGGCCAACGCCTCCTCCGGCTCCGACCTGACGATCCACGGCAACCCTGCCGAGGTCGACCAGGAATCGAGCAGCGGCAGCGACATCACCCTCGAGAAGTAACGGCTACCGCCGGAACACCACGCCGCCGAGCCAGCCGGTGAACAGCGCCAGCGCCACGCAGACCAGCCCGTAGAGCAAGGGCTGCGTGCGCGCCGACTGGCCGAGGAAACGCTCGAAGCCGATCTTGCGTACCGAGAACCCGTCCGACTTCTCGGCGATGATCCTGCCGTCCTTGATCAGGTAGGTGTGGGCGAGATACGGGCCCGGCGGGGCATCCGAGGGCAGCGCCACCTGGGCGAAGTAGAAGGTGTCCGAGCGGAACACCACGCCGTTTTCGTTGAGCTTGAAGAAGCCCTTCTGCTCCATCAGCCGGGTCAGCTCGCCGCCGAACACCGTGGCGTCCCACCAGCCAGCCTTGGCGGTGTAGCGAGCCTGGCTGTCGAGCGGGATTTCCTTTTCCGCCAGCGTGATCGGGTCGGTGATGCCGTCGAGCGGCGCGTCGCTCAGCACCTGGTAGAACGAGGGGAAGCGCTCGAACTCCGCCTGCGCCGTGTTGAGCCAGATGCCGAACTGGTTGGTCTTCCGCCGCGCCACCCGGTTCTGCAGCGGCCCGGTGATGGTGATGATGGCGTGATACGGCCCCTCGACGAAGCGCTGCTCGGCGCCCACCTCCGGCTCGATCGAGCCGAACAGCGTCAGCGTCTGGCCGGCAAAGCTCGAGGTGATCGACACCTCGTCCTGGCTCACCTGCGTCACCAGCCGTTCCGCCCCCGCCGGCGATACCGCGAGGATCAGCGCCAGCGCGAGCAGCAGCCGGCGCATCAGATCACCCCCGACGCGCCGATCACGGCGGTCGAATAGACGTCGCCCGGCGTCATCACCAGGCTGATGCCGAAGCGGATGGCGACGGCGAGAACGAGGATGGCGAGCAGTGCCCTGAGCTGTTCGCCGCGCAGGTATTTGCCGGCCGAGGCGCCGAACTGCGCCCCCACCGTGCCGCCCACCATCAGGCAGAAGGCGAGGAGGATATCGACGCTCTGGCTGGACACGGCGTGGAGGATGGTGGTCGCCGCCATCATCGCCACCACCTGCAGCAGCGAGGTGCCGATCACCATGTTGCCCGGCATGCGCAGGATATAGACCAGCGCCGGCACGAGGATGAAGCCGCCCCCGATGCCGAGTAGCGAGCCGACGAAGCCGATGGCGACACCCAGCGCCAGCACCGGGATCACCGAGATATAGAGCCGAGACTTCTTGAACCGCACGCGCCAGGGCAGGCCGTGGAACCAGTTGTGCTGGTTCGGCAGCTTTTCGCGCACCACGATGCCTGCGCGTCGCTTCATGATCGCCCGCGCCGCCTCGATCAGCATCAGCGTGCCGACGAAGCCGAGCAGGATCAGGAAGCCGAGTGAAATGACCAGATCGAGCTGGCCGGCGGCGCGCAAGACCTGGAACGTCGCGACGCCACCGAACGCCCCGAGTACGCCTGACAGCACCAGGTACATCGCCATGTGGAGGTCGATCTGCCCGCGTCGGTAGTAGCTGAGCGCCCCGGAGGTCGAGGCGGCCACCACCTGCCCGGTGACCGAAGCCACGGCGACGGAGGAGGGGACGCCGGAAAAGATCAACAGCGGCGTCAAGAGGAACCCGCCGCCCACCCCGAACAACCCCGACAGGAACCCGACCGCTCCCCCGATCCCCACGAGGAAGAACAGGTTCATCGAAAGCTCGGCGATCGGCAGATAGACCTGCACGTGAGGCGTCCAATAGCACTAGGGCATTCCCGTGGCTCTAGCGTGGGGCCGCGACGGAAATGCGACGGTTTTTCGCGAAATGCCACCGAGCATTAGCAGCAAAATCCAAAGGCTAGGTTAGCCTACCGGATGGGTCGGGAATATGGAGCTTCGCGTTCCCTACGGCTGGTGACGGGGGCACGTCGCCCATGACGCCGGACGGCCCCACCTCACTCGATCCGTTTTCGGAACTTCATCTCGGCGCGGTGCTGCTTGTTGCGCTTGATGCGGACCTTGCGGCTTTCGGCGTGGACCCGGGGGTCTTCCTTGCCGACCTGGAACTCCAGTTCGCGTTGCAGCTTGCCATAGGCCCGCCAGCGCTCCGCATCGAGCGTGCCGGTGGCCAGCGCCTCGACGATGGCGCAGCCGGGCTCGGTGGCGTGGCCGCAGTCGCGGAAGTGGCACTGCGCGGCGAGTGCCTCGATATCGGCAAAGGCGGCGGACATGCCTACCCCGGCGTCCCACAGGCCGAGTTCGCGCATGCCGGGCGTATCGAGGATCAGCGCGCCGCTGGGCAACAGCACGAGTTCGCGGTGCGAGGTGGTGTGGCGACCCCGTGCGTCATCCTCGCGGATCGCCTGGGTGGCCATCTGCTCGCGGCCGGCCAGCGCGTTGACCAGCGTCGATTTGCCGACGCCCGAGCTGCCGAGCAGCACGGCCGTGCGCCCCGGCTCGAGATAGCTGCGCAGCGCGTCGAGGCCGGCGCCGGTCACTGCCGATACGGCAAGCACCGGCACGCCCATCGCCACCGCTTCGATCTCGGCGAGGCGAGCCTCGGGGTCGTCGCACATGTCGGCCTTGGTGAGGACGACCACCGGGGTGGCGCCGCTCTCCCAGGCGGTGGCGAGGTAGCGCTCGATGCGGCGGGCATTGAGGTCGGCGTTCATTGAGGCGGCGAGCAGCGCGACATCGACATTGACGGCGACGAGCTGGCCTCGCGCCGCACCCGGGCCGCTGGCGCGGCGGGTGAAGGTGGTGCTGCGCGGCAGCACGTGCTGGATGGTGGCGCTGCCCTCGGCGGGACGGGCTTGGACTGCGACCCAGTCGCCGGTGACCGGCAGGGTGCCGTCCGCGGCGTCATGGGCAAGCCGGCCTGCGAGCGTGGCAGTAAGTTCGCCCAGCTCCGTCACGATCTCATAGAGGCCGCGCTGCTGGACGATGATCCGCGCCGGGATCAGGCCGGCGGCGGCATAGGTTGAAAATTGCTGCTGAAGCGCATCGCTCCAGCCGAACTGTTCGATCAAGATGAAATTCCTCGGATCAGGGCCATGAAGGCGCCAGCCGGAATTCCATGTGTGCGGAAGTTACGCGGCAGCGCGACGGGAGGCGGTTCTCACAATGTCAGTCATTGGACGCCTCCTCTCTGTTGCGCGAGGCGTGGGGAAGCTAGCCCCGACCCCGATGCGTGTCAAACGCGATCGCGGTCAGGCCTGTGCCGCCGCGGCGCTGAAGCGTTCGCGGTAGGCGCTGGCGGAAAGGCCGGTGACCTTCTGGAACACACGTCGGAAGGCAGAGGGGTCCTTGTAGCCGACGTTCCAGGCGATCCGCTCGACGGTGTCGCGGCTGAACTCCAGCCGCTCGCGGGCAATGCCGATGCGCAGCGCCTGCACGTACTCGGTCGGGCGGAGGCCGGTGGCCTTCTGGAAGCGGCGCAGGAAGGTGCGCTGCTCGAGGCCGGCCCGCTCGGCGAGTTCGCTGACGTTGATCTCCTCGCTGCCATGCGACTGCAGCCAGTGCTGCACCTTGAGCACCGCGTCGTCGCCGTGCGACAGGCGCGGCGCAAAAGTGCTGTAGTGCCGCTGCTCGCGTCCGGCCGGATCGACCAGCAGGAACTTGGCGGTGTCGCCGACGACCGTCGGGCCGAGCACGCGGTGGATGAGGCGAAGGCCCAGATCGGTCCAGGCCAGCATGCCGCCGGCCGTGATGATGTCGCCGTCCTCGACGATGATGTCGCCGGCGGTGACCTCGACATCCGGGAACGCGGTGGCGAAGGCATCGGCATAGAGCCAGTGCGTAGTCGCCCGGCGGCCCGCCAGCAAGCCGCTGTGGCCCAGCATGAACGCCCCGCCGCAGATCGAGGCGATGGTCGCGCCGGTGCCATGGCGCTCGCGCAGCCAGCCGACGAAATCGGCCGACTCGTCCGATGTCAGCGGATCGGCCAGCCGGCCGGGGATGACGATGTATTCGGGCCGTCCCGTGGCGCCGGGGTCGCTGTCGTGGCTGCGCTCGAAGCCGTTCTCACCCAGCTTCCAGTGGCTCGTGCGGATGCGATCGGCGCCGCCGTGCTGGCGCGCATAGTCGTTCGCCACCTGGAACGCATCGGTCAGCCCGTGCACCGAGGCCATGGCGCAGCCGGGGTAGAGCAGGAGGCCGATTTCGGTGTGTCTGAGCGCGTCCGTCGGCTTTGTCACTTCTGGCCCTTACTATGTCAGTTGCGGCAATCGTCGCCTGTCCGGGGTCAGCTTAGGGTCATCACATCGCGACGGACAAGGGTTCGCCGCACAAACAGGAGAGACCCAAAATGACCAAGACAATCGTTCTGATCCACGGCGCCTGGCTCAACAGCCTTTCATGGGAAAACGTGAAGGCCCGTTACGAAGCCAAGGGCTACACCGTCCTCACCCCCGACTGGCCGTTCGATGATCGTGCTCCCGCCGCCCTCCGCGCCAATCCGGCCCCGGAACTGGCAAAGATCGGCCAGCGCCAGATCGTCGACCACTTCGAAAAGATCATCCGGGCGCTGCCGGAAAAGCCGATCCTGATCGGACACTCGTTCGGTGGCGTGATCGTGCAGCAGCTGCTGGCCCGCGGCCTCGGTGTCTCGGGTGCCGCCATCAACCCGGCCCCGACCCCCGGCGTGCCGCTCGGCCCCCAGGCCATCGTCTCCGCCCTGCCGGTGTTCAGCGACCTGTTCAGCTGGAAGAAGGCCAAGACCATGTCGCTCAAGTTCTTCTCGACCCGCTTTGCCCAGACCGAACCGAACCCGGAGGCCAAGTATGACCGCTACGTCATCCCGACCGCCGGCAAGGTCTACTGGGACGGGGTGATCAACCCGATGCTGATCGACTGGGCCAGGCAGGACCGCGCCCCGCTCCTCCTCATCGGTGGTGGCAAGGACCTGATCGCCGACGCCTCGATGACCGAAGCCATCTACCGCCAGCAGAAGAAGGCCGCCTCGACGACCGAACTCAAGATCTTCGACGACCGCTCGCACTGGACGCTGATGGACAAGGGCTGGGAAGCCGTCGCCGACCTCGCACTCAACTGGGCGGTGGAACACGCCACCGACAAGCGCCCGGCGCTCAAGCTGGCAGCATGAACGGCCAGTTCGCTGGTCCCGACAACGACGATCGGGATCGGCCCTACCCAAAGTCCGCCTCGGTCCGAGGCGGGCTTTTGCTTTCGGTCGGCCGCGTGACGCCGCGACCTCCGTTTGCCGGTCGAAAGCCCTCGATTACCAGATCAGCGCGAGCGCCTCGGCCAGATCGCTGAGCTGCTTGCTCTGCGGGAAGCGGGCGACGGCACTCTGGCGCCCAGCCGCCCCGAGCCGACGTGCGAGCGACCTGTCTCGCACCAGAGCTTCTACATGCTGCTGCAACACGGCCTGGCCCTCCTCCCCGGTTGGGTATTGGTAGCCGGTCACTCCGTGCTCGATGATTTCAACCGTCCCACCGGCTGACGTGCCCAGCACCGGAAGCCCGAAGGCCATGGCCTCCGTGGTCACTCGGCCGAATGCCTCCCCCCTGGCTTTTGCCACACCCTGCGAGTTCATGACGAATGCATCGCTGGCCAGGTAGAACGACGCAATCGCCGACTGCTGCACGTAAGTTCTGGCGGGCGACAGGACGATCGCTTCGTCCTTCGTCAGGTCCTTGAGCAGTGCCGAGCGGTCGGAGCGGCGCCCTAGCCCCACCACCAGCAACTTGATCGGGAGCTTGCTCCGCGCGACGAGCTCGGCAATCGTTCGGATGAGCATTCGCTGCCCCTTCCTGGGCTCGAAGCTGCCCAACGAGAGCAGGAGAAACTCATCCTGCGACACGCCAAGCCGTCGGCGAATGTCGTCACGCGCGAGTTGCGCTGGACGTTGCTTGCGGGCCTGCGGCTTCGTCGGAAAGGGCAGCATCGAGCGATGCGTGCTCTCCACCAGGGCATCGCTCAGCGGCGGGTGGATGACGCGAACCCTTGGCGGCAACGCCACGGCGTCTTGCCAGACGGAAAGCGCTGCACGGCTGTCGAAGATCGCGAGAGCCGCCAGTTGCAGCAGATTGGCTGCATCCTTGAAGATCTCGACGTCGATCTCATGTACCCACCAGACCAGGCGCTGCGCCAGAAATGGATTTGCCGCCAGGCACTTGCGCACCCAGGCCGTGGTCGGGCCACTGACCGTATTGGCAATAATGGCGTCGGAGTCCGCAGCGACGGCAATCGCGCTTTCGATCGGGATCAGCGGGACGCCGAATTGCGACGCCAGATTCCAGACCTTTGCATCGTCCGACGCGGTTGCCAGGCGCACGGTGGCGCCACACTCCATGAGGGCCTGCGCCGTTTCCAGCAGCAGCAGCGGCGCTCCGCTGCGGGACAGATCGTGCGAAACCAGCAATATCTTCTTGCCGGCATAGCCAGCGCCTGCACGGACCCGCGCCTCCGATACTGCGGGCAGGGTCGTCGTCAACGTGTCACGGGTGATTTCGCCCGGCCGGTCGCCGTCGGGCAGGGTGCCGCGTTGACCGGCGATCACGAACAGGCGGTCGCCGACGCGGCCAGCGACGGGTACCTTGAGCTTGTGTGGCAGGTAGCCGAGCATCGACCATCGATTGGCGACCGGATCGTAGGCCTGTATGGCGTCGGTCAGCCGCTGGTAGAATTGGTCCGGGTCTTTGTAGACTTGCCCTCCGATCAGCAGAACGCGGCCATCGACGACGACCGTCGCGAACTCGACGTGGGATACGGCGACGGGGATGTCTGCAACTCTCGTCCACGGGCCCGTAGGATTGGATAGGCGGAAGGCCGACGACAGGTAAGTCTCCTGCGTCTCACCCGAGCAGGTGCATTCCGGGTCGCCAGGGATCGGCTGGAAATCGCCCTGCTGGCCGCCGAACACGTACAAAGCGTCGCCCACGACCGCGCTCGATCCGTGCATTCCGGCAACGGGGATCGGCTGCTCGGTCCGCCACTCGGCCTCACGAGTTCGGCCCTCCGCTATGCCCAGGCTCCAATGGTCGGCCCGCGCCGTCCAACGGTCCTCGTCTGCCCCGCCGATGAAATGCAGGCGCCCGCGCCAGAGCTGCATTGTTGCGGCGTATCGAGGCGCCGGAACCGGGGGTAGCTCGTGCCACCGAGCTTCGCGGGTGTCATACGAAAAGACGTTCGGAACCGCGGGTCGGCACTGCGGGCCAAGCTGTCCGGAGGCGAAATAGATGTGGCGATGCCCGTCGGAGGCAATCGCACAGTGGGAATGAGCGAGCCCGGAAGGCGTAGCGATCCGGCCAACCCAACGTTGCTTCCGCATGTCGAATACGAGGATTTCTTCATTGACCGAGCCAAGGGATTTGTAGCCGCAGGCGACGTACAGCAAATCTCCGATCTGTGCGCCGCCGGCGTCCTGCAGCGCTTCGGGGCACGGCGCGCCGTTCTTCCACTCCAGCCCATCGCGCTGTGCCGTCCGCCTGCGCCACCACGCTTCCGCGCGGCGCGCCCATTGCTCAGGTTGCTCCTGCCACGCGGACACCCGGACCACGCTTTCCCCTTGGTTGACTGCGACTCGGTATCGCTCGGCGGCAGCACCCATAGCGCGTCATCATATCATCGGCCATCGCCGGGACCCGCGGAGGTCGCTCGCGCTGGAACTCGCTATGCCCCGGGGGAGGAGCGTCAGACCGGCTGGCTGCCGAGCACGGCCAGCAGCCGCGGGTTGATTTCGCCGCTTTCGCTCATGCCCGTCGAGCGCTCGAAGCTTTTGATCGCTTCGGCGGTGTTGGGGCCGGCGACACCGTCGGGGGTGCCGACGTCGAAGCCGAGCTGGCGCAGCGCCATCTGCACGCCCTTGACCACCTTGATGTTGGTGATCGGGGCGCCCGGGTCGAACTTGGCGCTCCAGGTGCCGATCGGGGCGAAGTTGGCGGCGAAATCGATGGCCTGCGGCTGGAAAGTCCCGACTTCGGCCGTGATCTTCTGCACCGTTGCAGCATCGAGCGAGGCGGCGATGTCGTCGCGCGACTTGGCGGCGTCCTTGTCGCCCTTGGCGGCGGCGAGGCTGAACCACTTGAACGAGGCGGCGAGGTCCTGCTTCACGCCCAGCCCGCGGGCATAGAGCATGCCCAGGTTGAACTGGCTGTCCTTCATGCCGCGGCTGGCGGCTTCCTCGAACCACTTGGCGGCGGCGTCGAACTGCTGCGTGCCGAGCCCACCGCCGGCGTAGAGCGCCGCGAGGTTGTGCATCGCCATGCGATTGCCGGCCTCTGCGGCCTGTTGGTACCAGAGCCGCGCCTGGGCGAGATCCTTCTCCACGCCGCGGCCGTTCTCGTAGAGGTTGCCGAGCCGATACTGCGCCGGGGCAAAGCCCTGGCCGGCGGCCCGCTCGTACCACATTGCCGCGGCCTTCAGGTCCTCGGGCACGGCGCGGCCTTCGGTGTAGATCGCCGCGACTTCGAACTGGGCGCGCGCATCGCCATTGCCGGCGGCCGCGAGCAGCGGCTCGGGGCCCACGGCGGCGGGCGGCCGGTCGACCTTGACCGGGCTTTCCATCGCGTCGACCAGCGGCTCGACCTTGTCGCTGAGGCTCGCAACAACCGCGGGCGCCTGCTCGGCCACCGCGCTCGCGGCCTCGAAGGCCTGCGGCATCTTCGGGGCTTCGGCGGAGGCGACGAACTTCTGCGGCGTTGCGCCACCGATCGAGGCGGTGGTCAGCTTGTCGAGCGTCGGGATCACCCGCGGCGTCGCCTTGGCTGCCGGGTGGGCGGCAAAGCCCTGCTCCGCGAGCGGCACGGGGGTGAGCGCGGCGTCGCCGACATCCTGCGTCGCCTGCTCGGTCGACTGGCCCTCGCCGTCCGCCGGCTTCATCCGCTGGTTGATCAGGTTGATGGTGAGGCAGGCGAGCGCCACGACGCTGGCGGCGAGGAGGATCGGCTGCTTGTGGCGGAGGAGGAAACTCTGCTTGGGCTTGGCGCCATCCGCCGCGGGGCTGGTTTCCTCGGCGCCGAGCGCCACGAGGCTCGGCTCGGGCGCGATCGGCAGCACGCGTGGCGCCGGCTCGTCCGGCTGCCACTGGCTCGCCGGCTCCTTGTCGCCGGCCAGCTGGCGCGACGCCTTGGGCTTGAACAGCCCGGCGAACGGCAGGGCGGCCTTGCCAGTCTCGTCCTTGGCAGGCTTTGCGGGCTTGGCGTCCTTCGCCGCCTTGGCGAGCTTCTCAGCCTTCACGGGCTTGGTCTTCTCGCCCGCCGGCTTCACCGGCAGAGTCACGGCGGGCGTCGCCGCGACCTCGGGAGCCTCGGCGCGCGTCGCCTGGAAGCGGGCGAAGGCCTTGCCGATCAGCGAACCGCCGGCGGCCGACATCGGCTCGGCCTTGCCCGATGCGGCCTGCCGCGCGGCGCGGCGATGCGCTTCGATGAAGGTGTTCCGGTTCGGCATCGGCGGTTCGTCGGCCACCGGGGCGGCCGTACGCAGCTCGGCCTTCGGGCTGGCGCCGAACACATCGTCGGCCGGCAGGTCGAGGCTGGATTTCGGCTGCGGCGGGCGCTCGGCGAGGCTCGGGTCGAACGCCGGCTTTTCGGGTTCATCCGACAGCTCGAACGATGGCACCGGCGCCGGCGGCAGTTCCACGGCCGTTTCGGCCAGGCGCTTGCGCGGCCCGTTCTTCACTTCGAGCGCGGTGCGCAGCGGATTGGGATCGTCGCCGAACGGCTTGTCGACCAGCGGCGCATCGAGGCTCGGGTCGGCCGGCATGCTGTCGCCGAGATCGACCGGCTGTGACCGCGACGGCAGTTCGTCCTCGAAACTGAGGTTGTCGAGCAGCGGCGAGATCGGATTGAGCGGCTCGCGCACCACCGGTGCGGGAGCGGCAGCCAGCGGCTTGCTCTCCGGCTTGGGCATTTCGAGCTTGGGCGCGGGCGCCTCGGGGAGCTTGGCAAAGCTCGCGGGAGCAGCCGCCGGGGTCGGGGCAGGGGCCTCGGCCTTGGTTTCGAGCGAGGTCTCGAGCCGCTTCAGCCGCTCGTTCACTTCGCGGATGGTGGCGTCGAGCGCCAGGGTTTCGGCTGCAGGCTTTTCCTTCGCCGCCGCCTTCATCGCCTGGCTGACGCGCTTCTCGATCTCGGCATAGTCGGCTTCGTCCAGCCCGGTCTTCGCCGGCTTGTCGAGCTGCCGCATCGCGTCGGACGTGCGCGCCGCGACGAGATCGGCGAGCTGATCGAAATCCGGGGCTTCGGCTGCGACCGGCGCGGCATAGAGTTTGGCGAGCCCGGTCAGCTGTTCGCCGGTCTGGTCCATGCGCGCCACCAGCTGGCGCACCTGCGCCTCGAGCTGGCTGATGCTGAGGTCGGACGAGCGGTCGTCGACTTTGTCGCTCAGCACCTCGATCTGCTGCTCCAGCGCCGCAAAGCGCGGTTCCAGCGCGCCGAGCACGGTGTTGCGCAGCGCTTCCATGTCGAGCTTCAGCTCGCCCACTTCGGCGGTGCGCCCTTCGATGTCGGAGATGCGGACGTTCAGCGCGTCGATCAGCTCGATCAGCCCTTGCGGCTGCTGCGGCGATTTCATCGCCTGCGCCACGCGGCCCAGCTCCTCGGTGATCTTTTCGAGCTCGGCCGGCGGCATCGCCATGGTCCGCTCGATCGCATCGACCCGGTCGTAGATGTTGCGGACGCCGTCCTCGATGGCGCCCATCGCTTCTTTCAGGCCGTCCTTCGGGTTCTCGACCCGGTTGGCGTACTGCACCTGCAGGTCGGCGAGCCGGCCAACCGTAGCGCTCACGTCGTCGAGGCGCGCCGTCATGCCGCTCACGTCCGAGCGATCGGCATAGTGCTTCTGCAGTTCGGCCAGCTTGCCGACGGTCAGCGACACATCGTCGAGCCGCTGGTTCAGCGCCGTCATGTCGACCTTCGGGCCATCGGCGATCAGCTTCGCCAGCCCGGCGATGTGGCCCTCGAGCCGCTTCACCTGCCCGGTCTCACCCACCGCGCCGGCCAGCAGCTCGACCACATGGCTGAGCTGGCCGACCTGCTCGGCGATCTCGCGCACATTGGTGGCCTGGCCCTTGGCCTGCACCCGCAGCTCACCTTCGAGCCGTTCGAGCCGGGTGGAGATCCCGCCCACCGCTTCCGCCAGTTCATCGAACTGCGGCGCAGCCTGCGGCGGCAGTTGCGGCTGCGGCATCTGCGGGGCAGGGGCCGGCTGCATGCCGAAATGGCGCGAGCGGATCTGCTGGATCGCCGATTCGAGCGTGTCGCGCGGATTGGCCGGCGCCAGCGGTTCATCGCGGTCGGAGAACTTGTCGATCGCCCGCTGCACCGAGCGCAGCGCTTCGCGATGCCGGGTGTCGGGCTCGGCTTCGGTCACCTGGTGGCGCAGGTCGCGCATCCGTTCGGCGAGACCCTGGTAGGTCGGCTCGGGCCTTGCAGTGCGGGCGACTTGCGTTTCGACCTGGTCGAGGAGCGCCACCAGCTCGCCGCGCAACTCCTGCCATTCGCCGGAGCCCGGTTGGCCGTAGTCTTGCGTCTGGAACGTGGAAGTCGCGCGGGCCATCGGTCGATCCCAAGCACCTGAATCGGAACACCTCAGACCCAGTTCGGGCCATGAGCATCCGGTTACTCTTGGGAAAACATGGTAAAGATCGCGTTAAGCTCAATCGCATTTTGCGAATCGGCGCGACGGAGCTGTGGAGAAGGCGAGCGGCCAAATCTCTGTCCCCACGCCCGTCTTAAGTGGGATACAAAAGCGGCAGGCTGCTTGCTAGGTAGGGCGCCCAGGAGTGCACGCGTAAGATGACCACCCGTCGCATCATCATCGTCGACGACCACCCGCTGTTCCGGGCCGCGCTGCGCCAGACGCTGGCCGGCGGCGATCCGTCGATCGCGGTGGAAGAAGCGGGCGATCTCACGGCCCTGAGCGCCGCGCTCGAAGCCGACCGCGAGTGCGACCTGGTGCTGCTCGATCTTAACATGCCCGGCGTGCGCGGCTTCTCCGGCCTGCTGCTGCTGCGCGCCCAGTATCCCGAGATTCCGGTGATGATCGTCACCGCCGTCGAGGACGGCGGCATCATCCGCCGCGCCTTCGAGCTCGGCGCTTCGGGCTACCTGCACAAATCCGTCGGCCCCGCCGATATCCGCCGCGCCATCGAGACGGTGCTGTCGGGCGAAGTGTTCGTCCCCGAGGGCATGGAGTTCCCGGCCGAGGACAACCATTCGGCCCTGATGCGCCGCCTCGCGACGTTGACGCCGCAGCAGGTCCGCGTGCTGATGATGCTGAGCGACGGACTGATGAACAAGCAGATCGCCTACGAACTCTCGATCTCGGAAGCGACGGTGAAGGCCCACGTTTCGGCGATCCTGCAGAAGCTCGACGTCGACAGCCGCACCCAGGCGGTGATCGCGGCATCGAAGATCGAAGAAGGCCAGTTCGACGAGTTGCTGTCGGGGGCCTGAGGCGCGACCCAGCCCCTCACCGTTAGCGCGACTGATCGTCGATGATCGCAGCCAGTGCCCGGACGGCCATGCGTAGGGTGGGCTCGGCCATGCCGGCGTAGCTGAGCAGCATGGTGCTCTCGGGCGGTGCCGTACCCAGGTAGTGCCGGCGCAGGAAGCTCAGGCCCATGCCGCGCCGGTCGGCACGCTCGACGATGGCTGCCTCATCGAGCGGCCGGTGGAAATGCACCGTCGCGTGGAGGCCGGCCGAGATGCCGCTGACTTCGGTGCCGGGCAGCTCCGACTTGATGAGGGCGAGCAGGGCCGCGCGGCGATCGCGATAGACAGCGCGCATCTTGCGCAGGTGGCGGTCGTAGTCGCCGGTGGTGATGAAGTGCGCCAGGGCGAACTGCTCGATGCGGCCGCGGCCGCAGTCCATCAGCCGCAATTCCTCCTCGAGCGCCAGCAGCCAGCCGGGCGGCGCCACCATCCAGCCCAGCCGCAGCGCGGGAGCCAGCGTCTTGCTCGTCGTGCCGGCGTAGACCACCCGATCGGGTGCGAGGCCTTGCAACGCACCGATCGGGGCGCGGTCGTAGCGGAACTCGGCGTCGTAGTCGTCCTCGAGGGCGACGGCGTCCCTGTCGCGCAGCCAGCTCGCCAGCGCCAGGCGGCGGGCGCCGCTCATCACCACGCCGGTCGGCGATTGATGCGCCGGCGTCAGCAGCACCGCCCGCGCCTCGCTGGCGGCGAGCCGGGCCACGTCGATGCCGTCCTCGTCGACCGGGATGGGAACGAGCTTCAACCCCGCCGCCAGCCAGACCTCGCGGTCGTGATAGCCCGGATCCTCCAGCGCAAGCGCCGTAATGCCACGGCGCATCAGCGCCCTCGCCATCGTCGTGCGGGCCTGTTCGAAGCCGCCGGTGATCAGGATCTGCCGCGGATCGGCGCTGACGCCGCGGACGCGCCCCAGGTAGTCCGCCAGCGCCTCGCGCAGCGGCACGGCGCCGTAGCGCTGCCCATAGCCGAAATCGCTGGGGGTCATCGACTTGAGGACCACCTCCGTAGCCTTCAGCCAGCGGGCGGCGGGAAAGCTCGAGAGGTCCGGGCTGCCGGGGCGGAAGTCGTAGCGGAATCCGACGGCGGAGACGCTCTCAGGCGGGAGGTCGCGGACCTCCTGTCCGGGCGTCGTGTCCGCCACGCGCGGCGCCGCACCCTGGCGCAGTGCCAGGTAGCCCTCGGCCGCAAGCTGGGCATAGGCCTCCATCACCAGCGGCCGCGAGATGCCGAGGTCACGGGCGAGGTCGCGGGTCGACGGAACCTCGCTCCCCGGCCGCAGGGTGCCGACCCGGATGGCGTCACGCAGTTGCCGTTCGAGTTGGGCCTGCATGGACTCGGCGGCGTCGCGGTCGACGCCGATCAGCAATTCGGTGTTCCGACTGGACAAGTGCCTTTGCCCCAACTGGTCATTAGTTGCCTGACCAGTTTGCCATAGCTTCCTCCTTGCCTGCTAGGGCGTCGTCAAACCGTTGGAGAAGCAAATGACCACCGTCGCTGTTGCCCCCGTTGACCGTTCCGTCCAGTCGCCCGTCGCCCGCGGCCTCCGCGCCATTGTCCGCTGGGCCGCCGCCCGCCGCGTTGCGCACGCCCGGAGCGAAGCGCTGAACAGCCTGCTCTTCGCGCCCGAGCACCGGCTGCGCGATGTCGGCATCACCCGCGAGGAACTGATCCGGGCAATCGAGGCCCGCGGCGGCTCCGTCAAGCGGCAAGAGTTCTGGTACTGAAATGGAGAAGCAAACCATGCCGAGGCGCGAGATCGCCCGCGATGTCCTGCAGCTTCACGAAGCCGCCCGCCGCTAAGCCTCGACCCGCTTCCGCCCGCGCTGGCCGGCCAGCTGGCTGATCGTTGCGCGTAGCGCTGCCGGCTTCACCGGCTTGGTCACCACCGTAATTCCGCGATCCTCCGCCAGGGCACGCACGGCCGGACTGCGGTCGGCGGTGACCAGCGCGGCCGGCAGGTGGCCGCCGACATTGTGGCGCAGCCACTCGATGGCATCGAGGCCGGAGGTCTGGTCGAGGTGGTAGTCCATCAGCACCAGGTCGGGCAGCCAGCCGAGCAGCAGCCCGTCCTTGTCGATGTCCTTGAGCGAGCGGGCCGAGCGCACATCGCAGCCCCAGCCGCCGAGCAGCCCCTCCATCGCATCGAGGATGGCCCGCTCGTTGTCGACGCAGAGGATCCTGAGGCCGCTGAGGTTCGAGGTCGGCTCGCGCGCCGGCTGGTCCTCGGGCATCACCTTGAGCGAGCGGTGGTGCGGCAGGTAGAGCGAGAAGCGCGAGCCGCGCCCTTCCTTGCTCTCGAGCTCCATCGTCAGACCCAGCGCCGTCACCAGGCGCTTGACGATCGACAGCCCGAGGCCGAGGCCCTGCGCCATGCGCGCCCCATGCTCCAGCCGGCTGAACTCGGCGAAGATCAGCGCGTGCTGGTCCTTGTTGAAGCCGATGCCGGTGTCGATCACGTCGAACCGCACCCGCGTGCCACGCAACCGCGCGCCCACCAGCACCCTGCCGCCGGGGCGGGTGTACTTGATGGCGTTGGAAACGAGGTTCTGGATGACGCGCGCCGTCAGCGCCCGGTCGCCCACCACGGCGAGCGAGGTGTCAACCAGCCGGAGGTCGATCTCCTTCTTCAGCGCCAGCGGCGCAAACTCGACGTCGACTTTCTTCAAGAGGTCGCGCACCTGGAACGGCGTCGCCGCCGGCTTCACCGCGCCTGCGTCGATGCGCGAGATATCGAGCAGCGCGGCCATGATCTCCTCGACCGCGGTGAGCGAGGCCTCGATCGAATGCGCCAGCTCGTCGAGCCCGGTGCCGCCCGCCCGCTCCACCAGCGTCGAGGTATAGAGCCGCGCCGCGTTGAGCGGCTGTAACAGGTCGTGGCTGGCGGCGGCGAAGAAGCGCGTCTTGTCGCGGTTGGCGGCGTCCGCCTTGGCGCGCGCCACTTCGAGCTCGGAGTTCACCCGGATCAGCGCCGCGGTGCGCTCCTCGACCCGGCCTTCGAGCGACTGGTTGATGCTGGCGAGCTCGGTCTCCGCGTCGACCCGCGCCGTCACGTCGGCAAAGCTGATCACCAGCCCGCCATCGGGCAGGCGGGAGGAATGGAACTCCAGCACCTGCCCCTTGGCGCCGAGCCGCTGGCTCACCGTGGTGTGCGACTGGGTCAGCGTCTGCACGCGCTGGGCGGCGAGCGAGATTGCATCGCCCGGACCGAGGTCGCCGCGCCGCGCCACGAACAGTGCCATATCGTAGAGCGCCGTGCCCGAGCGGATCAGCTCCTGAGGCACTGCCAGCAGCTCGCCATAGCGCGTGTTGCAGGTGACGAGTCTGAGGTCGCGATCGAACACCGCCACCCCCTGCGGGATGTGCTCGATCGCCTGTCGCAGCGAATCCTGTGTCTCGGTCAGCGTCTCGACCATCTCTAATTCCGTGCCCCGGCCCAATATCTGCCCCGCACTTGCCCCTCGCAAGGCCACACAAAGTCGCGTTGCTCTCTACGAGTCCCCTGCTCCACAGGCTTGCGGTCGCTGATCAACAGTTGAATTGCTTTGTCTGCAAGAACGGGAAAAACTCAAATCAGGGCGCGGCTTGGGTCATTTGCCGCAACGGGGAGGCCGGTCGGCGCCGCCAACCAAGGGGACTTACATGTTCAAGGAATTTCGCGATTTTGCCCTGAAGGGTAACGTTATAGATCTCGCCATCGGCGTGATCATCGGCGCGGCCTTCGGCGCCATCGTCTCGTCCATCGTCGACGACCTGTTCATGCCGATCATCGGACTGATCCTCAGCGGTATCGATTTCTCGAACCTGTTCATCGTCATCTCCAACCCCAACAACATCCCGGTCCCCTCGGTCGCCGCCGCCAAGGCTGCCGGTGTCGCCACCCTCAACTACGGCCTGTTCATCAACGCCGTGGTGAAGTTCACCATCATCGCCTTCGTGCTGTTCCTCGTGGTCAAGGGCATCAACCGCCTGCGCAAGCAGGAAGCCGCCGCCCCCGCCGCCCCGCCGGCCCCGACGACCGAAGAAAAGCTGCTCACCGAAATCCGCGACGCCATCAAGGCGCAGAAGTAAGCATCAGCGCATTCACCGCGACGCATTCCAACGCACGCCGCTCACCCCGGCGTGCGTTTCCGTTTGCGCGATAGGACAATTGTCCTTGACATGCCACATTCAGGCATTTATCCCTATGCGTCATTAAGGGCTCCCGCATACGTAGTTCTTCTAATCGGAGCGCGGGGTCACTTATTGCATGCTGCGCCACGTTAGTTCGTGCGTTGGTTTGGGCTGAATACTCGCAAGAACAGCGTCTGATGTAGTGCGATCCAGCGTCCCTGCAGAGCTTCTGGCTCAGGTCGGGCTTGGGTGCGCGATCCCGTCTTTACGTCGTTTGCTGTCGGAGGACGCCGTGACTGAGACCTTTTACTATCCGTCATTTCTGCACCGCGACCGGCTGGTGCACATCCTCGATCCGGATGCCGCGACCTGCGAGGCGTTGAGCGTGCTGTTCCGGTTGGAGGGCTTTCAGACCGCGTTTTCACTCGATGCGGCGCATTTCCTCACCGGCATCGAACGGCGCCGGCCCGACGTGGCGATCGTCAATATCCGCATCGGCAACGAGGACGGTCTCGCCATCCTCAAGCGGGTGAAGACGCTGCGGACCGGGACGCCGGTGTTCATCCTCGAGGACCGGCCGGAAGTCGATTCCGCCGTGCTGGCGATGAAGGCTGGCGCGACTGACGTGTTCCCCAAGCCGATCGATTCCGAGCGCCTGGTCCGCGCCGTCCGCGATGCGCTGAAGCACGACGTGCAACTCGGCGCGATGACCGATGGCGGACGCCGGCGGATCGAGGTGCGCGGCTTCGACCAGCTCACGCCGCGCGAGCGCGAGGTGCTGCAGCTGATCACCAACGGGCAATCCAACAAGGAAGCCGGGAGGCAACTCGGGATTTCGCCGCGTACGATCGAAGTGCACCGGGCGCGGGTGATGGAAAAGCTCGGGGCGCGGAATACGGCGGACCTGATGCGAATCGTGCTGACGAGCTGAGGGGGCACAGGAGGTGCGGCGATCCTCCACCGCCTTCGGCGGTCCCCCTCCCCCGTTTCCACGGGGGAGGATCACGGAGAGGCCGGCGCTCTACCCCGGATAATCCACCTGCATCTCCGGGCGCGCTGCGACGAACTCCGGTAGATCTCGGCACGATGCGTCGAGGACTTCGAGCAGTGGGTAGGGGGTGAGGTCGCAGCCGAAGCGGCGGGCGTTGGCCATCTGCGGCACGAGGCAGGCCTCGGCGAGCCCCGGCGTATCGGTGAAGCCGTAGCGGGTCGCCCGGGTCCGCCGCGCCAGCGCCGTCTCGAGCGCCTCGAACGCCGTGGCGATCCAGTGCCGGTACCAGCCGTCGACCTGCGCCTCGCTGGCCCCCATCGGACCCGCGAGGTACTTGCGCACCCGGTTGTTGTTGATCGGATGGACGTCCGCCGCGATCAGCAGCGCAAAGGCCCGCGCCTCGGCCCGGTCGAGCGGATCGGCCGGCAGCAGCGGCGGGTCTGGGTGGAGCTCATCTAGCAGCCCGATGATCGCCAGCGACTGCGCGACGATACGGCCATCGACCTCCAGCGCGGGCATCAGCCCCTGCGGGTTGATGGCGCGGTATTCGGGCGAGCTGGCCGAGGGCACTGCCACGTACTCGTAGGCGAGGCGCTTGAGGTTGAGGACGATCCGCACGCGCTGGCCGGCGGAGTTCTGGTAGCGGGAGTGGAGGCGGAGTTGCATGGCGCGGAGCTTGGCCGGGGGTGCTGTCACAATCCAGCGCTTTGACAGACTCGCCGGCGCGGCTATCTTCGCGGGCAGGGCTGGTGCAGCCCGCCGCTCGCGCCCGCAAGGGAGAGGTGAATGCACCGAGGAATGACCGGGTTTGAGCCCTCAACGGACAGCCCGTCGGCAATGCGAGCACTGACCCCGGGTGCTGTCCGCCAGAGGATCAGACCATGCATTCTTTCATGGACTCCAAGCATATGGCCAAGGCGCTGCGCCTGGCTCTCGCCGGGCGCGGGCAGGAGATCTCGCACTCCGACGCGCTCGAACTCGTCGCCCGCCAGTTCGGCTTCGCCAACTGGAACATGCTGTCGGCCCGCATCGACGCGGCGCAGCTGAAGCCGCTCGAACTGCCATCCGGCTGGCACGTTGCCCACGGCACCAACGAGGGCAACTATCGGCTCGGCATCGACCCGAAGGCGCCGGGCACGGCGCTGATCGAAAGCCGACCCGACCGCAGCGACGCCATCGACCGTGCTGCCGGCGAGACGGCGGTGCTGATGCAGTCGATCCTCGCTGACCCCTATCGCGGTGGCCGGCTGAAGCTCACGGCGGAACTGCGCACCGAGGATGCCGAGACAGCGACGATCTGGATGCGCGTCGATCCGATCGAGGGGCGGTACCTGCGCTTCGACAACCTGATGCGCCGCTCCGACGGCCCGCTGCGGGGCAGCAACGGCTGGGTCGAGCGGCAGATCGTGCTGGATGTGCCGGAGGCGGCAGTGACCATCCACTACGGCTTCTTCCTCCGCGGCAGCGGCAAGGTGTGGGCCCGTCGTTTCAGCCTTGAAGCGGTGGGGCTGGATGTCGCCACCACCGAACCAGGACCGCGCTACCTGAGCCGGCCGACCAACCTCGACTTCGGCGGCGACCAGCCGGCGGCGTGACCCGGTTGACTTCGTGCCCGTGACGGTGACACTGAGCGGCAGGCCCGTGCAGCCTGCCGCTCGCACCCCTCGGGGACGGTGAACCGCGCGATCACGACGATCGGTTTGACCTCGGGCAAGCCGTCAGCAACGCGAGCACTGACCTCCTTCGCTGCCCGGTGAAAGGTTCAGACCATGCACACTTTCCTCGACGCCAAGCAGATGGCGCGCGCGTTGCGCCAGGGCCTCGCCGATCGAAAGCTCGAGCTCAGCCATTCCGATTGCCTCGAGCTGGTGGCGCTGCAGTTCGGCTTTGCCGACTGGAACACGTTGTCGGCCCGCATCCGGTCCGAAGCGCAGCCGCCAGTGCTGCCGGCCGGCTGGACGCTGACCGGCATCGGCCGCGGCAACGCCTACCGCGCCGGGCTCGATCCGGACCTGCCGGGCGCCATGCGGGTGACCTCCACCAGCCCCAACGGCATCGTCGACGTCGACGAGTTCGGCGGCCTGATGCGGACCATTCCGGCCGATAACTGGCGCGGCAAGACGGTTCGGCTGGGTGCGGAACTGATGGGCAAGGCGGTGGAGCGCGGCGCCATCTGGCTGAAGCTCGACGCTGCCGACGGCCGCCCGATCGATGTCAGGAACACCCCGGCCCGCGGCGATTTCGCCTGGACCGGCCGCGAGGTGGTGATGGCCGTGCCGGAGACCGCCGCGCTGATCCGCTACGGGCTGCAGCTGGCCGGTGGCGGCGAGATTTGGGCGCGCGGATTTCGGCTGGAGGAGGCGTAACTTCGACCTATCGGCAACGCCTTCTCCCCTTGCGGGAGAAGGCAAGCCGGTGGTGTTCGGTAATTCGGGGCGATCAGCCCCCGGCGCCCGTAAGCGTCAGGTCTCCGCTCATCAGCTTGTCCGCGCTGACCTTGCTGGTCGGCCGTTCGCGCTGCAGCTCGAGGCTGGCCCAGACGCTGACCAGCGCGTGCCTGAGCTCGATGATCATCTCGTCGGTGTGGAGCGGCGTCGGGGTGATGCGCAGCCGTTCGGTGCCCTTGGGCACGGTGGGGTAGTTGATCGGCTGGATGTAGATGTTGTGCTTTTCCAGCAGCATGTCGCTCGCCGCTTTGCACAGCCGCGCGTCGCCGACGATGATCGGCACGATGTGGGTATCGGTCTTCAGCACCGGCAGGCCGGCATCGCCGAGGATGTCCTTGGTCAGCTGCGCCTGGCGCTGCTGGCCTTCGCGCTCCACCGACGAGACTTTCAGGTGCTCGATCGAGGCGCGCGCCGCGGCGCAGAGCGCCGGGGGCAGGGCGGTGGTGAAGATGAACTCGGGCGCGTAGGAACGGATCGCGTCGATGATCGCCTGGTTGGCGGCGACATAGCCCCCCATCACGCCAAAGCCCTTGGCGAGCGTGCCTTCGATGATGTCGATGCGGCCCATCAGGCCGTCGCGATCAGCAATGCCGCCGCCGCGCGGGCCATACATGCCCACCGCGTGCACTTCATCGATATAGGTGAGCGCGCCGAACTCCTCGGCGAGGTCGCAGATCTCGGCGATCGGCGCCACGTCGCCATCCATCGAGTACACCGACTCGAAGACGATCAGCTTGGGCCGCTTCTTGTCGACGGCGGCCAGCAGTTCGCGCAGGTGCGCCACGTCGTTGTGGCGGAAGATCTTCTTTTCCATGCCCGACTGGCGCACGCCCTGGATCATCGAGGCGTGGTTGAGCTGGTCGGAAAAGATCACGCAGTCGGGGAGCAGCCGGGCGATGGTCGAGATCGCCGCTTCGTTCGAGACAAAGCCCGAGGTGAACACCAGCGCCGCTTCCTTGCGGTGCAGGTCGGCGAGCGAACGCTCGAGCTCGACGAGCGGACGGTTGGTGCCGGAGATGTTGCGGGTGCCACCGGCGCCGACACCGAGTCGTGCGGCGGTGTCCTGCATGGCGGCGATGGTCACCGGGTGCTGGCCCATGCCCAGATAGTCGTTCGAGCACCAGATGGTGATCTCGCGCTGGTTGTCGGCATTGTCCCGGAAGATGGCCCGGGGGAAGCGCCCGGCAATTCGTTCGAGATCGGCGAAAACGCGATAGCGCTTTTCCTGCCGCAAGGTGTCGACGGCGTCCTCGAAAAACCCGCGATAGTCCATAGTCCCACTCTCGTAGCGCGAGGCGCTGAGCCTCGCTGGCGACCTTACCGGTCGAGGGATAGCTATTCCCCGGACCCAGGCATTGACATAGGTCAATTCGCCGCGCGGCGGCTAATACAAGTCATTGGCCGGGCTGCGCCTTGCCGATGCAGCTTGGAACCATCCTAAACAATGGCGGCCCCCCTGCCAATCAAGCAGATGTGCGCAACTCGTCGCATCCGGCCTCGCCGGGTGGTGCTATCGTCCGTTCAGAATGGGTTCAGCGCGGGCGTGTCACTCCGCTCGTACTGGCCGTTTCGAACCGGATTAACGGCCCCGATGCCTTTCCGTTGACCCGGTTCCGGCGTCCGCTAGTATCAACCGTACGGAAACAGGGGGATCCGCCATGAAGAGCTTCTCTTCGTCCAGCTTCGCCAACGACCACGCCGAGGTGCTCGATCTCGCACTCGCCGCCGTCAACAAGCACCCGCAGGCGCTGTTCACCGATTTCCAGTGGTTCCTGTACGAGGCGCGCGACACGGTGTTCTTCACCGCCGCGTCGAAGTCGCACTTCGACAAGGAAACGCTCGGCAACCTGGTCGCCGACATGGTGGCGCTGGCCCCGCAACTGAGCCACGGCTTCGTCGGCGCCCGCCCGGGCCAGCCGTTCCCCAAGCACCTGCTCGATGCCATCACCCATGTCGAGGAAGTCGACGAGTTCGACGGCTACCCCGACAAGTGGGTGTCGAAGTCGCCCGATATCTTCGAGCGTGACGACCTGCCGCTGTTCCGCGTCTCCGCCGTGGTCCGCCGTGGCGGTCCCGACGGAATGGGTCGCGCCTCGATGATCCAGGTCCGCTCCAGCCACGCCCTGCTCGAAGGCTCCGACTCGGCGCTGCTCACCCGCTCCGCCTCCGCCGGCCACGGCGTGATGAGCGACAAGGCCAACAAGGTCGGGCTGGGCGCCCGCATCAAGGGCACGCTCCGCGGCTGGGGCATGACCTTCATGTACGTCACCCTCGCCAACATCCTCGCGCCGCCGGACAAGCCGTGGGGTTTCAAGACCCTGGCGCTGAAGCGCCACCGGCTGCGGCTGCTCGCCAACAAGCTCGGCGTCCGCCAGCGCTCCCTGATGTTCGCGCTCGTCACTCACGCGCTGAACGGCGAGGGCGAAGACCGGCACATGTCGAAGAAGGTGATCGGCGCCGCCTACACCATGCTCGATGGCAAGCGCCACGACGCCGATGACGACTTCTTCCGCGTCCGCGCGCTCGAAGCCAAGTTCGAGGTGATCGACGACTTCGTCGCCTATGTGCGCAAGGTCGACGACACCATCGACAAGATCGAGAAGAAGGACATCACCAAGTTCCAGGTGATGATGAACTCGATGTTCAAGGCGCTGCGCGGCCTCAACCGCATCGCGCCGTTCCTGCCGGGCAAGCGCTTCTGGCGCTTCAACGGTGGCATCCACATCGTGCTCACCCTCGTGCCGCCGCACCGCACCTACGGTCCGATGACCCACGGCATGATGGAGCCGATCTATTGCGGCGCCTGGCACCCGGCGGCCAACATCTGCACCTTCTGCCCGGGCCGCGAGTACATCACCCTTAACTTCTCGATGGAGACGCGGCACATCGCCAACGTCGAAAAGATCGAGCAGCTGCTGCAGAAAGTCGAAGCGATGGACATCGCCCCGACCGGCAAGGTGATCGAAGAAGACGACAGCGTCTGATTTCAGCACGACGTGGCACGGCGGGCTGCAATGCCTGCCGTGGCTTGGGGGTGTGAAGGTACGCCGGTGCCTCCGCGCCCATTGCGGCACGCCCACATCGGATGGCTGAACCATGGCGCTTGAACTGATCAATCCCGAGGACCTGCCGCTTCCGCAGACCTACACCCAGGTGGTGGTCGCGACGGGCAGCAAGCTGGTGTTCATCGCCGGCCAGGAGCCTGAGGATATCCACGGCAAGCTGGTCGGCCGCGGCGACCTGGCAGCGCAGGCACGGCAGGTGTTCGGCAATCTCGGCCGCGCCCTCGCGGCGGCCGGTGCCCGCCCCGATCAGGTCACCCGCATCAACATCTACGTCGTCAACTACGACCGCGACGTGTGCCTGCCGATCATCGAGGCGGCCCGGGTCACCCTGTTCGGCGACCACAAGCCCGCCGACACCCTCCTCGGCGTGGCAAGGTTGTCGCCCGACTACCTGATCGAGGTCGACGCCATCGCCGTCATCGACTGACTAGGGCCTCGCGGCGGCGGCCTTCTTGCCCTGAAAGGCAGCGTCGATGATCGCCGCGAACCATCTGCGGGGACCCGCCTCCACCAGCACCGTCACGACAATGGCGCCCGCGATCATGGCGAGGCAGCTGGTGGCGAGCGCCAGGCCCGGCGACCAGCCAGCACGGACCAGCATCGCCATGAATGTGGCTCCCGCGATGTAGTGGAGCAGGTAGAGCGGGTAGGTGGACATCCCAAGCAGCGTCAGCCACCGCCGCTCTGGTTGTTGTGCACCCTTGGGCTTCGCGACGACGACTGACGCGATCATGATGGCCATGGCGGCAAGCCATACGCCGACCGGCACCCAACCTGACACGACACCGGGTGCACCCGCCAGCTTGTCGGCACTGACGAGGATAGGGAACACCCCGCCCGCGAGGAGAATGGCGATGAGCAGGGCCTTCGTTCGTGTCCAGCCCGCCGTGGCCGCGGACCAGAGAAAGTAACCGAGGCCGAAGTACATGCCGTGACGCAGCAGCAGGGTGTCGGCCAGTTGATCGTTGAGGCCCGGGAGCGAGAACTCGCCAGTGCCTCCGAGGTAGCTGATCGTGGCCAGCGCAGTAGTGATCAGTCCAAGCGCGCCCATGGCGACCGCGAACAGTTGCGGCCGGCCGAGCAGCAGCAACAGCGCGACCAGGCAGTAGAACGTCAGCTCGACAGACAGCGTCCAGTAGACATTGTCCAGCCAGCCCCCAAGTGGCCAGATGACCAGGGTGCGCCAGTAGGCCTGGAGTGCCCGGGAAAAGGGCATGAGATCCGTCGCCACGATGACGGCAAGCGTGATCGAGGCGCAGACCAGGATCGCCGGGAACAGCCGGAGAAACCGGCTGCGAACGAAGCGCGGGAACGACGTGTTCGCCGAGTAGGCGATGACGAAGCCGGAGATGACGAAGAAGATCTCCACCCCGACCCAGCCCCACCACGAATACGCGGCCAGTTGTGGGAACTGCGCCGAGCCCTCGAGGATCATTGCACCCCGGCTCCTGGGGTTGGCCCATGACCAGTAACCCAGGTGGAAGAGCATCACCAAGCAGGCTGCGAATATTCGCAGGCCGTCGATGACGTGCAACCGCGGCCGCCCGGCTTCGTTCATTGTACTGCCCCAAGTTGACGGGAACGATACAGTGGCGATCCGGAAGTGTCATCACACCTGCCCTCGCCCATAACTGGGTGAGGTCAGTAGTTTGGACGGAGGTTCGGCTAGCGCGCCGTGACTACCGCGCGAACCCGCCGACTTTCGCCACCACCATGTCGTGGTCCGACAGCACTTCGCCGTCGTCGGCGACCGACGCGACGATGCGGCTTTCTTCCACCAGCAGGCCGCGGGTCAGGAACCAGTCGAGTTTCCAGGTGCCGCGGGGGCTGCGGCTGACGCGGCTGGGGCGGGTGCTGGTCTGGGTGAGTGGGCCGCCGTGGCGTTCGAAACCACGACCGTAGGCGTGGGCGAACAGGGTTTCCTTCTCGAAATCGCCGCCGTCGGCGAGGCCGGTGTTGAGATCGCCGCCGATGATCACCGGGGTGTCGCCGGCCAGTTCGTCGATCGCGTCGATGAGACGGCGCACCTGCGCTTCGCGATAGGCCGCGTCACCGCGGTTCTCGAGATGCACGGACACCGCATAAAGCGGGCCTTCGGTGGTCATCACCGCGGTGGCGATGGCGCAGCGGGTGCCGACGCGGCGGGCCGGGCTTTCGGGGGTGAACCAGTGGCCGTGCGGCTCGAGCCGGATCATCACCGGCGCCTGCAGCGCCGCCTTCGACAACAGCGCGTTGCCGTGGAAGCCGTGGAGGTTGAAGTCGTCGTCGCAGAACTCGAGTTCCACTTCGGCGCCGAGCTCCAGCTCGAGGAACTCGACCCCGAAAGCGTAGGCCATGTCGAGTTCACCGGCGACGTCGCGCGAGGTGTGCCGCTGCTTGGTCCGCGCCATGCCGTTGTCGACCTCGGACAGCAGCACCAACTCGGCGGCTTCGCGCTTCAGAACCGCGGCGGATTTCTCGACGTTGTAGCAGCGCTCGAGGTTCCAGGCGGCGACGGTGAGCGGGAACGCCAGTACCGCGTCATGGCCGCTCGATGGGGCTTCGACCCGCTGCAGGCAGCTTAGCCCGGCCAGCGCCTCGGCGTGGTTGACCTCGGTCCGCTCCAGGGCATCGAGCCGGTCGCGCTCCGCCTGCGGCGGGCCCACGAGCAGGGCAATCTGGGCGGGTTTGACAAGATCGAGGGACATGGGCGCGGACTTCGCAACAGGGGAGGGAGGCGTCTCCCCTAGCCAGCCGATATGTCGTCCCGGTGACAAATCGTGCCTTGGCGTACCCGGGCGTACGGAAGTCGCCTTGCCGCGCGCTTGCCCTCACGCTAAATCCCCCGCCAATACTGTTTCCCGGGGGTTTCCGTGTCTGAATACGCAATCTATCCCAGTCTCAAGGGCATGCCCGTCATCATTTCGGGCGGCGCCTCGGGCATCGGCGAGGGCATGGTCCGCGCCTTCGCCGCGCAGGGCAGCAAAGTCGGCTTCGTCGACATTTCCGCTGAGGCCGGCAACAAGCTCGAGGCCGAACTCAACGCCGCCGGGGGCACGGTGAAGTTCGCTGCCTGCGACGTCACCGATATTGCCGCCTACCAGGTCGCCATCAAGGGGTTCGAGGCCGCGCATGGCCCGACCCTGGCGCTGGTCAACAACGCGGCGAACGACCACCGGCACGACATTGCCGACGTCAGCCCGGCGGACTGGGACCAGCGCATCGCCGTCAACCTGAAGCACGCGTTCTTCGCGGCGCAGGCTGTCGCGCCGGGCATGGTCGCCGCCAACCGTGGCTCGATCATCAACTTCGGCTCGGTCAGCTGGATGACGCTCTCGGCGCAACTCACCGTCTACACCGCCGCCAAGGCCGCCATGCACGGCATGTCGCGCTCGATGGCCAAGGAGTACGGCCAGCACGGCGTGCGCGTGAACACCCTGGTGCCGGGCTGGATCATGACCGAGCGGCAGCTGTCGCTCTGGGCGACGCCCGAGGCGCTCGCCTCGCTCGACCAGCAGCAGGCGCTGAAAGGTCGGCTTTACCCCGAGGATATCGCCCGCATGGTGCTGTTCCTCGCGGCCGACGATTCCAGGATGATCTCGGCCCAGGATTTCATCGTCGACGGCGGCTGGGCGCACGGCTGACCGCCTGCAAAGCGACCGCTTCAACACGGCGCCATCATGTTCTAGTCTCGCCGCGGGCAAAGGCGGCGGGGCGAACACCTTGCTGCCGCAATCGGTGGCGAGAACGTGCGCCACACCTACGGGGGACGTCAATGAAATCCAAGATTCTGATCGCCGGGCTCGCGGCCCTGTCGCTGAGCGCCTGCACCTCGGTCAATCCGTATACCGGCCAGAGCCAGCTCTCCAACACCACCGGCGGCGCGCTGCTCGGTGCGGGCGGCGGCGCAGTGGTCGGCGGCATCATCGGTGCGGCGACGGGCGCTGACCCGCGCGTTGCGGCGCTGATCGGCGCCGGCGTCGGCGGCCTCACCGGCGCGGCCATCGGCAGCTACATGGACCAGCAGGAAGCGGAACTCCGCGCGCAGCTGCAGGGCACCGGCGTTTCGGTGACCCGCGTCGGCCAGCAGATCATCCTCAACATGCCGTCCAACATCACCTTCGCCACCGACTCGGCGACTGTGCAGCCCAAGTTCAGCGAGACGCTGATCTCGGTTGGCCTGGTGCTGAAGAAGTTCAACAAGACCGTCATCGACGTCTACGGCCACACCGACTCGCAGGGCTCGGACAGCTACAACCTCGAGCTGAGCCAGAAGCGCGCCACGGCCGTCGCCACCGTTCTCGCCAGCCAGGGCGTCGACCAGCGCCGCTTCTACATCACCGGCAAGGGCGAGGAGGATCCGATCGCCTCCAACGGCACCGAGTCCGGCCGCGCGCAGAACCGCCGCGTCGAAATCCAGCTCTCGCCCATCCAGGGCTGAGTTCGGTTCGATCGAGATCGAGGCCCGGGCATGTCCCGGGCCTTTTTCATTGCGTGGCCGTGGTCGCCGCCGGCGCGGTGACCGGTGCTCGGGTATTGCTGGCGAGCAGCTGGAAGGCGAGGAGGATCACCACGACGATCCCGACGCCGATCAGCCCGCGCTTCCACAGGTTGCTCGGCCCGGTGCCGCCGATGGTTTCCTCGACCTCGCGCGTCACCCGCAAGGTCGAGTTCTCCGGCAGCGCGATCGGCTGGCCGTTCTCGTCGATCAGCTGATCCACCCGCGCCACCTTGGGCGCACGTCTTGTGTCGGCACTCATCGTATCTCCCTCCGATGGCGATCGAACAAGTAAGTCCGGCCGCTTTGGTTCCCTGAACGCGCCCCTCAGCGCCTGTTCAGCCGGCCCGGCCCAGGGTGGTGCGCATAGAACCAGCCGAGAGGACCAAGACCATGCTCCGCATCGTTCTGCTTTCCGCCGTTCTCGTCACCGCCCTTGGCGCTGCCCCAGCCTATGCCGGACGCAACAACGGCGACAGCATTCCCCCAAACTGCACGCTCGACCCGTTCACCGGCAAGCTGAACTGCCACATCTGGCCGACCTGCACCCTCGATCCGTTCACCGGCAAGATGAACTGCCCGGTGCCCAAGGCGACGGTCCGCAAGCTGAACTGATCAGCCGCGCACGATGATCGGCGTGCCGACCGACACCCGCGAGTAGAGGTCGATCACGTCCTGGTTGATCAACCGCACGCAGCCCGACGACACCGCCTTGCCGATGCTCCAGTATTCGCGTGTGCCGTGGATGCGGTAGATGGTGTCCACCCCGCCGCGATAGATATACATCGCCCGCGCCCCCAGCGGGTTGTTGATGCCGCCTGGCATGCCACCGGCGAATTCGCGCGTCTCCGGCTGCCGCGCCATCATCTCGGCTGGCGGGTACCAGGTCGGCCACTGCGCCTTGCGCCCGATATTGCCGCGCCCCGACCAGGTGAAGCCGTCGCGCCCGATGCCGACGCCGTAGCGGATGGCGGTGCCGTCGTCCTGCACCAGGTAGAGGTAGCGCGCCGAGGTTTCGACCACGATGGTGCCCGGCTTTTCGCCGGTCGGGTCATCCACTTCCTGTCGCAGGTAGCGCTGGTCGACCTTGTTGAGGTCGACCGCCGGCACCGGGAACTTCTCGTCCGGCTTCGCGCCGTAGATATCGAGGTAATAGGGCGAGATGATCGCCGGCAGCAGGTTGGGCACCGTCAGCTGCCGGTTGCCGATGGTCGTCGAGCAGCCGCTCAGCGCCAGCCCGCCGAAACTCGCCGCACCCAACAGAAAGGCCCGCCGCGACGGGCCGTTATTGCCGATCGTCTTTGTCTGCACGGAACCTGCCCCCCGGAGCGCTTTCAGGAAAAGTTGTGAGACTTTTCCGCTTCGAAAGCGCGACGAAATCAAGAACCTAGAGCGTTTCGACGTCTACTTCAGGCGGCGAAGCGATCTGGCAAGGCCGCCCACCAGAACTGCTATTGCTTGCGCACCATTATGGCCCGAGCAAGCTGGCTGTCGATCAATTTATCGTTCGGCCCCAAGCCGCCCGCGCCAGGTCGCGCAGCTGCAGCGATTCCGCCCAGCGATCGGTGAGGTCGGTGCCGTCGGCTCCGGCGATGGCATAGGGCTGCGGGCCGAGTTCGCACACGAAGCTCAGCGCCTCGTCCGGGCCGGCGCGGTTCTTCCAGTCGGCAAAGCCGTTCCGCCACCAGGTGCCGAACTGCTCGATCCAGGGTTCATGCTGCGGGAACGACAGCGGCAGCTGCACCTGCTCGCTGCTCGCCACCCGGCCATGGAAGGCCCAGCAATGCTCGAGGATCGTCCGCATCTGCGCCTCGATCTCCTCGGACACCGGCAAGACGATTTCGCGGCCGACCACATAGTGGGAGAGGTCGCCGAGCAGCTTCAGCTCGGGCAGGGCGCCGATCAGGTCGAGGGTGAAATGCAGATCGTTGGTCATGCGGTCGCGGTGCGTTTCGACATAAACCGGGAACGGCACCTGCTCGCTGAGTTTCAGCCAGCCCTCTGCGATCCGCACCGCCTCGGCCAGCGTCCGCGGCCTCAGGTTCGGCTGGATGTTGATGTGGTGCACGCCATAGGCGGCCCCCCACTCGAGCACCGGCAACAGGCTCTCGACGTCGGTGGGAAAGCACAGCCCTTCCACCACCAGCCCGGCGGATTTCGCCAGCCGGCCGGCGCGCTGCGCCTCGTCGGGGTCGACCCACAGCGTGCCGAAGCCGTCGAAGCCGGCATTGGCGATCATCTCGACATTGGCCTCGAGCGAGCGCTCGTACGGAGCGCCTTTGAGCCCAAGCATCGACCACAGCGACTGGAGAACAAGCAGCTTTTGCATCGTGGGTACTCCTAGATCAGCACCACGCTTTCCTGCTCGTTCGGATCGGTTCGGGCGATAATCGCCCGCGCCATCCGGTTGGTCGGATTGAACGGCTGATGCGGCACGCCGGCCGGGATGTAGACATAGTCGCCCTCGTTGACGACGTCGGTGAACTCGAGGTTCGGGCCGTGCCGGAACGAGGTCGAGCCCTCAATCTGGAAAATCGCCGTCTCGTGCGCCTCGTGGTAGTGCGGCTTGGCCTCAGCGCCGGGCGGGATCACCGCCATGTGCATGCAGATGCCGGTGGCACCGGCCGACTGCGCCGAAACCCCGGCGAAATAGTCGAGCCCCTGCTTGCCGTGGAAGCCCTCGCCGCCCCGGATCACCTTGCACTCAGCCGCCATGACACAGTCCTCCGCCAAATCAGCGGCACCGTAGTAAACGGCCGTCACAGCAGCAAGACGGGACGATGTCACCGGCCTCTCGTGATCCTCCCCTGCAAAGCGGGGGAGGGGGACCAGCGAAGCTGGTGGAGGGGGCGAGACTGGACTCGGTGCGTGCGGCCGCCCCCTCCACCGCCTTCGGCGGTTCCCCTCCCCCGTAAACGGGGGAGGATCACGGATAGGCCAGTGCCTTATTTTGGCTCCGGCCCAGTCGGTCGCTGCGTCAGCACTGCGTCGAGCTCCAGCAGCCGGCCCTGCCGCAGCACCTGCAGGCGCACGCGCTTGCCGATGGCGTCGGCGGTGAGCATGCGCAGCAGCGGGCCGGGGCCTTCGACCGGCCGGCCATCGAGGCTCAGCAGCACGTCGCCCTCGCGCACGCAGGCGCGGGCCGCTGGTCCGTTCTCGACGATCGAGTGCAGCACGGCGGCGGTGGTGCTGCCGACATGGGCGGCATCCGCCACCCGGCGAGGCAGGTTCACCGTGTCGGCTGCGACGCCGAGGTAAGCGCGCCGCACCCCGCCGTGCTGCAGCACTTCGCCCAGCACCAGCTTCACCGTGTTGCTGGCGACCGCAAAGCAGATACCCTGCGCACCGGCGATCATCGCCGTGCTGATTCCCACCACCTGCCCCAGGCTCGAAACCAGCGCGCCGCCCGAGTTGCCGGGGTTGAGCGCCGCATCGGTCTGGATCACGTCCTCGATCGGCCGGCCGGACGGCGAGCGGAGGCTCCGCCCCAGCGCCGAGATGACGCCGGCGGTGACCGTCGACTCGAACCCCAGCGGATTGCCGATGGCGATGGCGATGTGGCCGCGCTTGAGGTTGCCGCTGTCGCCCAGCGAAGCGATCGGCAGGGCGCTGCCGTCGACCTTGAGGATGGCGAGATCGGTGTCCGGATCAGCGCCGAGCACCCGGCCCGCCAGCCGGTGCCCGTCGGGCAGCGCCAGGTGTACGTCCTTGTGGCTGCCGACCACGTGCGAGTTGGTGACCACCAGCCCATCCTGCGACAGCACCACGCCCGAGCCGTGTCCCTTGCCATCGGTCGTCACCATGCCCACCGCGGGCCCGACCGCCTCGGCGACTTCGGACACGGTGAGCGAATAGACATCGAGCAGGCGCTGATCGGTGGGGTAGGGCATGGGCTGGGCCATCGGGATGCTCCGGCAGTTTCGGGCTGCAGCAAATGTGGGTTTCGCGCTGGCGCGCCGCGATCCTGCCCATATGGGGAGCTTTCGAGCCGGCCGGTCGGGGCGCAAGTTTTCGCCAACGTCGAAACCCAAGGCCACTCACATGTCCTTCCCCGAACTCCAGGCGCTCTCCGCTTCCCTCGCGGCGCTCACCGCCAGCGTCGCGCCCCGCATCGTCGCCATCCAGGGCCGCAATGGCCGCGAACTCTCGGGCTTCATCTGGCGTACCGGCCTCGCCATCACCGCCGACGAAGTGCTCGAAGGCGAGGACGAGGTCGCGGTGCTCGGCGCTGACGGCAAGGTCGCCGCAGCGCAGATCATCGGCCGCGATCCCAGTACCGATGTGGTGCTGCTGAAGCTCGAAACCGCCGAGTTCGCCGACTGGACCCACGCCGCGCTGCCGGCGCCGGGCTCGCTCGCCGTGCTGGTCGGTCGCGGCGAGGACTCGGTGATCTCTGGCCTCGCCTCGGTCACCGAAACCGGTCCCGCCTGGCGCAGCATGCGCGGCGGCGAGATCGATGCCCGCATCACCCTCGGCCTCCGCCTCTCGCCCCGCAGCGAAGGCGGCGCGGTGGTCGCGCCCGATGGCAACCTGATCGGCATGGCCGTGACCGGCGCCCGCCGCCGCACCATCGCCATCCCAGCCTCGACCATTGCCCGCTCGGTGGCAACGCTCAGCGAGAAGGGCTATATCCCGCGCGGCTGGCTCGGCGTCAGCCTCCATCCGCTTGGCCAGGATGGCGGGGCGATCATCGTCGGGCTCGAACCGGCCAGTCCGGCTGCCAATGGGGGCTTCCTTGTTGGCGACATAATCACCACATGGGGTGGAGACCAGGTGCGCTCGGTCAGCGACGTCGCCGATCGCCTGAACGCCGGCACCGTGGGTAAGAATATCAGCTTGGGAGTGCAACGCGGTGGCAGTGCATTGGAACTCGAGATCACTATCGGCGAACGCCCACGGAGCTGAAGCTCCGGTTTCGCAGTCAGTCCTTGGCGGGCTGGTCCTCGGCGTCGCCTTCGATCTCACCGACCCGGCCCTCGAACAGGTGCTGCGCACCCTGATCGCCGGCCGTCACGATCTCTACGAGGCCGACGCTGAGGAAGCGGCGGTCACCATCACCGATCGCCCGGCCGCGCTGGGCGGCGTCACCGGTGCGCACCGCGTGCTGCGCGTCGGCGCCGACGAAGCGCGCCGCAACGCCATCGACAGCCTCGACCCCGGCCTGATCCTCGCCGCCGCGACGCTGATCGGCGCGGGCTATGCGCTGGAGCGCGAGACCGTCGAGCGCGACATGACCCAGCGCCTCCCAGGCTCGCTCCTGCCGCGCCTCAGCGCGCGCGAGCGGCAGGTGGCCGAGCTGCTGGTCGATGGTGCCTCCAACAAGGTGATCGCGCGGGCGCTGGATATTTCCGTGCACACCGCGAAGTTCCACGTCACCGCGATTTTGGAGAAGCTGGGCGCCCGCAACCGCGCCGACGCCGTCTCGATCATCCTGCGTGAAGGGCTGGTCGCGATCTGATCGCGGCTAGCCGGGTTCCCCGTCCCGCCCCGGCGCCATCAGCGTCGAGAAGATCCGTCCGATCAGGCCGCGCTCGCTCGGTTTGTCGACATGCTCGTGGTTGAGCTCCACCAGCAGCGCCGAGGTCGCATCGAGCCGCTGGCTCTGCAGCTGCGCGATCCGTAGCGCCAGTTCCGGGTGCTTCTCGAGGATGCGCATGGCGTCGTGCACCACCCGCACCTTGCTGTCGCGTTCGGCCCGTACGGTGGCGCTGTGCGGCCGGCCCAGCAGCACCGACATTTCGCCGATCATCGAGTCGGTATGCTCGATCGTCGCGATGGCGACGCCGTTGCGCTCGACCGTGAACTTGCCGCTCTCCAGCACGTAGAGATCGCGCCCGGGCGTACCCTGGGTGACCAGCTCCTCGCCCTTGGCGACATCGAGCGTTGGCGACGAATAGATAAGCGTCAGCAGGCTGGCCATTGTCATCCCCACATGATCAGGCAGGGCGAGCCTAGCGCGTCGCGCGGCCGCCAAGAAGGGCCATTCTGCGTGGGCCTACACCATCCGCAGCAGCACGTCGGCAACGAGGTGATCGCTGCCCTTCTTGAGGATCAGGTCGGCACGGCTGCGGGTCGGCGCGATGTTCTCGACGAGGTTGGGCAGGTTGATTGAGCGCCAGTTGTCGAGCCCGAACTTGCCGGCCTCGTCCTTGCTCATGTCGGCGTAGCGCTTGAAGAACGAGTCCGGGTTCTTGAACGCGGTCTCGCGCAGCCGGAAGAACCGGTCCATGTACCAGCCCTCGAGGTCCTCGGGGTCGGCGTCGATATAGACCGAGAAGTCGATGAAGTCCGAGGCGTAGAGGATCGGCGCCCCGGCCTTGCCCGGCGCCCCCGGCTGCAGGATGTTCAGCCCCTCGACGATAAGGATATCCGGCTGGTCGACGATCAGGTGCTCGCCCGGCACCACGTCGTAGACGAGGTGCGAGTAGATCGGCACTTCGAGTTGCGGCGTGCCTGACTTCACCGCCGCGAGGAAGGCCACCAGCCGGGCCCGGTCAAAGCTCTCTGGAAACCCCTTGCGCCGCATCAGCCCACGCTCGATCAGCGTGGCGTTGGGGTGGAGGAACCCATCGGTGGTGACGAGGTCGACCTTCGGGCTCGATGGCCAGCGCTGCAGCAGGGCGCGGAGAATGCGCGCCGTGGTGGATTTCCCCACCGCCACCGACCCGGCGACGCCGATGATGAACGGCACCTTCGGCGCCCCGGTGTTGAGGAAGCGCTGCGACACCCGGTGCAGCCCCTGGATCGCCTCGACATAGAGCGAGAGCAGGCGCGCCAGCGGCAGGTAGACCTGCTCGGCCTCCGCCAGCGAGATCGGGTCGGAGAGCGCCCGCAGCCGCATCACGTCCTCGGCGGTGAGCGTCATCGGCTCGTCGGCACGCAGCGCTACCCATTCCGCCTTGCTGAAGTGGTGGTAGGGCGAGAGTTCGGCCGTCCGCGTCATGCGCGCGTCGGCCCGCCATTGAGCCGCGCGGCAATCACCTGCGCCAGCCGCTCCGCCACCTCGAGCTTGTCCATTTCCGGCCATGCCTCGGCGCCTTCGGCGCTCAGCAGCGTCACCCGGTTGCGGTCGCCACCCATCGCGCCGCCTTCAGCGGAGACGTCATTGGCGACGATCAGATCGGCGCCCTTGCGCTTGAGCTTGGCTTCGCCGTTCGCCACCACGTCGCGCGTTTCGGCGGCAAAGCCGACGACGATCTTCGGCCGCTGCGCATGGTGCCCGACCGTCGCGAGGATGTCAGGATTCTCGACCATCGCGAGGCTCGGCACGGTGCCCGCGCCCGGCTGCTTCTTGATCTTGTCGGTCGCGACGCTGTCGACCCGCCAGTCCGCCACTGCGGCGACGAACACCGCGCCATCAGCGGGCAGGGCAGCCTCCACCGCAGTAAGCATCTCGCGCGCCGTCTGCACGTGGGTGGTCTTCACTCCCGAGGGATCGGCAATGGTCACCGGCCCGCTGATCAGCCGCACCTCTGCGCCGAGCTTTGCCAGCGCCGCGGCAATGGCGTGCCCTTGCTTTCCCGACGAGCGGTTGGCGATGTAGCGCACCGGATCGATCGGCTCGTGCGTCGGCCCCGAGGTGACGATGAAGCTCCTGCCCGTCAGCGGCCCGGCCGGCGCCAACTGCGCGATGATCGCCGCGAGGATTTCCGCCGGCTCGGCCATCCGGCCTTCGCCGTTCTCGCCGGCTTCCGCCATCGCGCCGGATTTCGGACCGACGAACTGCACACCGTCGGCGAGCAGCGTCGCGTGGTTGCGCCGCGTCGGCGCCGCCGACCACATGCGCGGGTTCATCGCCGGCGCCATCAGCACCGGCTTGTCCGAGGCGAGCAGTACGGCGCTGGCGAGGTCGTTCGCCGCGCCGGTCGCGGCCTTCGCCATCAGGTCCGCGGTCGCCGGCGCCACCACGATCAGGTCGGCCTCGCGCGACAGACGGATGTGGCCGACATCGTGCTCGTCATCGCGGTCGAACAGGTTGGTGAACACCCGGTCGGCGCTGAGCGTCGCGACCGAGAGCGGGGTCACGAACTCGGCCGCCGCCGCCGTCATCACACAGCGCACCCGGGCGCCTTCGTCACGCAGCCGCCGGATCAGCTCCAGCACCTTGTAGACGGCGATCCCGCCACCGATGATCAGCAGCACCCGCCGATTTTGCAGTTTCATGCCGAGCCACCGCCGCATCATGAGACGGCTAGCCCTCTACACGATCCGGCCGGGGACTCATACCCACCAAAGGGTTGTGGCGCCGCCGGGCAGGGGTGCACCTCATGCATGTGCACAAATGTCCTCGCGACAGGATTGAACGCGCGCCGCCTGAGATCGCGCTATTAGGCAGGAAATGACGGGGGAACCATCCTCCGTGTCCTGCCTCTTGGAGCGATGTGCACATGGATCGTGCAGCCTATTTCCGTTACGCCGGCGAAAATGCCCGCAACGTCGTGTTCCCGCTCGGTGGCATCGGGGCCGGCTCCATCGGCATCGGCGGCGATGGCCGGCTGCGCGAGTGGGAGATCTACAACCGGCCCAGCAAGGGCACCGTCAACGGCTTCTCGCACTTCGCGGTCAAGGCCGAGCGCGACGGCAAGGTGCTCGATACCCGCGTGCTGCACGGGCCGTTCCAGGGCTCGCTCACCGGCGATTATCTCGGCAAGCACTTCAACTCGTTCGGCTTCGGCGTCCGCCGCGAGCACATGGCCGGGTTCCCGAGCTTCGAGGAGTGCACGCTGTCGGGTCCGTACCCCGTCGCAACCCTCGATTTCGCCGACCAGCGCTTCCCCGGCACCGTGAAGCTCGAGGCATTCAGCCCCTACCTGCCGATGGAGAGCCGGCTCTCCTCGATGCCGGTGGCGATGTTCGAGTTCACCCTCAGCAACACCACCGACGCGGCGATCGACTACACCCTGTTCGGCTGCCTCGGCTTCGAGTTCAAGGACCAGGCGAGTGTCGCGGCCAGCCATCCCGATGGCCGTACGGCGCTCACCGGCCGGTCTGCCTCCGATCGCAAGTCGATCCACTACAGCGAACTCAGCATCTCCACCGACAGCGCCGAAACCAGCCATCAGCGCCACTTCTTCCGCGGCAGCTGGTTCGATGCGCTCGAGGTCTACTGGCAGGACATCAACCGGCCCGGCAAGCTGAAGGACCGCTTCTACGACGATACCGCGACGCACCGCATGTCGGGCAGCCGCGCCGTCGCCGAGCACTCGACGCTCGCCTCGCACGTCACCATCCCCGCCGGCGAGAGCCGCACGCTGCGCGTCGCCATCGCCTGGTACGTGCCCAACGCCAGCAAATACTGGGTGTCGCAGAACGCCCTCGTCGGCGAACCCAGGGACATCCCCAGCGTCTGGCGCAACTACTACGCCACGCAATGGCCGAGCGCCGACGCCGTCGCCACCGAGGCCTTCGAGCGCTGGGACAGCCTCGCCGGCCAGACCAAGCGCCTGCAGGCCGAACTCCTCGCCTCGACGCTGCCCGATCCGGTGCTCGACGCGGTGTCGGCCAACCTCTCGATCGTCAAGACCGCCACCGTGCTGCGGCTCGAGGACGGCACATTTTACGGTTGGGAAGGGTGCCACCCGGACGCTGGCTCATGCGAGGGCAGTTGCACCCACGTGTGGAACTACCAGCAGGTCCTGCCCTTCCTGTTCCCCGATCTCGAGCGGTCGATGCGCGAGGCCGATTTCGCCTACAACCAGCTGCCCTCGGGCGGCATGGCCTTTCGCATGGCGCTGCCGCTCGGGATCGGGACGTCCAATGACCGGCCCTGTGTCGATGGCCAGTTCGGCAACGTGCTGAAGGCCTATCGCGACTGGAAGCTGACCGGCGACCTCGCCTGGCTCAAATCGATCTGGCCGGAGGTGAAGGCCGCCATCGGCTACGCCTGGCACCCCGACAACTACGACCAGTGGGACCCGGAAAAGTCTGGCGTGCTCACCGGCCGCCAGCACCACACGCTCGATATGGAACTGTTCGGGCCGAGCTCGTGGCTCAACGGCTTCTACCTCGCGGCGCTGCTCGCCGGCTCCAAGATGGCCGAGGCGGTCGGCGAGGCCGACACCGCCGCCGAGTTCGCCGAGATTTATGCCCGCGGCCGCAAGTGGACGCACGAGAACCTGCATAACGGCAGCTACTTCATCCAGCAGGTCGATCTCGAGGACAAGCAGCAGCTCGCCCGCTTCGAGTCGAAGGTCGGTGCCTCCAACTACGTGCGCGGCTCGATCTACGACCTCTACTGGTCCGACGAGCATGGCCAGGTGAAGTACCAGGTCGGCGAGGGCTGCGAGATCGACCAGGTGCTGGCGCAGTGGCACGCCGGGCTCTACGGCCTCGGCGACGTGTTCGAGCCCGAGCAGTTCGCCTCGGCCGTGCGCGCCGTCTACCAGCACAACTTCAAGCGCCGGCTCGGCGACGAGGCCAACCCCTGCCGCGTCTTCGGGCTCGAGAACGAGGCCGGCACGCTGATGTGCGCCTGGCCCGAGGGTTCGGTCCGGCCGGCCATCCCGGTGCCCTACAGCCAGGAGTCGATGCACGGCTTCGAGTATGCTTTCGGCAGCCAGCTGATGATGATCGGCGAACTGGACAAGGCCATCGAGGTCTTTGCGGCGGTCCGCGATCGCTATCGCGGTCACAACCGCAACCCCTTCAACGAGATCGAGTGCGGCTCGAACTATGCCCGCTCGATGGCGAGCTACGCCGCCGTGCTGGTGCTCTCCGGCTTCGGCTTCGACCTCAGCGCTGGCCGCATCTCGTTCGCCCCCAGGCTGATGAGCGGTGGCCGCTTCCGCTCGCTGTGGTCGACCGGCACGGCCTGGGGCAGCGTTGCCATCGACGACGGCGAGGCCCGCCTCACCGTGCTCGGCGGCAGTCTCGAGGTCGCCGAAATCTCCATCTGCGGCCAGGACTTCAAGGCAGAAGCCACCGATCACTTCGGCGGCAAGCCCGAGCGGCGCGACGGCCGCTCGATCTTCAACCCCGGCATGGGCTTGATGCTCCGCCATGCGGGGATCGCAGTCAGCAACCAACCGGACATCGCAAGCTAATCACATAGCGCCAACAGGGAGGACCCTATGCGCACCCGATTGACCCTCAGCGTCATGGCGCTTGCCATGGCAGCATCGCCCGTGCTCGCCCAGCCGGCGGCCGATATCACCGCCAAGCTCACGATCTTCCAGCCGGTCAACCAGCAGATGATCGACTCGACCGACAAGGCGATCGCCCGCTTCAAGCTGAAGTATCCCAACGTCACCATCGAGCCGCAATTCGTGCCGCAGCCGTCGTGGGGCGAGTACAACACCTCGTTCATCAACCAGGTGGCGACCGGCGCGGCGCCCGACATCATGTTCTCGGCCATCGAGGGTTTCGCCGAGACGGCCAATCGCGGCCTGCTGCGGGACCTCGGGCCGATCATCGATGCCGACCCGAACGCCAAGGCGGTGCTCGACGAGCTCGATCCGAACCTGCTCGACGGCATGCGCACCCGCTCCACCGGGCAGCTGAACTTCTTCCCCACCGAGTGGAACAACATCGTCGTCTACTACAACAAGGACATGTTCGATAAAGCCGGCGTCGCCTACCCGGCAGACGACTGGACCTGGGCCGATTTCCGCGAGACCGCCAAGAAGCTGACCATTGCCGACGCCAACGGCAACGTCACCCAGTACGGCTACTTCGTGCCCGGCTTCAATTTCGGCCTGACCCCCTGGTTCCTCACCAACGACGCCTCGGTGCTGGACGCAGACTGGAAGCAGTCGGCCGTCACCAGCGATGGTTTCCGCGAAACGCTGCAGTTCCTGTCCGACCTGATTCACGTCGACAAGTCCGCTCCGGCCTTTGAATCGGGCGTCGGTGCGGAAAAGTTCGTCGCCGGCCAGGTGGCGATGTTCTCGGCCGGCCACTGGCCGATCCCCGAAATCCGCGCCAGCGGTTTGGCCAATGTCGGCGTGCAGATCATGCCGGTGAACAAGGTGAAGACCACCGTGTTCGGCATCGGCGGCCTCGCGGTCACCAGCGCCTCGCAGAACCCCGAGCTCGCCTGGGAGTTCGTCAAGGAGATGACCGGCAAGGAGTTCCAGACCGAACTCGCCGACTCCGAGCGCTCCATCCCGTCCTGGCGCAGCCTTGCGACCACCGACAAGTACCTGTCGTTCCCGGACAACGCGGCGATCTTCTACGGCTCGGCTGCCACCGCCAAGCCGGTCGCCTCGCCGCCGAACTTCGCCCAGGTCGAGGAAATGACCATGCGTCACGTCGGAGCCTACCTCAACGGCAACGAGGACCTCGACACCACGATCAGCGGCCTCGACAGCGAACTGTCCCGCGCCATGAAGCGCGCCTACAACTGAAGCTGACCCGGGGGCGCCCTCTGGGCGTCCCCTTCCCGCCACCCGCGGAGGAGACGATGGCAACCCTCAGGCAACGCGAGACCATGGCAGCCTACGGCTTCCTGGCGCCCGCCTACCTCATCTACCTGCTGTTCCTGGCCATCCCGCTGGTCGCGTCGCTCTTGCTCTCGGTGCTCGAGGTCGACCGGCTGACGCTTGCCACCGAGTTCGTCGGCTGGGCCAATTTCGACTGGATCCTCACCGACCCGCGGTTCTGGAAGACCTTCGGCAACACCTTCTACTTCATCGCCCTGGCGGTGGTGGGCAATGTGGGCCTGGGACTGGGGCTGGCCGTCCTCCTCGACCGCAACATCCCAGGCCCGCTGCTCTACCTGTTCCGCCTGGCCTATTTCCTGCCCGTACTGGTGTCGCTGGCCTTCGTCTCCTTCATCTGGCGCTTCATGTTCTCGTTCGACCTGGGGGCCATCAACTACTACATCCGCATGCTCGGCCTGCCGCCGGTCGGCTGGCTGACCGACAAGAACGTCGCCATGCTGTCGATCGTCATCATCGACGTGTGGAAGAATGTCGGCTTCTTCGTCATCATCCTGCTGGCCGCACTGCAGGGCGTACCGCGCAACCTGATGGAAGCGGCGCGCATCGATGGCGCCACGCCCTTCACGGCGCTCCGCCGCATTAAGCTGCCCTACATCGCGCCGGTAGTCCTGTTCTGCGTCACCTACGCCACCATAGGCGGCCTGCAGGTCTTCGACTCGATCAAGATCATCACCGATGGCGGCCCGGGCGACTCCACCCGTTCGGTGGTGATGTACATGTTCTCCGAGGCCTTCAGCGCTGGCGAACTCGGCACCGGCGCCGCCTCCGCCCTGACGCTGCTCGTCGTCATCGCCATCGTCACCGCCATCCAGCTGACGCTCGGCCGTCGCTTCGCCGGGAGGTAGCCATGACCATTGCCCAATCGACCGTCACCGCCCGCGTCCATTCCGCCACCAAGGTCATCGACTGGCGCAACCTGCCGGTGATGATCGTCCTCGGCATCGGCGCCATCTTCATGCTGCTGCCGTTCCTGTGGATGTTCGCCACCAGCATGCGGCCGGCCAGCGAAGCCTACCAGCTGCCGCCGAGCTTCCTGCCGACCCGGCTGAACTTCGATTCCTATGCCGCGGTGCTGAACTCGCCACTGCCGTTCCTGCGCATGTACCTCAACAGCTTCATCGTCGCCGCGACCACCACCATCGGCGTTGTCGTCAGCAGCGCCATGGCGGCGTTCGCCTTCTCCCGCCTCCGCTTCCCGGGCAGCTCGCTGCTGTTCGGCTTGCTGCTGGTCGGCCTGATGGTGCCGCACGCCCTGGTGGTGATCCCGCTGTTCTACGGCATGGCCGCCGCCGGGCTGCTCGACAGTCTCTGGTCGCTGATCCTGCCGGCGCTGGCCTCGCCGCTCGCCATCTTCATGATGCGCCAGTTCATGGAGGGCCAGCCGCGCGAGTACGAGGAGGCCGCCTTCATCGATGGCGCCAGTTACTGGACCATCTTCTGGCGTATCTCGCTGCCGCAGATGGGCCCGCCGATCGCGGCTTTGTCGATCATCGTGTTCACCTCGAGCTGGAACAACTTCCTGTTGCCGCTGATCTTCGTGCGCAAGTTCGAGGTGATGACGCTGCCGGTCGGTCTGCTCGGGCTGTCGGATTCCTTCGGTGCGCTGTCGCTGTCGGTTATCATGGCGGCAGTGACCATGTGCGTGCTGCCGCTGCTCGTGGTGTTTCTCGTCGCCCAGCGCTTCATCGTCGAGAGCATCGCCAGCACCGGCATCAAGCGTTAGGAGAGTCTAGAATGCTCGGATCGCAGATCCTCGATCTCAACACCTCGATCAGCGGCGCCGATATCGGCGTGCCGGAGATCAAGACCTTCGGCTTCGCCACCTTCCAGAAGGCGATGGCGACCACCGACAGCTGGACCGCCCATGGCGGCCCCGAGCTGGTGTTCATGATCGAGGGCGAGGCCTGCTGGGAGCTCGAGGACGAGGCGCTGGTGCCGGTCTCGGGCGGCCAGTTCGCGCTGTTCCCGGCCGGCAAGAAGCACCGCATCGTCAACGGCCTCTATCCGCCCAGCCACTCGTTCTGGATCGTCATGGCCGGCGCCAGCAGCGTCGCCGATCCTGCCCTGCTGACCAGCGAGGGGTTCCGCGATTTCCAGAACTACCTCGGCCGTCGCGGCCTCACCCACGACATCGAGGCGCGCTGCCTCGACGCCATCGGCGAACTGCACCGGCTGATGAGCGATCCGCGCATCTACACCGGCTCGAGCCTGCTCATCGCCGAGATGCGCGCCGCACTCCACACCGTGCTGATCGAGGCCTGGAAGGCACAGGACAAGAAGCTCGCCGACCGCGACAACAGTGCGCTGATCGACGATTTCCTCGAGGTGCTGCACTCCGATCCGGACAGCGAGCTGAACATCTCCGAGGTGGCGATCCGCCTCGGCTACTCGCGCAGCTACCTGCACAACCGCTTCCGCAAGGAAGTTGGCATGTCGCCCAGCGACTACGCCCAGCGCCTCAGGATCAAGCGCTGCTGCACCCGCCTTGCCACCACCAGCGAGCCGGTGACCGACATCGCCGTCGAGTTCGGCTTCGGCAGCTCGCAGTACTTCTCGCGCGTGTTCAAGAAGTACCTCGGCACCACCCCAACCGAATACCGCCAGCAAATGGCGATCAGGGAGCACTGACATGGCCACGCTCGCCCTCCGCGACATCAGAAAATCCTTCGGCAAGCACGAGGTGATCCACGGCGTCAGCCTCGACGTGCAGGACGGTGAGTTCGTCGTCTTCGTCGGCCCGTCCGGCTGCGGCAAATCCACCATGCTGCGCATGATCGCCGGGCTCGAGACCATCACCGAGGGCCAGCTGCTGATCGATGGCGCGCTGATGAACGAGGAGACGCCGACCAGCCGCGGCATCGCCATGGTGTTCCAGAGCTACGCGCTCTACCCCAACATGACCGTGTACCAGAACATGGCCTTCGGGCTCGAACAGCAAAAGCTCCCCAAGGCGCAGATCCGCGAGCTGGTGATGGAAGCCGCGCACACGCTGAAGATCGAGCCGCTGCTGCGGCGCCGCCCGGGCCAGCTCTCCGGCGGCCAAAGCCAGCGCGTCGCCATCGGCCGCTCGATCGTGCGCAACCCGCGCATCTTCCTGTTCGACGAGCCGCTTTCCAACCTCGACGCCGAGCTGCGCGTCCACATGCGGGTCGAGATTGCCAACCTGCACAAACGGATGGGCCGCACCACCATCTACGTGACGCACGACCAGGTCGAGGCGATGACCCTGGCCGACACCATCGTGGTGTTCAACGAGGGCCGCATCGAGCAGGTCGGCACGCCGCTCGAACTCTACAACAAGCCGGCCAACCGCTTCGTCGCGGGCTTCCTCGGCTCGCCCAAGATGAACTTCCTCCCCGGCCGCGTCGGCGAGGCCGCCTCCGGCCCCTGCGTCGATGTCCCCGGCGGCCGCTTGCCCCTGCCACAGGCCGCCCGCACTGGCGACGCCATCGAAATCGGTGTCCGGCCCGAGCATCTCGAAGTGGTGTCACCCGAAGGCGCCGCGGCGCTGGCCCGCGTGCAGTTCACCGAGCAGCTGGGCGGCGAAACTTTCCTCTACTGCGACGTCGGCGACACCACTGAGCCCGCCCGCATCGTCATCAAGCGCCCCGGCCAGCAGCGCTTCGGCGACAACGAGGTGATCGGGCTGGCGATCGGAGCGTCGGACGTCTATTGCTTCGACAGCAAGACCGGCGCCGCGCTTGCTGCCTGAGACACCTGCCGCCCGAGAGACGTGACCACAACATGACCCGCATTTCCGGCCTCCGCACCTACGACCTCCGCTTCCCCACGTCCGCCTCGCTCGATGGCTCCGACGCCATGAACCCCGATCCGGATTACTCCGCCGCCTATGTGGTGCTGGAGACCGACGGCAGCCTCGAAGGGCACGGCCTGACCTTCACCATCGGTCGCGGCAATGAAGTGGTGGTGGCGGCGATCGAGGCGCTGCGCGACCGCGTCACCGGGCTCGAACTCGACTGGATCGCCGAGAACCCCGGCCGCTTCTGGCGCCACGTCACCGGCGACAGCCAGCTGCGCTGGATCGGGCCGGACAAGGGCGCCATGCACCTCGCCACTGGCGCCGTGGTCAACGCGGTGTGGGACCTCCTCGCCAAGCGCGCGAATAAGCCGGTCTGGCGCTTCGTCGCCGACATGACCCCCGAGCAGCTCGTCTCGATCATCGATTTCCGCTACCTGACCGACGCCATCACCCCCGATGAGGCGCTGGCCATCTTCCGGAAGGCCGAGGCCGGCAAGGCCGAGCGCATCGCCGAGCTCGAGACCAATGGCTACCCCTGCTACACCACGTCCGCCGGCTGGCTCGGCTACTCCAACGAGAAGCTGACCCGCCTCGCCACCGAGGCGGTAGAAGCGGGCTTCTCGCACATCAAGATGAAGGTCGGCCGCGACCTCGCCGACGACATCCGCCGGCTGGAGATCGTCCGCTCGATCATGGGCCCCGACCGCTACCTGATGATCGACGCCAACCAGGTCTGGGAGGTCGGTCAGGCCATCGACTGGGTCAAGGAACTCTCGCGCTTCAAGCCCTATTTCATCGAGGAGCCGACCA